>Ga0126378_10004423_pt1 | contig 10731 bp, 7 predicted proteins | sample PanSoiMetPlot_23_FD_92587 | JGI IMG/M metagenome (GOLD analysis project Ga0126378, IMG submission 92587) | Tropical forest soil microbial communities from Panama - MetaG Plot_23 | ecosystem: Environmental > Terrestrial > Soil > Tropical forest > Bulk soil | place: Panama | collected 2016-02-17
AGCGCGTCGATCGCCAGCAGCGCGTGGTTGGTCACGACGATGTCGGCTCGCCCGGCCTCGTCCCTAGCAAGCTCGGCGAAGCACTGCCCACCGTATGGGCAGCGCTGCGCGCCGAGGCACTCGCGCGCGCTGACCGAGACCTGGCGCCACGCCTGGTCGCCGACCCCCGGGACAAGCTCGTCTCGGTCGCCTGTCTTGGTCGTCGCCGCCCACTCATGCAGGCGCTGCACCTGCCGCCCGATCGCCGAGACCGCTCCAGGGTCGAACAGCGTCTCGCCCACCTCGTCAGCCGGGCCGCCGCGCAGCCGCTGCAGGCACAGGTAGTTCCGCCTGCCCTTAAGGATCGCGAACACCGGCTCCCTGCCGAGCGCGGGAGCGATCGCCTCCGCAAGCCGCGGCAGGTCACGGTCGACGAGCTGTCGCTGCAAGGCGATCGTGGCAGTCGACACGACGACGGTCGCACCGTCGATCGCATGACGCGCGGCTGGCACGAGGTACGCGAGCGACTTTCCCGTGCCCGTTCCTGCCTGCACCGCCAGGTGCTCGCCGGTCACGATCGCGCGCTCGACCACCCGGGCCATCGTGACCTGTCCTGGCCGCTCAGCCCCGCCGATCCCGGCGACCGCCATCGCCAGCATGCCCTCGACGCTGCCGCCGTCGGCGACGACGGGGCCATTCTCGGGGGACATGGCCAGAACGCTATCGCGCCCTCAACCGTCCCGCCTGACGCGCACTCAGCAGGTGACGTCCGCGCGCCGGATCCTGACAATCGCAACCGCGCAGGAGATGGCGGCCCACGCGGCGAACGACCCAAGCCCGTGCAGTACCTGCGACCACGCGATCGGCATGCGCAGGAACGCGTCGAATGAGAACCAGAAGTGCGTCGGCAGATACGGGTGGATCGCCGCGACCTGCGAAACCGCGTCCAGGATCTGGCTCACGATCACGATCACCAGGATCGTCGCCATTACCGCGATCGCGTGCTGGGTGAGCGTCGACAGCGCAAGGCCGATCGCGCCGAGCGCGGCCAGCCCCGCGACCACGTAAAGCACGATCAGCGCCAGCCGCGCAAGTCCGCTGGCGAGCGGTACCGCATTGCCAGACAGCAGGGTGACCGGCCCTATCGGAAACAGCAGCGCGCCCATCACAAGCGCGATCACCGCGATCAGCGCGTACGCGGCGAGGCAGAACACCACGATCGACACGTACTTGGTCAAAAGTAGTCTGACTCGCCCGGCTGGGACGGTCAGCAGGGTCCTCAGCGTGCCGAGCCCCGCCTCGCCCGCGATCGAGTCGCCTGATACGACCGCGACGGCCAGCGGCACCACGACGGGCAGGAGCACGTAGATCGTAAAGAGCGACAGGAACACCCCGTTGTCGGCGATCTGGCCAACGAATACGCCAGGGCCACCGCCGTCGCCCGCGCCAGGCGGGGGCGTGCTGATCTTGAGCACGATGCCGAGGAAGATCGGGGCGACCGCGAGCAGCGAGAGCAACGCGAGGTTGCGCGGCCGGAGGAAAATGATCCTTATCTCAGAACGAAATAGCCGTAGCCAGTGTCGCAGCGGAGCGGCGGAGGTCGCGGGCCGACCAAGCGAGATCTGATCCGCGCTAGCCGTTGACATTGAACCCCTCACCGGTGAGCTCAACGAACAGATCTTCGAGGCTAGGCCTCACCATCGCGAGCCCGGAGACAGGGACGCCCCCGTGGACGAGCTCGGCGTTGACCTTCTCCGGCGCCTGCCCGCCGAGGACGGCGCTGACCTGACCGTCGGCAGCGCTGACATCGGCGAGACCGAGCGCGGCGAGCACAGCGGCCGCGCCGGCCGGGTCGGCGGTCGTGACCAGGATCCGCGGCTCGCCGCGGCTGCGCAGCTCGGCAAGCGTGCCCTGGAACACCAGCTTGCCCACGCTCATAACACCGACGTGCGAGCAAATCTGATCGACCTCCGCGAGCAGATGCGACGAAACGAAGACCGTGGTGCCGTCCGCGGCGATTTGCTTGACCAGAGACCTGATCTCGCGGGTGCCCTGAGGATCAAGGCCGTTTGTCGGCTCGTCGAGCACCATCAGATCCCGCGGACGCAGCAATCCGGCTGCGATGCCAAGCCGCTGCTTCATGCCGAGCGAGTACGCGCGGTAGCGCTTGTCTGCCGCGGCAAGCAGGCCGACCTGGTCGAGCGCGCGGTCGATTCTGCTCGAGGCGGTCACCAGGTCCGCGGTCGGGTCCGCGGCATCACACCTGGCCAGGTTCTGGCGCCCGGACAGGAACGGATAGAACGCCGGGCCCTCGACCAGTGCACCGACGCGTGACAGCACCGAGTCGAGCCCGTCCCGCGAGTCCGTGCCAAGCAAGCGGAACGATCCGCCGGTCGGGTGCACGAGGCCGAGCAGCATCCGGATCGTCGTCGTCTTGCCAGATCCGTTCGGCCCGAGGAACCCGTACACGCTGCCAGGCGGAACGGCTAGGTCGATCGCGTCGACGGCGAGTTGGCCCCCGCGGAACCGCATGGACAGCCCGCTGGTCGTGATCGCGGCGTCGAATGGCTCTGCGCCGGTCACGGCGACCGCCGGATCGGCAAGGGTCATTTGACCTTCGCGGCGTCGGCGTACAGGACGGCCGGGCTTACCGCGCCGATGAGCAGCTGGCCCTTGCTGGTGAGAAGGACCGATAGCAGGCTGGTGCGCAGCAGCCGACCGGATCCCCATGACCCGTGCACCGGTCTGGCGGCCCTCAGGAGCAGGGCAAGCGGCCCGAGACCGTGCCGCGAGTGGTGGCCCGCTGAGGCCGTTACCTGGCCGACAGGAACGTTGGCAACCGTCAGCCAGCCAGTGCCGAACGTCCTGGCGCCAGCCAGCGGTCCTTGTCCGCCAGCGACCGGCGGAACGCCGCTCCATCCGTTGTGGAGGTCACCAGGCATCGCGCCGGGACCACCGCCCTTGAGCCGCACGGTCTTCACGTGCGCTCCTGGCGGCGGCGTGAATGCGAAGTTCGACGCCGCTGGCCGCGAGAAGCTGAGTGAGGTGAACCCGATCGCCAGCGCCGGGCTCGACCGGCCTCGTGCGAACACCTGCACCCTCAGCGGCAGGTGGGTCTTGGCGTCTATCGCGATGAGGATGCGCCCGACGAGCGACTGGCTGCTGCGCGGTGCGATCGCGAGTACGTACGCGTCCCGGCCGGCCACGACAGTAGTACCTGGCACGGTCACCCGCGTCGTCGGCCCGATGAGCGCGAGCAGACGCTTGGCGGCCCGGAGCGGAGTCATCGCAGTGGGCGTCGGCGCAACCGAACCACGCAGTTTCACATGCGCGCGACACGGTTTAACGCCCTTGCTGAAGGATGCGGCGGCTCCGGGCAGCACGTAGCGGCCGGCTACTGGGGGCAGGATGTGGGTGGCGGTCTGCCCGCTGCTGTTCCACAGCCACACCTGGCTCCCGTTGACGCGCAGATCGGTCTCCCCGAAGGGGACAGGGAGGGCGATCCTGACGTGCCGCGGCCCCGCGTACCAGACCTCGATCGTGTGCGTGCCTGAGATCAGCGACGCCGCCGACAGCGGAGAAGACGACGATCCGGCGATGTCGGGCAGCGCGGGGAAGCCGAGGTTCGCGCTCTCGGTCAGCGTAGCCGTCATCGCGCGAGGCAGCTTCGCGCGCGCTATCGAGGCGAGCAGCTGCGCGGGTGTCCGCCTCGGCAGGTGCGGGGCCGCGGCGCTGGCCAGCATGGTCCCGCCGAGTACCGCGCCGACCACGATCACGGCTCCGACCGGAGCTGACCAGCCGAACCTCAGCCGCGGTCGTGGCAGCCGATCCATCGCGCACCTCCCGGCGACCTGGTCACCACGCAGTGTACCCGGCAAACCTCTGACGATAGTTTCGCCGCAGGCCGCTGCGGCCGGCGCGGCATGCGCGCCGGCGCCCCTACAGCACCACCGGCGGCCACAGGTTGTGCCCGGCGGTAATCGGGTCGCCTGGCCACTCCTTCAAGGCGCTGAGATTGTCCCTGGCCGGGTACTTGGCCGCCGCAGGGCCGTCAGCGAAGGCGTGCAGCACGTTCTTCGTCACGGTCTTGGTGAAATGACCGCATGCCCTTGTCAGGCCCCAGCCATACAGCGGCGGCGCGAAGGATTCCACCCAGCGCATCGTCCCTGTGCTGAACACGCCCGCGCCGCCTCGGTGCGTGTAATAGGCCGAGTCCGAGTAACTGTTGACGCCCTGGCAGGTCAGAGGCGAGTGCGAGAGCACCTCGATCGGCCGCTCGAGGGGATACCCGGGGTTGACCCTGTCGTACTCGATTCCCACCAGCGCCGCGAACCTGGTGCCCTTGTGCACTCCCGTGCGGCTGAACATCCACGCGTTGGGCTCGGCGACCACGAAATCGGCGACGGCCGGGTATCCCTCGTAGAGCACTCCGGTCAACGTGGACTCGGGATCCGGATCGGGCGGCGCCCTGAAGTCGTTGGTGACCAGCGCATTGTCCTTGCCGTACAACGGATCCTGCGTATAGCTGGTCTTGTAGCAGACGACCAGGCGGCCCGGACCCAGCTTGCTCGGCTCGAGCCTGATCCGGCGGAACATCGCGTTGGCGCCGAGGAACGCGATGTTCACTCCCGAATCGCGCGCAGCAGTGACGTACGCGCGCTCCTGTGGTGTCCAGTACTCGTCGTGGCCTGGCGAGATCAGCGCGCTCGCACCCTTGAGCACGTGCGGGTTCATTTCGATATCCATGCTGGTCAGGTACGCGAGCGGCAGGCCCATTCGCTCAGCGAGGTTCACCAGCTTCCGCTCGTACACCAAGAAGAGATTCGCGCCCTCCTTGTCGTATGGCCGGTCAAGGCTGACGACCAGCGAGCGGTTGCCGTACGCGCCGCCCGAGCCCTTGTACAGGTCGTATCCGCCCCAGTAGTTGTAGGCCTGCCAGGTGGAGACGGCATTCTTGATCACGACCTTGCCGGCCGTGCTGTGCGACCGCACGGTCAGCGGGATGTAGCGCTGGGCGCCTGTGCTCGCGTCGAGCCTGAACAGGTACGAGCCAGCCGGCCAGCCGTCTGTATGCACCGTCAGCGAAACGCCCCAGTCGGTGTGCACTGTATTGGTTTGCGGATCCCTGACCGCCGCCCGCTGACGGTGCCCGCGGACTGGACCCGATTCCCACACCCGGCGGGCCAGATCTCCGCCGTACCAGCCCATGCGGAAGGCCTTGACCGTGAACTCGCGCGTGGTCGTCGACACGTAGAGGTTCACCGGCTCGCCAGGCAGGACGCTCGCCCGGCCGGCGTAGCCCATAATCGCGTCGGGCGCGCCAAGGTGCCTGATCCACCAGTGCCGGTCCCCTTGCCGCGCGTTCTCGCTGACAACGCGAAGCCCGCCCGCGCGCTTGCCGCCGGTCGTGGCCGCTTCATGATGACCGGCGCCACCGGACCCGCCCGCGCAGCCGGTTAGTCCGCCTGCGATCGATCCAGCGGACAGCGCGCCCGCGGCTCCCGCCGTCCGGGAGAGAAATACGCGCCTGTTAGGGTTCTCGGTCCCGCCCATGGACTCAAGGATGACGCTTTCCGCCGCGCCCTGCGGGCAGAACCACCGGGCGCAGCCGTTCGATTACCCGCATGACCGGCAGCAATACCGTTCCCTACCCGCGCTGCGGTCGATGCGAACACGCACAACAACCATGGTGTTGAACGCGCTTGGAACTCGTCAGTCTCGGGGAACATCCATTCGCGGCCAGCGCCACACGCGACGGACAACAGGCGATCCACAGCGAGCCTTCAGCTAGCCTCCAGACTGCGCGTGCTTACTTGTCTGGTGCGAGCCCTGGCGGAAACGGGCTCGCACGCCAGTGTCGGCCGCAGCTGGCCAGCTTGCCGCGGCTGGCCGGCTTCGGGCGCGCTGCCAGACCAGCAACGGCACGCGGGGCGGTGCGGACATAGCCCGGCAGTACGCTGGCACCGGGCGAAGGGTGGTGGAGATGCAGCACGACCAGGGCAGCAGCGAGGACCGGATTCCTGAGGATTCCGGGTCCGAGGCCACGGGCGCGGACAGCGACCATGCCTCAGGCGACCACGCGAGCCCAGGTCAGGCGATCCCCGGCGCCGCGCCGCGCAGCGAACCTCGCGACGGCCCGCCCGGCTCCCAATACGGTGACGAACACGGCGATTACGGCCAATCCGGCCCAGGCTATGGCCAGTCAGGTACCGGCTATGGCCCGCCCGACCCCGGCTTTGGCCAGCCGGACCCCGGTCCTGGCCGACCAGGCCCCGGTTACTGGATGCCAGCCGGCGGACAAGGCACGCCCGGCCAGGGCCACGACCCGCAGGGCGCCGGCCAGGACTATGGGCAGCCGGGTTACGCCTACACGACGCCGCTCGGCTATCCCGGCGGGTACGGGCAGGCCGGCGGCTACTATCCGGCACCGGGAACACGAACTAGGCGCAGGCGCACGCTACTCACCTACATCACCGTCGCCGCCGTGGCGGCAGCAATGGGCGCCGGCGTCACCAGCCTGGCGCTAAGGCCGTCTGGCACCTCAGCCAGTGGACCGCCGTCGCGCGGTGCACAGCGTGTCCATCCCGGTCCGTTCGGCGGCGTGCCGGGCGGCGGAGAATCAGGCACAAGGATCAACGGTGCGACCGAGCGCACGGTGGTGCACGCGGTCAAGCCTGGCCTGGTGGACATCACGAGCAACCTGCGCTACCAGGGCAGCCAGGCGGCAGCGACCGGCATGGTGATCAGCTCCAACGGACTCGTCCTGACGAACAACCACGTGATCACCGGCACGACCCAGCTGTACGCGAAGGTGCTGACAAGCAACCATCAGTACGCGGCTAAGTGGCTCGGGTACGACTCCACCGACGACGTCGCTGTCATCAAGCTCATCGGAGCGCACAACCTCAAAACCGTGCCGTTCGGGAACTCAGCCGCAGTCAGGCCCGGCGACCGGGTGATCGCGATCGGCAACGCGTACGGTGCGGGCAGGCTCCCCGCGGTTGCCGGCAAGATCACCGGGCTGGATAAGACGATCACGGCCAGCGACAGCGGAGCGGCTACCAAGGAGACGCTGCACGGCATGCTGCAGACTAACGCCGGAATCGTGCAGGGCGACTCGGGCGGGCCGCTCGTCAACACCTCGGGCAAGGTCATTGGCATGAACACGGCGGCCGCAACAGGCAGCTTCGGCTCCGGGAGCCATAACGTCGGTTTCGCGATCCCGATCAACAAGGCGAGGCGCATCGCCATGCAGATCATCAGGGGGAAGCCAGCACCGAACCTGCAGATCGGCTCGACCGGATTCATGGGTGTTCTGGTCCCCGCTGGCCGGGCGAGCACGGTCGCCAGCCCGCTTGAGCAGCGGAACCGCCAGCGAAGCCAGGATCAGGCGGCCTCTGGCTTCCCCGCGCAGCCGTCGGCGCCGGTGTGCCTGCAGAACCAGGAGGGCGCCGGGGTCCCTGCCAGGGTCGCCCCTGCCGCCAGCGGTGCGCTGATCATCGGCGAGCTGTGCAATACCCCGGCCCAGAGGGCAGGGATTATCGCCGGGGACGTGATTACCTCGGTCGGCGGCCAGAAGGTCACTTCGCCGAAGCAGCTCACCGGCGTGATGACAAGCTTCAGGCCCGGCATGACCGTCGTGGTGATCTGGGTCGATATCAACGGTCAACGGCGCACGGGCAAGCTCACTCTCGTCCAGGCTCCGCCCCGCTAAGCATCATCCGAGCAGCCATGCTCGCATCTTCGCCTCGCACGAGGCGATCGCCGATAGTGCGACGTGCTCTGCCCGCGAGTGAGCCAGCATCGGGTCGCCAGGACCGTAGTTGACCGCGGGGACACCGAGCTCAGAGAACCTCGCCACGTCCGTCCAGCCGAGCTTGGTCCGCGGTGTTCCGCCCACGGCGGCGGCGAATGACGTGGCGGCCGGGTTGTGCAGGCCTGGCCGGGCACCGCCTGCAGCATCGGTGATCAGCACCTGCCAGCCGCCGAAGAGATCGCGCACGTGCTCGGCGGCCTGCTCGGTCGAGCGATCGGGCGCGAACCGGTAGTTCACCGTCACGACGCACTCGTCGGGAATCACGTTGCCAGCGACCCCACCGCGGATTCCCACAGCATTCAGGCCCTCGCGGAAGGGCAGTCCGTCGACTACCGGCTCACGCGCGTGGTAGGCACGGAGCACGTCAAGAATCCCTGCCGCGTCGTGAATGGCGTTGCGGCCCATCCACGCCCTGGCGCTATGCGCACGCTCGCCGATAGCGCGGACCTCAGCCCTCAGCGTGCCCTGGCAGCCGCCCTCGACCACCCCACCGGTTGGCTCGAGCAAGATCGCGAAGTCCGCCGCGAGGCTGACGGGGCTGTTCCTGCTGAGTCGCAGCAGCCCGTTCCGCTCCGACTCGACCTCCTCGCAGTCGTAAAACACGTACGTCACGTCCACGGCCGGCGCTGTCACCTCGGCGGCGAGCTTGAGCTGGATCGCCACTCCGGACTTCATGTCCGAGGCGCCGCAGCCGTACAGCAGTCCGTCGTCGAGGCGGGATGGCACGTTCCCCGCGATCGGGACCGTGTCGATGTGGCCCGCCAGCGCCACGCGTTGCGGGCGGCCAAGGTCCGTTCGCGCCACGACCGCGTTCCCATCACGCTCGACCGTGAGGTGGCCGCACTCGCGAAGCGCGCCGTCGATGGCGTCAGCCAGCGGCCCTTCCGAGCCACTGACCGACTCGATGTCCACGAGCTGCGCGGTCAGCTCGCCGACTGGCAGCGACAAGTCAAGTTTCACGCCGGGCAGCATAACCCGGCTGCCTCACAACGACGTGCTGGCGGCACCGGTGCGGACGCCGTCGATGTGACGGTGACGCTCCGGCACCACGGGCAGGAGAGCTGGGCGCTTCGGGCCCATGCCGTCGCCGCTCGATACGCCGTGCAGCCGCCGGCTCAGGTATGGAGCCGCGTGCTGGGAGACCCACGCGACGTCGTTCCACCGCGCGGCCGCCCAGGCCGCCGCTGCACCCAACCGGCCGGCCGACCGGCGGGGCGCGGCGCGAAGCGGCTCTCGCCAGTCCCGACTGACAGGAACCCCCGCGACCTCGCAGGCCAGTAGCGCCACCCGGCGATGACCGTCCGGAGTCAGGTGCAGCCGGTCGGGCGTCCAGAGCCGCCTGTCGGTAAGCATCCGCATCGTCCACAGGTCGGCGATCAGGCACCCGTACCTGGCCGCGATCTCGCGTACGTGCATAGTTAGCAGCGCCGACTTACCCCTGATCAGGCGTAGGAAGGGAAACGCCTTCGGGTCGAAGCCTGTGAATACCAGCACCACGGCGCCCGAGGCCGTCAGGGCGGCGACGGCTGACTCGTACACCGCTGCGAGCTCGTCTGGATCGGTGCGCGGCCTGAGGAGATCGTTGCCGCCGGCTGCCAGGCTGACCAGTTCCGGCGACATCCCGATCGCGGCCGGCACTTGCTCGTCGAACACCTCGCTGAGGAGCTTGCCGCGGATCGCGAGGTTCGCGTAGCGCGCGCCCGGCCGACACACAGCCAGATGTTCGGCGAATCTGTCCGCCCAGCCACGGCAGCCGCCGTCGGCGCGCGGATCTCCCACGCCCTCGGTGAAGCTGTCTCCAAGCGCCGCGAACGACGCAAACCCACTGATCACCGACCCTCCCGATCCAGCTCCTCCCCGTGTCCTGCCAGCGCGGGTTGCTCGCGGCCGCCCGGATCGGACCGATGGGTTATTCCCACGTCGTGCGCTGGAAATGTAGGCGGGCGATCACCACATTGACAGTTCCGCGCCGGATCGCCCGCTCGAGCAAGACCCCGCGCTGGTTGTGCAGGATCCACTGCCACGGTCTGGCCGGCTGGACCTCGGGGATCAGCACGACGATCCGGTGGAATCTGTCTTGTGCCTCAAGCGAGCGCAGATACTCCACGATCGGCGGGCCGAGCGCGCGGTGGGCCGTATGCAACGTCACGAGGGGCACGCCAGGATCCCAGTCCTCCCACTGGCCGCGAAGCGCGGAATCGGTCTGTGTGTCCTCGTCCTGATCGGTGTAGCTCACAGTGACCGCTATGACCTCGTCGCCGAGCGACAACGCGGCGGAGATGCCCTCCTGTGTCAGCCTCGAGATCCCGCCGACGGGAACGACGACGAGCGACTCGCGTTCTACGGGGGGTGGCGGCAGGCTGCCGAGCTGCAGCAGGGAGCCGATCCGGTCGTAGGTGCGATGCACGCGCGCGAACAAAAGCACGAGGAGCGGGATAACCAGGACGATCAGCCACGCCCCCTCGGTGAACTTGCTGACAAGCTCGATGCCAAGCGCGGCAAACGTCAGCACCGCGCCGACGCCGTTGATGGCGGCCCGCCCAACCCACCCAGAACCACGCTCGACCCGCCAGTGACGGACCATTCCGAACTGCGAGATCGTGAACCCGACGAAGACCCCGATCGCGAACAGCGGCACGAGCCGCTGGGTGTTGCCGCCGGCAGCCACAAGCAGCGCGGCGGCGGCCACCGCCAGCACGATGACGCCGTAGCGGTGTACCTGCCGGTCCGCCCGCAGGAAGAACAGGTGCGGCAGGAAGTTGTCCCTGGCCAGCAGCGACCCGAGCACCGGCAGGCCGCCGAACGAGGTGTTCGCCGCCAGCGCCAGCAGGACCGTCGTGATCAGCTGGATGAAGTAGAAGAGAGCGTTCTTGCCGACGCTGGCGTTCATCGCGGCGATCGCGATCGTGATAGTGGGCGGCCTGGTCCGCAGCCAT
>Ga0126378_10004424_pt1 | contig 10730 bp, 6 predicted proteins | sample PanSoiMetPlot_23_FD_92587 | JGI IMG/M metagenome (GOLD analysis project Ga0126378, IMG submission 92587) | Tropical forest soil microbial communities from Panama - MetaG Plot_23 | ecosystem: Environmental > Terrestrial > Soil > Tropical forest > Bulk soil | place: Panama | collected 2016-02-17
ACGAGAAGGACGGGCAGCATGGCGAGAGCAAAGGCGCTGGCGTAGCCAAATTTTTGGGCGAGGCGTGGAGCAAAGAGCGTAGCGATGAGTGTCCCGGAATTTCCCGCACCGGCGATGCCCATCACGAGTCCCTGCAATTCCGGCGGATACCAGCGGCCCGCGAGGGGAAGGGCTACAGCAAAACTTGCGCCGGCGATACCGAGCAGGAAGCCGAGAAGATAGAACTGACCAGGGGTATGGGCAAAGCGCCAGCCGAGAAGAAGCGGAACAAGCGTTAGCCCGAGGCCAAGCACGCCGGTGTCGCGCCCGCCGAGGCGGTCGCCGAAAACGCCGAGCACGGGACGAAAGAGCGAACCGCCGAGCAACGGAATTGCCGTTAACAGGCCTTTTTGTGTGGCGCTGAGACGCATATGTTCGCCGAGAAAGGGCGCGAGCGGGCCGAGCAGAACCCAGACCATGAAGCTGACGTCGAAATAGAGAAAGGCGACGACGAGAGTCGGAAAATGACCGCTTCTGGTGAGGGGCGGTTTGTTCATTTGTTCTCCTGGTGGACCTTGGCTTTGCAGTTGACGGATAGCCGGCGAAAAGTTTTCGGAGAGCCGCGAACGCCAAAGAACTGCGGGGCGGGCTGGGACTTTTCGACGCGCACCGCGCATTGTTTGTAATTGGGTTCGCGCGAGATGGGATCGAAAGCGCTCTGCGTAACCCGATTGGCATTAGCTTCGGCATAGTGAAACGGAATGAAGACCTGGCCCGGCGCGACGATTTCGGTGACGCGGAGTTCCACGCTGGACACGCGGCCGCGGGAGGAGATGATGTCCACACGGTCGTGTGCTTTGAGTTTCAGTGCGAGCGCATCGCGTGGATTCATTTCCAGCCAAGCGTTGGGTGAAAGGTGTTCGAGAATGGGGACCTTTTCGGTCTTGGTCCGGGTATGCCAGTGCTCGACGGTACGTCCGGTGTTCAAGACAAAAGGGAAGTCAGTATTCGGTTGCTCCGGAAAGGGTTCCCATTCGACCGGCAGGAGGCGACCCTTGCCATCGTCGGTTTGGAATTTGCCGTCTGAGTACAGGCGTGTGGTTTTTACCTCGAACGCGTCCTTTGGGAAAGGCCACTGGATTCCGCCGTGGCATTCGAGAAGCTGGTAGTCGAGACCTGAGTAATCGCACAGGCGGCCCGCGGAGACCCGTTTCCACTCTTCAAAAGCGTCCTGGGGTTGCGTCCAGCCGGGAAAAAGCTCGCCGTAGCACCCGAGCTTTTTGGCCAGCTCCAGGAAAATGTCGAAATCAGGTCGCGCCTCTCCCGGAGGAGGAATGGCCGCGTTGACTTTGCTGACGCGCCGCTCGGAATTGGTGTAGGTGCCTTCTTTCTCCCCCCAAATGGCCGCGGGAAGGACCAAGTCGGCGAGTTCGCTGGTGGGTGTTGGATGAAAGCCGTCCTGCACCACGAAAAAGTCCAAGCCTTCGAGGCTTTGTTGTAGGACAGCAAAGTTGGGAAAGGACACGACCGGATTTGTAGCGATGACCCAAAGGGCGCGAATTTTCTTGGCGATGCAGGCTTCGACGATGTCCGGGTAGGCGAGGCCGCGTGACTCCGGTATGCGTTGCGGTTTGATACCCCATAGGGAAGCCAGTTCTTCGCGATCGGCCGCGCTTTCGAATTTTCGGTAGCCGGGCAGGCTGGACGTAAAGCCGGCTTCGCGTGTGCCCATGGCGTTGCACTGACCGGTAATGGAGAAGGGCGAAGCGCCGGGCTTGCCGACTTTCCCGGTGATCAAAGCGAGATTGTTGATGGCGTTGACGGTTTCAGCCCCTTTGGTGCTGTGGTTTATACCCATCGTCCAGGCGATGAGGGGAGCTTGGGCGTGACCGTAAGCGAGTGCCGCTCTATAGATTTGGCTGACAGACAGGCCGGTAATACCTGAGGCAAACTCCGGCGAATACTTATGCACCGATTCGGCGAGCTGCGCGAAGCCGGTCGTGTGCGCGTCAATGTATGCCCGATCCACGAGGTCGCGCTGAATTAGGACCTCAATGATCGCGTTGAGGAGCGCGATATCGGAGCGCGGCTTCAGGGACAGAAACAGATCGGCCATCATGGCGGTTTTGGTGACGCGGGGATCGGCGACGATGAGGGTCCGGGCGGGATTAGCGTCTAGCCACTGGCAAAGAATGGGGTGATTGTCGGCAATGTTGGCACCGAGAAGAAAGATGACGTCGGCCTTGGCCAGATCCTCGTATGCTCCGGGAGGCCCGTCGCTGCCGAAGGAGCGTTTGTAGCCAGAGACGGCACTGGCCATGCACAAGGTGGTGTTGCCGTCATAGTTTTTCGTGGCCAGGCCCAATTGAACCAGCTTGCCAAGCGTGTAGAACTCCTCGGTCACCAATTGTCCGGTGCTGATGACGCCGAGTGCGTCGGAGCCATAACGCCGCTGCACTGCGTGGAATCTTTCCACCATAGTGGAGAGCGCCTCACTCCAATCCACACGCACCAACTTTCTGCCCTTGCGCAGTAGAGGAAAACGGGCGCGGTTGGAGGCTTGCAGCGTGTAGTGTTCGGACAAGCCTTTTGGACAGAGCTTTCCGGCGTTCACGGGATGGCTGGGATTGCCGCGCACACTGACTGCGCGTTGGTCCTTCACACCAATGAATAGGCCGCAGCCGACGGAACAGTAGCCGCAGGTCGTAGAAACCCAGCGGTCGGGAATCTTTTGCGAGGAGGTGTAGCCAACAACCGGGTCTACGCTGTATGCGTATTCCTCACGCAGGATATCGAGTCCCAGTTGGCGCTTGAGGTTCATGTGGCCGCTTCGCCCGCAGCGACATACGAGGCAGCCATATTTTTCGGAACCACGCTGACGAAAAAGACGTAACGGCCAAGAATCTCAGCGGCCAAAGCGACCGCCAGCAAAGCCCAGGTGGCGTACCATGCGGATGACAAGAAGGGCAGAATCATCGCAGCTAAAACCAGTAACGCCGAGCCTCCGAGGAAAGGCCTTGCTAGTTGGGTTGCTAGCAATCGCGCCGATGCCTGAAGTTCAAAGGCCTCGCTGGCGGTAAGCCAGAAAAACTTGACGGCCTGATTGAGGAGCTGAGAGCCGGCAGCAGTCGCGGCGACCGTTACCAGCAAGCGGTGCTCACCGACTCCTGCGGAAGCAGCAAGCAACGGGCCGAGGACCATGCCGGTGAGGAAAAATTCCGCGAGGGTATGTTTGGAGTTCCACGCCGGCCGTGCGGGAACGACGTAGATGCAAGCACTGGCAGTGACTCCAGCTGCGCCGAACAGGGAAGTGAGGGCTCCCAACGTTACACTGCCGGGCAGACGGAACCAGAGTAGCGCGGCGTAAAGTGAAGCAACGCCAGAGAAGCAGCAAAATAGCAGGACTTCGCGGCTCAGCCACGAGCGTTTCCACATCTTCAGCGCGCGATAGGCATGGATAGGCCGACCGAGGTGGAGAGTGGAAGCATTGAGCGCCAATCCGGCAACGAGAAACGAGACGAGCGCGGCGATGCTCAGACGCGCCGTCTTTCCAAGCAACTGGAGCAACCATAGGGTTGCAAAGGCTCCGACGGAAAGTTGCGTCAGCACGGTCATGATGACTAGAGGCCAATGGGGATGCTCCGGTTTGACACGAAAGAAATCGGCCTTGCGAGTGTCCGGCGGCAAGTTCTCGGGAAGAGTGATCCGCGTTGAGGAGATGCTGTCATCGGCGGAGGGGAGCCCGGGGGCGTTGGCGCTGGAGGCGTATTCGCGTCGCCACTCCGCGAGGTTAACGATTTCAATCTGTATGGCGGTTTCCGGACAGGCGCTTACGCACGCCGGCTCGCGGCCGTCGCTAAGCCGGTGGTGGCACAAGTCACATTTTCCGACGACCCCGCGTTCCGGGTTGTACTGCGGGACGCCATAGGAACAGTTCCACGTGCAATACTGACAGCCGATGCAGGATTCGGCGCTGTGGAGCACGACCCCGGTAAGGGGATCCTTGGAGTAGGCGTCGACCGGACAGCCCTTCAGGCAGGTCGGCTCCAGGCAGTGATTGCAAGCCATCGACAGATGGAAGCGCTGGGTATTTGGATACCAACCGCCTTCGATTTCGCCGACTCTGCGCCAGTTAATCGCCGCGGGATTGCCGTTCTGTTCGTTGCAGGCAACAACGCAGCATTTGCAACCGATACAGCGGGTCATGTCGAAGTGAAAGCGGTATTGCTCGCCGGGGAGAAGATCGCGGGAAGGCATGGGAGGGACCGAAACGGAGAGAGAGGTTCCGCAGCGAGAAGCGTGTCTATGCGCGGCGCCGGACCTCGGCGTCATCGTGAAATGAGTGTCGCGTTCCCGTGCGCGATCTAAAAGCGGCAGAGACATCTTCTGACCTGTTAGCCGGGAAGCTGGCAAAAAAAACATAAACACCTCCAGGCAACGCGCAACCCGGCCGAATGCGCCGGAGGTGTCGCGCATGGCGAGATCAGGGCAAATCTCGCCAATGCTGCGAGCGAAACCTGGATCAAGATGCTGTGGCAGCCCCAAGGTAATGGCAAACGAAACAAATTGATGGACCCGATTTGTATTTTCGGATTTGTTTTCTTAATGGCTTGCAGCAAGCAGGCCGATGCCGAGCTGGTTGGAGTACTTGCTCCGCAATAGGGGCGGGAGCGCCCTAACGGGCATCAGAACCTTGTAGATGATCGTGTTCATGCCGACTCCCCAGAGAAAGCCCAAAACACGACACTGCAGAGTCTCCAGCGAAGAAATGCAACTGGTGCGACACCTTTCTGACGAATAAGGTCCACCTTCTCGGCACAGAGGAAATTGCCGCTTTACCCCGAGTACGTCTGTCTTGGCTACACCTGTCATCGCGGTGAACGTGTCGCAATCTCGCTCGTGGAAAAAGGTCGCCAGGACGACATCCCTATGGACAGCGTGACCGCTCAGTGCGCCGTGTGGCTCTCTTGTATCATTCCTTACTCACGCCCTATTTAGCACCCAACCTGTGTTGAACGACCACAGACCAAGAACCGCTCCGCTTGATCGACTGGATTGTGGACAAACCACTTATGGGATTAAAAGTTTGGTCCACGGCTTGCCGTGACTAGAACTGGGCACCCTGGCAGTTCAGTCGTGGACCTTCTCGCGGGGAGGCAAGCCTGGAACGACTCCACTGTCTTGGGTGCCCCTCTCATGCATTTTTGCAAACGGGTTCTTGGCATAGTTCCTCATTCTGTAAAGTGTACGCGTCCGAATTGCCTGCCGTTCAGAACTCGCAGGAGCTAAACAGGTCCTCGGCATGGTTACAGCTCCCTTTGCGCCGTGTGGTTCTCTTGTATCATTCCTTACACACGTCCGATTTGGCACCCAACCTGTGTTGAACGACCACAGACCAAGAGCCCTTCGCTTAACCGACCGGATTGAGGACAAACCACTTATGGGAATCAGAGGTTTGGTCCGCGGCTTGCACTCAGTAGAACTGGGCACCCTGGCAATTTCAGTTGTGTGTGCACCCTCCGAGGACGGCCAACCTAGTAGCGAGCCCAATTGTCTTGGGTGCCCCATCCTCTGAACTTGCACAGGCTAAACAGGTTCTTGTTCTTGGCACAGTTCCGAGTTCGGCCTTTCTGCTAGCAGCACGCAGTGGGCATCGGCTGGCCAACCTTTTCCTGATAGATTTGCCTCATGTTCTGGGCGATGCTCTTGCGATCATCGGGACAGCACACGCCTTTTCGCTTATCGCCGAATGTGGTGCGTGGATCAAAAGGCGCGTTTCTTGCTGGAAATTGTCCGTGAACGGTGTACAAAAGCAGCCTAAGCCAGCCTAAAAGAATTGCCCCGATTCGTTGATTGCGTTGGCTCTTTTTGGTTCCTGTTGTATGGCTTGTATCTAAGCTAAGACGTGGTGTTGCAATCACTTAGCTTTCGCGACGGGTCCTCACTTGGCCTACGTGGCCTACAAGCACAAATTGTCGATCGCACTTCCTCTACGCACGCATCTCGCGCGATCTCTGACATAGATCTCGTAAACTCTTACCTTGATAACGCCTACATTCTTAGAATGAGAGATCGGGAATGGATCACTCATAACGCAGCGCCTCGATCGGATCGACCTTGGTTGCCCGGCGGGCGGGGATGTAGCAGGCCGCAACCGCCACCGCGCTGAGCAGCGCAATGACCACGGAAAACGATACGGGATCAGTGGCCGTCACGCGGAAGAGCTCCAATTGACTCGCAAGTAAGCGGGCAACTCCGAGGCTCGCGAGCGTGCCGACGACAATGCCCGCACCGACGAAGCCGGCGCCCGTCTGCATAATCAGGCGCAGAACGTCGGCTCGCTGGGCGCCGAGCGCCATGCGCACGCCGATTTCGCGAATCCGGCGCGAGACGAGGTAGGAGAGGACGCTGTAAAGACCTGCCAGGGCCAGCGCGAGACCGAGCGCGGCAAACACGCTGAACAGCGCGACGAGGAAGCGCGGTTGTGCGGTCCGGAAACCCAGGATCGCTTCCATGGTTATCGGACCGTTGACCGGCTGTTCCCGGTCCATCTCTCGCACCTGTGCCCGTAACGCGTTGCCGAACGCGTCCGCGTCTGCCATCGTGCGAACGGCCAGAACGCGGTGCGGAGGCGCCACCAGTGTGTAGGGAACAAGGACGGCAGGCTGCGGATCGCTTCGCACGTCGTCGTTGCGCGCGTTGCCCATTACGCCGACGAGCGTTACGTCAGCCGAGGCGTTGGTCGAACTCAGGTTCAACGCTCCTGGATTCTTGAGTTCATCCAGCTTGAGGAGTCGGCCAAGAGGATCTTCGCCCGCCGGCCATAGCCGGGCGGCCGCCTCGTTTATGACCGCGACGGGCCGGGCCCTATCGACCTCTTCCTCGGTGAACATACGTCCCCGCCGGAGCGGTATTCCAAGAGTTCGCAGGTAGTCCGCACTGGCCAGGTGCAGCATGATCGTGCGCGATCCCGACTGAGGCTGGCCGTCGATGGCAAAGGTCGATTGTGGTCCGCCGAAGGGAAGGCCGCCGTTGCCGATTGTGGCGGCCTGAACGCCGGGGACGTGCTTGACGCGATCCAGCAGGTTCTGCGCGAAACGATTGCGTTGATCCCAGGTCGCATAGCGTTTCGGAGGAAGCGGCAGCCCCACGACCATGACCCGGCGGGGATCGAAACCCAGATCGACCTGCTGGAGGGCCACGAAGCTACGGATGGTTAGCCCTGCGCTCACGAGCAGCACGACCGAAAACGCCACCTCGGCGACCACCAGCAGCGCCCGCGTTCTCTTGCCTGCTGATGCGCTCCCGCTTCGTGCGTCGTCCTTAAGCGCCTCGACCAGATCGGGTCGCGATGACTGAAGAGCGGGTATGAGACCAAACAGGATTCCGGTGAATGCTGAAATGATCATGCAGAACAACAGCACGTATACGTTGATCTCAATGCGCGCCTCGTTAGGGACGTTAAAGCTCGGCATCAGCGCTACGACCAGCCTGGTCATCGAGGCAGCGAACAGCAGTCCGAGCAGACCTCCGATCAGCGAGACGAGAACGCTTTCCGTCAACAACTGTCGTACGAGCCTGCCCTGTCCGGCACCTACGGCGAGTCGGATCGCCATTTCCCGCGCTCGCGACGTTCCCCGCGCCAGCTGCAAGTTCGCAACATTCGCGCAAGCGATCAGCAGGAGCAACCCCACCGCTCCCAAAAGCAGTCGCAGACTCTGCCGCATTTCTCCACTCGCGACGGTGATATCGAGATAGTTGGTCAACGTCGTGGCGAATTCGTCTCGCGGATAGCCGGTCGGATTGGCCTTCGCGAACTCTCGGTGGAGAACATGCAATCGTTGTTCGGCGACGGAGGACGAGGTGCCCGGCGCGAGACGCACAATCGGGAAGACTCCTTGTTGATCGCGGGAATCGGTCCCCATGGGCAGCCAGACACCATCCTCAGTCCACCAGCCGAAACGAGGGGGCATGATCCCGATGATGGTGTACGGCTGATCATCCAGACGAAGAGTCTTGCCGACGGCGTTCGGGTCGCCTCCGAAGAGCCGTTGCCAACGTCTGAAGCTGAGCACGGTGACCAATTCCGGTTCACCGGTTGAGCGAATATCTGAAGGCTGAATCGTGCGGCCGATGAGCGGTGGGACGCCCAGAAAGTTAAACGCATTGCCCGAGAGCCGAACTCCCCTGATCGTTTCAGGCGCAAATTCACCGGTCAGCAATACACTACCGGGATAGGTGGCCATCACATCTGAGAAGGCCGACAACTTCGCCATTTCCAGGTACTCTTTCAGCGAATACGGACGCATCCTCTGGTTTGCTGTGGCGCTACGAAGGCCGGGCGTCCAGATCTCACCCGGTTTGGCGTAGGGATACGGATCGATTAACACGCCGTACACCGCACTGAAGAGCGAAGTCGTTGCACCAATGCCGAGTGCGAGCATGAGTACGGCGGCGACGAAAAAGCCCGAGTGCTTGAAGTGTTGACGGAGCGCAAATCTGACGTCGTTCATTAAGAACCTCACCATTGTGCTCTTACAGCCGGCGGCGCACGGTGGTCTTGTAGCTCAAATACTGGTCGTGGAAGTTTGTACACCATGGGGAGCCGTCGGCGGGCTGCCGCGATGGTGTCCTTCGTGCGTGTGCGCGCTCTCCCGAGCCCGCAATGCGTCCAATTGCGCCTCGAAGGTGCTCCGATCGACATCTCTTGCGTGATGCAATTTCATCTCTCATGATGTCTGTCATCGCTCTCTCCGCTAGCGTATGAAGCGCTCTTTTCACGTTCCCGATGTCGCGCTACACGTCACTGTCTCCAGTCCGGTGCTTCGTCATCCTCTCCTCTTTCCTCAGAGGCGGTGAGATTACAAATTTGCAAAGGTCCCCCCGGCTCTGCCTGTGCCACCTCGCGGAAGCACTCGCGCAGTTCCGGTGTGAAGAAGGCACGAAGTGGCGCCCTTCTTTAGCTCGCTTTTGCCTCTTCCTCGCGCCTGCGGATTGCGGCTCCTTGAGGGTCGGTTAGGATGTCAACCCACTTCGGGTGAGGCGTTGGCTCGGCGTCGTAGTTGTCGTGCCAGTTCCACCATTTGTACGGCTGAGTCTGGGGATAGCCCTGTGGCGAATCTTCCCAAGTCTCCTGGCGGCCGAGTGGTGTGATGTCGAGATAGCTCCAGACGGTCCCCATGGCTTCGTCGCCGCGATTGTTAACGAAGTATGTGCGGAACACCCGCTCGCCATCGCGGAAGAACACATTATGACCGTGCCATTCATGAACGCCGAAGTCCTCGTCGAAGCTGTCGGTCATGGTGTACCAGGGCATCTTCCACCCCATGCGAGCCTTCAGGCGGGCTATGTCTGCCTGCGGCGCGCGTGAAGCCCATGCAAGGGTGGTGTCGCGAGCGTTCAGATGTGCCAGGTGCGAAACCTGGTCGGCGCCCAGCGAGCAGCCACGGCAGGCGTGGTCGGGCCAGCCGAATACCCCAGGCTCAAAGAAGGCGCGATAGAGGATCAACTGTCTGCGGCCGTCGAAGAGATCGAGTAGGCTAACCTTACCTTTGGGCCCCTCGAACTCGTACTTCTTCTCCACCGCCATCCACGGCATCCTTCGACGCTCGGCAGCCAGCGCATCACGGGACCGAGTGAAAGCCTTCTCCTTCATAAGAAGCTGCTGCCGCGCAGCCTCCCACTCTTGCTGCGACACGACCGATGGTGTCTTCATCGCGATATGCTCCTTCGTTTGCTCCTTATTTCCATCCTTGCTCGTTGCCATATATGTTTCTCCTTCGTTTTCTGAAACAGCTGGAGATTTCATTGATCCTTTTCCTTCCACACTGGAAGGAGGTTCTGCTGCCTTGTTCTTTTTGCAGGACACTTTGGCGACAAGAACCGCCAGACCGCCAGTGGAAACCGTACCGGCCACGACGAGTCCCAGACCTGATAGACAGAATGGACACATTGTTCACCCTCATAAACTGGGACGCTTCTTAGACGGCACCGTGTTGGTAGTTAGTGACGCTACACAGCATGTGCCTATGAACCTCAGAATAGCTTCATAGTGCGGGTACTCAGTTTCACCTGCCTCCGTCCCTTGACGTCATTGCTGTCGGTGAACTGATATCGCCTTCACTGCATATATGCCTCAACGTGAATCCTCCCAGTAGCCAGATTCGAGGTCCCTACGCTCCAAATCTGCCGCTGGTTGACCCACGCATACTCTCTGGAAGCGGTCGAGAGACGGATGTTTGCGAAAAGATCAACCATTGGCTCGCCATTTCGCGGTGCCGCCTGGCCGTCGCCAGACAATGCAATCCGAAAGCCGTCGTCGGTCTCGATGGTCAAGTGTAGGTCAAGATCAATACGACCATCAGCGCGCATTCGCAGATAGTCGACGCCGCGCGCCCGCCCCGAAAGGCGGCCCTTACCGCGTCCATCAACCGCAAGGTCGAAGCGGGCTCCTTGCAGTGGAACCGCTTCCTTGCCGGCAAGGATGGCATCGATGCTCACGCCGTAATCAGTTACCCCTGTGACATCGAAATCGTATTCGTATACCTTCTCGCCCCTCATTGCCGGATTCTGAGTTATTGTCTGCGTTCGGTTCGGATTATCGACTGTGCTTGTCGACATTTTCGTCGCTCCTTTCATGCGTGTTTTGGGATCCTATCTAATGGCGACATTTCCCCACTCGTACGCAGGCGCGATTCCATGATCCTTGCGAGCAGCGTCCGCGGGGCCAATACGGGAGATTTGCATCGGCC
>Ga0126378_10004427_pt1 | contig 10728 bp, 12 predicted proteins | sample PanSoiMetPlot_23_FD_92587 | JGI IMG/M metagenome (GOLD analysis project Ga0126378, IMG submission 92587) | Tropical forest soil microbial communities from Panama - MetaG Plot_23 | ecosystem: Environmental > Terrestrial > Soil > Tropical forest > Bulk soil | place: Panama | collected 2016-02-17
GTGCCGATCCTCGCCATCGCGCCGATGATCATCGTGGTGCTCGGCAATTTCGGCTTCATCGGCCTGCTGCCGAAATCGATCATCTCCATGTATCTCTGCTTCTTCCCGGTCACCATCGGCATGGCCAAGGGGCTGCGCTCGCCCGATCCGCTGCAGATGGATCTGATGCGCAGCTACAGCGCGAGCCGGGCGCAGGTCTTCTGGAAGCTGCGCTGGCCGGCCTCGGTGCCCTTCCTCTTCACCTCCCTCAAGGTCGCCATCGCCATCAGCCTGGTGGGCGCCATCGTCGGCGAGCTGCCGACCGGGGCGAGCGCCGGGCTGGGCGCGCGCCTCCTCAGCGGCTCCTATTTCGGCCAGACGGTGCAGATCTGGTCGGCGCTTCTCATGGCCGCATTCCTGGGCGCGGGCCTGGTCTATCTGATCGCCCTCCTCGAGCGCCTCGTGCTCGGCCGCATGGGGGTCTACCGGTGAGGCGTCTTCCCGCTATCGCCGCCATCCTCATGGCGGCCGGCATGGCGCTCACCGACAGCGTCGAGCCGGCGGGCGCCTCGCCCTGGCTCAGCCACCCGGCAGCGCTGGCCTGCGGCGTGCTCGCTCTACTGGCGACGGGCTGGGCGGCGACGCCGCGCAGCGATAGCGGTCTGCCGGCACTTCTCATCGGCCTGCTGCTGGGCCTGCCGGCGCCGCTCATCCTCGTCGATGCCTATCCGGCGGCGGGCCTCGCGCTGCCCGGCCTCTGGCTCTATCTCATCGGCCTCGGGCTCACTGCCTGGTGCGCCATGGACCGGCTCGCCGACATCGCGCGGCCTGGCGACCACCGTGGCAAGGCGCTGTCCCTGGCTGCACCGGTGCTTTTCGGTTTCTGGCTCCTCTATGTCTGGGAGGTGCTGGTCGTGGGCTTCGGCGTGCCGCAGATCCTGCTGCCCGCCCCGCATCAGATCGGCCATCAGCTCGCAAGTCAGGCACCGGTGCTGTGGAGCGATTTCCGCCAGACATTCCTCAAGGCCGTGCTCGCCGGCTGGGCCGCCGGATGCGGCCTCGGCTTCATCACCGCCGTCGTCATCGACCGGATCCCCTTCCTGCAGCGGGGGCTGCTGCCGCTGGGCAATCTGGTCAGCGCCGTGCCGGTGGTGGGCATCGCCCCCATCATGGTGATGTGGTTCGGCTTCGACTGGCCCTCCAAGGCCGCGGTCATCGTGGTGATGACCTTCTTCCCCATGCTGATCAACACGCTGGCCGGCTTCGCCGAGGTGGACGCGATGAGCCGCGACCTCATGCGCGCCTATGGCGCCAGCTACTGGCAGAGCTTCTTCAAGCTGCGCCTGCCCAATGCGCTGCCCTTCATCTTCAACGCGCTCAAGATCAACTCGACCCTGGCCATGATCGGGGGCATCGTCGCGGAGTTTTTCGGCTCGCCCATCGCCGGCATGGGCTTTCGCATCAGCGTCGAGGTGGCGCGCATGAATGTCGACGTGGTCTGGGCGACCATCGCCGTGGCGGCGCTGGCGGGCTCGCTGTTCTATTGGCTGATCGCGCTGGTGGAGCGCAATCTCACCTTCTGGCATGCCTCCTATCGCCAAAGGGGCTGACGCGACGGATTGACGAATCCAATCACATGCAAGCAACAGGGAGACGAATGATGAGAAAATTGCTGGGTGCGGCCGCACTCGCCGCGGCACTGGTCGGCTCGACCATGGCGGCGCAAGCCGCGGACAAGCTGGTCCTACAGCTGAAATGGGTGACCCAGGCCCAGTTCGCCGGCTACTACGTCGCCAAGGACAAGGGCCTCTACAAGGATGTCGGGCTCGATGTCGAGATCAAGCCCGGCGGGCCCGACATCAATCCGAGCCAGGTGATCGCCGCGGGCGGGGCCGATGTGGTCATCGACTGGATGCCCTCGGCGCTTGCCACCCGCGAGAAGGGCGTGCCGCTGGTCAATATCGCGCAACCCTTCCAGAAATCCGGCATGGAGCTCACCTGCCGCAAGGAGACGGGCATCAAGAGCCCGGCGGATTTCAAGGGCCGGACGCTGGGCGTCTGGTTCGGCGGCAATGAATATCCCTTCCTCTCCTGGATGAGCACGCTCGGCATCCCGACCGAGGGCGGGCCCAACGGCGTCACGGTGCTGAAGCAGGGCTTCAACGTCGACCCGCTGCTGCAGAAGCAGGCCGACTGCATCTCCACCATGACCTATAACGAGTATTGGCAGGTGATCGACGCCGGCATCCCCGCCGACCAGCTGGTGGTCTTCAAATACGAGGACCAGGGGGTGGCGACGCTGGAGGACGGGATCTATACCCTGGAGAAGAATCTGCAGGACCCGGCCATGGTCGACAAGCTGGCGCGCTTCGTGAAGGCCTCCATGAAGGGCTGGGACTGGGCCGTTGCCAATCCCGACGAGGCGGCGATGATCGTGCTCGACAACGACGCCACCGGCGCCCAGACCGAGAAGCATCAGAAGCGCATGATGGGCGAGATCGACAAGCTCGTGGGGACCAACCCCAAGGGGACCGGCTGGCTCGACCCCGCCGCCTATGACCGCACCGTCAAGATCCTGCTCTCGGGCAAGTCGGCGCCGGTCATCACCAAGGAGCCGCAAGGCGCCTGGACTCACGATATCTTCGAGAAGGCGCAGCAGTAGAAATCGGACTCTGGTGGGGGACGGGGAAGGGGGCCGCAAGGCCCCTTTCTCTTTGGGAACAATGATATCTTGCGCCGGCGTTCCGATTAGAATGCGATCGATCTTTTTTGGGGGATAATCATGCGTCCTATGCAAGTTCTGATCGGCGCGGCTGCGCTCCTGCTCGCTATCGGCGCAGCCAGCGCAGAGGCCGCGGATATGGGGCAGCTGAAGCCCGCGATCTGCGGGAGCCGTACGAGCTGCGCCATCGCCAAGCTGACGCCGGCGGGGAAATCCAAGAGCGGCACTGAACTCGCCGTGGCAGAGGTGCATCTCGGCGTCGCCGACCGCACCGATCCGAACGATGCCTGCCACGACAATGACGGGAACGAGGATGGCGGGCAGGAATACTGGCTGGTCGAGGGGAGTGCCGCCCCGCGCCTGCTGCTGAAGCTCTGCAATGATGGCTATGGCGCCGCGGGGGTGGGGGTGGACGAGATCACTATCGCCGACAACCGCTTCACCCATTTCCAGGCCGGCGGCTCGAACGACCGCTGGGAGGCGACGGAGACGATCCAGCTCTCGCCCCAGAAATCCCTCTACATCGATAGCTGCAGCTATCGCGGCACCGATCCCGATACGGTCGCCTTCACCGCCGCCGATCTCGCCAGGATGGATATCCGTTCCCTCGCCATCGCCAGCGCGGCGGCGGCGGGGACCGGCGATGAGGGCGGGTGCGACGTGCTGAAGAAGGATATCGCGGACAAATTTGCCTTTCATCGCGGTCATTCGCTGACGTTTAACATTCCCCTTGCGAATTGCGGCAAAATGGCCACATCTCACTCGTGGCTATTCGCTGACCACCGCCTCAAGCCACGCGTATTTGAGTGCCTGGTGAGTGCCTGGAGACGGCGTTGATGACCAAGAAGCTGACCGATCGTTTCCTTCAGACGGTGAAGGCGCCCCGCGAGGGCCGTCTCGTCATCGCTGATACCGAGGTCAAGGGCCTGACCTTCCGACTTACTCCAAATGGCACCCGCAGCTGGCTCGTGCGATTCAGGCTTCCTCGGCGGCCGCAGCGGGCGCATGTGCTGGGCCCCTATCCCGGCATCTCGCTCAAAGCGGCACGCCAGCGCGCAGCCGATATAGTCGCGGCAGCCAAGCGTGGTGTTGATCTCCCGGCTGAGGAGGATCGCCTCAAGGCCGAGCGCAAGAAGGCAGCTGAGACCGCTTGGACGGTCTCGCAGCTCGCGTCCGAGTTCATCGAGGGCTACGCAAAGACCAATCATCGGCGGTGGAAGGCCACCGAGCAGCGCATCACCAACCACATTCTGCCTCAACTGGGCGACCGGGCGGCGGCCTCGGTGAGGCGCGCCGACGTCGTCGAGTTGCTTGATCACCTCGAGCGCGAGAAGGGGCTCGGGGCGCAAGTCAACCGGACCAGAACGACCCTGTCAGCGATGTTCCGATTCGCACTCGAGCGCGAAATCGTCGCTTCGAACCCGGTCACGGGCGTGAGGCCCCGCAAGGAAGTCGAGCGGACGCGCACGCTGAGCGACGCCGAACTTCGAGCCGTCTGGCGCGCGCTCAACGAGATGCCCGAGCCCGGCGCATCATTCGTGAGGGCTTTGATGTTGACCGCGAGCCGCCGCGATGAGGTGCGCTGTATGCAGTGGAGCGAAATCGACGCGGAGAATGGCCTGTGGACGGTGCCTGCGGCGCGGACCAAGACGCAGAAGGACCATCAGATCCCGATGCCGCGGCAGATGGTCGAGTTGTTGGCGTCGATGCCGCGGCGTGGCTCCTTTGTCTTCACAACGATCGGCGATAAACCCTGGTCGGGGCACGACAAGATCAAGCCAGTGCTCGACCGCGAGAGCGGTGTGAAGGATTGGGTTTTTCATGATTTGCGCAGGACAGTGCGCAGCCGCTTCGCTGAGATGGGCATCAGCTATGAGATCGCTGAGCGCCTCCTAGGTCACGCGATGACCAAGGTCGCGAGGATCTACGACAGGCATAGCTACCGGGCGGAGGAAGCTCGCGCGTTGCAGGCCTGGAGTGATCGCTTGATGCAGATCGTTGGCGATGGCCGCGCAGCAGCCAATGTTGTGACGCTGCGGCCCGGCGGTTAGATCGCCATGCTGGCCCTGCAGGAGCGCACGGGCCGCGACGACATCCCGGTGCATGGGCTCCGCTCCACGCGGCGACCATATTGCGAACGCCAAGAAAGGACGCCATGGATCCGTTCGAATCCCCGTACTGGAACCTTGTCCAGCTGATCGCCTGGGCTATCACGCGCAATCGCCAACTCGTTGCGATGGCGGGAGATATAGCAGGCGATCCCCGATGGTACCGGAAGACCGCGCGGCTACCAGACGGAAGCACGATCGAATTTGAAGAACCGGTAGGGCCGATAGGGCTACGATACCTCGATACTTGGTTAGCCGCGCATCCATCAACAACGCAGATCCCTCGCCGCATGGTCCAGGAAAACATCATTCACGCTCTCACCAAAAGTCAATTGCACGCGACCGGCCGACGTTGCGGTAGAGGTAATCGCAGGCAGATTGATCCGCTCTGCTGGGCAGATCTTGAATTTCAAGAACACCCATTGGGGGCGGCATCAAAGCTCGTCGGGGAGGAAGGCGTCTTTTGGAGTGATCTCCTCTTTCCCCGAGAAGAGGTGCTCGCACTTTGGCCGCCCATCTTGGCAGCTACATCAGAAGAAGCGCACGCACCTGAGGTCGTGGCGTCGGCTCCGGCGCTACAGGCCTCGGAGCCACTCAGCGCCGCTTCTGGAGGCGAGGGCGAGGACACGCCGGCACCGCCGTCGCAGCGGGAGAAGGGCAGACAGGAGACGCGGGCTCGCGATCAAAGACTTTGGGATCGGCGGCAGGAGCTTCGCGAAAAAGAGCCCGCCATAAACGATAGCGAAATTACGCGGCGGATTTGCAAGGAGGAGGCGGCAAAGGAGAAGGCCGCCAAGGGCAAGGAAATCGCGGGTGAAGAGCCGAAGAAGCGTAAGCCGCTCACCGAGTCAAGCGTGCGGCGGATTCTCGTGCGCATGAAGAAGCGGCTGGAGTCCTAAGACCCGCCAAACAGCTGAGTTGCGCGAAAGAAACCTGCGCGAATATTTTGCGCGAAAAATTTCGCGCAACTCACTTGTCCCGGTGCTGCAGGGCTTTCCTCGCGAACTCACAAGATAGACCAGCAGATTTTCGCGCACTTTTTTCGCGCACCTCACTAAGCCAGCATAGCCTCCGTAACTCACCGCTTCCGTGCAGCGCGCGCCATAGTGCCCACGGTGGCCAACTTGGAGACGGAGTAGTCATGGGCAAATCCGATGTCGTCACCACCAAGCCGATCGCTGTCAGCTTTCAGGAGGGTCGCCGGATCGGCAGTTGGGGGAACACCTTCTTTTGGGGGCTTCTAAAGTCCCGCGAGATCGAGAGTTATCTCGACGGCAACCGCCGCAAGGTGGTAGTCGCGAGCGCCGAAGCCTACATCGCGAAGAAGCTCGCCGAGACCAAGGCGGAACAGATCACAGAGGTCTCCGCCGTTGGAGCTATGGGCCGGGTCGCTTTGGCGGCGAAACGAGCTGCCGCACATGCTGAGGCGGCGGAGGCCGAAGCGGCGCCTCGATTGTCGTCTGCGAGGCCGAAGAAGCGTCGCTGTCGTGCCACGTCGAGGTCGGTGAAGACCTCAACGACCGTCCTCGCCACTTCGGCGGCGGAGGCATGAGCCATGGCCTCCACAAAGAGAACGCCGGCCCTGGACAGCCGGCGCTCCGGCGCTCTTGTCGCTGATGCGATCGGCCACCGGGTTCTTAATGCACTGACAGAATCTGAACAAGACGATTCTTCTTCGAATTCTGAACATCTATTGGGATCTCTTGCATCTGCGTCACAACTCCCAAACGGGGGTGGTAGAGGTCAGCGACGCATCGTTCCTAGGGCCGCATCTGCGCCCGTGCCTCGGCAGCCTGTGGATCATTGGACGCCCGAGGTGCAGCGTCTGCTGGGCACGGCAGAGATCGCCACCGCGTAGATATGCGAAGCGCCGACCCGAGGAGGCCGGCGCTTCTGTTTTCAGAACACCCGGGGACCAGCCGGGAGGACCGAGGAACATGTTCCAAGATACACGTCGTTGGGCAGTCGGCCAAGGCGACGTCCTCCCCGTCATCTACGCCAGGCGCGGCTGGTGGATTCGCCCGATCCGCTGGGGGACCAGCAAGATCGACGACGCCAACATCCGCGGCCGGATTCCGGCGACCAATGACCCCGCCACCGTCGCCGCCTGTTGCCTCCAGATCCCGGGCTGCTCGTGGAGCCTGGAATGTGGGCCGCGCTCCGGCGTGATCGCTGCTGACGTCGAGCAGAGAATCCTCAAAGGGGAAGATGGCGTGCTGGAGCTTCGCATGCTGGCGGGACTGCTCGGCATCCGCGAGAGCCTGATCCCGGTCGGGCTGACGCCGATCTACAGCACGCGCTCCGGTGGGCTTCGCATCCTCTACGCCCATCCAGGCCACTACGTCGCCAGCGGCCTGCTGCAGCATTGCAGATGGGTCGAAGTCAAAGGCGACGGCGCCAGCGTGAGACTGCCGCCCGGCGGCGGTTATGCCTGGGACGTCAACAGTCCCTTCGCGCTAAAGTTGGTGGCGCCGCCCGGCTGGTTTCGGGTAACGACGAGCCCCGCCAATCGAAGCTGGGAAACCCTGCTGCCCGAAGGCGCGCTGGGCGATCGGCCCTTTACCCCTCTGGGGCATCGCAGCGCCCGCCGCATCATCGACAAGGTCCTGGACTGCGCCGCGTCGAGCCATGAGGCCTGCCGCTCGATCTACGGCCTCGGCCGTCTCTGCCAGGAGGGCCGCATTTCGCCTGCCTATGGACAGCGCATCGTCGAGCGCCTCGCCGCCGAGGTATCGGACTTCCGGGAATCCGGATTCAGCCGCCAGGGGCTGCTGAAGCGCGTCACAACCGCATTTGAGCGAGGTTGCCACCATGAATGACCGGCTAGGGATCGACGCCGAGTTCGGCGCCACCGATTGGATGAAGGGCCTACGCCGCACCGAAAAGGGAGCAATCGTCGGCAACGAGAACAACCTAGTGCGAGCCCTCAAAGCCTGCCCCGAGACGGCGGGCGCGATCGCCGCCGACACCCGCCAGGACTGCCTCGTGGCCCTGCGGAACGGCCCCTGGGGCCAGGCTGGGCGCTGGTCCTCCACGATGACGAGCTGCCTTGCCGTCTACTTTCAGGAACTCGGAATCCCCGCCCGTTCCGAGAAGCTGGACGAAGCCCTGGCGGTGATCGGCGACAACAACCGAATCGATCCGCTCTGCGCATATCTCGACAGCCAGTCGTGGGACCGTGATCAGCGGATGGATACATGGCTCCCGCGCTACGCCGGCGCCGAAGGCACGGAGATTAACTGCATCATCGGCGCCCGCTTCCTGCTCGGCATGGTGGCGCGAGCCTATGAGCCGGGCTGCAAGGTTGACCACTGCCTCGCGCTCGAAGGCAGCCAGGGCTTGCGCAAGAGCCAGTTGGTCCGCGTCCTGGGCGGAGATTATACCGCCGAGGACCTGCCCGACTTTCACAGCCGGGACGCTCAGCAGATCGCCGGCAGTCATTGGGTGATCGAGATCCCTGATCTCGGTGCCCTCGGCAAGTCGTCGGTGGAAAAGTTCAAGGCCTTCGCCACCACCGTCAGCGACGTCTATGTGCCGAAGTATCAGAGATACCCGGTCAGCCGGCCGCGCTGGTGCGTGTTCATCCTGACCCACAACGCGACGGGGGCCGGCTGGCTCGTGGATTCCACCGGCAACAGGCGTATATGGCCCGTGACCGTCGGGGAGATCGATATCGACGCCCTCAGGCGTGATCGCGATCAATTATTCGCCGAAGCGGTCCACCGCTACCGCGCCGGTGGCGCCAGCGGAAGGTGGTGGCCGCAAACCCCGAGGGAAGTCGCGATGCTCGCCGAGCTTCAAGACGCCCAGATGGAAGAGGACGCCTGGACCTCCGCCGTCGTGACATGGCTGAAGTACAGGGCTTCTTCCTCAGAGTGGCTGACAACCTCAGAGATCCTGACCCACGCGCTGTACCTCGAGCCCCGCGATATCGGACGCGGCGAGGCCACGCGGGTCGGAAAGATCATGAAGGCCCTCGGCTGGAAGCGGAAACAGCTCAGGGTCGATGGGAAACAGCAGTGGGGTTACGCGGCGCCCGTCACCACTGCCACCACCACGGACGAACACGAGGAGCCTCCCTATGAGTGGTGACAGGGGTGACAAGGGCGGAATGTCACCGTGGACAACCACAGACTCGCGCGCGCGATTCTTCTCTTTCTGAGAATGAAATTTGGACCCCAGTTTTGGGTGGTGACAAGTGGTGACAGGGAGGACCACTGATGAAGAAGCAACCGAGACGCGGTCCGCAGTATTGGCCGCGGTGGAGCCTGGAGCAGGCGCGGCGGGCGGGACAGCTCGAGCTATTCGTTCAGCGCTCGACCAAGCCCCGCGGCCGCGAGGCCGAGCCGGCGAGCCAGCAACGGAAGCGCAAGCGCCGGATGGGGGTGTTCGGATGACTCCGCTCCAGGTCGGCGGCTTCTTCCGCGTCCGCTGCAAGTCGCGTTTCGCGCATGGCCAGATTCACCAGGCCTGGCGGATTCGGCGCGAGAAGGTGCGCGGCCATGACGACGACGATCTCTGAGTCATGGTCGAGTTCAACATCGAGGACGATTTCGGCCAGCCCTGCCGCCACGCCATCCCGATCGAGTGGTGCGAGCCGGTCAAGCAGCCGAGCATCGCGCGCCGGGATAAGGGTGCGCGATTCCCACAGCACAACACTGCAGAGTCCCCGCGGCAGGGTGTGCCGCATTGAAAGGCGGCGACCATGGCGAACATGAGGAAATATTTTTCCAGCACGTATCTGACAGCCGCCGATCTTGCCCCGTTAGGCAAAAAGTGGCCTGCGATGGCCACCCGGAGATCAGCGTTCGGGTCTCCCCGAGGACATGCGACGGGTCATCTCGCAGTCCCCCGCCGGAGGAGGCGAGGTGCCAGGCCGCGGCTGCCGGCCCCCGGAATTCACAAAAAAAATACGCGCACGGGGGAGAGAAAGGGGAAGTGGGAATCCACCGAGATCACGGACGCCACTAACCAGCGGGAGGCTCTTGCCATAACGGACCTTTGCCGAATGGCGGGTTTCTGCAATTTCGTCTCGCGCACGCGCGCGCGAGACGGAACATGTGGAAAGACGTGTCCTGTTTGTCGGAAAGCGCTGGGAGCGGCGTCGGAACTGGCTAGCCCAACCAGCGGGTGCTGCGCTTCGCTCGCCCAATTGCTTCAATCCGTGGCCGCCTTCACTCCGATGCCTCTCAGTGCTCAGGGAATGGATATACAAGCGTACCGCAGCACCGATGGGAGGTGTCGAAAATCGGCTCGACGGGTCCCGTGGTGGCCCGAGAACCGATTTTGTGTACCGCGCGACCTCGCCGTCCTGCGCTTGGCCCTCGTCGCGCAGAATGCCCGCCGTGGCGCTGCGGCGGCCCGCTGAAGGGGGGCGACGTTGCTCCGTGTCTGAGAGAGCTCGCCGACGCCTTTCACCTCTGTGGGAGCCTCGCCGGCGGTTTCTGAGCGGAGTACCGGGGAACCGGCCAACTTCGTCCTAGTCGAGGGGAAGCTTGCCCCTGCCGCCGCTATCGCCCGTGCCTCACGCCAATGAGAGGGAGGAAGCATTGATGGAAGACCGTCCGAAGCTCCGGTCGCGGCCTGAGTTGTTAAAACCCGCCGACCTGGAAGTGATCGAAGACATCGTTGCTGATCTTGTCGAGGAGGAGCTTAGTGTCAGCGATTTTATGCTCGCCATCGCCGCCGCGACCGTGGGGGTAACCATGGCTTTGATCCGACGCGAAAGCTATGCGCCAGAAGACGCGGCAGGCCGCGCTCTTGCCGTCGCCGAGTTGGCAATCAACGACTGGGTGAAGCACTTTCGCCCACTGAATTCCTGGTGACCGTGATCCAGGCCGACTGCAGCCGCGCTCACTCCGTATCGGCGAGGCGGTCGCCCTCGCATCCGAGCTGCCCTGGCCGCGCGCACCAGGACGA
>Ga0126378_10004428_pt1 | contig 10725 bp, 7 predicted proteins | sample PanSoiMetPlot_23_FD_92587 | JGI IMG/M metagenome (GOLD analysis project Ga0126378, IMG submission 92587) | Tropical forest soil microbial communities from Panama - MetaG Plot_23 | ecosystem: Environmental > Terrestrial > Soil > Tropical forest > Bulk soil | place: Panama | collected 2016-02-17
CGGCTGCTCACGCTCACCGGCACCGGTGGCAGCGGCAAGACCCGCCTTGCCATCGAGCTCGCCGAGGCGCTGCTCGAGCAGTACCCGGGCGGGGTGCATCTCGTCGAGCTGGCACCGCTGTCGAGCTCCGATTCGGTGCCGCGGGCCCTCGCCGCCACCCTCAGCGTGCAGCAGACACCGGACGCCGATCCGACCGCGGCCATCGCACACCGCATCAAACGCCAGCTTTCTCCCATGCTCCTGGTGATCGACAACTGCGAGCACCTCGTCGACGCCGCGGCCGCCCTCGCGCACCAGCTGCTCACCAACGCGTCGAACCTCACCGTGCTCGCCACCAGCCGGCAGCCGCTGTTAGTGCCCGGCGAGGTCGTCTGGCGTGTGCCGTCGCTGACCCTGCCCGACGGCGCCGGCGCCGTGGAGCGCTATGAGTCCGTGCGGCTGCTGCTGGAGCGCGCCGCCGCGGCCGCGCCCGGGTTCGCGCTCGCGGACCACAACGCCGCAGACGTTGTCACCCTGTGCCGCCGCCTCGACGGTCTGCCGCTCGCCCTCGAGCTCGCCGCGGCGCGCCTGCGGACGCTGCCCCTGTCCGAACTGGTGGCGCGGCTGGACGACCGGTTCGCGCTGCTCGTCGGTGGCAGCCGGATCGGGCTGACCCGGCAGCAGACGCTGCGCGCGACGGTCGACTGGAGCCACGATCTGCTCGCGGAGCCGGAGCGGCTGCTGCTACGCCGGCTGGCCGTCTTCGCGGGCGGGTTCACGCTTGCCGCCGCCGAGGCCGTGTGCCCGGACGGGCGGCTGGACCGCGCATCGGTCGCCGAGCTGCTCAGCGGCCTGGTTGACCGCTCCCTGGTCACGACTGTGGAGGGCGCCGCGCGATACCGGCTGCTGGAGACGATCCGCGAATACGCCACCGAGCGGCTCTCCGCAAGTGGCGAGACGGGGCAGCTGCGAGACCGGCACGCTGCCTGGGTGCTCGCCCTCGCCGAGCAGGCCGAGCCCGAGCTGGCGCATACCGGCCGCCCGAACGCGTTCCGGCGCCTGGCCGTCGAGGACGGCAACCTGCGTGCCGCCCTCTCGTGGCTGCAGGACACCGATCCTGCCGCGGCGCTGCGCCTGGCCGGGCTGATGTGGCGGTACTGGTTTCGCTCCGGCCGGCTCGCCGAGGGGTTGCAGGCGCTGCATCGTGCGGTGGACGCGACGCCCGGTCCGACGCCGGACCGCGCCCGAGCCCTGCTCGGCGTGTGCGGGCTGACCAACCGGGCGGGGCGCATCAGCGCATGGGACGTCCAGGCCGCGGAGCGGGTGCGGATCTTCACTGAACTTGACGACCCGGACGGAGTGAGCCGGGCGCAGTTCTACGTGGGTGTGCAGGCGTGGCTGACCCAGGAGTTCGAGCGCTCGCAGACGGCTTTCGACGCGGCTCTGGCAGTGGCGAACAAGCACGGCCTTGCTGGGCACGCGGCCGCGGCACTTCTCGGCATGGCCGCCATCGCGTCCATGCAGGGCCGGCCGGCGGACGCGGAGCCGGTGCTGGCCGACGTGCTGGACCGCGTAGAGCGCCTGTCCGATGAGCCGGTGCCGGTGTTCAACGTCATGCCGATCCCGCGCCACAAGCCGGGACGCGACCCCCGCCGCGTGATCTTCGAAGAAACCGCGACCTCGTTCATCGAACCGGCCGGGCAACTAGCGGTCGGCTACGTCCTCGCCAACCTCGGCAGCATCGCCCGAGAGGCCGGCGACCACGAGCTCGCCCGAGAGAGGTACGAGCGGGCGCTCGCGATCTTTGAGGATGCCGACGACGACGCGGGCATCGCGCTAGCGCTGTCCCGGCTGGGCAACCTGGCCGGGGCGACCGACGAGATGGCGCGCGCCCAAGCACAGCTAGAGGCGGCACTGCGCATGTTCGGCCGTACCAGGGACGCGCGCAGCATCGGGCAGACGATCGCGAACCTCGGCTACTGGGTTGCGATGGCCGGCGACATGCCGCGCGGTCGCGCCATGGTCGAGCGCAGCGAGGCAATGTTCCGCGAGCACGGCGATCGCCCCGGCCTGTTCGCCGCGCTCTCCCATCTCGGGGCGCTGGCGCTCGTCGCGGGTGATGTGCCTGCGGCGCGGCGAGCATTCGCAGAAGAGGCCGAGGTCGAGCGGTTGCTCGACGCGCCCGTTCACCTCGCCTGGGCGCTCCTCGACCTGGCGGAGGCGACGCGCCGCGCCGGCGACGATCCCGCGCCGTTCCTTCACGAGGCACGCCGGCTGTTCGTGCGGGCCGGCCGCGCCGACGGCCTGGCTGTTGTAAGTGAGCTGTAAGAGCGGCCGACTAGACAGGGTCCCATCGACTCGAAGAGGGAGACTCTATGACGACCACTGCGCTCGGCGACGCCACGATCAGCGAACTGCGCGAGACGTTGCGCGGCACCGCGATCGTGCCCGGCGACGCCGACTACGATGCGGCGCGCGCCGTATGGAACGGTATGCACGACAAGCGCCCGGCGATCATCGTCCGCTGTGCCGGCACCGCCGACGTGATCAATGCGGTGCGCTTCGCGCGCAGCCAGGGCCTCACCATTGCAGTGCGCAGCGGTGGCCACTCGATCCCCGGCTTCTCGACCGTCGACGACGGCATCGTCATCGACCTGTCGCCGATGAAGGGCATCCACGTCGACGTTGCCGGGCGTACCGCCCGCGCCGAGGGCGGTGCCACCTGGCACGACTTCGACCATGAAACGCAGGCGTTCGGCCTCGCGGTCACCGGTGGGCTGGTTTCGAGCACGGGCATCGGCGGGTTCACGCTGGGCGGCGGGCTCGGTCACCTGGTGCGTACCGACGGGCTCACCTGCGACAACCTGATCGCCGCCGACGTGGTCACTGCCGACGGCAACCTGGTGCGGGCAAGTGCCGAGGAGAACCCCGACCTGTTCTGGGCGTTGCGCGGCGGCGGTGGCAACTTCGGCATCGTCACGTCGTTCGAGTACCGGCTGCACTCGCACGGTCCGATGATCTACGGCGGGCCGATCTTTTACGCGGGCGACAAGACCGATGAGCTGCTGGCGGTCTACCAGGACTGGACCGCGAGTCAGCCGCGGGAAGTGAACTCGGTACTCGTGCTGACGATGGCACCGCCGCTGCCGTTCCTGCCCGAGGACGTGCACGGCAAGCCGGTCGCTATCGTTGCCGGTTGCTACGGCGGCCCGATGGAGGACGGCGAGAAGCACTACGCGCCGCTGAAGAAGTTCGGCCCGCCGATCGCCGACCTGCTCGGGCCGATGCCGTACGTCGCGCTACAGAGCTTGCTCGACCCGCTGTGGGGACCGGGGATGGCGAACTACTTCCGCGGCGGCTTCCTCACCCGGCTCGGCCCCGACGTCACCGCGACGGTGCGGTCCTTCCTTGAGCGGCGCCCCGCCGGGCTGGCGTCCGAGCTCCATGTACACCACATGGGCGGAGCGGTCGATGACGTCAGCCCGGACGGCACCGCATACGCGGGACGGGGCGTGCCGTACGTGACCAACATCATCAGCCGCTGGGCGAACCCGGCCGACGCCGACGAGAACATCACCTGGGCGCGCGACTTCGGCGCTGCGCTCGAGCCTTACTCGGCCGGGCAGAGTTACGTCAACTTCATCGGCGAAGCCGGACGGGAGCGGTCCGCGTACCCACCGGCCACCTACGCCCGATTGGCCGACGTCAAGCGGCGCTACGACCCGGAGAATGTTTTCCACCTGAACCAGAACGTCGTCCCAGCGGAGACCCATGGCTGACGATCTGCTGGCCGCGGTGGCCGCCCGGATCACGGACTACCACCGCGGCCTTTCCGAACGGCCGGTGCGGGCGCGCGCCGGGGTCGACGAGCTGCGCAGCCTGCTCGGAGGACCGACGCCGGACCGTCCAGCCGAGCCGGCCGACGTCATCGCCACGCTGGCCGACGCGATGGATGCCGGGGGCGTTGCCACCGCCGGCCCGCGATACTTCGGCTTCGTCACCGGCGGTGCTCTGCCGGGGACGGTGGCGGCGGACTGGCTGGCCACGGGCACTGACATCAACGCGGCCGTGTACGTGATGAGCCCGGTGGCCGCCGTCGCCGAGGACGTCGCACTTACCTGGATCACCGACATGCTCGGCTTGCCGGCGGGCGTGTCAGCAGGCTTCGTGACCGGCGCGACGATGGCCAACTTCACCGGTCTGGCCGCGGCCCGCCACCACGTGCTCGCCAAGGCCGGCTGGGACGTCGAGCGGGACGGCCTACAGGGCGCGCCGCGGGTTCACGTCGTAGTCGGGGAGGAGCGGCACGCCACCGTCGACGCTGCACTGCGCTACCTCGGCCTGGGCGAGTCAAGCGCGCGCGTCGTCCCCGCGGACGAGCAGGGCCGGATGCGCGCGGACTTGCTGCTTGACGTGCTGGCCCGGTGTGCCGGGCCGACGATCGTGTGTGCGCAGGCCGGCAATGTGAACACCGGCGCCGTCGACCCGATCGCGACGATCTGCGAGCTGGCCCAGGCCCATGACGCCTGGGTGCACGTCGACGGTGCGTTCGGGCTCTGGGCGGCGGCTAGCCCCGCACTGCGGCCGCTCGTCGCCGGACTGGGCAGTGCCGACTCCTGGGCCACCGACGCCCACAAGTGGTTGAACGTTCCGTACGACTCGGGGCTGGCCTTCGTCGCCCATCCCGAGGCGCACCGGGCAGCGATGCGCAAGACGGCCGGCTATTTCCCGGACGAGCGACCGGGGGAGCGCGACAGCGACGCGTTCGTGCCGGAGAGCTCGCGCCGCGCCCGAGGCTTTGCCGTGTGGGCGGCGCTGCGCACACTGGGCCGCCCCGGCGTGGCAGAACTGGTCGATCGGTGCTGCGCACTCGCCCGGCGCTTCGCGCTAGCCCTGGACGAGATGCCCGGCGTGCGGGTCCTCAACGATGTGGTGCTCAACCAGGTCCTGGTGCGCTTCGGCGATTCGGACGAGGTCACGCATCGGGTCATCGCCGCCGCGCAGGACGAGGGCACGTGCTGGTTCGGCGCGACGGTGTGGAAAGGAATGGCCGCGGCGCGCATCTCGGTGTCGAACTGGTCGACGACCGAGGCCGACATCGACCGCTCTGTAGCAGCAATTCGCGGGTTATTGTGACTACCTCCACCACGGGGTGCGTCGCTGCTTGGCGACGGCCTCGGCGGGCTCGATCAGCTCGGCGAGGTGCGGCGTGATGTGCTGCAGGTGCTCGTCGACCCACAGCGTGCAGGACGGGTAGCTGATCGGGTTCGCAGTGCTCAAGGGGTCCGTGCCGGGCAGCTCGAGCGGTGGTCGGGGCCCGTTCGGATGTCCCACGTACGCCGCCAGCCGGTCGAACCAGCTCGCGATCTCCTCGGCTCGCTCGCCGAGCTGTCCGCCGGCCGGTTCCGGAGCGACGGCGGGGTTGGGCAGCCCGGCAAGAGAGTTCGCGGTCAGGCGCAGCCGGGTGGCGCCCGTGACGAGCCGCCACAGGTCCCTCTTCGGCACCCGCTTGGCACCCTGTTCGGCAAGGAACCCGCGAAGCGCGTCGTCGAGGCGCACGCCTGCGGTGACGGCCGGCGCCGCGCGGGGCGTCTCGTGCCGTAATCCGAGAGCCCAGTGCGCCGCCTGCGCCAGGTAGGCGCCGCCCAGGCGGAAGGCGTCGGCCAGGTCGTCACCGACGACGGCCGCTGCCCCGCGCGGCCAGAACAGCGCCCCGGCGACCAGGCTCACCGCGCAGCCGATGGCGACGTCCTCGACGCGGACGACGCCGATCCGCCAGCCCTCCGGGACGAGCAGGTTGAACAGGACGGACACCACCACGGTGAACGCCGCCTGACCCAGGGCGAAGGGCGCCGTGCCGGGCGTGTAGGCCGCGACGAAGATCGCAACGGGCAGCGCCACCCATAGCGCCGCGGGCTCGGTCCCGATCGCCGCGATGAGCAGCCCGCCGACCGCGAAGCCCAGCACGGTCCCGAGCAGTGCGCGCAACGCCGTGGAGCCTGTCGCCGACGCGTTTGTCCGCAGCACCGACAATGTGCCGAGCACGACCCAGAAGCCGTGCTGCACGCTGGCCAGGTCGGCGACTGCAACCGCCGCGGCCAAGGCGATTGCCCCCCGCACGCTGTTCAGGAACCACACCGAGCGCACGCTGGCATGCCCGGCAACGAGTCGGCGCGCCTGTGCGAGGCTGCCACCCACGGGCAGCCCACCGGCCCAGCGCATCTGCTGCTCGGCGATCGTGTCGGGGTCGGCCATCCGGGTGGTGATCAGCGCGTCGGAGGCGGCGGCCTGCGTGGCTACGGCAACCGTCCGCGCATGGAACGACAGGTGTACAGCGTCGCTGTATTCAGGTCGATCCGGCTGCATGTCCCGGAGGTGCTGGATGCTTTCCGCGAGCGTGCTGTTGAGCCGATCCAGGTCGGGACGACGGTGCTCGCCCGACAGCATCGCTGCGGTGTCGCGCAGCACGTCCGCCGTGGAGGCCAGTAGCTCGCGTTCGACCTCCTCCGTGACGCACAGGTCCGTGTATTCGCTGAGGCTGTCGTTGACGACGGAGGCGCACCACTCGAGCAGCCCGACCAGGCTTTCCAGCGCACGGTCGGTAGTTGCCAGTCCCGTGGGCCGGTACGGCGTGGCCGTGAACGCAGCCAGGAGTTCGTGCTTGGCGTCGATGGTCGCGTCACTGTGCTCGGGCCGCACATCGCCGGACAGCGCCGCGCTGAGCTGGTCTGCCAGCGCCGCGGCCAGTCGGGCAGCGGCGGTGCGGAGCCGGTCGCCGGGTGGTCGCGGCGAGAGCACGAGCACTGCGATCGTGCCCGCGACCGACGCCAGCCACCATCCGGCGAGGCGGTCGGGGATCATGTGGATGGTGCCGGGCGACGCAGCCGGCAGAACGTAGGCAAGCATCGCGGCCGCGCCGCCCGATGCGGCATTTGGCCCGGCCACGCCGGCGAACAGCACGACGAAGGCGACGACCAGCGTGACCGACGCGGCCAACGCCGTGTTCGAGTTGACCGCAGTACCGATGATCAGCAGCACACTGCCGGTCACTGCCAGGCCGGTGTGCGCGATGAGCTTGTCGCGCCGGTTGCCGCCGAAGGAAGCCAGCACGAGCGTGGCGAATCCACCGAACGCGGCGAACGTTGCCATCTGGAGATTGCCGATGACCTCGTACGCCAACGCGAAGACCCCTGGCACCACGACCGCCGCTCGGACGGCCCGTAGCGCGGCAGGCTTCGACCAGACCGGCAACCACTCCCTGAGCATCAAGGAGACACTAACGTTTCTGCGGTGATCGAGGCGCTGCTTTCCCCGGCCGGCCGGGCGCTGCTGGCCGAGCTGGCGAACACGGACGATCTCGGATCGATGCGGCTCGCCGCCGCGCTGCGAGAGCGTTACCCGGGCGACCTGGTGGCTGCCGCGCTGACCCAGGCCGAGCTGCGCCGTGCGGCGGCGAAGAAGTTCAGCCGTGCTGGAGAGATGTTCTTCACGCGTCCCGGCCTTGAGCAGGCATCGTCCGAGATCATCGCCAGGCACCGAGCGCGCCGATTTGGCGGCATGGGCCGGATCGCCGACTTGTGCACCGGCATCGGTGGCGATCTGGTCGCGCTTGCGGGCTCCCACGACGTCCTCGCGGTCGACAGCGATGCTGTACACCTGCGGATCGCCGAGCTCAATGCCGAGGCCTATGGCGTGGCGGGCAATGTGACGACACGACTTGCCGACGTGCGCGATGTAGATCTGGCCGGGGTGGATGCGACATTCGTGGATCCCGCCCGCCGGCTTGGCGAACGGCGGCTGCCCACCGGCGAGAGCGAGCCGCCCCTCTTGTGGTGCCTGGGACTCGCCCAGGCAGTGCCGGCCGTCGCGGTCAAGCTCGCGCCGGGCGTCGACCGGGACGCCGTCCCGCCCGGATGGGAACTCGAGTTCGTCGCAGACCGCCGGGAGCTGAAGGAGGCCACCGCCTGGTCACCGGCGCTGGCAACCACCACGCGGCGGGCGACGGTGCTTCCGGCCGGCGACACCCTGGTCGCCGAGGAGGGCGCTGCGGTCCCCGTCGGCGAGCCGGGGGAGTACCTGCTCGACCCCAACCCCGCGGTGACGCGGGCCGGCCTTGTCGCCGAGCTTGCCCGGGCGACCGGCACGTGGCAGATCGACGAACACATTGCCTTCCTCGCCGCGGACGTCCCGTTGCGTACGCCGTTCGCGCGCACTCTGCGGGTGATCGAGTCCGCGCCGTGGAAGGAGAAGGCGCTCGCCGGCCGGCTCGCCGCGCTCGGCTTCGGCGCCGTGGACATCCGTCGCCGCGGTTTGGCGGGCAACGTCGAGCAGCTGCACCGCCGGCTCAAGCTGCGCGGCGGCGCCAAGGCCACGCTGGTCATGACCCGCAAGCAGGGACGCCCATGGAGCCTCGTCTGCGTCGACTACCGTCCAACTCCGTGAGCGAGGATTTCGGGGTCAGCGACCCGGCCGTGCGCCGCGTGCTGCATACGTACTTGGCCGGCGGCCGGCTGCGCACGATGCCGCGCCGCGGCGCCAAGCGGCGGATCGTCCTCGATTACCTGGCCACTTTGTTCGAGCCGGGCGTGCGTTACCCCGAGTCCGAAGTGAACGCGGTGCTGCGCCCGTACCACGACGACGTGGCGGCGCTGCGCCGTTACCTGATCGACGAGGGGCTGCTCGGCCGCGAGGCCGGTGTCTATTGGCGCACCGGTGGCTGGGTGGACGTGCTGACGTGAGCATCGCCGACCGCGGCCGGGTGCCGCCGTTCCACGCCATGCGGGTTCTGCAGGCCGCGCATGCCCGTCGCGCCGCGGGGCTGCCGGCGTATGTGCTTGCCGCCGGCCAGCCCGGAACGCCCGCGCCGGCTCCCGTGCTGGCGGCAGCCCACCGGGCGCTCGATGCCGACCAGCTCGGCTACACGTCGCAGGTCGGCATCCCCGCGCTGCGCGAAGCGATCGCCCACCACTACCGGCGCTGGTATCGACTTTCCGTTTCGCGCGACGACGTCGTGGCCACTACCGGTTCGTCGGGTGGCTTCCTGTTGGCGTTCCTGGCGGCGTTCGATCCGGGTGACCTGGTTGTGCTGGCCCGTCCCGGCTATCCGGCCTACCGCAACATGCTCACGTCCCTGGACTGCCGGGTGCTCGAACTGCCGTGTGGCCCGGACACGCGCTTCCAGCCGACCGTGGCCGCGCTGGACGCCCTTTCCGAGCTGCCTGCGGGCGTCGTCGTCGCCAGCCCGGCCAACCCGACCGGCACGATGCTGACTCCGGACGAGCTGGCCGGTATCGCCAGGTGGTGCGACGCCAATGGTGTTCGCCTGATAAGCGACGAGATCTACCACGGGATCACCTACCGCGGCGCACCGTCGTGCGCCTGGTCCACCAGCCACAACGCGATCGTCGTGAACTCGTTCTCGAAGTATTTCTGCATGACGGGATGGCGCCTGGGCTGGCTGCTCGTCCCGGACGAGCTACTCGACTCGGTCGACCGGTTGGCCAGCAATTTTGCGCTGTGCCCGCCCACTCTCGCGCAGCATGCCGCGGTGTACGCGTTCGACGCGTACGCGGAAATGGACGCGAACGTTGCCCGCTACCGCGCCAACCGCGACCTGCTGCTCCGGCGCCTGCCCGCTATCGGGCTCAGCCGGCTCGCGCCGGCCGACGGCGCCTTCTACGTCTACGCCGACGTGTCGCCCTGGACGTCGGACTCGCTGGCATGGGGGGCCCGTCTGCTCGACGAGACGGGCGTCGCTGTCACCCCGGGCGTCGACTTTGATCCCGTCGACGGCGGCAGGTTCATCCGGATGTCGTTCGCCGGGGACACCGCCGAGATCGCCGAAGCAGTCGACGTCCTCGGCGAGTGGCTCGCGAAACAGGGCTAGCCGCGAAGCGGCGGAAGGTCGAAGTGCTGGCGGATCTTCGCCTGCACCTCGCGGACGGGCGCCGTGGCGTCGATGCTCGCGACGAACTCCTTGCGCTGGAAGATCTCGATCAGCGGCTTGGTCTGCTTGTGGTAGTCCGCGACGCGCACGGCCAACGCCTCGGGGTTGTCGTCCTCACGGGCGGCCAGACGCCCGCCGCACACATCGCACACGTCTGGCACCTTCGGTCGGTGCGCGATCAGGTTGTAGTCGAGGCCGCACTGCGTGCACAGCCGCCTGGCCAGCACGCGCCGCTGCATCTCCTCGTCGGGTAGTTCCAGGTTGATCACACCGTCGATGTCGTAGCTCTCCAGAAAGAATTCGGCCTGGGGCGCGTTGCGCGGGAAGCCGTCAATGATGAACCCGTAGTTCCAGTCGTGATCGGACAGTCGCTGCCGCACGACGGCCTCCACCACGTCGTCACCAACGAGCCGTCCCGCGGCAACAGTGCGCCGCACCTGGGCGCCGAGCTTGGTGCGGTGCTGGACATTCCACCGAAAGATGTCGCCGACGCTGATGTGCTCGAGGTCCAAGTCGTCCGCGAGCAGCTTCGCCTGGGTGCCCTTGCCGCTGCCTTGGATGCCCATGATCACGAACTTGCGCATCGCCGGCCTCCCGGGTCGTCAAGGCTGGAACACACTTTAGGTGGCCCGCCAGGGGACCGCCTCCTCAGCCGTCGGGTGGCCTGGCGTAGGTATGTCCGGTCGGGCTGGTCCAGGTTTTGGTGCCGTCTTGTCGGTGTTTGACTTGCCAGCCGGCGTGGTGCTTGGCGTTGTGGTGTCTGGCGCAGAGGGCGGCGACGTTCGCGGGGCTCGTGTCGC
>Ga0126378_10004429_pt1 | contig 10724 bp, 7 predicted proteins | sample PanSoiMetPlot_23_FD_92587 | JGI IMG/M metagenome (GOLD analysis project Ga0126378, IMG submission 92587) | Tropical forest soil microbial communities from Panama - MetaG Plot_23 | ecosystem: Environmental > Terrestrial > Soil > Tropical forest > Bulk soil | place: Panama | collected 2016-02-17
CAACCCGAAGTTCACGACCCCTTCCATCATGTCAGTCATGACGTAGGCGATCCGCGGATCCATGATCGGGCGCTTGTCTGGCGCAAAGTCCTGGACCACGTCGCCCTTCGCATTTCGTACTGAGCCGACCAGATATGGAGATATGCGCGTGCCGTCGTTTGCGAAGGCCGTGTACGCTCCGGCCATTTCCATTGGGGTCGCGTCGTACGCTCCGAGCGCCATCGCGGGCGTTGCTTTTACAGAGAGGATCCCCGCGCTCTTCGCCAGATCAGCGACCTTGTCGTAGCCAACTTCCTCAGCAAGCTTCACCGTGGCGTTGTTCAGCGACATCGCCAACGCATAACGGAGCGTTACGGGACCGTGATATTCCTCTTTGTAGTTGCGTGGTTCATAGATCTGGTCGCCATACGCGAAGGTAGTGGCCGTGTCATCCACCATGGACGCGGGCGTCATGACCGTCGTCGCACCGTCCAATGCCGTGTTCATGGCAGCCGCATAGACAAACGGCTTGAAGATCGATCCCGTCGGACGCTTGGCCACGGCGTGGTTCAGTTGGCTGAAGCCATAGTTGCGTCCACCAACCAGAGCCAAAACCGCGCCGGTGTGTGGATCAAGCGCGACCAAAGCGACCTGCGCCTGGGGTCCCGAGAGGACCTTCGTCTCGTATTTCCCCTTGGCAATCTTGACCTTTTTCGTTCGCAGCTTCGTGACTTGCGTGTCGACCAGCTTGATGCCGTTCTCTACCGCTGCGGCGGCTGCTTTTTGCAGATCGGGATCCAGCGTTGTGTAAATGCGGTACGCCTGGTCGTTCAATTCCCGCTCGTTGAACTTGTTCGTCAGAGTCTCGCGGACCAGATCCACGAAATAAGGAGCGTCACTCGCTTCGACGTTAGGCGGCGCAAGTTTCAGCGGTACAGCCTTTGCCTTATCCGCATCGGCTCGCGTAATGGCGTGGTTGTCGACCATCGCATCAAGCACCGTATTCCGCCGTTCCAGCGCGCGCTCCGGATGCCGATACGGTGACAAATAACTCGGAGCCTGGATCAGGCCGGCTAGCATGGCAGCTTCCGGCAGTGTGATGTCTTTCAGGTCTTTATTGAAATAGGCCCTCGCGGCCTCCGCAAATCCGCTGATCGTGAATGAACCGCGCTGCCCAAGGTCCACGCGATTTGCATAGAACTCGAAGATCTGCTGCTTGCTGAACTTTTGTTCAAGTTCGAGCGCAATCATGATCTCGGCCAGCTTGCGTCTGACGGTTTTCTCCGGCGTCAGAAAGAAGGCCCGCGACAGCTGCATGGTGATCGTCGACCCGCCCTGCTCGTGCCGCTGGTGGGTGACGTCGATCAAGATGGCTTCGCCCAGGCGGACGAAATTTACTCCACTGTGCTGGAAGAATCGGCGATCCTCAATCGAAACCACCGCATCGACCAGGATCTTGGGGATGTCGTCGTACTTCACCAGTTGCCGCTTCGAGCGCTGCTCAGCGTCGAAGAGCGCGGTCACTAACTGGGGTTCAAGTTCATAGGCGGAAAGTTCGTTTCCGCGGCTCGTGATCTCCTGGACCTTCCCGCCCTTTAAGACAATTCGCGCTGGATCAGGACTGTGGTAGGACTCCGGTCCGGGCGTGATCTCGATGCCATCCTTGAGCAAACGATAGCTGCCGAGAGGCGACCCTCCATCCCTGTCCGAATAGCCCGCGTGCCGCAAATCAGCCGCCACCTCGCGGGGATCGACCAATTCGCCAGGGCGGATCGTCTTGGGTATGGCGTAGATGCGAGCGGAATTGCTGAAGACCGGGCTGCTGAAGCGCTTTTCAATCACCCGGTCATACTTCACGTAAAAGTAGCAAAAGACGGCGATGACGGCGATGGCCAGCGTGGTAAAGGCGATCAGGGATGCGCGTATAACCGGATCGCGCGGCAAAATTCCCTTGCTGCCCTTTCCCTTTGTGTTCGGCTTGGGGATCTTTAATTTGATAGCCACAGGTTCAGCGAGCGCAGAACACCTCGCTCAGTAAGACGAGGGAACGCACGAAAAGGATTTATACAGCCTCGACGTTTCTTCCCAGCCGCGCTGACCGTACGCCACGGCGCACGGCTATCGATTGGGTGGATAGTTCTATTGTACCGCCAGAGGCCAGATTAGGCGGCGTGAGCATTAACGCTGGCCCCAAAGATGTCACTTAGCTGTCGCTCGGATCGCTGTACCTTGCTCGAAACGGCAAATCCGCTACGGTGCATCAGTGACGGCGAAGTAGGTGGTGGCGTCGAGGCGCAACGGCGCGGTGGGTTCGGAAAGTCCCCCATTGCCCGACGCGACATTCAAAGCCCCGAGTGACGTAACGGTGCTCGTGCTTTCGAAAATGAAAAGATAAGTCCCGCTCTGGTCGAATTGTCCCCAAGGTGCCGTTCCCACGGTGCTGAATGGAGATCCTGAGGCCACGGTCAGAGCGCCGGTCGTCGAGTCGAACTGGTAGCCCTCAATCGGATTTGGTCCCAGCAGATTGACGCTGAACGAGTAGACGAAATTGCCGTTGGCGGAGGCGGGTTGCACGGCCAGGTTGACTGGGGCGAAGGCCGTCGCGAAAGGCGAACCCGTTACCGCAGACAGTGCGCCCGCATTTGTCCCGCTCTGCTGGATGTTGAAGACATATATGTTGGTGTCATCGGTCTGCCCGTTTAGGGCATTGGACTTGCCACTGATCCCAAACATGAATTTGCCGCTGGGATCACCTTGCAGTTGCCATATGTCGAAGGCGAATGGACTCCCCTGAACCGCGGTGATTGCCCCCGAAGGACTGACCGAATACGCTGCTACACTGCCCCCTAAGCCCTCCGGGCCTGATGTCACGTACAGGTAATTTCCCTGCCCATCGAAGGCTAGGTTCCAAGGCTGAATTGTTCCGAGCGTCGAGAAAGGCGCACCTGCAATCTGAGTCAGGGCACCGGTGCTGCCAATCTGGTAAACGTCGATTTGGTCCGAACCCGCATACGCCAGAAAGAGCATTGTCCCGGCGGGATTGACCACCATCGAACTCAAATTCACGCCAGTACTGTTGGCAATCATGAATCCGAGTGAAGCGATCGTGTACGGGCTGCCGGACACCGGAGTCAAGTTGCCGCTGCCCGCACTAATGGTCCAGGCGTAAAGTTTGTTCGAACTGGGAAAAACGGCGTAAACAAATTTTTTGGGAACAACAACGATCTCTGCGCTCTCTTCGCTGCTGGGAACCGTCTGCGTAGTAAAACCGGAGATCGTCTGAATCGTTTGGCTGGTGCCCGAAGTCAAAGTTGCGCCATTGACCGAGCCTGCGAAGGCAACGCTGTACGCGAAGGCCGCGCTCGCACCACTTCCGCTAGTTGTTCCAAGTCCGCTTCCGGACGAATTGCATGACGAACTTCCGAAGGTGACGCCACACTTGTACTGGTACCCGCAACTGCTCAGAACAAGCACGCTGAGCATAAGAGTTGTTGACAGGAAAATTGTCCACTTCGACTTCGGAATCATGCGCACGCCCTCCTCCCAGTTCGTTCTGGGACGCTGTTTACTCGGGATCTTTCCGGACTGATGGCCGGCCAGAGTACTGCGGCACCTTCACGTAACGATGCGGCTCCCTGTGCGGATACTAGGGCAGCCACTAAGTGCTCACAACGTTACGGCTGTCCCGGACAAAAGGTAACCGCGCAGTAATCGGCGCATAGAAAGCGGTTCGCGCCGCTTTCGAGCGACGCGAACCTCTAAGAATTTTGGATGGAATCGAAAGTTAGTACGTGCCCTTGTTCTTGCTTTCCGGATGGAAATGGAGGTCCATCGGGTAGCCGGGCAATTCAACATGGACTGTATAGTCGGTGGAAATCATTACGGAGCCGGAGCCCACCCCACCCACTCGCTGCACCTTGATGTCGTCCTTCGTCAGGGGAAGCTCGAGATCCTGCGCCCTGCGGAAAACCGCGTCGCGAATGACCTCATCACCCTTAGTGGTGTAGGTACCCATGCGAGCTTCGGTATCCAGCGTGTCCTGAAACTCGTAGTTAGAAAAATAGGGCGGAATCAATTCGGCGCTCACCCAAACGCCCATTGCCAGCAGTCCCAAAATCAAAATCAGCTTAATGGTACCCATAATGCTTTCCGTCTGCGGCCGGCGCGCCGAGATGGAAAGCTTCAATGCGCCGGCGGCAGCAAATTGCTGAAATATTCGGTAATATCGCCGATGCTAGCATCCTGCATTTTGCGAGTCGAGCGTTGAACGACTTCAACAGTGCCTTCGGTAACCTTCTTTCCGACGTTGACACGAAAGGGTATGCCCACTAGGTCAGCATCCTTGAACTTCACCCCCGGCCGTTCGTCCCTGTCGTCCAATAAGACATCGAATCCGGCGGCTTCCAGCCGCTTGGCAATGTCCTCGGCGGTGCTACGGATCTTGTCATCGCCAACATTGGTGGGAACTACCACCACCTCGAAGGGGGCCACTTGCGGCGCCAGCCAGAAGCCGTTTTCATCGTTGTTCTGCTCGACGACGGCGGTCAGGATACGTTCGATGCCGATGCCATAGCAGCCCATGATGGGCATGACTTCCTTGCCATTGCGGTCGAGTACGTGGGCGCCCATCGACTCGGAGTACTTGTAGCCGAGTTTGAAGATGTGGCCGATTTCGACGGCGGTGTCGATGCGCAGAGGTGCGCCGCAACTCGGACAAGATTCTCCAGCCGCTACACTACGCAGGTCGGCGTAGCCCGTTGGATGAAAGTCCACATCTGGGGTGACGTTCTTGAGGTGGTAGTCCTCTTTGTTCGCCCCGCTGATGAGATTTTTCCGGCCTTTGAGTGCTTCGTCCACGATGAGTATCGGCTGGTGAGAGCCGTCATCGAAGCTCTTGCCAAATTCCAATCCGATCGGTCCGAGGAAGCCCGCAGGTGAGTGAAACAGCGCCTGAATTTCTTCTTCGGTCATGGGACGTATTTCGCGTCCACCGACCGCGCTCGAGAGCTTCGCCTCATTCATCTGGTGATCGCCGCGGAGTAAAAGGATGACAGCGCGCGATTTCGTCTTGCCTGTCTTGGCGTCAGGTTCACTCGCCATCAGCGCGAGCGTCTTCATTTTGTTCTTGGGCGAGACACCCAGGAAGCGCGCGACGTCTTCGATCGTCTTTTGCCCGGGTGTATGAACGAGAAGAGGCTTGCCGTCACCTTCAGATTTCAGATCCTCTACCGGTCCTAGCTTCGAGGAGGCTTTCTCGAGGTTCGCGGCGTAGTTGCACTTTTCGCAACTTACGATCAAGTCTTCGCCCGCGGGCGTGCTCACCATGAACTCATGTGATTGTGATCCGCCCATTGCGCCGGAGTGGGCTTCAACGACCATGTATTTCAGGCCGCAGCGGTCGAAGATGCGGCAATAGACGTCGTAGTGTTTCTTGTAGGAGACGTCGAGTCCCGCGGCATCGATGTCGAAGGAGTACGAGTCCTTCATCATGAACTGGCGCACGCGCAGCAGGCCAGACCTGGGCCGGGGCTCGTCGCGGAACTTCGTCTGAATCTGGTACCAGATCTGCGGCAGTTGCTTGTAGCTGCGCAGTTCTTTGCGTGCGATATCGGTCATGACCTCTTCATGGGTCATGCCCAGCGCAAACTCGGCGCCTTTGCGGTCTTTCAGGCGGAACATGTTCTCGCCCATCACCGCCCAGCGGCCGCTGGCCTCCCAGAGTTCGCGCGGATGAATCGCGGGCAGAAAAAATTCCTGACCAATCGTGTCCATTTCCTGGCGAACGATGTTCATGATCTTGTTGAACGAACGCTGCCCCATGAACAGATAAGAGTAAATGCCCGCGCCGAGTTGGCGGATATATCCCGCCCGGACCAGAAATTTGTGGCTCGCTACCTCGGCATCGGCCGGAGCCTCGCGCAAGGTGGGGATAAACAGTTCGGACCAACGATGCATAGATGGATGATTTCCAGTAATGAAGAATCCGTTATTGTAGCAGCCGGGTGTAACCAAGGAGGGTGGTGTCAGTACGCAGGAAGCTGCTATTTCGCGATTTGGCTAGTTACTTTGCCGATAATTCGGCGAGAATCTGCTTACCGAGTTTCTGCGCCTCACCGAAGAATTTCTGATACTCGGTAAATTGCCGATTCAACTCCAGCGACTCTTCTGGCTTCAGGCGCTTGCGCAGGATCATGTCACGCAAGTGGACAGGATTGGGCAGGGTCGCATCTTCGCGGAGTTCTTCAAGCGCTGTGGCTGGATCGTAGTGATACATAAAACCTCCCATCGGAAAATCTGTGTCATCGGGAAATTGAAAATCAACCGGTCACCTGATCGCCCAACTAACTCAATTAAAGCATCTCCGTCCCCCAAAGATCATGCAGGTGGACGACTCCTTTGAGTCTGTGGTCTCCATCGACCACCACCAGCGATGTGATCTTCTTCTCTTCCATAAGTGCGAGTGCCGTGGCGGCGAATTCATGGCTGCTGATCGTTTTGGGGTCACGGGTCATGCAATCGGCCGCCGTCAAATCCAGTACATCCTTGCCGCGCTTCTCTAGCAGGCGCCGCAGATCGCCGTCACTGATCACGCCGACAAGCTTCTCCGACTCGACGACCGTAGTCATGCCGAGTTTCTTCCGAGACATTTCATAGATGACGTCCGACATCGCTGTCTGTGGTGCGACCCTAGGTAACGAATCGCCGCTGTGCATAAGCGCATCCACGCGCGCCAGTTTCTTTCCCAATTTTCCGCCCGGATGCAAATTCGCAAAATCTTCTTCCTTGAAGCCGCGCCGTTCTGAAAGCGCGACCGCCAGTGCATCTCCCAGGGCGAGCATCGTCGTCGTTGACGCTGTGGGTGCCAGCCCCAACGAACACGCTTCTTTCGCGACCGAGCAATCCAGCGCGATGTCGGCGGCCTCCGCCAAGGTTGAAAGCTTCTGGTTGGCGCGCCCGCCAGAATCGTCTGCGCAGATCAAGTCGCCCGTCATGCTGATCAACGGGACCTGCAGTCGCTTGATGGTCGCGAGCAGCCGCAGAATCTCTTCCGTCTCGCCGCTCGCCGATAAAACCACCACCACGTCGCCGCGCACAACCATCCCGAGATCCCCGTGCACTGCATCCACCGGATGCATGAAAAGCGCCGGCGTTCCGATCGAACTCAACGTCGCCGCAATCTTGCGCGCGATGATTCCGCTCTTGCCCATCCCGGTGACGACCACGCGGCCCCTGCACGCATCCATCATTTTCACGGCGCCTTCGAAAGCAGCGGCCATTGGTCCAGCAATGCGGTCGGCAAGCGCACGCAGAGCTTCGGCCTCGATGCGGACCACGTTTTCACCTGTATGTTTCATGAAGAAAGAGGATGTTATCAAAATCGCTGGTGTACGAAAGGCGACGACCCGCTCAGAAATGGTCGTCCAGGACATGAACCTCTCCCAGGCCTTTCGCTTGAATCACGCGATCCCATGGCCCGCTCTGCCAGTTGTCTTTCTTGATCTCAACGCGGAGCCACGGCGGGATCGAGAGCAACAATCGTTGCGCCAGGGCTTCGCTATACGGCTCGTAAAGAGAACGCAGCTTTCGCAATTTCTGATCGGCGGCATCATCCTGTTTCAAGCGCATGCCAGCGTCGGCCAGACGCTTTCGCAAATCCTGAAGTCCTTCATCGGTGAGCCGTTCCCGGCGAACTGGGTCGTATGAAGCGTTCACAACCTGTGCCAGGTCGACGACCGCATGACGAGCCATCGCAAAGGTCAGCTTTGCCTGCTCTTTGGGAATGCCGTCAATCCCGGCGAGCACCAGCGAAGTGACGTCCAGCATCGTCGTCAGCGCAGCCAGCCACGATTGATTGCTATGTTGCGAGCGGAAGAAGCAGAGCACCGGATACGAAATATGACTGGCGAGTAGGTCCGCCGACCATCGCTCCCAGCCGCGAAAAATGTTGTCGAGCACCACCGGGTCCGGGCAACATCCCAGGCGCGCCAGGAGTTCGCCAGCCGATGGAGGCGACCCGGCCCGCGAATCGAGCAGCGAGATCTCCACCTCGCGCGACGAGAACGAAGAATAGATCACCGGGAGATAGCCCACGACGACGCCCAGGAATGCGAATCCCATTCCCGCTTCCATGACCGCGAGCGCGCGAGCCAAGGGTGACACGGGCGTGATATCCCCATACCCAAGCGTGAAGAACGTCTCGCCGCTGTGATAAAGAAGAATCCCAAACGTGATCGGTTCGTTTCCCAGCCGCACATGCTCCCCGAGTCCGTACTGCACCAGTGCGAATCCGAAAATCAACCCGATTGCCCACAACACCAGCAACAGAATCAGCGAAAGCGGCCCGAAATAGCCAAGAAAGCTCTCCCGCCAATTATTCGAGCGAATGCGCTGCGCCACCCGTACCCAGGGCTTCCATGTGTGCCGGTAGAACCATGACGTCAGACGAAACGAGCGCTGTACTTTCCGCGGCAGGACAACGGTTTCAAAGGCATCCAGCAGTACAAACAGGATGATCAGGACACCGAGAGTGGCCGTGAACACAGGCATAGGGATACACGTCTGATGTGGGCAGGATGGTAACAGATTCAGGCGGCGTCGGATTGATAAGGCCGCGGAAGATCTCAGCGCGGAGTTCGAGGTCCTGATTACGGCGTAGCGTGTGCCTTGGCCAAGCCCTTTTGCACGGCCAGCAACTCTTTCAACACACCGCGCAGCTTGCGCGAGTCCAGCGCATTGGCCCCATCCGACTTGGCTTCCCTGGGATTGTCGTGAACTTCCATGAACACGCCGTCGACGCCGGCGGCCACCGCCGCCCGCGATAGTACAGGGATGAATTCCGGTTGGCCGCCACTGGTGGCATTCCCGTTCTCATCGCCGCCCGATGATGACGGCAGTTGCACCGAATGCGTCGCGTCGAACACCACCGGTGCAAACTTCCGCATGATCGCGAGCGATCGCATATCGACCACGAGGTTGTTGTATCCAAAGCTCGACCCGCGCTCCGTCACGAAAACGCGTTTATTGCCCGACTCGTGACATTTCGCCACCGCGTGCTTCATGTCCCAGGGCGAAACGAACTGGCCTTTCTTGATGTTGACGACGCGCTCGCTCAACGCCGCTGCCACAATCAGGTCGGTCTGCCGGCAGAGGAATGCCGGAATCTGCAGGATGTCAGCCACTTCCGCCACCGCCGGAACATCCGCGGCCTCGTGCACGTCGGTGAGCACGGGAAGCCGCACTTCATTTTTCACTTTCTTCAGAATGCGCAATCCCTCTTTGAGGCCGGGTCCGCGAAAACTTTTCAACGATGTCCGGTTCGCTTTGTCATAAGACGCCTTGAAGATGTACGGAATGTTCAGCGAGCGAGTAACGCCCTTGATGATCTCCGCCATGCGGATGGCGTGATCTTCACTTTCGATGACGCAAGGCCCGGCAATCAGGAAAAGCGTTCCCGATCCGATGCGGACGTTGTCGATTTGGAAGGAGATGCCCATGCCTCGAAAAATCTTAAACCACAGACGGCACAGAGGTGTTCCGGCACCTACGCCGCTTTGCGCTCCTCTGTGCCCCCCGTGTCCTCTGTGGTTCACGGTTTTGCAAAATTTGGCGCGGACAAAATTCTTCCGCCCGAAATCGAAGACTCAAATACCCGATTTTGTGTGGCGCGCACACTCCTCTGCGCCAAGAGACAGTTTGGTTTTTATGCGTGTGAGCCATTCCGGCTGCTCTTAGCCGAGACCTGACACCTAAGACCTGAGACCCAAGACCCACTCTTTCACCGTCTTCCCACCTTCTCGGGACGATGGAACATCTCAACCTCAGCGGCCTCTTTCTCAGAGCGGCGCTTCAGCCCGTGGTCATATGCCGCGCCGATGAACGCTTTGAACAACGGATGCGGCTCAAGTGGCTTCGACTTGAACTCGGGATGGAACTGACATCCGATAAAGTAAGGATGCTCAGGAATCTCGACCATTTCGACGTACGTTCCGTCCGGTGTCGAACCTGAAATACGCAGTCCGCCCGCGGTCAGTGTGCCCTCATACTCCCGGTTGAACTCGTAGCGATGCCGGTGGCGTTCGCTGATCTCCGTTTGGCCATAGACCTTGTGCGCAAGCGTTCCTGGCTCGATCTTGCACGGCCACGCGCCCAGGCGCATGGTTCCACCCAGTTCCTCTACGCCGCGCAATTCGCGCAATTTGTAAATCACGCGGTGCGGCGTGGCCGGATCGAACTCGCTGGAATTCGCGTCTTCGAGCCCGCAGACATTTCTTGCGAACTCCACGCACGCCGTCTGCATACCCAGACAAATGCCGAAGTAGGGAACTTTCTTTTCACGCGCGTAGCGGATCGCCACCAGCATGCCTTCGATGCCGCGCTTGCCGAACCCGCCCGGCACGAGGATTCCGTCATAGTCCACGAGTTGCGCATCGATGTCGGCGCCCGCCGCGGACTCCAAACCTTCCGCCTCAATCCAGTTCACCTGCAACTTCAGATTGTGCGCGAGCGCACCATGTACCAGCGCCTCCTTCAGCGACTTGTAAGAGTCTTCGTACTCGACATACTTGCCGACGATGCCGATCGTCACCTCAGCCTTCGGGTTGTAGACCCGATGCACAATGTCTTCCCACTTCGCAAGGTCGCGGTCCTTCGCCTCCAGGTGCAGGTACTTCAGCGCGAGCGTATCGACATTCTCACGCGCAAATACAAGCGGCACTTCATAGATCGACGCCACATCTTTTGCCGTA
>Ga0126378_10004430_pt1 | contig 10722 bp, 21 predicted proteins | sample PanSoiMetPlot_23_FD_92587 | JGI IMG/M metagenome (GOLD analysis project Ga0126378, IMG submission 92587) | Tropical forest soil microbial communities from Panama - MetaG Plot_23 | ecosystem: Environmental > Terrestrial > Soil > Tropical forest > Bulk soil | place: Panama | collected 2016-02-17
CTCACGGACGGCATGACCGCGCAGCCAGATGATCATCGCTCGTATACCCGCAGGTGTTCTGGAGCGCGACGAGTAAATCTGCACGTCGAAATGTTCGCTGGCTTTGAGCAGCCAACGCAACGCGCCCGGCACGGGCGGGTCGGGGATGTTATCCTCGCCCTTCCACCCGCTCGTATACTGGTGCAAAACGCCGTCGAAATCCACCAGCAGGATCGGCTTATTCATCACTACCTCACCACCTCACATGGAGTATTAACCAGATGGCCACGACCACCAGGCCAATGGCGACGCCCCAGAGCGCGCCCTCGAGACGGTCAGGTCTTTTTGGCGCCATCAAATGAACTCTGCGCGCTCGGCGAGCCATGTCGGCATGGTGAAGGTGCCGTCGTTGTTGTTCTCGACCTGACTCTTGGGCACCCAGGCTTCTCTGGTCCCGTCAAAGAGTAAATACGCTTTCTCGGTCTCGTGGCGTATCTCAGCGGCGATCTCAATCAACTCACTCATTCAAGTATCCCGTTCGCACTATCGATCGCAATAATCAGGTTACGCGCCCGTTGCGCACGCTCGCGTAGTGTTTGCGTGGCATACTCCAGGTCGCGTATCGCCTCGAGAATTTTCTCGACGCTCTCGTGGCAGTCGGCAACGAGATTCTCGTATTCGGAGAGAAGCATGAGTTGCCTTGCGTCTTCACGGGCGGCCCGGGCGCGAGTAGGAGGGTAGGTTTGCGGCTATCCTCGGCGCCCGGGCCTGGACAAGGCTGCTCCAAGCGTTACAGCCCAGTCGTCGGTTTACCGAAGCATTCTTTCAGGCGTGCCTGTTTCATCGTTCGCTCTTCTTTTCCTTGTCGGGCAGCGGCGGCATGAACACCCAGCCCGCAAGATTGACGCCCAGCAAGACCGCTGCCCACCAAGGGTTCGCAGTGTACCAGACGATTGCGGCCGAGATCACGATCAGCCAAGCAAGCAGACCAACGTCTGACCATGTGACCTCGACGCCTAACAACGTTAGGCCGACACGACGAGGTGGTGGCAGCAAAGCCGCCACCACGACGTCCATTGAGCGCCCGACGACCACGACGAGCGCGCGTGGAAGCCTGATCTGCATTTAGAAGCCGATCAGATTCCGCTGCTTACGGTTCCGATTAAACCAAAGCAGTCCGAGCGAGGCAAAAGCCAAGCCCGGCAGGCCGCCGCCGACGACAGGGCCAGGGACTGCCAGCGGATTGGCGACGTCGATGCGGTAGTGCTCGAAATCGGTGATTGTCCCACCCACATCGAGAAGCGTGAACTTGTTGATGCTCTCGTTATTGATTGCGGTCAGGGTAAACCCGTTCTGTCCAGGACCAAGCGGGCCAAAGAGTGAAAGCAGGTCGAAGGTGAACAGCTTGGTGCCGCCACCTGCCTCGTTTGCCGTCACGCCTACTTTCACGTCGCCAGTGCCGGTGATGGAGAATACATCGGTCGCCGTGGCCAGCGGGTTGAGGCCAGTCGTGTCGAAGACCTGAACCTGCATGTTGGTCAGGCCGGTTGCTGTGATTTTCAGGTCGTTGCCGTTTTGAGCACCGGTGTAGTTAGCGCAGCCGCCCAAGCAGGTAAAATCAACGAGCCCTTGATGCTGGCCGTTAAAGCTGCCAACGACGAGGCTGCCTGGAGTCGCAGAGTCGAAGATCACGTTGTCACCCGTACCAGACAGCTGGTTATTGATGATGACGTCGGCACGTGCCTCGTTAAGGGCATAAGAGGTCAGCGCCAGCGCAGCTGCGCCGGCCAGCAACAGGTTTCTCATGTGTGTTTGTCCTTGGTTAGGGTTAGCCGCAAGATGATACTACCACGAGAGGCTGTGGTGTGGCAACTATTCCTCGAACCGGGGCGCTGGGTACGCCCAGGCGCCCCAGCGTTGTAGGTGGGCGTGGCGGGTTGGAGGTCCTGAAACGTCAGATCGCTCATGGGCGGGCTTCTGGCGAAGCTGGCGGGGCATTGGAAAGGGTGGGCCGCCGGAGCGGCCCAGTCGCGGGGAGGACTAGATTACCGTTTCGGGCCGCCTGTCAGGGCGCCGGGGGTGAAAAACCACTTGAACGTGCCTGAGGTGTCGGTTGCAATCCCCCATCCCCCTGTCACGGGCGCCGGTTTGACGACCACGGCAACGCTCGGGCCGGACGGCGGCGGGTCAGGCGGCACGTCGATCGGCGGATCGGGCGGGGTGACGTCGGGCGGGATGACCGGCCCGCCGCCGACGGACAAACCCTCGATGGAGAGATAACCACAGAATATGGCTGGCAGGGGCTGGCTGCCGCCGCCCCGCTCTTTGGGGTACATGACGCCGTTGATGATCACAGGAACTGCACTCATAATTCATTCTCCTCTTGTTGCAAACCAACATCACGTGCGCCAGCAACACCGGCCATGTGTCACCTACCTTTCCGTGTCAGGCGCCTCATCAAACCATTTTTTGATGGCGTGCGCCAGATCGATGCCATGGGCTGCGGCGATGCGGTCGGCTGTGATCACTGTTTCGGCAAGCTCCATGGGATCGATATCATGGGCCGCGGCGATTCCTGCCACGCTTTCGTGACGCATGCGCAACAAGTTGGCGAGGCGCAGCTCTGCGAATGAGAGATCGTTACTGGCCACGATCCTGTCCGGTGTGTCCGGCTCGATGTTCAGCTGCTCGTTGATTGTTTCTTCGATGACTGCCATGTGGCTGTGTCCTCATTGAAGCGCAGCGCGCACTCTGCGCATAAAGAACGTCTGAGCCCTGGTAGTTCTTTTATTACGGTTTCGCTATGGTATATGGTTGTATTACCAAAACCCTGACAACGCATTTTCAGTCCCCGATTTCCAGCCATTAATGCGTGGTGTCACATAATGTGACACCATGGTACACCATTTATTCTTTTTTACTCTAGTTCCTTGATCCGTTCTTTGAGTTTGTCCTGACCTATTCGTACATAGCCGATCAGCTTGCGCACGGCGTTAAGCTCGTTTTCCGCTTCGCTCATAGCCTCTTCGGCTTTGCGCTCGCGCTGCAAGAGCACGCGGTGAATCTCGCTGAGGCCGGCGAATTCTTCACGTGCGGCTTTAAGCGGGTCGAATTGCGTTGGCATGTTTGTTTTTACCCATGCGGTTTGGCGTGAATCGTGGCCCCGTTGCTTCGATAGACGGCAACATGCTGTTGGTGATGAACCCGGTTTCGAGCGCTGCGGCGATGTTGAGGATCGCAACTCTGGCGAGTCCAGGTGTTTTACCCTTGGGGCTCGGTCCCCAGTGCTGCTTGTGGCCTGGCCTGATCGGCATGGCGAATTCCAGCTGCTTGCGCAGCGCTTCGCCTGAATTAGCTCCGACGAATCTGGCCGCATCGTCGCAGAATTCCAGGAACTGGTCGTTGAGGCCGCGCCCGGGGAGCCGGGACTCGGTCCATTGCGCAAAGGGTCCGAAGCGCTTGATGAGCTGCTCATAGAGCATGGTGTAGATCACGAGTGAGTATATCTTCTTCATTGCGTAGTCATGAGGATGTCCCGCGCTCTTGTTCTAGCGCTTGCAGGCGGTCTAATACGTTCATGGTGATAGTATCATCAAGGCGGCGCACCATGTTGGTGGTGATGCGTAGCTCATCGCGTAGTAAACTAATATCCTCACGAATTGCGCGCAACGCACGCGTTTCATCACGCAGGCTACGAATCTCAGCAGTGAGAGACGCCAGCTGGCGCGCCAGGAAATTGAGATCGATATCAGGTATGGGCGCGGTCATGTTGTTCTTAGCTTTGTGAGTAAGCGCTGTATCTCCCGGTCCATTTCCCTCATTTCCCTCATTTCCACTCTTTCTTCTGGGGTATACCCATTGTAGCGTTTGTTGCGATTTTGTTCGCTTGGAGTTGCCCAACGTATGTTTCCAGGTTCGTAGTTGCCATCGTTGTCGATGCGGTCGAGGCTGTATCGCGGTGACGGCCGCGGCCCGATCTCGGTGTCACGATCGGCGATGAATTTCTGGAATTTGTGCCACGGCATGTAGACACTGATGCTACGACCGCCGTAATAATAGTACGCTGCAACGTTTGGATTGTAGCAGCGCTGCATCATGGCGTGCCATGCCTTGTATTCCAACGTATGGGGGTGCCCGGCATGGCGGGTATAGATGCGATCAGGAAAATCGGATAGGGATTTGATAGCCATGATCGAGGGTCCTTTCCTCGTTTGTGGTCAGCATGAGCCGCGTGCTTGCTACCATGCGGCTCATGCGCAATTTAGCTGGATTGCGGTTGCATTGTCAACCTGAGACCTACAGTTTGGTGTCACATTATGTGACACCAATAAGTCATTGAAAATAAATGATTGTGCCGGTCTGTGCTGGCGTTGTGCCGGCAGTTTTTGTTAAGAAAGTCGGCTAAGTCATTGATTATAAAGCGATGTGTCGGTTGTGCCGATTGTGCCGGCGGGACCAGCCAAAAAAAAATCACGTTGACATAATTTTGCCACAACATCTTATATATTATTATTATTATTATTTCCGCGAGAGAGAGAGAGAGAGTCTGGCGGCACGTTGGCACATGTACCTCTTGGGGGCCCTTGCCATTGTTTCGACCGGCACAATCGGCACAATCGGCACAATCCCTCTGCCGCAACGATATCTCCGGCACAAAGCTCTGTGGCAGTCACAAAATCGCCGACACAATCAGCACAAAGCCCACCTCACCTATTAGCATGTGTTGCCACAAGCGCGTTAGCGTGCCCTTGGTAAGCGATTTTTGGTGATGTACTGGTATAGCGCCCTATAGCTTGACGTTTCCTCGCGCGTCCTATAGCGCGTTGTAGCAGGCAATAAAAAACACGTGCCATCCTATGGCACGTGCTATCACAAGGCAATAAAAAGCCCGCGCTCGCAAGAGCGCGGGCTAACGTGTAGAACGTTGCGTTGTTTAGGTTACCTTGCGCGCGGCCGCGGCAATGGCAAGTAAGCCGGGTCATCCATAAGCCGGCGCCACAAATAAGTGCGCTCTTGCGAGGTAATATCACCGTGTAAGTACCTTCGCAGTGTCGCGAGATACTCTTGTCCTGATAGTACTTTCCATTTGCCAGTAGCAGGATCAATAATCGAGTCTACGATACTCGCGGAACGTTCCGCAGGTATGATCCCAGGAATATCGTCATAGGCGCGCTCTGTCACGCGCTCGCGTGCCGCTATCCATTCCAGAAAACGCGCGGTAGTGAGTTTTAGATTACGTTTGGTATGTCGCATGGTAATGCTCCATTATGCGGGCAGGATTGCACCGCGCTATGCGTCGCACGCGTCGCATAGCGCGAGGCAAAAAAGGGGAGCGCGCGAGCGCGCTCCCCAGTGTGAGTTTACTTTTTCTTGGAGGACACCTTAGGCGCTTTCGTTCCCATCGGCGCGTCGTCAATCCAATTGCGCCAAGCAGAACCGATATCGCCCTTAAGCTTAAGAGCGTACTTTTTCTGCAACGCCTTAAGAGTCAACGCAACGCGCGTCAGGGCTTCGATAGGGTCGGTTTCGTCTGATGGGTTCACAATTTCGTCCGCTTTGATAAGCTGCGATTCGCGTGCCTCAGTTTCACGCTTTTTCTGTTCGCGAGTTTCTTGCGCGGACTCCAAGGCGTCTTTTTGCGCTTGAGTCTGGTCGCTGATTCCTGCGAGTATCATCGCGCGACTCTTCATTTGGCGACACGTGTCAATAACACGTTGTTCCTCAGCCGTGCGATGGTCATCTGTGTTGTTATCTGGATTCTTGCTGTTGTATTTCATCCGGCCATAAACGACCGCCGCATGGTCTCGCGTGTACCCAAGTTTGCGGACCAGATAGCCGCAATTCATAGCCTTCCACAAATCACCGCGGGCGGCCTTGTCTTCTTTGGAGTCCGTCCCCCAAAACTTGAGAGCGCGGACGATGTTTCCGTCAACGCCCGCCATGTTCGAACCCCACTCAAAAAACGACTCGATGGCATCGGCAAGTTTGAGATGCCCGTTTCCGTTCCCGTTCAAGGTTGTTGACGTCTTAAGCGAGGTCTTGCTGTTAGGTCGGGGATTCGCAGATGGAGTCACAACAGAGGTAATAGACATGTCTTATAGTCCTTACGTTATGCGGGCAGGATTGCACCGCGATAGGCGCCGCGCTCGGCGACGCCCGTCGCGAAGCAGTTACCCTTGTGATGCCAGCCATCTATTGGCGCCGATGCGGGTGAACGCGTAAATTAGGGCAGGTATGGCGACACCCATGGCGACAGCAGCTATGGACATCGCTAGATTGTCAGCGTGCGAAGCAAAGGCGAAAGCGTTCATGATCGCTGAACCGCATAGCGTGCCGATGACTGTTGGCGTGGTGAATTTGGCAATTGCCTTACGGTCTTTTTCGCTCGCGGTGAGCATGGTTAGCTCTGTGCTGATAAACCCAAGATCGATACCACTTGCCATAGCGTAGGATTGCCATGGTGCAGCGTGCGTCACGAGTTGGACGCCGCTCGCCAAGTCGTGAAGCGATAGTGCTGTCAATCCTACAGCTACACCGCCAACCATTAGCGCGGTGACAGCTTGACGCCGTTCTGTCTTGACGGTCTTGCGCGACTTGGCACGTGGTGCTGGCTTGGTAACGATTAGCTTAGTCACGTTGTTAGTCACTGTTTTATTCTCCTGTTAAGTCAATCAACCAAAATCATAATACATCATTTGATGCATTTTGTCAAATCCGCTGAAATTGGTGTCACATTGTGTGACACCAAACGACCGCGCGCGGCCCGGGAAAGAATGCTTTGATCCATTGGTTGGTGGCATAAGGGGGCAATCTCTGAGGTATGCCACGTGCTTGCCCATCCCCCACCAATTTTTTACAAAATTCTAGAATTTATAAATTATACACTTAACTACTACATCCTAAAAATTTTTTGTCTGGACAGCTTATGGAATTCTTAATATAAACAAATATGTCCCGAAGAAAAGACAGTACGTGCCCATGTCCACGATGTGGGGTGAACCAGGTAGCGCCTGGGCAGAGTTATTGTCGTGAATGCCGTAAAGCCTATAACCGCGACTGGTTCCGCGAGGAGCGCCGGTGCTCCCGATGCGGTATTGCGGAAGCAAGCCAGAACCATTGTTATTGTGAGAAATGCCTCACAGAACACGGACGTGAATGGCGTCGCGCACATCCGCGCCCGCCGGCGCCGCCGAGGTTACCTAAGCCACCTAAGCCGTTCTGGTCTTCTCGCGTGCGTACCTGGCGGGACAAGTTCAAGGAAAAGGTTCGTCAGTGCCCCCAATGCGGGGTTGCGCCGGTAGTGCGAGGTGGAAGCTACTGCCGTGCGTGCCACGCAGCCCAGACGCTCGAACGGTACCATGCGAATGGCGGTCATGCCGGATTATCGGAAAGAACGCGACGATTGAGCAACGTGCGAAGCACCGCACGGCGGGCACGCCGACTCGGGAAACTGCAGCCAGAGACGTGTGAATGCTGTGGTACTGCTAAGGTCGAGATGCATCATGATGACTACACACAGCCGCTGCAGGTCCGGTGGTTATGCAAGCGCTGTCATGTTGACCTTCATATGCTAGAGTAGCATCCATGACCAATTCACCAATCTGCTATATGGACCAGGTTGCCGACCCGGCTGCACTCGGTTGGCCGCCCAGCCTGCCGCTCGACCTCGTGCTCTCGCAGCAACCAGTTAGAGATATCTGCCAAGCCTACGGTCTCACAAAACTGGACTACGAGCGCCTGAGACTCGACCCCGCCTTTCGGCGGGCTGTGTCAGATGCACACTCGACTCTTCAGGAAGAAGGCGCCAGCTTCAGGCTCAAAGCGCGTGCGCAATCCGAAGAACTCTTAAAAACCTCATGGAATTTGATCCATCGTCCGCTCGACGAGGTGAGCGCAAGCGTGAAGGCGACCTTGATCCAGATGACCATCCGTTGCGCAGGGTTGGATGCGTCGATCGAGCAAAAAGCGCGTGCCAGCGCGACTGCGCAGGCCGCAGCGCTCACCGCACTCCAGATCAACATACATCTTGGCGACAATGATTGAAAAAATCGCAGTCAGCACCAGCGAAGCGATCGCAGCTCTCAAGGGCTCGCCATTGCTGCTGACGTTGGTTCTGCTGCAGTTTATTGTGCTCGCAGCTGTGGTATGGATAAGCCACGAGCAAAGCGGCTACGAGCACCGGCAGTTCGAGTTGCTGGTAGAGCGGTGTAAATGATGGTTGATCAGCTCGAGCAGGAAAAGCTGTCCGCTAGGACAGAGAGAGACGAGGCTGCCCTTGCCCCCGCCCCCGTAGCGGCAGCTGCTACGAGCTACAAGGTGGTTGACGCCCAGTGGAACCCCTCAACCTCGGCTGATACCCAGGCGATGCTGACATCTTTGGGGAATCAGGGCTGGTCCTTAATCACTGCCTATCCAAATCCGGTCCGCGAGCGCACCCGCTGGATACTCGGTCAGAGCAGCACCGCTAGCTATCACGTCGTCGACCAGCAGTGGTCGCCGAGCGACCCTCAAACCGTTGAAGCTTTTCTGAACTCTCAAGGGTTGTTGGGCTGGTCCTTGATCATAGCCTATCCGGATTCGCTTCGCGAGCGGACCCGCTGGGTATTCGGTCAGGGCACCGCCGCCGGCGGAGGCGGCGGTATCCCCGAGGCCCCCACGGATGGCAACCTCTATGGTCGCGAGAATGCTGCCTGGGTGCAGGTGCCGCAGGGTACGGTTGGACCCCCTGGTCCAACTGGTCCCCAAGGTCCTCAGGGCCCTATTGGTCCAACAGGTCCTGCTGGCCCCCAAGGTCTTACCGGCTCTCAAGGATCGACCGGTCCCCAGGGTCCGACTGGCGCTGCTGGCCCGCAGGGTATCCAAGGATTAACCGGCGCGACCGGCCCGCAGGGGCTTCAGGGCGACCCTGGGGCGACGGGTGCAACGGGGCCGCAGGGACCTCAGGGACCACCTGGTTCAGCTGGTGCCCAGGGATCGACCGGTCCCCAGGGTCCGACTGGTGCGGCCGGCCCGCAAGGAGCAACAGGTCCGGCAGGTCCCTCAGCTGTCAGTGCCAATGCCGGCAACGTCGCCACACTGGGGACCGACAACTTGATTTTTGTACCAACACCATCGGCTCCCCCATCCCCGTCTTCTGCTACTCCCATCATGGACGGTACGGCGGCGGTTGGGACCGCTGCTGCCTATGCCAGGGCCGATCATGTCCACCCGAGCGACACGAGCCGCGCGGCGCTTGCGGGAGCCGCGTTTACGGGGGCCGTGACATGTCCGACGCCAGCTGCGGCGGACAACAGCACGAATGCGGCGACGACGGCGTTCGTGAAGACGGCGCTCGCCGGCGCGGCGTCCAGCGGGCCTGTGCTGCTCAACACACTGACGGCCAGCAATTCGGCGTCTTTACAAGACACGACGAGCTTGACTTCGACATACGCTGTTTATCAATTGGAGCTAATCGACGTCATTCCTGCGACCAATAATGTTGATCTGGTTTTGCAGGTCCACAGCGGCGGTGCATTTCAGACAAGCAGCTATTTGACCAGTAATTTGTTTGGCAACGGTTCTAGCACCGGATCGCGGGGCGCGAGTGCGACAACCTCTATTATACTCGGCGATCAGGGCACCGATACGGTCAACACCAAGCAAGGCGTTTGTGGTTTCGTCAAGGTCTACAATCCCAGCAAGACGACCACTCCCAAGACATGGAAAGGCGAGACGGCCGTCGTGTTGGCAAGTGCCATTTATCCGTGCAGCGTCGCTGGAATGTGGAATGGTGGCAACGGCGCGATCGACGGATTTCAGATTTTGTTCTCGTCAGGCAACATCGCGAGCGGCGTCGTCAAGGTCTACGGCATTCCCTGATGAGGGCGGCTGGACGATCGGCTGCATAATAATTGACCCACAAAACAAAAATGGGAGAGGAGATAACTGATAATGCCAAGCACAAGCCGGAAGCAACGCGTAGCGATGCAGATCGCCAAAGCCGGCAAGTCCAACATCGGCATCCCGCAGAAGGTGGGAGCCGACTTTGTCGCGGCCGACAAGAAACGCTCTAAGGCGCAGCTCGCCGCTCTTCCTCTTCGAAAGGGCGCGCCGACTCCACCCCGCAAAAAGGAGAACAAGTGATGGCCAAGGCGAAAGAGACCTACACACCTGCGACGACTCCGGAAGATAACAACTACTGCCCCCAGCGTGGATCGTTCGACCCCTGTTATTCGGGCCATCTGGATAATCAGGACACTGAATACGAGACGCGCGACGCCCAACTCGAGGCCACGCGAAAAGAGTTCGGTAAAGCCATCCCAGCTGGGACCGGCCCAGGCGTCACGCCTGGGCATGACCTAGACTAGCCACAATCTAAGTCACCATGGCGGGCCCGGGCCGTAGCCCGGGGTAACGGGGGCAAGTGCAGAAGGCGGGCGAGCGCGCAAACCATGGTAACGTCTGGGCTGGGGGCTTGGGGGAACAGACACCACCTGGTGGCGCGCTCGCCACGTAATATAATGAGTCTTACCCGTGGCGTCCATCATCGACTATCGGCCGTCCCCAACTATCAAGGCATTCATCCGCGATCACCGCGTCTCTGGGCTTTTCTACAGCTGGATCGTCGGCCCGGTGGGGTCCGCCAAGACCACCGCCCTCTTCTTCAAGCTCATCTACCTCGCTTCCAAACAGGCCCCCAGTCCTGACGGGATCAAACGCACCAAAGCCGTCATCGTCCGCAACACGCTGCCGATGCTCAAGGAC
>Ga0126378_10004431_pt1 | contig 10722 bp, 7 predicted proteins | sample PanSoiMetPlot_23_FD_92587 | JGI IMG/M metagenome (GOLD analysis project Ga0126378, IMG submission 92587) | Tropical forest soil microbial communities from Panama - MetaG Plot_23 | ecosystem: Environmental > Terrestrial > Soil > Tropical forest > Bulk soil | place: Panama | collected 2016-02-17
AACCCGGCTCCCTGCTCGCCCCCATGCCTGGCAGCGTCGTGCGGGTCAGCGCGGCCGCAGGCGCCACGGTCGCCGCGGGGCAAGTGGTACTCGTGATCGAGGCGATGAAGATGGAGCACAAGATCGCCGCGCCGACCGCGGGGTTGCTCGCCGAACTGCGAGTCGGCCCTGGGGCCCAGGTGAACGCCGGAGACGTGCTCGCCGTCGTCACCCCCGATGGCGCCGCAGCCAGCAGCGGCAGTGACTTCGACAGGCACGAGGAGATCCATGACAGATGACGCCGCTTCGGCAACCCAGGCTGCCATGCTGGTCCGCTCCGAGACCGCCGACGGCTGCGCGACGATCACGCTCGACTCGCCCGGCAACGCCAACGCGTTGTCGACCGCGCTCGTCGGGCAGTTGCGCATCGCGCTCGCCAGCGCGCTCACCGATCCGGGCGCGCGGGTGATCGTGCTGACCGGGGCCGGGCGGGTGTTCTGCTCCGGCGCCGACCTGAAGGAGGCGCTCGGTGCGCCCCGGGCGGCGGCGGGCCTGCTGGCCGAGGTCATTCAGGCGTTGTGGGATGGCGCCAAGCCGGTTATCTGCCGCGTCAATGGCGCCGCCCGGGCAGGCGGGATCGGCCTGGTGGCCGCCTGCGACATCGCCATCGCCCCGGTCACCGCCACTTTCGCGTTCTCCGAGGTGCGGATCGGCGTCGCGCCCGCTGTGATATCGGTGCCGTGCCTGAGGCGGATGCCGTCACGGGCCGCGGCTGAGTACTTCTTGACCGGGGAGGTCTTCGACGCGGCCCGGGCGGCCGAGATCGGCCTGCTCACCAGGGCGGTCCCGGCCGACGAGCTGGACGCGGAGGTGAACAGGTACACCGCGTTGCTGTCCAAGGGCGCCCCCGGCGCGATGGCGGCGACGAAGGGCGTGCTGCGCGAGGTGACGGCCGAGCCGGTGGGCAGCGGCCTGGCCCGGATGGCCGAGCTGTCAGGCACCCTGTTCGGAAGCGACGAGGCACGGGAAGGGATGACCGCCTATGCCGAGAAACGCGATCCCTCCTGGGTCACGAGCTGATCCTGGCCCGTCGTCGGCGCCCGCCGGTCGAGATGCCGCGCCACTGCTCATTGCCAACTGCAGCGGGTTCTACGGCGACAGGATGTCCGCCGCCAGGGAGATGGTCGATGGCGGCCCCATCGACGTGCTCACCGGCGACTGGCTTGCGGAGCTCACGATGCTCCTGCTGGGCAAGGCAGTACTGGCCGGGCGGCCTGGCTACGCCAGGACCTTCCTGACCCAGCTTGAGCAGGTGCTGCCGACGTGCCTGGAACGCAATATCAAGATCGTCTCAAATGCCGGCGGCCTTGACCCGGCCGGTTGCGCTGCCGCCGTTACCGAGCTGGCCCGCCGAGCGGGCCTGTCGCCGGTGGTGGCCTACGTCGACGGTGACGACCTGACCAGCCGGGTTCCCGACCTGCTGGCCGCAGGGCACCCGCTGGCCAACCTGGACACCGGCCAGCCACTCGCTGATGCCGGGATCACACCGCTCACCGCGCACGCCTACCTGGGCGGGCTGCCGATCGCCCGCGCACTGGCCGCTGGCGCCGACGTCGTGGTCACCGGACGGGTCACCGACGCCGCCCTAGTGGTCGGACCGGGGATGTGGCGGTTCGGCTGGACCGGCGATGACCTGGACACTCTGGCCGGCGCTGTGGTGACGGGCCACATTCTCGAGTGCGGCTGCCAGGCGACAGGGGGCAACTACTCGTTCCTGAGCGAGGTTCCTGATCTTGCCCACGCCGGGTTCCCGCTGGCCGAGCTGGCCGCCGACGGGTCGGCGGTCATCACCAAGCACCCCGGCACCGGCGGCTTGGTCTCGGTGGGCACGGTCACCGCGCAGCTGCTCTATGAGATCGATAGCCCTCGCTACCTCAACCCGGACGTCACCGCGCGGTTCGACACGATCGCGCTTGCGCAGGCGGGCGCCGACCGGGTGCGCGTCAGCGGCGTGCGGGGCGAGCCGCCGCCCGCGGACCTCAAGGTTGCGCTCAACTACGCGGGCGGCTACCGGAACTCGATGATCCTGGCGATTGAGGGGCTGGACGTGGCGGCCAAGGCCGAGCTGGCGCAGGCCGCGATCTGGGCCCGGGTTGAGGGCGGAAGGCAGGCGTTCGAGGTCGCCGACGTCGACCTCGTCGGCCCGGACCCTGCCACCGCGGGCCCGGCGCTGCTACGGATCAGCGTCCTCGATGGCGACCGGGCCAAGGTAGGTCGGGCCTTTTCCGCTGCCGTGGTCGAGACCGGGCTTGCCAGCTATCCCGGGTTCTACGCGCTGACCCCGCCGGGCGACGGCTCGGCGTACGGGGTGTATTGGCCGACTCGGGTTCCTGCCGCCGAGGTGAGTTCGCGGGTGGTTATCGGCGGGGACACGGCGTGGACCGGCCCCGCAAGAACCGAGCCTGCCGCCCCGCAACGACCGGAACCCGGGGTCACCTCGGCAACCGCTCCCCCTGTCGCCGCCGCTGGCGCGAACGCCACCGCTAGCACCGACCCCGGCACCAGCCGGCCAACGCGGCGGGTGCCCCTCGGCGCGATCGCCGGCGCCAGGTCGGGCGACAAGGGCGGCAACGCCAACGTCGGGGTGTGGGTGCGCACTGCGGCGGAATACGCCTGGCTCGACGGTTACCTGAGCGCGGAGCGCCTGGCCGAGATGTTGCCCTCGGTCGCCGGGCTGCGAGTCGAGCGGCACCGGCTGCCCAACCTGCTGGCGCTCAACTTCGTGATCGTCGGCCTGCTCGGCCGCGGTGTCGCCGCGTCTACCAGGCTCGATCCGCAGGCCAAGGCGCTCGGTGAGGAGCTGCGCGCCGCGCTGGCCGATATCCCCGAGTCACTGCTCCCCGCAGGGACACCATGATCATAATGAGTTCATCGCGCTTGGCCGGCCGTTTGCGCGGAAATGCTTGGCGGGGTTCGTCTGGCTGCCTGGTCCCCTGACGCGGCTGACCTCTCGCACCCCATGCGTCCCGGCCGTCACGCCAGTGGCAGCAACTCCTCGCCGGCGAGGCGGCCAACGCCCACTTATCATGCACTACAGTCATTCCGCGAGGCGAATTGCCCCATTTTGTGGTTACCTAACGCGTGACAAGTGAACAAATGAGGCAGGTGGTGCGGCTGGGACTCGGCCGGTCCACCTCGATCGACCCACGCTGGCCAGCCTCGCCGACCCCCGCCGACCGCCAAACACGACACTTGGGGCCCAAGTGGCTTGCTCTAACGCCACTTGGGCCCCAAGTGCCCCTCTGCCCGGGCCCCCACCGCCGATTCCCCGGAGCCAACCCGCGGCCCCCCGGAGCCGACGCCTGCCGCTTTCACAATGCGGCATCGCCTGGCAACGCGCAGTATCGGAGGAGTCTCATTTTGGTACGCTACGGGTGCTGACACTCGCCTGAGATAGCCCGAGTCAGGCGCGGACATTATCCCGGGCACTGACTCGACGGGACGGGTGAGATGGGCGAGCCTCCAAGTCAGGGGGTTGCCAGCAGCGCCCGCTGGGCTCCAGCGGCCCGGACCCTCGCCGCCCGGCTCGAAGAGCGTGACCGTCGCAGGTTCGCCGGGCGCGCCGAGGAGCTGAAGTTCCTCGAGCAATGCCTCGACGACAACCCGCCCGCCAGCGTCATCCACGTCACGGGACCCGCCGGGATCGGTAAGAGCGCGCTGCTGCGCGCCCTGTCGCGACGGGCCCGCGAACGTGACATCGCGGTCATCGCCATCGATGGACGCGAGCTCGGGCCCGCACCTGGCGCGCTCGAGGCGGCCTTGCGGGACGCGGCGGGCTGGGACCGCGGGCTGGTACTGCTCGACTCCTATGAGCGGATGGCAAGCCTCGACACCTACCTCAGGCGGGACCTGCTCCCGCTTCTGCCAGATGGGACCCTGGTCGTCATCGCCGGGCGGGCGGTGCCCGATCCCGCCTGGTTCGCCGGCGGCTGGGAGGGCATCACCGCTCGCCTCAACCTGACCGCGCTGTCGGCGCACGAGGCAGGCGTCCTGCTGGCCTCGCACGGCCTGGTCGACGAGCGCGTTCCGGCCATCATCGACTGGGCAGCAGGCTCGCCGCTGGCGCTGTCCCTTGCCGCCGAGGCGGCATGCGACGATCCGAGCTGGAACGCCGCCACGGATCCGAACCGGCCGGATATATTGCGGTCGCTGATCCACCGGCTCGTCGAGGCCGAGCTCGGCAGCGTCAGGCTGCCTGCGCTTGCCATCGCGGCCGTGGCCCGGACCACCACGCCGCAGCTATTGCGCGCGGTGCTGCCGCTTGCCGACGCGGAAGCGGCCTATCAGGAGCTATGTGGCCTGACCTTGACCGAGCCGCTCGGTGACGGGATCACCCTGCACGACCTCGTGCGCAAGGCGCTGCATGCGGACCTGCGCCTGCGGAACTCTGAGCTGGAGCGGGACTCGCGCCGCCGGATCGTCGACTATCTCTATGCCCGCGCGATCGACGGCCAGCCGCTGATGATCATCGATATGGCGCATCTGGTCGAGAACCCGCTGATCCGCTGGGGGTTCGGCTGGAGCGGCACGGTCGGCTTCCGCATCGACTCGGTCAAGGGCTCTGATGCCGGCCGGGTAGAGCGCTTGCTCGGCGAGGCGCGGAACCGGCAGTGGTGGCAGCTCACGCGCAGGTTCTTCGCCGAGGCTCCGGACCGGGTCGCGGTCGCCAGGGATCTCGACGACCAGATCTGCGGTTATCTGGCCTGCATGAGCCAGGCCCGCGCGCCGGCCTTCGCCGATGACGACCCGCTGGTCGGTCCCTGGCTGGCGCACGCCAGACGACACGCCGCAGCTAGTGACTCCGAGGCCGCTGACTCAGTGCTGTGGCACGCCGCCGTCGACTTCACCGGGCAGGGCAAGGTGCAGGCCATGCTCGGCATGGCAGGCGTGCTGCGGTCAGGAGTTGCCAACCCGAGGTTTGCCTACTTGCCAATCGATCCGCGGTACCCTGGCGCGCTCGAGTTCGCCCGGGCCCTCGGCGCCCAGCACCTGGCCGAGCTCGATGTCATCATCGGCGATCAGCTAGTGGAATGCCACCGGGTCGACTATGGGCCCGGCGGCCTGCTCGCGGCCCTGCGCCGGCAGGTCTACACCGAGCTGGGCCTTCCTGCCCCGGCCCGGGCCGGCCAGCAGGACAGCGGGACGGCCGAGATCGGCCGGGCGCCGTCCCGGCCGCTCGAGGCCGACCTTCGCGCGGTGCGCGACGCGCTCAAGTGCTTCGGCGTGCCCCGCGACCTCGCCCGCAGCCCGCTCGCCCGCGGCCGGACGGTGCAGCAGCGCGCCGACCATGTCCGGGGCCTGCTCCGCCAGGCCGCCACCGACGCGTTCGGCGACAGCCAGTCAGAACGGCTGCTGCGCAACGTGCTGATGACCGGGTACCTAGACCGCACGAGCAGCCACGAGGACGCCGCGGCCAGGCTCTGCCTGAGCCGGGCCGCCTACTTCCGCAAGCTCCGGACGGCCGTGGAGCGGCTCGCCGAGCACATAGCCGAACATCCGCCCGATTGACTCAAGGTCGGCGCGGCCAGGCCACGCGCGCCACGAGCACCCCGGCCGCGGTGGCCGCGGTGCCGCCGAGCAGCAACAGCTCCCCTGCCGACGAGCCGGCGATCAGCAGGGTCTCGCCGCTAGGCACGAAGGCAAGCACAACGGCGAGAACGAACCAGCTCGCGGCCGGTGCCACCGCCCCGGCCCAGCTGCGCAGCCCCCACCCGCCGAGAACGCAGGTCGCGAAGATCGCAGCGTCGAACCCGACAGCCGCGCCCGGGGTGAGCGCCGAGCCTGCGAAGAAGGCACCGAGAACGGCCTGCGCGGCGCCGAACAAGGCCAGGGCCAGGTAGCTGGCGACCGTGAGCACCCGATCTGCCCGTCGCCGACCGGCCCCGGCACCCCCGGCGCCCCCGGCACCCACGGCGCCCGGACCGGGCTGGGCGCTCCCGCCGGGCCGTTCCGGCGCGTTGCCGTCCACCGGGCTCAGGTTAGTCAAGCCCGGCAAACAGGTCGCGCTCCCATCCGGAAATCCCGCTGCCTGGGCCGCGCGGGCCCTCCAGCAGCGTGTAGTACTCGTGACCGAAGGCGCGCCTGCCCACCCCGTCGGACAGCGCGAAGAACGGGCTGTCCACGGCTATCTGGCTGGCATGCGCCCGCATCGCGGCCAGCTTGGCGTCCAGGTACTCGCTGGCGTCGATCTCGGCGCTCACCTGCTCGTCAGGCACGCCGAACGGCAGGTCGTCGACCGACTCGACGGCAAGGAACTCGCCACCGGGCCGGTCTGGTCCCCGGGCACCGTCGGGCCCGCCCGGCTGCCTCATTACCTTGACCGCCTCGGCCAGCACAGACTTCGGCACGGCGGTCGCGTAGATCTTGCGGACCAGCCCGTCCGCCCGCTCGAACGCCCGCCATGCCACGCGGTGCGCCTGGATGTGATCGGGGTGGCCGTAGAAGCCGTTCGCGTCGTAGGTAACCAGGACCTGCGGCCTGACCTCAGCGATGACCTCGAGCAACGCGTCCGCCGCCTCGTCGACGTCAGCCCGCCAGAATGATCCGTCCGAGTCGTTGGAGGGCTCGCCCATCATGCCTGAGTCCCGCCAGCGGCCTCGGCCGCCGAGGAACCGGTGATCGGTCACGCCAAGCTCGGCGCAGGCGGCCGCGAGCTCGCCTTCCCGGAACTCACCGAGCTGGTTGCGCTTATCCCAGGCCAGGTCGGCTAGGTCCGGCGGGATGATCTCGCCAAGCTCGCCGCGCGTGCAGGTGACCAGCGTCACCCCGGCACCCTCGGCGGCATACTTCGCCATCGTGGCGCCGGTGCCGATCGACTCGTCGTCGGGATGGGCGTGCACGAGCAGCAGCCGCTGGCCGGCACGGTGCTGGTCGGCACGGGGCTGGCCGGCCCCATGCGGCCCAACACTGTGCTCGCGGTCAGGAACCAAGCCGTCCGCGCGTGATGCCATGCGGCGAGGATAGCCGCCGCATGCGGCCCGCCATCCGGGTGCCACCAAGGGCACCAGGCGGCCTGGCAAGATCGTGCGGTATGAGCGAGAGCTTTCCCCGCCAGCAAGCCCGCACCAGGAACTTCAGCCTTGGCGTGCCGCGGTCGTTCCGCATCTCACCTGATGGGCGCCGGGTCGTGTTCCTGCGCAGCCAGGGCGGCGCCGATCCGGTGACCTGCCTGTGGGTGCTCGACCTGCCCGGCGCTGAGCGCCTTGTCGCGGACCCTGCCGAGCTCGGCGCGGCCGAGGCCACCGAGCCGGCCACCGAACGCGCGCGCCGGGAGCGTTCCAGGGAGGTAGCCGGCGGCGTCGTGGCGTTCAGCACCGACGCCACCTTCTCGACCGCGGCATTCGCCGTCGCCGGCCAGGTCTACGCGGTCGGCCTCGGGGCGGATGGGCCACGGCCACGCCAGGTGAACGCCGGGTTCCCGGCGATCGACCCGAGGCTCGATCCGGCCGGTCAGCGGATCGCCTATGTCTGCGAGGGCGCGCTCCGGGTCGCCGATCTCGCTTCAGGCGACGACGCAGAGCTGATCGGGCCTGGCAGCACCGCCGACCTGACCTACGGGCTGGCGGAGTTCATCGCCGCCGAGGAGATGGGCAGGCAGCGCGGTTTCTGGTGGGGGCCCGACGGCACCGCGCTGCTCGTCGCCAGGGTCGACAACTCCCCCGTCCGGCGCTGGTACATCGCCGATCCGGCGAACCCGGACCAGGCGCCAACACCGGTGCGCTATCCCGCCGCAGGGACCCCGAACGCGAGCGTTTCGCTCCTGATCGTGAGGCTCGACGGCGGCACGGTGCCGGTGCGCTGGGACGCTCCGGGTTTCCCGTATGTCACCGCCGTCAACTGGGACTCGGCCGACCCTCTGATCGCCGTCCAGTCCAGGGACCAGTGCGAGATGCGACTGCTTAAGGTCGGCGCCGCGACCGGCGACACGACCGTGCGGCGCGCGGACAGCGGCCGACCCTGGCTGGACATCGTGTCCGGCGTGCCCGACGTGCTCGCCGACGGCCGGATCGTCTGGACGGCGGACGCGGACGGGGCACGGCGCCTCCTGGTCGCGGAGCCTGAGGAGCTGTCGAGGGCTAGCGCCGAGCCGGTCACGCCGACTGGCCTGCATCTCCGCGAGGTACTGGCGGTGGACGGCGACACGGTGCTGTTCTCGGCTAGCGGCGAGGACCCGGCCCGGATCGACGTGTGGTCCAGCGGGCCAGCCGGGCTGGCCAGGATAAATGCGACGGCGGGCGTGCACGGCGCGGTCCGTGCGGGCGGCACGACGGTGCTGGCCAGCCGTTCCCTGACCGCCCCGGGCGTGACCACCACGGTGCTGCGGGACGGCGGCGATGGCCAGCTGGCTCCGGTGGCGACGATCGGCTCGCTCGCCGAGCGGCCCGCGCTGCCGGGTGTTCGGGTCGAGCTGCTGCGCGCCGGGCAGCGAGAGATGTCCGCGGCGCTGGTGCTCCCCACCTGGCACAAGCCAGGCTCGGCCCGGCTCCCGGTGCTGATGGACCCGTACGGCGGCCCGCACGGGCAGCGAGTGCTCGCCGCCGCCAGTGCCTACCTGACCTCCCAATGGTTCGCCGACCAAGGGTTCGCCGTGATTGTTGCCGACGGCCGCGGCACCCCCGGGCGCGGCCTGGACTGGGAACGCGCCGTCGCAGGCGACCTGGCCAGCCTGGCGCTCGAGGACCAGGCCGACGCGATCGCGGCGATCGCCGCGCGCTATCCGGACGACCTTGACCCCACCAGGGTCGCGATCAGGGGGTGGTCGTTCGGCGGGTTCCTGGCCGCGCTCGCGGTGCTACGCAGGCCCGACGTATTCCACGCCGCGATCGCCGGCGCTCCCGTTACCGACTTGCGGCTCTATGACACCCACTACACCGAGCGCTACCTGGGCCACCCTGAGCTCCACCCGGCCGCCTATGAGCGGTCCTCGCTGCTCGCCGACGCGCCGAAGCTCGCCAGGCCGCTGCTGCTCATCCACGGCCTGGCCGACGACAACGTGTTCGTCGCGCACACCCTGCGCCTGTCCTCCGCGCTGCTCGCGGCGGGCCGACCGCACCAGGTGCTGCCGCTATCGGGCGTGACGCACCTGGCAGCACAGGAGGAGGTGGCCGAGAACCTGTTGCTGCTCCAGGTCGAATTCCTGCGCAACGCCCTGGGCCTGGGCCCGGTAGCTGGCTTGACCTAGCCGGCAATGTCGTGAGGGTCACATGGACGAACCACCACCTGAGTCGGCAGCCTGGTGGAGTTAGGACTATGGTTCAGACGGCAGTGCGGCGAGTAACGCGGAGACGTCAATGACGCAGGTAACCGAGGCGCCAGCCAGGTCCAGGGCGCGGATCGAGGCCAAGACGCTGCGCAAGGACCCGTGGTGGCGGGCACCTGCCGTCATCGCCATCTTCCTGGCGATCGCCGTGATCTACCTGACCTGGGCGTCCCTGGTCAACACCAACTATTTCTACGAGCCGTACATCTCGCCGCTCTACTCCCCGTGCCTGGCCACCACCTGCGTGCCGGGATCGGGATTCCACTGGATCCCCTGGCTGTCGGTGCTGGCCCCGGCGATCATCATCATCGGCGGCCCGACGGGCTTCAGGCTCACCTGCTACTACTATCGCAAGGCCTACTACCGCTCCTTCTGGCAATCGCCGACGGCCTGCGCGGTACGCGAGCCGCACGCCAGGTACTCGGGCGAGACCAGGCTGCCGCTGATCCTGCAGAACCTGCACCGCTACTTCTTCTGGATCGCGCTCGGCTTCAACGTCGTCCTCACCATCGATGCCGTGATCGCCTTCCGCAACCACTCCGGCCAGTGGGGGCACATGGGCCTCGGCACGCTGATCCTGGTCGTCAACGCGACACTGCTGTGGCTGTACTCGCTGTCCTGCCATGCCTGCAGGCACATCACGGGCGGCAGGCTCAAGCACTTCTCCAGGCACCCGGTCAGGTACCGGCTGTGGACGCTCGTGTCGAAACTGAACGCCAGGCACATGGAGTTCGCCTGGATCTCCCTGGCCTGGGTGCTCGTAACCGACCTGTACATCCGGCTGGTGGCCGGCCTTGTCTTCAAAGACCCGCAGTTCTTCTAGGGGTTGCCCTCATGACTGAGCCCACCACGACCTCCACCGACATCGAGCGGATCCCTTACGACGTCGTCGTCATCGGCGCCGGAGGCTCCGGGCTGCGCGCGGCCATCGAGGCGCGCCTGGCGGGCAAGCGGACCGCGATCATCTCTAAGTCGCTATTCGGCAAGGCGCACACGGTCATGGCTGAGGGCGGCGCCGCGGCGGCGATGGGCAACGTGAACCCCAAGGACAACTGGATGGTGCACTTTCGTGACACCATGCGCGGGGGCAAGTTCCTTAACAACTGGCGGATGGCCGAACTGCATGCCAAGGAGTCCCCGGAGCGCATCTGGGAGCTCGAGGCATGGGGGGCGATGTTCGACCGCACCCCCGAGGGCAAGATTAGCCAGAGCAACTTCGGCGGCCACGAGTACCCGCGCCTGGCCCACGTCGGCGACCGGACCGGCCTGGAGATGATCCGCACCCTGCAGCAGAAGGTGGAGGCGCTGCAGCAGGAGGACGCGCGGGAGCACGGCGACCCGGAGGCCATGATCAAGGTCTATGCCGAGACCACCGTCACCAGGCTGATCAAGGAGGGCGGCGGAGGCACGGCCGGCTCCGGGGG
>Ga0126378_10004433_pt1 | contig 10720 bp, 10 predicted proteins | sample PanSoiMetPlot_23_FD_92587 | JGI IMG/M metagenome (GOLD analysis project Ga0126378, IMG submission 92587) | Tropical forest soil microbial communities from Panama - MetaG Plot_23 | ecosystem: Environmental > Terrestrial > Soil > Tropical forest > Bulk soil | place: Panama | collected 2016-02-17
ATGGGGCGGCCACCGCAGCAGCATGCCGGCATGCGCGGTCGGTCGCAGACTGAACACCGGCCGCGACGCCTCGACGCCTAGTGGGAGCTGGCGTGCAAGCCGGGACCAGATCGACGCTCCTGACGGCTGATCGGCCTCGGGCAACCATTGCCGCGACGACGGTGCCGCCGTGACCGGTTGCACGGGCGCGTTCTGAATGCCGACGGCGAGGACGGCCAGCGCCACGAGACACCCGATTCGCCAGGGAACATGGCTTCCTCCGGCCAAACTGCTCGCTCCTCCCCTTACTCCGACTGTGCCAGGGCGCTATCCCGTCGCCGCTCCCCCCGCTACAGCCGGTACGATCGCAATCTCGTCAGCGTCTGTCACCGGTGCATCCAGGCCCTGACCGAGACGTACATCCTCGTCGTTCAGAAACAGGTTGACGAACTGCCGCGGCTGCCCCTGGTCGTCCAGGAGCCGCCCCTTGAAGCCGGGGAACCTCGCATCCAGCTGCTCGATGGCCGAGCGGAGATCTCCCGCGTCAACGGTCACTGTCGCCTCGCCGCCGCTCAAGCTGCGCAGCGGTCCGGGAATACGGAAAACGGGCACTTTCAAGACACTCCTTGCGAAACCTTACACGAGCACTCTTTCGCGGAACGACCTCAGGCTCGGCTCTATTTCGGCCCGCCGCGCCGAACCGCCGTCGGAGACCGCGTCGGCCGTCTTGAGACCGTGGCCGGTGACGTAGGCGACGATCACCTCGTCACCCGCCCACCGACCAGCGCTCGCGAGCTTGGCCAGCACGCCTATGGTCACCCCGCCGGCCGTCTCGGTGAAGATGCCCTCAGTGCGGGCCAGCAGCCGGATTGCTTCGACGATCTCCTCCTCGGTGACGGCGGCGACCACGCCCCCGGTCTCGCGCGCGATCCGGACCACGTATGGTCCGTCCGACGGGTTGCCGATCGCGATCGAGCGCGCGATCGTGTTCGGCTTGACCGGGATTACCCGCTCGGTCTCCTGCCGCCAGGCGTTGTACACCGGAGCACAGCCAAGCGCCTGCGCACCCGTCAGACGGGGAACGCCCGGCCCATCGACCAGTCCCAGCTCCAGGAGCTCGCTGGCGGCACGCCGGTGCCTGACGAACTGGCAACCGGAGGCGATCGGGACGATGATCTCGTCAGGCAGGCGCCAGCCGAGCTGTTCAGCAGTTTCGAACGTCAGCGTCTTCGAGCCCTCCGCGTAGAAGGGCCGAATGTTGATGTTGCAGAACGCCCAGGGCAGCTCCTCCATCACCTGGCTGCAGAGCCGGTTGACATCGTCATAGGTGCCGCGGACCGCCACCATGTTGGGCTCGAAGACGCTGGTGGCGACCAGCTTCTCCTCCTCGGTGTCCTCGGGCAGGAACACATAGCACTCCAGTCCGGCGCGCGCTGCATAGGCGGCGACTGAATTAGCCAGGTTGCCGGTCGAAGCGCAGCCGATCGTCTCGAAGCCGTGCGAACGTGACCAGGACACCGCAACCGACACGACCCGATCCTTGAACGAGTTGGTCGGGTTCATGCTGTCGTTCTTCAGGTAGAGGTTGCGGAGCCCGAGTTCGGCACCGAGCCGCTCGGCTTTGACAAGCGGCGTGAAGCCCTCACCAAGGCTGACGACGTGCGCGTCGTCCTCCAGAGGCAGCAGGTCCCGGTAGCGCCACATCGTCGGCGGCCCCTCGGCGATGCGCTCGCGGCTCACCATCTGGCGGATGAGCCCGTAGTCGTACCTCACGTCGAGCGGGCCGAAGCAGGCCTCGCAGACGTGCGTCGCCTTCAGCTCGTAGTCGGCTCCACATTCCCTGCACCGCAGCCCCAGCACTCGGCGCCCCCGTTCGGCGGGCATCATGCCCAGTTTAGCCGCGCCTGTCTGCCGAGCTTTTAGACTCGACGAGGCCCATGAGCGAAGAAGCTGCCTGGCGGCGCCGGTTCCGTGCCACCTCCATGAGCCTGCCGGAGTGGGCGCGCGATGCGCCCGACCGGCTCCTGTACGTGTCGAACGAGAGCGGACGCTACGAGCTGCACACGTGGCACCGCGCCACAGGCATCCGGCGCCAGGTGACCCACCGGGCGGAAGGCACCCGCCAGGGCGCGCTGGACCCCTTGGGCGAGCTGATCTGGTGGTTCGACGACGACCGGGGCAGTGAGTTTGGGACCTGGATGGCCGAACCGTTCCAGGGCGGCGCAACGCCCCGCGAGGCTGCTCCGGGTGTCGAGCCGGCTTATGGCGCCGGCCTGGCGCTGGGCCAGGGCTTCGCCGTCGTGGGGACTTCGACCGAGGGCGGCAGCCGGATCTGGATCAACACTCCGGAGAGCACGCCTGCGGTGCTGTATGCCCACCGTGAGGACGCCGAGGTCGCGGGCCTGTCGCGGGACGAGCGACTGCTTGCCATCTCACACTCCGAGCATGGCGACAGCCGCCATCCAGCGCTTCGTGTGCTCGACCGTCGCGGCCACCCGGTTGCCGACCTGTGGGACGGACCTGGGCTCGGGCTTGTCGCCCGCGCCTGGTCTCCCGTTCCCGGCGACCAGCGCCTGATCGTCATCCACGAGCGCGGTGGCGCGGACCGTCCAGCCATCTGGGCGCCGGAGTCCGGCGAGACGCTCGAGCTGCGGCTGGAGCTGCCGGGGGACGTGGAGGCGGACTGGTTCCCGGGTGCATCGGCGCTGCTGCTCACCCACGAACACGCCGGCCGATCGGACCTGTACCGCTACGACCTGAACACCCACGACTGCGCGCGCCTCGACGCTCCCGTGGGATCGATCACAACGGCCCGGGCTCGGCCGGACGGCCGGACCTGGTACCGGCACTCCAGTGGCGGCACGCCACCGCGACTGCTGGAAGACGGCGCGCAGCTGATCGAGCCGCCTGGACCACCGGCGCCGGCAGGGACCGCCTACGCAGACGTCAGCGTAGGACCGGTTGGCGGCTTCCTGGTCGAGCCGGCGGGAAGCCGGCCTTACCCGACCATATTCCTGGTACACGGCGGCCCAGCTGCACACGACCAGGACTGCTGGTCGCCCCAGGCGCAGGCGTGGGTAGATCACGGTTTCGCTGTCGTCCTGGTCAACTATCGGGGCAGCAGCGGCTATGGCCGGGAGTGGCGCGACGCCCTCGAAGGCAATCCTGGACTGCCGGAGATCGAAGACCTGAAGGCCATGAGAAACCACCTCGTCGCTGCCGGTGTCGCCGACGCCCGACGCACGGTGTTGTGCGGCGGATCCTGGGGCGGCTATCTGACGCTCATGGGCCTCGGCCGGCAGTCGGAGACCTGGAGCCTGGGCCTGGCCAGCGTCCCGGTCGCCGACTATGTGGCCACGTTCGAGGACGCGATGGAGCCGCTCAAGGCGTTCGACCGGGCACTCTTCGGAGGGTCTCCGGCCGAGCGTCCAGAACTGTATCGTGAGCGGTCGCCTATCACATACGCCGACCGGCTGCGGGTGCCGGTGCTGATCATGGCCGGTCGGAACGACCCGCGGTGTCCCATCCGGCAGATCGAGAACTATGTGGCCCGGCTACGCGAGCTCGGTAAGCCACACGAGTACTACGAGTTCGACGCGGGTCACTCCTCGGCGGTCGTCGACGAGCAGATCCGCCAGATGGAAAAGCGGATCGACTTTGTGCACCGCCACCTGGGTACGCCGGCGCCCCTCTAAGTAGCGTCGGCAGTCGTTCACACCCTCCCCCGGCTGCGCCGGGTACTCCCTGACCTGGCCGGGGAGAGTCGGCCTGCCTCAGCATGGCATTGCAATATTTCGGTAGACTAAATAATTGATTAAGATCGTGGCTCTGTCTACCTCGTCGATCGATCGAGCAAAGCTTGCAGGGCGGCTGAGGCTTGCTGTGACCCGCCTGAACCGCCGGCTGCGGCAGCAGGCCGGGAGCGGTCTCACGGCATCGGGCGAGTCCGCGCTGGCCACGATCGCCCGCCACGGCCCGGTCTCCCTCGGCGACCTCGCTTCCCACGAGGGTGTCAAGCCGCCAAGCGTCACGACGATGGTGGCCGCGCTGGAAGCGCAGGGCCTGGTGACGCGCTCTGTCGACGCTTCGGACCGCCGCGTATCGCTGGTTGCTGTCACACCGCGCGGCCGGCTCCGGCTCCAGCGCAGCCGAAACCGCAAGACCGCGTACCTCGCCGCCCGGCTGGCCCGCCTGGGCGAGCGCGACCTCGAGGTGCTCACCGATGCCGCCGGCATCCTGGAGCGCCTGCTGGAGGAGGAGCGATGACTCGCTCGCTGGAGGCGGTACGGCGGGTCGCTGTGGAAACGTTCTCCTCACTGCGCGTCCGCAACTACCGGCTCTACTTCGCAGGTCAGGTGGTGTCTGTGAGCGGAAGCTGGATGCAGCGCGTGGCGCAGTCCTGGCTGGTCCTTCACCTGACGGGCAGCGGTATCGCCCTAGGACTGGTATCGGCTCTGCAGTTTCTTCCAATCCTGCTCTTCGGCGCCTGGGGTGGTCTGGTGGCCGACCGCGTCGACAAGCGCCACCTCCTCATGGTCACCCAGTCCCTGATGGGCGTTCTGGCGCTCGTCCTGGGCGTTGTGACGCTGTCGGGTCTGGTGCAGCTGTGGATGGTCTTCCTGATGGCGCTGCTCCTGGGGGCGGTTACCGCCGTGGACAACCCCGCGCGCCAGTCGTTCGTGATGGAGCTGGTCGGCCGCCGTCAGGTCACAAACGCCGTCAGCCTGAACAGTGCCGTCTTCACCGCCTCGCGCATAGTCGGCCCTGCGATCGCCGGCGTGCTGATCACGGCCTTCGGGACCGGCTGGTGCTTCGTGCTCAACGCGGCCTCCTTTGGGGGTGTTCTGGTCGCCCTGCTTGCTATGGAGGCGGGGCAGCTGGAGCGCCTCGAGCCATCGCCGAGAGCACGGGGCCAGCTCATGGAGGGTCTCCGCTTCGTATGGTCGCGACCTGATCTCCGCACACCGCTTGCACTGCTGGCCATCGTGGGCACGCTGGCGCTCAACTTCACAGTGATCCTGCCGCTGCTGGCCCGTAACACCTTCCACGGCGACGCCAGCACGTACGGCACGCTTTTCTCAGTGCTGGGCGCCGGTTCGCTGGCTGGAGCGCTGTTCACCGCGAGCCGTCGGGAACCTAGCGTTCGATTGCTGGTCGGGGCGCTCGGCTTCTTCGGGCTGTTCATGCTGGGAGCCGCGGCGGCGCCGACCCTGCCGCTTGAGATCCTGGCGCTGATTCCGATGGGCGTGGCGGCCCTCGCCTTTCAGACGACGACCACCTCACTGATCCAGCTCCGATCCGAGCCGGCCCTCCGCGGACGAGTAATGGCCCTCTATTCGGTGGTCTTCCTGGGCACCACGCCGATCGGCGCGCCCACCGTGGGCTGGGTGGCCCAGCACTTCGGGCCTCGAGCCGGGCTGGCGTTGGGGGGTGCGGCTGTTCTGCTGGCCGCGCTGACCGCTCTCTGGCTTGGCGCGCGCCGCCACGTGTTCGAAGCGCACGCCAGGCCGCTCGCGCTCGACAGCGGAGACGCAAGTAGCATGGCCTGATGACCCGTCGCGCGCTGCTCGCGATCGCGCTCACATTCCTGGGCGCGTGCACGTCGTCCAGCCCTGCCGCGCAGCCGGCAGGTCAGGCCAGCACTCCGCCGACGATCGCCCCCCCTGCGACCGGCGCTCCAGCCAGCTCGGCTTTGCCACACATCTTCGTGATCGTCATGGAGAACCGTGCATACACCCGGGCCATGGCGATGCCCTATGTGGCCGGGCTGGCGGAGCGATACGCGGTCGCCACCAACTACCGTGCGATCACGCATCCGAGCCTCCCCAACTACATTGCGCTTACAGCCGGTTCCACGTTCGGGATCACCGACGACGGGTATCATCGCCTGGCGCCCGGTGGGCTGGGCGCCCAGCTCAGCGAGCACCGGATCGCGTGGCGCGCGTACATGGAGGGTATGACCGGTGGCTGCCTCGACGGTACGGATCGATATGCCGTCAGGCACAACCCGTTCGCTTACTTCGGAGGTGGCTGCCCGGGGAACGTTGTCCCGCTGACCGCGCAGACGCTCGACGCGGACCTGGCAGGCAACACGCCGAACTTTGTGTGGATCACGCCCGACCTGTGCCACGACGGCCACGACTGCGGCGACCGCGAGGCCGACAGCTACCTGGCCGCGCAGGTGCCGAAGATCCTGGGCTCGGCTGCCTGGCAGAAGGACGGGCTGCTGCTGATCGTGTGGGACGAGGATGACGGCAGTGCCGACAACCAGGTGGCGCTGCTGGTGGTCGCCCCTAAGCTCAGCCAGCATCTGACGAGCAAGCCCCACGACCACTACTCGCTCCTTGCGACCGTCGAGGACCGGCTTGGCCTGCCGCGCCTGGGCCAGGCCCAGAGCGCCGACCCGCTCAACGAGCTGTTCGGGTAACGAGCCGCAAGCACACCGAGTGCCGGCAAACGGCCCAATCGGGCGCCCCTGAAGACGGCGTTCTGCCGGCACTCGGCCCACCTTCGACCGATCGCCCGGGATCGTGACGCGTCGGTGGCCGATAATTCGTGGACCTTGCGCATCTTCTCCGGAATCCAACCCACGGGCCAGAAGACCTTCGGCAACTATTCGGGCGGCTTCCGCCAGTACGCAGCCACCCAGGAACAGGGCGAGGCCTTCTTCTGCATCGTCGACCTGCACTCGATCACCGTCGAGTTCGACCCCGACGAGCTTCGGGACTCGACGCTCGACCTCGCCGCCATGCTCTTTGCCACCGGGCTGGACCCGAAGCGCTCAACGGTCTTCGTCCAGAGCCACAACCCGGCCCACGCTGAAGCTGCCTGGCTGCTTGGCGCAGTGACGGGCTTCGGCGAGCTGCGCCGCATGACGCAGTTCAAGGACAAGTCGGCAGCGCACGAGTTCATCTCCAGCGGCCTGTTCACCTACCCCGTACTGATGGCCGCGGACATCCTCCTGTACCAGACCGACGTCGTGCCCATCGGCGACGACCAGCGCCAGCACCTGGAGCTGACCAGGGACATCGCCCAGCGCTTCAACCAGCGCTTCGGCCAGACCTTCACGGTACCTCGCGGGCAATACCCGGAGGCTGGCGCCCGGATCATGGATCTGACCGAGCCCGACAAGAAGATGTCCACCTCGACCAGCCCGGAGATGGGCAAAATTCTGATCGTCGACCCGCCCGAGCTCATCCGCAAGAAGGTGATGAGCGCCGTGACCGATACGGGCCGCGAGGTGCGCCGGGCGCCGGACAAGCCTGGCATCACGAACCTGATCGACATCATGTCCGTGGCGACGGGCAAGACGCCCGCGGACATCGAGCAGGAGTATGAGGGTCAGGGCTACGGCCGCTTCAAGGCGGATGTGGCCGAGGCATTGATCGCCAGCCTGAGGCCCATCAAGGAACGCCACGCTGAGCTGCGGGCCGATCAGGTCGGTTTGGAGCGACTCCTTGCCGAGGGGGCGCGCAAGGCGATGGAGGTCTCCGGGCCGACGCTGCAGGCGATGTACGACCGCATGGGTTTCACCCGCCGGCATCTGGACTGAAGCGACCGGCGAGCCGACGCTCGAGCAACGATCGCTCGGCGCGATTGACAGTCAGCCCGAGGGCGCGCAGCTCCGCAGCCCGCGCCTGCTCTCGCCGGCCCAGCCCTAACAGCAGCTCCGCCCGCGTCGCGTGGAAGATGTGGTACCCGTCGAGCTCCCGCGCCAGCGCCTCGACTTCCGCCAGCGCCGCCTCCGGACCGCCGACCCAGCGCAGCGCCACCGCCCGGTTCAACCGCACCACTGGTGACCGGTTAAAGCGGAGCAGCATGTCGTAGAGGACCATGATTTGCGGCCAGTCGGTCGCCCCCCACGAAGGCGCTTCGGCGTGACAGGCGGCGATCGCAGCCTGGAGCTGGTATGGTCCCGGACGCCGCATCGCGCCCGCTCGCTCGACCAGCAGTATGGCGTCTGCGATCGCCTCGCGGTCCCAGCGCGAACGGTCCTGGTCGGCGAGCAGGACCAACTCGCCGCCGGCGTCAAAGCGTGCCGCCGCTCTGGCCAGGTGCAGCCGCATCAGCGCGAGCAGCCCCAGCGCCTCGGGCTCCACCGGCAGCAGGCGGACCACCAGGGCCGCAAGCCACGCCGCGTCCTCGGCCAGGTCTCGGCGGGTCGGCTCGGCTGGGCCACTCGAAAGGTAGCCCTCGTTAAACATCAGGTACAGCACCGTGAGCACGCGATCCAGCCGCTCGGCCATCTCGTCGGGAGCCGGGACGCGGTAAGGCACGCCGGCCTGCACGATCTTGCAGCGTGCGCGGTGGACCTGCTGTGAGACCGCCGCCTCGGAGAGCAGGAAGGCGCCGGCGATCTCGGCGGTGGTGAATCCGCACACCGCCCGCAGCGTGAGGACCACCTGGGCCCGCGGCGACAGCGACGGATGGCAGCACGTGAAGATGAGGCGAAGCCGGTCGTCCGGCTCATCTGCCCCGGTCGCCGGTTCAGCCTTCAGCAGCGCCAGCTTTCGCCGGAAGCGCGCGTCCCGGCGCAGCCGGTCGATGGCACGCCGTCGGGCTGCCGTCGCCAGCCAGGCGCCAGGTCGCTCTGGAATGCCGCCCTGCCGCCAGCGCTCCAGCGCCATGAGCAGCGTGTCCTGGACGATCTCCTCGGCGACGTCGAAGTCACCGAGGAGCCGCACCAGGGAGCCGGTGAGCCGCCCCGCCTCCTCCCGGAAAACAGAGGCCAGGGCCGCGTCAGCTGGGCCCGTCAGATCTGCTAATCCTCCTGTACCGGCCGGACTTCGACTACGCCTCTGGCCGGCCAGGCTTTCGCCATGTGCAGCGCCTCATCCAGGTCGGCGACCTCGATGATGGCCCAGCCCCCGATGTCCTCGTTGCCCTCGATGAACGGCCCGTCGGTGACGAGTGGATCGCCGTCGGCGCCGAATCGGACGGTGGTCGCGGTGGACCCGGGAGCCAGTCGCTGACCGCCCCTGATCCGGCCGTCGGCAAACCAGGCTCCTACGCGAGCAAGCTGCGCACCGCGCTCGGCGTCACTCATTTGCTCGTATCGGCGCACATCGTCAGCGGTGCCGCAGAACAGCAGGACGTATTTCATCGCTACACCTCCAACCATCCGACGATCGCCGCCATCCGATTCTGACATCGGGCCTGAGATATCTCGTCGCGCAAGCTTCTCCGCCTGCACCCCCCGGCTGAGGGGGACTCGCCCCTTCTGAGCCGCGGGGCAGAGCCCACCGGCTCAACCCCCGTGGCGTTCAGTCAGCAGCCGGTCGTAGACGATCTGGGACCACGACTCCATCTCGAGGTAGTAGATCCGCATCTCGTCCAGCGTGAGCAGTTCACCGGAAAGCTTGTCCGTCTCACGGATCGCGATGTCGTCGTTGTCGCCCTCGATCAGGAACACCACTCCCAGGTGCACCCGCCCCACGGGGGCCGACTCCTCGTGGATAAGTCCAAGCAGGCGCGCTTCGAACGACCCCCCGTAAACGACCTCCTCCTCCCACTCCCGCCGCATGCCGGAGATCACAGGGTCGCCGTCGCCCACGTCCTCAGGGTTGATGTGGCCGCCCAGCCCCAGCGAATAAAGGTGGCGCAGCCGTTTTTCGGACGACGCCTTCAACCGCTTGGTCAAGAAGTACCGATCTCCATGGCGGAACACGAGATAGGGGATGATCTGCTGGTAGCCCGGGTCATCCTCCACGTCCCGCCTCGCCATGAACACCGAGTGGTCACGGAAGAGCCGCTGGGCGTCCTCCAGGCCGTGGCTGACAAAACCGTCCCAGGCGCCGGCAGGGAAGATCTCTTCCCGTCTGACACAGAGCACGCGCTCAGCCGGCAACAGCACCCTCCTCAGAGCTGTGTCGTGTCGACAAGCGCCTCCGTGCGCAGAGGGCTCAAGGCGGAGACGTCGATGGGCGGCGATTGGCCGAGCATCATCGCCGCCAGGCAGTCGGCGACCGCGGGCGCGTGCATCACCCCGTGGCCGCTGAAACCACAGCAGGCCCAGATTCCCGGCCGTTCAGTCTGGCCGACCAGCGGGTGATGGTCGAAGGTCATCTCGTAGAAGCCGGTCCAGTGGCCGCCCGGTTGCTCGGTGGCGGCGCGTGGCGCGAAGCGCGAGAGCCATTCGCGGTGGTGTGCCCAGCCGTAGGGGTCGCCTGGCCCGGTAACCAGCAGGTAGCCGTCGCGTTCGCGGAAGTGATATCCGGTATCGGCATCCAGCGTGACCGGCACGTCGGGTGGCAGCCAGTCGAACGGACCGACGGTGAAGATCCCTCGTTCGAGCGGGGCTACCTGCAGGCGCACTCCCAGTTCCTCGCCCACCTTGCGGGACCACATCCCCGCGCAAACGGCTATGGCCTCGGCGGCCTCCAGCTCGGCCGGGCGCGCTTCGGCGCCGTAGCGGAACTCGGCGCCGGCAGCCGTCGCCTCCTGGACCAGACACTCCAGGATGCGGGCGGGCTGGTAAGTGCCGTCCAGCCGGCAATAGTTCGCAGCCCGCACGCCGTCGACCGCACAGAAGGGCACCAGGGCGCCCGGGTCAGGGTGGTCGATGGGCAGGCCCTGCGAGCGCTGGAACTCGGCTCGCCGACCCAGCTCCTCGACGGCATCTTCGTTCCACGCCACATAGAGATAGCCGACCGGATGGAAACCGATCTGGTCCGCACGCGACTCGAAGAAGGGCCGCGACGCCAGAGAGAGAGCCACGTTGATCGGGCTGCCCTGTTGAGTG
>Ga0126378_10004434_pt1 | contig 10720 bp, 8 predicted proteins | sample PanSoiMetPlot_23_FD_92587 | JGI IMG/M metagenome (GOLD analysis project Ga0126378, IMG submission 92587) | Tropical forest soil microbial communities from Panama - MetaG Plot_23 | ecosystem: Environmental > Terrestrial > Soil > Tropical forest > Bulk soil | place: Panama | collected 2016-02-17
ACGATGACGCCGGAGCCCCAGGCACCGAGGTAGAGGCGCTCGCTCAGAACGGCAAGTGCCCAGGCGACACCGCGCTGCAGCCGGTGAACCAGGGCACCAGCAGCCCGAACAGCGTCTTCTTCGCCAACAACATCCAGTTGTGCTATGGCTTCCTCAGCGCGATCGGCGCGGACACGCTCAGCGAGTTCAACGTGCCGTGGTGGTGGCGCACCGACTTCACCCCTAACCTCGCCGCGGGCCAAGTCACGACGCTGACTGTCAATGGGGTGATCGGCTCGGCGAACGTCTGGGTGAACGGCACCGAGGTAGCTACTTCATCAACGGTGACCGGTGATTACACCAGATTCACCTTCAACGTGACGAACTCAATCGTGTCTGGCACCAATTCGCTGGCGATCGAGGTCAACCCGAACAATCCGCTGACCACGTTCACGCTCGACAACGTCGACTGGACCCAGATACCGCCGGACAACATGACTGGCATCCAGTTCCCCGTTCAGCTTGCAATCGACGGAGCGCTGTCCGACGGCAACGCGCGCGTGCTTGAAAACAATGCGACCAACCTAAGTACCTCTGCGCTGACCGTGAAGGCCGACGTCACCAACAACACCTCTACCTCGCAGACCGGCACGGTCACCGCGACGATCAGCGACCCGAATAGCGTCCAGATCGTGAACATCAGCCAGAACGTGATTGTGCCGGCGAACACGACGCAGACGGTCTCGTTCACGCCGGGCAGCTTCCCAGCCCTGACGCTGAGCAACCCCCAGGTCTGGTGGCCCTATCAGCTAGGCGCGTCGCCGCTATACACGCTCACCACGTCGGTCGCACAGGGCACCACGACGCTGGGTTCTACCACCGAGACGTTCGGGATCAGGAACGTCACGTCGTCGCTGGTCGGATCGAACAGTGGCGAGCCGTCTGGCGCGAGGGCATTCCAGATCAACGGCGTGCCGATCGTGATCCGCGGTGGCGGCTGGAGTCCGAACCTCTTCCTGCACTACTCGGGGGCGGACACTGCCAAGCAGATCGCACTGATGAAGAACATGGGCCTCAACACGATCAGGCTCGAGGGTCACCTGATGCCGCCGGACTGGTATCAGCAAATGGACGCGGCCGGCATTCTGGTCAACGCCGGGTTCCAGTGCTGTGACGCCTGGGAGCTGCAATCCAGCGGGCTGACCAGCACCGCCGATTACGCGATCATGACGAATTCGGCGGTAGCGATCGCACAGAACCTGCGCAACCATCCGAGTGTTTTCAGCTTCCAGTGGAGTGACCTGCCGCCGCTCGCGATGCAGGAGTCCGACACGCTCACCGCGTTTAGCCAGCAGGACTTCACTGACCCGGTGATCTCCTCGGCCGAGTATCAGACCAGTCCGCAGCTGGGCGTGTCCGGCGAGAAGGAAGGCCCGTACGACTGGGTACCGCCGAACTACTGGTACGACACCTCGCACTTCGACAAGAGGGACTCATCCCAGACGAACGCCGGCGGTTCGTGGGGCTATGACAGCGAGCAAAGCGCCGGCGACACCGTTCCCACCATGGACTCGCTCAACAGGTTCATGTCGTCGTCCGATCTGTCGAACCTGTGGCAGAACTCGACGTTCAACCAGTACCACACCAACTATGAGCCGAGATGTAATACCAATTACAACTTCGGCACGCTGTGCCACTTCGACGCGGCCATGAACGCCAGGTACGGGAAGCCAACGAGGCTTGCCCAGTATGTGGCGGAGGCGCAGGCTCTGAATTACGAGAACACCAGAGCGCAGTTCGAGGCGTTCATCGACCACGCGAAAAACACGCCCATGCCGTCCACTGGGACGATCTACTGGCAGATGAACAAGGGCTGGCCGAGCCTGCTGTGGTACCTGTGGAACTTCGATGGCGACCAGGCGGGCAGCTACTTCGGGGCACAGGAGGCGAACCGGTCGCTCCACGCGCTGTACGCACTGGACAACGGCACGGTAACGCTGGACAACCTGACGAACACCACGAAGAGCGGCCTGTCGGTCGAGTCGAAGGTCTACAACCTGGCCGGGACTGTGCTCGATGACCAGACCGCCAGCAGCATCTCGCTGAGCAGCCAGCAAGTGCTCAACGGCGTGCTCACCCCGAAGGTACCGACGACGCCCGCCGGTACCACGTACTTCGTGGAGTTGCAGCTCAAGCAGAACACGACGCTGGTGGACCGCAACGTTTATTGGCTGTCCACGACGCAGGACTTGACGAACTGGAGTAAGGCGCTCGGCAAGCCGGTGGGCGTGATCTCCACGTACGCAAACCTGACTGGACTAAACACGCTCGCGGCCATTCCGTCATCGTCCATCTCGGTCACGGCCAGCACAGCCACCCAGACCGGGCCAGCCGGAGCCGACCGGGCAACCACCGTGACCATCACCAACAACTCCAGCACGGTGGCTTTCCTGGTCCGGGCAGACGTTCGGCGCGGCACCGGTACCACGCCCGCTGCGGGCGACAATGAGCTGCAGACCTCGATCTGGCAGAACAACGATGTCACCTTGTTCCCCGGCGAATCGCAGACCATCGTCGCCACCTGGAACTCCGCCGATCTCCAGGGGCTATCGCCAGTGATCAGCGTGTCCGGCTGGAACACCGCTACGCAGTACGTCGCAGGCTGAGCGCCACGTAGCCGCAGTTAAACAGCGCGCGGGGCGCACTGCTGTGCACCGGAAGACCTTGATCACGATCGCCGCCCGGCACCCTGATCTCCGTCACCGTCGGCGGGGCGACATGCACCACCAGCGACTGAATCAGCGTCAAGGCCCGATCAGAGCCGGACAACCTGCCGGATAGTGCCGGCGACCTCCGCGAGCGTGACCTGGCACTCCGCGTCCGACCTGCGTGCCGCGTCGCGAACGCAATGGTGCAGGTGGTCGCTCAGCAGGCCCACCGCCACCTCCTGCAGTGCCCTGGTTGCCGACGCTACCTGTGTCACGACGTCAGGGCACCATGCATCGGCGTCGATCATCCGCTGCAGGCCACGTACCTGACCTTCGATTTTGCGCAGCCGCCGCTGGTAGTCGTCCTTGCCGGAGGCGTAGCCGCGCGCAGTCCGCGAGGCTGAGCCTACGCGGCGAGGCGGGCTGCACTCGGGAACCTGCCGTGCGCGGTCGTCGAGCGTCGCGGTCACCGCGAGCTCCCTGTGCCGGCCGCAGACCTGCTGTCGCCGGATCCGATAAGCTCGCGCAGCCGCCCGTATTCGGCTTCATCGATCTCGCCCCGGGCCAGCCGCCGGTCGAGGATCTGCCGTGCCTCGCCGGCTGTGTCGTCTTTCTCGGTGCTCTTGCGGATCAGGCTCGTAACCAGCGCGTAGATGGCCCAGATCAGCAGGCCCCAGAACAGGATCATGCCCAGCCACATGAGGCTGGCCTGCCACAACGCCCAGTGGCCGCCGTACCAGAACATCATCGCCCTCACCTCCCGGTTCGCTCCCCGTCATCGGCTCCAGTGTCAGCCGCCGATAGGGGTAGCGGGCAGGGCCATGCGGCTCTTGCGCTGGTGACCTGGGTCCCGGTCGCCGATGGACCCCTGGCCCTGCCCCCCAGGGGTATGCCAGGCCGAACCTGGCGGTGACGGCACCACGCAAGCGGCGCCGCGAGCGACCGAAGGAGGGTCGTCATGGCACGGGACAAGGTGGCCAGCGGGCGGTGTGCGCCGGCGTGGCCCAAAGATGCGCTGCGGATCGGCTTCGGGGTGATCTGGCTGATCGACGCATTACTGAAGTGGCTGCCGGGATTCAAGGACAGCTACATGAGCACCATCATGAGCATCAGGGCCGGCCAGCCCGGCTGGCTGCAGCCGTGGTTCCAGTTCTGGATCAACCTGCAGCACCCGGCGGTCACGTTCTTCTGGGTCCTGGTCGCCACCTGCGAGACGCTGATCGCGCTCGCTCTGATCTTCGGCTTCGCCCGCAAGCTGACCTACTGCGCAGCCATCGCGTTCAGCCTCGTGATCTGGTCCACCGCCGAAGGGTTCGGCGGCCCGTACACCTCCGGGGCCTCCGACATCGGCACCGCGATCATCTATGCCGTCGTATTCGCCGGCCTGCTGGCGCTGTCCTACTACGCCGGCCCCGCCCGCTACAGCGCCGACTACTACCTGGAGAAGAAGATCTCCTGGTGGTGGCGGATCGCTGAGATGCGCCGCCCCGCCGCGGCCACAGTCCCCGAGAGCGAGAAGACGCTGGCATGAGCCGGTGCGGCCATCTATGCAGCAAGAATCGTAGGAAGAGGGTCAACGATGACACCCAAGCGGATCAGCGTCCTGATCGGCACGGCGATAGCCGTAGCAGGCCTTGGAGCCGGCGCGGCGATCACCGCCTGCGGAACCAGCGCCCCGCCAGCATCCAAGACGGCGGCCACCTCACCGGGCACTTCCGCGTACTCCTGGTACCAGCAGATGATGAGCCGGCATGACGGCAGCTCCACAATGATGGGCGGCAACTACGGCTGGATGATGCGGGGCAGCGGCTACCAGTGGATGACCGGCGGCCTGACCGCGCCTGCCTGGATGCGCGGCGCACATCTTCCGACCACAATGATGGGCACCACCGGCGACATGGGCCAGATCATGGGCCGGCTGTGGGCTACGGCTCCAGGCCCGCGGGTCACACCGCAGCAGGCCGCTCGCTTCGGAAGCCAGGCGCCAGTCGGCGCGACCATCGACCGGATCGCTAACACGATCACATTCACCAGCAACACGGTCGGCTTTACTGCTGAGGCCAGCCCGGTAGGTGGACCCGACGAGACGTTCCGCATCGCCGGACTGGTCAACCCGAAGATCGTGGTTCATGCCGGGGCGCGGGTCAGCATCCGCGTCATCAATGCCGACTCTGACACGGCCCACGGCCTGGTCATCACCACGAACCACGAGGGGTCATGGATGCCGATGATGACCAGCCGACCCGCCTTCGCCAGCTCCGCGCTGTGGTTCCTCGGCAACCCCACCACCATGGGAATGCATACCGGAGCGCTGACCTTCATCGCGACACCGCCTGGCACCTACCAGTACCTGTGCCCGGTCCCCGGACACGCGCAGAAGGGCATGTCGGGCAGCTTTACGGTGATAGGCGGCGTCTGAACTCGAGCACGATTGCGGCTGCCGAGCACCCGGCGCGTCCGGCAGCCGCAGTTCACTGTCAGCAGTCGAAACGAAGCGTCACCACCTGCAACTTCTGTCGCTCCCACAGCGATATCTGAACAGGCCGCGATAACTCACTCCCAGCGTGCCTGCTCGCGGACTCGTAGATGTTGCGGAGGCGGCGATGAGCGACACCGGCGGCGGCGCGGGCGGCGGCCCGACGCCGGCTGCCCAGCCTGCCGCCGAGCAGGGCGCTCCGCCCCGAACCTCTCGGCGCGAATTCCTGATCGGCGTCGGTACAGCGAGTGTCGCCGCCGCAGGGGCCGGTTACATCACTTATGCGACGCGCAACGAGAGGCTGTATACGCCAGGCCCACCACACTCCAAGCGCGTGGCCGCTGTCCGGCCGGTCGTCGCCGCCGCGCCCAAACCGACCCGGGCGGACTGGGATGCATTGCGCGCTCATCTGTCGACCGGCCGACTCGTGCGGCCCCACGAGCACGGCTACGACCAGGCCCGGCACCTCTTCGAGCCGCGCTTTGACCATCTACAACCAGCGGGCATCGCGTACTGCGGCACAGGCGCGGACGTCGCCACATGCCTTAGCTTCGTCCGGAGGTTCCAGCTCGCGGTGCGGGTGCGGTCCGGCGGCCACAGCTACGCCGGCTGGTCCAGTGTCACCGCCGGACTCATCATCGACGTGTCCCCGATGAACTCGGTGAGCTTCGCCGGCGACAGCGTGACCGTCGGCGCTGGCCTGGATCTCATCCACCTCTACAGCAGCCTGGCCGCTCGTGGCGTGGCCGTGCCCGGTGGCTCCTGCCCGACCGTCGGTATCGCCGGCCTCGCGCTGGGCGGTGGCATCGGGCCGCTGACCAGGCTGCTCGGGACGACCAGCGACACCGTAACGGCGATGGAGGTGGTGGTCGCCAACGGCAGCGAGCTGACGTGTGACGAAACCCAGAACCCGAACCTGTTCTGGGCCTGTCGCGGTGGTGGCGGCGGTAACTTCGGCGTCACAACGTCGCTGACACTCACTACTTCCTCGCTGACCGAACTCTGCGTCTACATCCTCAGCTGGCCGTGGTCGCAGGCGACGAAGGTGATCCGCGCGTGGCAATCCTGGGCTCCGCACGCAGGGGACGGCCTGTCCTCGACGTTGCGCATGTCCGCCCCCTTCGGCGGCAGCCCGACGCTCAGCGTGACCGGGACGTACGCCGGACCGCTGCGCGCGACCGAACGGCAGTTGGAAGCCTTCTACGACCTGATCGGCTCCGGTCCCGCTGCCGCCTCGGTCCGCAAGGAGTCGTACCTCAACGGCATGTTGCTCGAGGCCGACTGTTCTTCAATCCCGCTTGCGGCCTGCCACTCCGGCCCGGGGGGCCTGCTGCCGCGCGTGCCGTCGTTCGCGAAATCCGACTTCTTCACCAGGCCACTCAGGACTCACGCCATCCGGGTGCTGCTGTCCGGCATCGAGCGGGTCGCCAGCATCAAGGGCGCGACCGGGGGCGCGGGGAGTATCACGTTCGAGGCTTGTGGCGGAGCAATGAACAGGCCCAGTCAGTCCGCGACGGCATTCGTGCACCGGGACGCGCTGTTCCTAGCTCAGTACTCGACGACCTGGACCTCGCCCGGCGCTCGCAACGACGTCATAAGGCAGCAGGGCTGGCTGCGCACCTATTACCAATCGCTGCATCCGCACGCCAGCGGGCAGGCCTACCAGAACTACGTCGACCCGGACCTCGCCGACTGGCCGAGCGCCTACTACGGCGCGAACTACCGCTGGCTGACCTTGGTGAAGACGAGCTACGACCCGGCGAACATCTTCCAGTTCCCGCAATCGATCCTGCCCGGGTAGCGCCTACTCGATCCGGGTGGCGATCGGCGTGGCCTCCTCGACCGTGCGGCCCACCGTGCACAGCCGGTCGTGCGACTGCTTGACGGCGTCGGGCAGCACGTCCCGCGCTTTGTCGCCCGCGTCCCCCGCCGGGAACCTGAGCCGGTACGTGATCTCGATATTCGTCATGCGATTGCCGCCGCTGTCGCGAACCTTGTCGGCGTCGACGACAATCTCGAAGGACTCCGGCTCGGCCCGCCGCGACGTCAGGATGTCAACGTCGATGGCCGTGCAGCCGCCGATCGCTATCATCAGCAACTCAGTGGGCGTGAAGGCCTCGTCGCCGCCAGTACCGAACATAATGCGCCCGCCACGGGAGTTAGCGGCCGCAAACTTCCCGGCCGCGACCCGCTCGACGGTGATCGAGCGGTGCGTAGATTCTGTTGCCATAGGCTCGCGATGCCAGACCCGGCTAGGTCCGCGAACACGGCGGCGCTACGAGTAGTTGCGGAACGTCGGCCAGGCCTTGGCCCATGAAGATCTCAGCCCGGTCGCGATGAAGATCTGCGCGCCTTCCTCGTCATCGCTGACGCCCAGCCCGTTCCGGAACGTCGCGAGGAGCGTGACATGCCGGAACTCGCGCCGCAGCAGCGTCGGATCCACGTTCACCGCGATCGCCGCGGTGTCGCGGGCCGGTGGCGGTCCCCAGAGCCAGAAATTGTTGGCGCCGCTGTAGGCCTCCGGCAGCCCGAAGTCCGCCCGGTATCGCTCGACCGCGCCAGCCTCCCCGTAGTTACCGGTCAGGATCGTGGTCAGCCGCCGCTGCCCCGTCGGCAGTGCGTCGTACACGCGGGCGACGAGCCCGACCTGTCGCGGCCACCCGATCGACTCGGCGAGATCATAGTTGATCTTCTGCAGCGGCACTGTGCGCAGGACGGCCGCGGGCAAGATGGGCAATGCCACCGGGAGCATGACGGCGGCCGACAGCAGCATGCCGCCCGCCAGTGCCGGAGCCGGCCTGATGCGACCGCCGAGCGGGCGTCGCGTGGCGAGCCACCGCTCGACCGGCACGCAGCCGGCCGCCAGCAAAAACGTGTACGCCGCACCCGAGTAGTACGGCTTGCCGCCGAGCACGAACTGCAGCACGATCGCCAGCCCGCAGCCGATAGCCAACGGCCGGAACGTGCGGGCCTGCGGGCTGCGCAGCGCCCAAATGAGCCCCCTGACCCAGACCGGCGTGAGCACGAGCCCGGTAAAGACAATCTGTCCTGGCCAGTACGTGACCCGGTTGTGCCAGGCCTGTGACTGCAGCCCGCGGAATACCTGGAATGCTGGCCAGCCATGTGCCGCCTGCCAGATCAGGTCCGGAGCGGCCAGCGCAGCGACGATGAGCGCCGCGATCACGAGGTGACGGCTGCGCAGCAGTGACCTCGCGTCGGTGACAGCGAAGCCCGCGAGAATCGACGCCACGAGGAAGGCGATGTTCCATTTCGCCTCGCTCGCCACGCCGACGCAGGCCCCGATAGCCAGCCACCAGCGCGGATCCCTGCTGGCGAGCAGCTGCGCGACCAGGTACAGGGTCAGCGTCCAGAACACGAAGTCGGCCGGCGTCGTCGTCAGCTCGTGCGCGGCGCCGATGAATTCGGCGCACGTCGCCGCCGCCAGCGCCGCGAGCACCTGGCCGGTCCGGCCCGCGCCGAGCAGCCGGCTGATCGCGGCCGTGAGCACGATCATGGCGGCCAGGCAGAGCGCGGCCACGACGCGCAGCCCGACGACGCTGTCGCCGCCGAGCACCGAACCGAGCCACGCCAGCACCGGCGTCAGCGGCGGCTGATCCACGTAACCCGCGGCGAGGTGGTGGCCGGCTGCCATGAAGTACAGCTCGTCCCGGACGTAGCCGTACCGGCCACTGACGATCATTTCTAGCGCGACCGCAGCGAGCGCGATGACCGCGATTGCGCGCCACGGCGCCGGAGTAGCCGGGCGGCGCATGGCGCTGGGCGATGACGTGGTACCCAGAGCTCCTGTAGTCATGGTGTCATCGTGGCCGGGAACGGGGCCGCTCCACATCGGGCCGACTGCCGGTTCGCCGGATACACCTGCCGACCGAGCTGAGCCGGCCGCGAGCCCGCCCATCTCCGCCTCCTGGCCGAGGCGTCCCATCCCCCTCGCGGCCGATGCCCGCGTCGGGCCGCGCACTCTACTATCGGGTCGTGACCACCGTGACTGCGCGGATGACTGCTGTCCGGCGTGGGTTCGCCACCCGATTCACGGCGCTGCCCGAGCGCCGCCAGGAGCAGCTGCAGGACGCGGGTCTGGCCGTCGCGCTCGCGGGCGTCAACGTGGTTTCGGTCCTGCCGTACCGAACGCAGTTGCACCCGCTGTGGCTCGCCTTGCTGCTGCTCGCCGGCCAGGCGCTGCCGCTGGCGTGGCGCCGGTCGACGCCCGTCGGGGTCGGACTTCTCGTCGGCGCCGCGCGGATCAGCTACGACAAGATCGGCTTCGGATTCGCGCCGCTGCCGCTCGGTCCTGCGATCGCCGTCTATACCGTCTTCGACAGGCGCGGACGAGCCTTTCGGCTCGGGACGGCGGTCCTGATCGTCGCCGGCATCGCCATCTCCCTCGACGGGCCAGGTCACAGCGAGCCGTACGAAGCGATCTTCCAGGCATTGATCTTCGCGACGGCGATGGCGGCCGGCTTGATGAGCCGCGCCAAGCGCGCCTCGCTGCACGCCTTGGAAAGCCGGGCAGCGCGTGCCGAAGCCGAACTCGACCAGGAGGCTGCCCGCGCTGCCGCGGCAGAACGCGCACGCATCGCCCGCGAACTGCATGACGTCGTCGCTCACCACGTCAGCCTGATGGCCGTTCAGGCCGAGGCCGCCGCGTCGCTGTTGCCAGCTCAGCCCGAGCGCGCGCGCCAGTCCGTGGACGTTATCGGCGATACAGCACGCCAGGCGCTGGCCGAACTGCGCCGCCTGCTCGGCGTGCTGCGCGGCCCGGCCGAGCGCCCGCCACCAGCCACGTCACCGGCGGCGTCGCTCACTGACCTTCCGGGCGTGCTCGCCAACGTGCGCGAGGCCGGGCTCCCGGTCGAGTTCGAGGTCACAGGAACCCCGGCGGTACTCGCACCGGGAATCGAACTGACCGCGTTCCGGATCGTGCAGGAAGCGCTCACGAACACGCTCCGCCACGCCGATGCTGCGAACGCTCGGGTCATCGTCGCCTACGAACCCGGCTACGTAACCTTGTCGGTCGCAGATTCCGGCCCGCGCCGCCCCGCGCCACCGGCTAGCTCAGGAACCGGTTTCGGCCTGGCCGGCATCGCCGAGCGGGTGGCTTCCTGCGGCGGGAGCCTGACAGTCGGACCAAACTCAGCGGACGGCTTCGCGCTGACCGCGCGCCTCCCGGTCCGATGAGCATGGGCGGTCCGATCAGTGCGGGTGGTCCGACGCTTGCCCCGATCCGGGTCGTGGTCGCCGACGACCAGGAGCTGGTCAGGGCCGGGTTTTGCGTGATACTCGACGCCGCCGACGGGATAACGGTCGTCGGCGAAGCGGCCACCGGGGCGCAGGCGGTGGCCCAGGCTGCGCAACTGCACCCGGATGTTGTCCTGATGGACGTCCGCATGCCGGAAATGGACGGACTGGAGGCGGCCCGGCTTATCACCGCGAAATCGGCCGCGCCGAAAGTTGTGATGCTCACGACGTTTGACCTCGACGATTACGTCTACACGGCGTTGCGCGCGGGTGCGAGCGGCTTCCTGCTGAAAGACTCGCC
>Ga0126378_10004435_pt1 | contig 10719 bp, 12 predicted proteins | sample PanSoiMetPlot_23_FD_92587 | JGI IMG/M metagenome (GOLD analysis project Ga0126378, IMG submission 92587) | Tropical forest soil microbial communities from Panama - MetaG Plot_23 | ecosystem: Environmental > Terrestrial > Soil > Tropical forest > Bulk soil | place: Panama | collected 2016-02-17
AGGGGTTCGTGGCGTTGCGATGCCTACGAACGGGAACGCCGGGGCGGCGTGGGCCCTGTATGCGGCCCGTGCCGGGCTCCGCGCCCTGATTGCCATGCCCGAGCAGGCGCCCGCCGTGTGCAGGGGCGAGGTTGCCTCGGCGGGGGCCGAGCTCTATCTGGTGCGCGGTCACATCGGGGATTGCGGCCGGCTCATCAATGCCGCCGTTGCCCGCCGCGAGGGCTTTCAGGAGGTCTCGACGCTCAAGGAGCCGTACCGGCTCGAGGGCAAGAAGACGATGGGCCTGGAGATAGTCGAGCAGCTCGGCTGGACCATGCCGGACGTGATCGTGTACCCGACCGGCGGAGGCGTCGGCATCATCGGCATTCACAAGGCGCTCACTGAGCTGGTTGAGCTGGGCTGGATGAGTGGCCCGCTGCCGCGCCTCGTCGCGGTCCAGGCCAGCGGGTGTGCACCGATCGTCGCGGCATTCGAGGCCGGCGCGCGAGAGAGCTCGCCGTGGCCGGATCCGCATACCGCCGCTTTCGGTCTCAACGTGCCGAAGCCGCTGGGCGACTTCCTCATCCTCGATGCGATCTACCGGACCAACGGGTGCGCACTCGCCGTCAGCGACGCCGAGCTGCTGGCGGCACAGCGCGAGATCGCCAGCACCGAGGGGGCACTGGTCTGTCCGGAGGGCGCGGCGACCATCGCGGCAATCCGGGTTCTTCGCGAGCGCGGCCAGATCGGCGAGAGCGACGTCGTCATCGCTCTCAACACGGGCGCCGGAATCAAGTACCCGGAGACCCTGGACGCGATGGCGCCGCTGCTGCCGCCAGACGGTGAGATCCCGGATCCAGACGTCGGTGCCGACGACCCCGCTTGACCTGAGCCAACCACGCGAGATATTGCGACGCGACTAGCCATGCACTCACACTGAATACGTGACACACCGCATGAGAAGCATCCGCATCGCGGTCGCCATCGCACTCAGTTGCGCCCTGGCACTCGGACTCTTGCTCGCAGGCCTGGCGCACGCGCACGAAGGCACGACCAGAGTTCTCGCTGGCCCTGTCTTGTGCTGCCACGAATGAGAGGCCGGAGACTACCGGATCCGCGCTAGCTGCCCGGTCACGTCGTAAAGATGATGGATCGGGTCATGGATGAAGTACCGTCCGAAAGACTCGACGGTAAAGTCCGCGCCGTCACTGCGGCTCCCGGTGCGCTGCCATTGGCCGGGAGCAATGTTGTCGAAGTGCGCTGCGATGACGTCTGCAGCAGTGGCCAGCTCCCCGGCCACGACGACAGGGTCCTGCTCGCCATAGCCGTCCTGAACAGCCGCGGCATCTTGATCCCAGTTGGGGAACAAAGGCCCGTCCTGGGTGAGCATCCAGGTGAGCCGCTGCTCATACAGCCGCAGTACATCACGGACATGACAGCCATACTCAAGGCACGACCACTTCGCCGGTGATGGGCGCAGGCGCGGATTACCGGGGCCGGTCAGTACGCGCTGCCATGCAGCCGCATTGGCGCGAATCATCCCGCCAATCTCGTCGCGTGGAAAACTCTGGGTGTCCAGGCCACATTCCGGGCACGGCCGTTGCAGCACCCAGGTCCAGTCCTTGGCATCAGGCTCGATGGTCATAGCCAGAACGGTACCGACTCCAGCGCTCCATCAGCCGAGCACCGCCCTCCCAGCACGGCCGCGACCGGTGCCTGGAGGACAGCATCGAACCCGAGCAGACTGTGCTTTCGCTTCCGACACTGGGCATGGCTACTGGCAACTGAATCAGTCGTCCAGGTTGCCCGGAACCCACCGGATCCCGGCTGCGTCCCATCCGAAACGCCACTCAGCTTGGGCCCGGGCATCCAGGGCGAAGACATGCTGACGGGGGCATGGTGGAGGAAACACGCAAACGAATCGTTCTCGCTGACGACGACACGTTGCTCCGGGAGGGCATCGCAAGCCTGCTGCGGAGCGCAGGATTCGACGTCATCGGCCAGGCCCAGGATGCCAGCGAGCTGATGACGCTGGTCGGTCAGCGTCCGGACCTGGCCATCATCGATATCCGGATGCCTCCTAGCCGTCAGACCGAGGGTCTTGAGGCTGCGCGGCAGATCCGTGCGCAATTCCCCGAAGTCGCCACCCTGGTCCTGTCCGCGCATGTCGAGGTCGAGCAGGCGATGGAGCTACTCGCCGGGGGTCATGGGGTCGGTTACCTCCTCAAGAGCCGGGTGGTTGACGTGGCCGATTTCGCCGAGACCGTCGGCCGGGTGGCAGAGGGCGGAACGGTGGTCGACCCGGTACTGGTCCAGGAGCTCGTTGCGACCCGGCGTCGCGACGACAAATTCCAGCAGCTCACAGACCGTGAACGCGAGGTACTCGGGCTGATGGCCGAGGGCCGTTCGAACGCTGGCATCGCACACCGGCTGTGGATCACCGAGGGAACGGTCGAGAAGCATGTGCGCAGCATTCTCGGCCGGCTGCAGCTGCACGAGACCGACGACGACCATCGCCGCGTCCTTGCGGTGCTTGCTTATCTCGAGTCGGCTGAGTCTAGTAGCCGCTGACCGGGTCGGCTGGACGGGCGAGCATGGCCAGAACTGCTGTCGCCGACAAGGCCTCCTTGGGCAGGAACGAGATCGCCGGGGTGTCGGCGATCATGTCGCCGAAGTCCTCCCTGGAATAGCTGGAGATGAGAATCACGCGTGGCGTGCCCAGGCCAGGCCTGCCGGATAGCTGGCGAGCAACCTCAAAGCCGCTTTCCTCGCCGAGCTGAATGTCGAGCAGGACTAGGTCTGGCCGCAGCTCACCGCAGGCACGGTGAGCCTGGGCTCCTGTAGACGCAACGCCGACGACGGTGATCTCGTCACGGTCGAGCAGGGTGCTGGCAGCGCGCAGGAAGTCCCTATTGTCGTCGACGATGATGCAGCGCACAGGCATGTCTTCAGCGTGCCTCCCTCGGCCGGGTCTTGCATTGCAGCTAGCGGGAATGCCTGGTCGCCTGCCAGCCCGGCCTAGAGGTTGGGCGCTAGCAGCGCAGACGAGGGCGCTCGGGATCGCAAATATGGACAGCGAGAGCGAGCACCCCGCCTGTCGCACGTGGGCGACGCGTACTGGAGAGGAGCGAGAGGCATGAACAACCCCCCGGCGAGTTTCACGGAATACCTCCCACCCGAACTCATTCACCTACTCGCTACCGCGCGGCAGGTAATCGACCAGCACGTCAATGATCACGGCACCTGCGCCGATTGTGGCCTGGCCTGGCCGTGCCAGCGCGCTCGGCAGGCCGACTTGACTCTGGCCGCGTTGTGAAGTGTCCGCGGACACGGCTGACACCGCCCCAGGGATCCGCCCCCGATCCCATTTGCCCCCATGTCGGCCGTGTCCGCGGGTATGCACCACTCGCGAGTCATTGTGGCGGGAACGGGATCCTTGCCACGATGCTGGTGCCGCTTCCGGGCGGGCTAGTGATATCGATCTGGCCGCCCGCGGCCTGAACGCGGTCGCTCATGCCGGTGAGACCGGACCCAAGGGCTGCACTGGCTCCCCCGACTCCGTCGTCGCGAACCTCCACCCGCAGGGCACCACCGTCGACGCTCACGTCGACGAACGCAACCGACGCGCTGGCGTGCTTGGCCACGTTGGTCAGCGCTTCCGACACCACGTAGTATGCGGTGACCTCCGCCCGCTCGGGCAGGCGCCTGCCAACCACTACGCTCAGCTCGACCGGGAAGCCAGCCCGGCGGGCCAGCGCCCGTAGCGCCGGCCCGAGCCCGCCTTGCTCAAGGATGGCAGGGTGCAGGCCCCTGGAAATTTCCCGCAGTTCATCGACCACGTCGTTCAGCCCGTGTGTGGTCTGTGAGATCAACTCCGCCTGCCCGGGCGCGGCAGCTTCAGCGGACCGGAGCGCGAGCGCGAGCGAGATCAGCCGCTGCTGGATGCCGTCGTGCAGGTCGCGCTCGATGCGCCGCCGGGTCTCATCGGCGGCCATCACGAGCCGCGCTCGTGACGCCGCCAGCTCCTTTCGGCTGGTTTCCAGCGAGCCAGCCATGGTGTTCAGCGACCGTTCAAGGACGCCGACCTCGCCCGGCCCGGTTTCCGGCACTCGTGCCGACAGATCGCCGCCGGCCAGGCGGCCCGCCATCTCCGACGCTCGGCGGATTGGCCGGACGACCGACCGCGCCAGGTAGCCGCCGGATACCAGGATCAGGGCTATCGAGCCGCCCACACTCGCGGCGGACACGATCAGCGACCGGGTGGCCGCAGCATCCGCGCGACGGTGGTCACTAGCGAAGAGCTGCTGCTCGCGGGCAGTGAGCTTGTCGAATTTGACTCCCATCGCCACCAGCAGGCGATGGCCCTCCGCGGTAGCCGCGGGCGAACGAGCCGCGTTCATATCCCGCTGCGCCGTCGCGACCAGCGGAATCGCGTAGTCCGTGATGTAGGCCGTGCCAGCACGCCTGATTTCGTGCGCGCGCCCGCCCTGGCCCGCATCACCGGCCCTCGCCAGATCCTCGAGAACGGCCGCCTGCCGGATAAATCCCGCTTGATCTCGGTTAAACGACTCGAGGAACATGGCATCGCCGCTGAGAATAAACCCGCGCTCAGCAGCGTCGACGGCGACGAGAAGCCGCTGCAAGCTGTTCGCTGCGACCAGTACTTCCAGCGCATGAGTCGCGCGGGAGTTTGTCTCGCGCAGGTCAGCGATCACCAGGGCCAGCAGAAAATAGGCCGCGCCGATCACCACCGCAAGCAGCGCGCTCCCAGCCACCGTCCGACCGACGAGACCACCGCCAGCTCGCCGACCGCCTGTCCTCGTCACCCCCGTGTCTCGTCACCCCGGATCCCATCCACCCCGCGGGCCCACGGTCCTGAAGGCCCGGTCATGTCGCGCCCAGTTCAGCTCAGGACGCAGGTCATCCACGCTAGCGGCGCCTCGCGCCCGTGTCATGATCCGTCCGCGCCGCTACCGGAGATTGCGCCGCCACGCCATGGCGACTTCACACCACCTCCACACGGGGCGCACGCGCAAATCAGACAAGCCATATTGCCTGGGGAAATGAATATCAAGATCCTGAACTTTGCTGAACTGCCGCCCTGTAGGAACGGAAGCTGAACGAAGTTGCTGCACTGGACGGTGCCTGCGACGGAATATCAGCAGCCAGAGACGACATCGAAGCTCGCGGGGCGGCAGCCACGCGCTTACGGCTTCGCCACGGGACGGCACGCGCGTACGAGGAAACTGGCTGCCATTGCTGACGCGATCGACAGGGCCGGCCGGCGCCGCCCATCGCGACTGTAGATCGGCGTCTGAGCGGCCGATCGCGGCGCTGCGATCTCGTGCCCCGCATCAATTCCCTGGATAGCGTGCCCGAAGTATCTCGGCAGCGCGAACCATCGACCGTAGCTTCTCCGCTGCCGCCTGACGTGGCAGGAACTTCATGCCGCAGTCAGGGGCCAAGATCACGCGGTCGGGCGGCACGTGATGCAGTGCTCGTTCGACCCGCTCCACGACAGTGCCTGCCGACTCAACCTCGGCCGTCGATAGATCCAGCACGCCGAGGATCACCGTCTGATCTTCGAAGTTCTCTAGGTCCCTGCAATCAAGGTTCGATTGAGCCGACTCGATCGACACCTGATTGACCGGCAAGCCTGCAAGGTGCCGCAGGAAGGCGTACCTCGGCGGGCGTCCTGGCACAAGGGCGCCGTAGCCGAAGCAGATGTGTACGGCAGTGACCCCGCTCGCGCCCTCAAGAGCGGCCCTCAGGGCTGGCAGGCCGAAGGCCAATGCCCGTTCAGGTCTTGCTTCCATCCATGGCTCGTCGAGTTGGACAACATCTGCACCTGCACGGAACAGATCGTCCATCTCTTGCTTTACCACTGCCGCATAGGCGAGAGCCAGCGCAGCGTCGCTCCCGTAATACTCGTCCTGAGATAGCTGCGACAATGTAAACGGCCCTGGGATTGTGGCTCTCACGGGGCGAGTGGTGATCGAACGCAGGAATCTCATGTCGTCAACATCTACAGGATGACGGCGAACGATCGGCCCTGTTACTCGCGGGATCACGACCGTGGCAGTACTGCTCGGGCCTCGCCCGCGTGTAACACCAGGATTCTGCAGGTCGATACCGTCAAGGCGAGTTCCGAAATAGTTTGAGTAACTCTCGCGCCGGATCTCGCCGTCCGTCACTACGTCGATGCCGGCTTCTTCCTGCGCTCGCACAGCCAGCACTGTCGCGTCGTCCTGGGCTTCGCCAAGATGGTCGGCGCTTACCCGCCAGAGTTCCGGCACGCGTACTCGCGGAACCCTGAGTTTCGCTCTGTCGATCAGCCAGTCGGGCTGCGGATAGCTACCGACCAGCGTCGTGGTGAACAGCATGACCTGCTTCTTCGCAGCCGGCTGACGGAGTCAGGTGTGCTCGGGGCGGTAACTGTTGTTGCTCGTGTGGTCGCCTGCCAGCCACCGGTTGAGCGTCTGGTGCGCCGACATTTTCTGCTGCTTAAGAATTTCCGGCATATCTGGTACGTCGACGGTGAACTCAAGCCGCAGCCCGTTGGGGTCGTTGACGTAGAGGGACTTGCAGTACCCATGGTCGCGCATGACCGCGTCAGTCTCGGAGTAACCCGCACCGCGCAGTCGATCGAGGATGTCCAGCTGTGTTGGCTCGTCGCAGTTAAGCGCAATGTGGATCGATGGCGAGGTTTGCCTGGCTACAGGCGGCTCGGCTGCTGGATCCTGAAACTGAAAGAAAGCCAGCGCGCTGCCGTCCCCCAGCTCAAAGAAGGTGTGGCAGTAGACGCGATCTCTATCCGGGAAACGGTCTACCTCGGCCCAGGTAGCGACCAGCGGCAGGCCGATGATGTCCTCGTAAAAGCGGCGCGTGGCCTGAAGGTCGGTAGTGACGAAGGCGTGATGGTGCATCCGGGACGGCCGCCTGACTCCAGGTGCCACGTGCTCGTCGATGTCGGTCGGTGAGCCTTGCATGTGGGGGCCTCCTCGTGGGTTGGTCCTGACCGCGCGACAGTGCTCCGCGCCACCGAGCCGAGCAAGTCTCGCCGTGCCCGATGCCACTACACCAGGAGAGTAGCGGCTCTGCTTCCCCGCAAAACCGGCACAAGATCCACAACGCGGTAGCCGCTCGGTCGGCGCGCCACCCGGGAGGACGACCCGCTGCGCGGGGAATGAAGGACCTGGGCGCCCGGAAGGACGACCCGCTGTGCGGACGGGGAGGTCGTTGGAGGGGGGATATGTGAGCGAACAACCGATACTGGTGACCGGCGCGACGGGGAACACGGGCTCACCTCTGGTGGTGCAGTTGACCCAGCGCGGCGCTGCGATGCGGGTCATGGTCCGGGGGCCGGGCGACGCCGCGAAGTTCGACCAGGCGCGTGTCTCGGTCGTCGTGGCCGACTTTGACGACGCGCAGTCCATCAACGCCGCGCTGGACGGGATCGGCCAGGCCTACCTCGTCACGCCCTCGTCAGAGAAGGCCGCCGAACAGCAGATGCGGTTCGCGGAAATCGCGCTGGATGCGGGCGTGCAGCACTTGGTAATTTTGTCCCAGTTCGCCGCGAAGCCGGACTCGCCGGTTCGCTTCTTGCGCTGGCATGCGGAGGTCGAGCGCCGGGTCCGTGAGCTGGGCATCGGCTTTACGTTCCTGCGCCCGAACCTATACTTCCAGGGCCTGCTGGCGTTCGCCGGAACGATCGCCACGAGCAGCCGTTTCTTCGCGCCCATAGGCGACGCCCGGGTGAGCGCCGTCGACGTCCGCGATATCGCTGCCGTCGCGGCCGTGGCACTCACCGAGCCCGGGCACAGCGGCCAGAGCTACACGATCACTGGCCCGGCGGCGATCACTCACGGCGAGATCGCCGCGGCGCTGACCGCCGCCCTCGGCCGCGAGATCACGTTCGTCGACGTACCGCCGCCGGAGTTTGCCGACGGTCTCCGCGACGTCCTTCCTGCCTGGCAGGTCGACGGCTTGCTCGAGGACTATGCGCACTACAGGCGGGGCGAGGCCGCCGAGGTTTACCCCACCGTTGCTGACGTCACCGGGCGGCAACCATTGGACATCGAGCAGTTCGCCCGCGACGATGCGCCCGCCTTCGCAGGTAGATGATCCGCGGGATCACCAAAAGTCGCAGCCGGTGCCGGAAGCGCTCGCCAGGCGCCCAGGAGCAACCCGCGTCCTGAGCGGGTGCAACAGGGAAGGGATGTGGGACCACCATGGCACTGACGAAGATCGGTGACGGGCTATCCGGGCTGGTTGGGGCAGGCATCATCTTCATCGGCGCTCGGTTTCTCGCCGCGCCGCGGGTAGCCGCCGCTTCGTACGGGATCGCTACGGAGCAAAACGGCGGGCCGACCGACCCCTACCTTGCGGCTAAGGGCGTGCGTGACATCGCCTCGGGGATTGCTGTCTTCGTGCTCCTCGCAGCCGGGACGCCGCGCATTCTGGGCGGTTACATGGCCGCAGCCAGCATCATCCCGATCGGGGACGGCATCAACGTGCTGCGGAGCAACGGCCCGAAGGCAACTGCTTACGGCGTGCACGGCGCGACGGCCGCAGTCATGCTGGCGACCGCCGCGATCCTTTGCACCAGACCGGCCCAACCCGAGCGCCACGACTAACAGGGGGAGGTAGCCCAGCGACTGCGGACCTTGGCTCCCACGTCAGATTGGTTACGCATCGCAGATCGCCATCTTCGGCATCCGTCACTGCCGGGCGAAGAAAGACAGCTGGCTGAGTAGCACCTTCGCCGCGGCGATCAAGTTTCGGGCTAGCTCAATCGCCTGCGCGGCTTCGTCCTCGCTGGCGGTGTCGGCCGGTAGGCGCGGGTATTCCAACTCGTTGCGCCGTCGCCTCAGGTCACCGAATGGCCTGAAACCGGGACCGAACTGCGCTCGTACGGCGCGCTCCACGGCATAGTGTCCGCCGCTGGTCGTGGCGCGCATGCCCTGATGCGCCAGCAGGGAGACGCAGGCAAAACGCGCAGCGTCGTACGCCAGGACGTAGGCGCTGTAGGCATCAGTTGCGATCAGCCCAGCCGCAGTCGCAGCAGTTCTCTCTGCCTGAGCGAGCAAGCGACTGCCGTCGGCCGCAGCTCCCGTTACGTGCTCCAGCTCGCCGCGGCGGAGGAGTTCCTCGACATCAGCCTGACCTCGCGGCCATCTACTCATCGGCTGTCCGCGCTTTCTGAGCCGGCGCGTCATCCGGCTCCAGCACTGGCACGAACGGACCGGCTTGAATCTGTCCAATGAGCGGATCTTCGGCCTCGCGCCACGCATCCGTGCTCCGGATCACCGGGTTAACGGGCATTGCCAGCCGCTGCTGCGCGCGGTCAGCCGCATCGTAGACCGACTGTCGGGTCGGCTGTCCGACGACAAGCACGTCGAGATCGTGCGGCGTGGGGCCGGTTCGTCCGAGGTAGCGGGCAGCCCAGGAGCCAAAGATCATGACGCGTTCCGCCCGCGGCAGCGTCGCAAATTCGTCCGCCACGACCTGCATCGGTCCCCACGAAAGCAACAGCAGCTCGGCGAGTGGCGCGACGAGGCGGTTGTGCGTATTGGCGCGAACCAGCGCTGATCTTCCAACGCTTCGGCGGTGCAACAGCCCAGCCTCGGTGAGGCGCTTCACCTCGCCGTGGACAGTGCTGAGTGGCGCGTCAAACCGCCGCGCAAGGTCTGTCAGGCTATGTTCTTGCTCAGCGTCAAGCAGCAGTGCGGCCAGGATCTCGGCTTGCAGTCTCGACCGGAAGATCGGCAGCAGGGCCGGCGCAGAACTTCGCATAACTCGAAGATATCTGCGATCTAACCGAAGCGTCAAGCGACCGGCAGCTCAGTCGCTGCCTCCAGCCGGGGCGCTGAGCAGATGCGCCGGAAGGTTAGCAGTCGCCGACGGTAAGCCTTTCGAACGGTTCGGCGAGGATCTCGGATCCGAGGATTGGCCTTACGGGAGGTCCAGGACCAGGTCTGCGGATGCGATGCCAACCGTGCCGGGGTACTCGTCAGCGGCCGCGGCTTGAGCCGCATCCTGGTCCGTACCCGGCCACAGGTGGGTCAGTAGCAGCCGCCCGGCAGCGGCCTGCGCGGCCTGCCGGCCTGCCTGGCGGGCGCTCGAGAGGTAAGGGTGCGAGTCCGCTGGCACCTGATTCACGTAAGTTGCCTCCGCCAGTAGCAGGTCAGCGTCGCGCGCCAGTACCACTACACCTGAGCTGGGGCCGGAGTCGCCGGTGTAGGCAAGAACCCGATCGCCAGCAGCAATTCGCACACCGACGTTGGGCACCCAGTGCGGCAGCCCGACGGTCTGCAGGCGGAACGGGCCGACGTTGATCTGTTTGCCTGCAGTCAGTTCGTGCAGAACGTAGGCGTCGGCCAGCATCCCGGGACGGTCCAGCGCGAGCACTGCGTCCAGCGCGCCCGCGAGCGAATAGATCGCCAGCGGCGCAGGCGGGTCCTCAGACAACGCACGCGCCCGCAGCAGCGGGTTCAGGTCGGCGCAGTGGTCCGGATGTCCATGGCTGATGAAGACGGCGTCGACCTGGTCCGCAGCGACCCATTGCAGCAGCCGCGGCACAGTCGCATAGCCGAGGTCGACGACCAGCCGGAACCCGTCATACTCAACGAGGTAGCCGCTGCATGCTTGTCCTGCCGCCGGCCATGCGCCGCATCCGCCGAGAACGGTAAGTCGCACCGGACGACTTTATCGGCCGACCTTAGTCATCACCCGCTGAGC
>Ga0126378_10004436_pt1 | contig 10718 bp, 4 predicted proteins | sample PanSoiMetPlot_23_FD_92587 | JGI IMG/M metagenome (GOLD analysis project Ga0126378, IMG submission 92587) | Tropical forest soil microbial communities from Panama - MetaG Plot_23 | ecosystem: Environmental > Terrestrial > Soil > Tropical forest > Bulk soil | place: Panama | collected 2016-02-17
GACGGCGGCACCTGCGCCGATGGTGGCTCGCCACCCTGCCCAAAGCGCAAGGTGCTGATGATTAAGGCAAAGGTCCCCACGACACAATCCGCGAGAGGAACGGGTGCGGTACCTCCTCCCAAGAATGAACATGATTTCTCTAGCGCGTCGAATAACAAGGCACTTGCTGCCAACGCTCCCACCGTCCTCGTGCGGAACTGCGCCGACATTGCCTTGGAGGCGGTCACGGATCCGCCAAATCAGACGGACGTAAGCTGGAGCATCGATCCCAATCCAGGTGGGACGGCGGCACCAGCATTGTCTCCAGCCGGTATTAAGGCGACGTTGAAAACGGATGCGGCGGGAGGCTACGCAGTGTCGGCTTCGCTGGACGGCACAACCGTGTACTGGAACGTGGTCTTCGTGAACGTGGTAGTTACGAGCTCGGTCATTCTAAAGAGCCGACACAATTTTACAGACAATTCCGGCATCGGGTCGGTGGGCTGCAGTTCTGGACAATTCGACACCGCACACCCGGCTGTCTGCGCGATGTACGCGAAGGCGAACGTCGAATTGTCGGCGGGGGGCCAAGCAAGTCTTGACAGCTATCTAGACAAAGTTCACGTCGGGTTTCCTCAAAACCTCCTCAATGATTCCGCCCATGCTAACTACACCGGCGGCAGACGCGAGAGAGAGCGCATTCTGAAACCGCCCAAACCCGCCAGTCCCATAGTTAACCCGGCCGTCGTCGTAACGGACCTCGGCCATCCCATTCTGGATCGTGGGGGCGCCGTGGGCACTCGGGCTACGGGCGGCGACACGATCTTTCTCTCGAAGACGAAGTCGACGCCAGCTACCGGGAAGAAGCGTAAAGTAGAGACTTGCGATAGTCCCGGGGTGGGTTTCGACGATCCACTCCCCGAGTTCGGAGTTCCTCCGACGCGTAACGCAACGGGCATTGCCGGAGTAAATGCATTTCGGCTCTTTCTTGTGGCTTTCTCCGACGACGCTAACTTCAGCTACGTTGCATTTGGACAGGGCGACTGGACAGCGGACTATAGCGGAAACATCAACAGGGCATCGGGTTCGCCAAAATGGGTGCGAACTTCGGCAAAGATAACCGGCGACAAGAAACTAACACTGATTACCAATGGAAAGGAGGCGAAGGCCGCCGGATGTGAAGTTCGGCCACCCGTCTTCCTGGACTATGTTCTCGATGCGCGTTAGCGAAGCATTGACTTTCCTTGTCTTGTCGCTGGCCGGTTTCACGGCGTGCCAGAAGCCCGTCTTACAAAGGAGAGCGAACGTGGAGTTTGCTGATCAGAGTTTTCTCGAAATCATCACGCAGCGAAAGGCTCCAATTGTGGTCGGCCGCATAGAAAAGGTGAAAAATGAGGAGGTGGCCGACGAGGTTGCTCGCGGCGAGCTGGTTCTCGATCGTATTCAGGAAATCACTCAGGGAATCTGGGCTGGCCGCGGAGACCTGGTTCTGCGCTATGAGCGGTATGCGAGCAACTTGGCACGGATTAAGTCGGGCGCGCAAGGCTGGAATGGGGTCTCGATAGACCAGGGAAAGTACTTGGTACTGGCGCTAGGCAATGGTCAGCCACTGGAAGCGATCGCCGTGCGTGCTATTGCATCTCCCGGCGACGCCTTTGTCAAACAGTTGCAGTCGTGCTTAACCGCTGAGAACCAGACAGATCCAACCGCGCGTCTCGCGCTGATCAAGGAGGCCATCCTTGGCGGCGAGGAATTTCTGAGCGGTTACGGTCATTACGCAGCTGGCCGCCTCAAACGCATTCCAAGGCACGACGCAGTATCGCTAGAAACTTCAGTACTACTGAATGCCAATATAGATGAAAGGATACGTCTGGCAGCCGGTCAGACCCTGGAGCTCGAACTTTGGGAAGCAGACAGAGACGACGACGCACCAAATGCTCAGATATTGAGCACGTTTTGCAATGCCTTGCACGGCGCCCCGCAAGATCTGCAGAATTATATGGCCGAGGCTTTATTCCGTCTGATTATCGGCGATACCCAGTCATCAGATGCAAAGGCTATGGACCACCAGAGGAAACTGCGACATGGCGTGGTGGTCCAGTCCGAGATGCAGACTCTCAAAGCCCTCGAAGATTGGGGGAGGCGTGAGAATTCGAGAGACGAAGCCGTCCGGCTGGAGAGGTGGGTACGGCAGTAGCGTCTAAATTAGTCGGAGCGCGCACCAGAGGTTATCTTCACTTTGACTATCCTTGTCTGTTTGGCTGACTTTGCAGCAATTGACGACGTGTGATCTGCAGGTGTTGGAGACCGCAGGGCTGTGGCAATCATACTCGAAATAAGAACAGGCTTATCTACGGGGAAAAAGGCATCATGTCGCACTGGAGAGAGTGTGCTCGTTGGCCGGGCGGCGGACCGCGCGCAATTCGCCGTTCCGCACGACAGCCATATGTCCGGCGTGCACTTCGCCGTGGAGTGTGGGGCAAGCGGCTGCCGCGTCATCGACAAGAAAAGCACAAATGGCACGTTCCTGAATGGCGCAAGGATCCAGGAGGCGATGCTCGCCTCAGGCGACGAAATCAAATCCGGCCAGACCACCTTTGTCGTTCGCATCGTCCCTGACGACCAGCTTCCCGCTGAGCCCCCTCCCGCCTCTCAGGCGGCTCCTTCGCCTCAGCCCGCTCCTTACAGAGAAATTCCCGCGCCTGTGCCGCTCCCGCCCCGTCCCGCTGTTGTTCCTACCCCACCTCCACCTGTTCCCAATCGCACTCACGACCTGCCGCCGCAGCAGCCTGCGCCCTCTCCTTCTTCCGTCAACCAAGGCGCCTACGCGTCTCGCCCGGCCCCTCCGGCTCCGCCTGCTCCAAAACCTCCTCAACCGGTAGTCGCTACGCCTCTGCGTCCCGGCCAGCGTCCTGCTCTAGCCGTCGGCAGTTGGGCCTTCGCCCGCATCCCCGACGGCTGGCAGATTCAAGAAGGCTTGGGCATCCAACTGGACGCAAAGGACGAAAAAGTCTTTTCCAGCAACATCGGCGCAATGGAAGAACCTCTTGGCCCTGGGATCACATTGTCCCAATACGTTGAAGCACAAACTAAAATGTTCCGCGAATACCTTCGTGAACCTAAAATCGACGCCGCTCTTCCTCCGTCCATTCCCGGCGCGACCGAAACCATTGCCCTTGACGTTCGATTTAGCACCAAGGATGGACCATTCGTCTACTATCGTCGCGTCTACGTCCGCAGCCGCTCCGCCATCGGCGTTCTCACGTTGACCACGCTTGAAAAGGATCTCTCTTCCGTCCGTCCCGCCTACGATTCCTTCCTCGCAGGTGCTTCTTTTTCGGGCTAGGGCAGCAGGGGCGCTCCCCTCTCAGGGGAGCTACTGGCTGAAGGTAATAGAAAACGGGAATTTGACGCTGACCGGCTTGCCGCCCGCTTTCGGAATAGTGGTTTTCCAATGTTTGGCTGCATCCTTCGCCTTCTTGAAGAAATCGTTGTCGACTTCGCCGACTTTCTCGACTTTAACTTTGCCAGAGGCGTCAACAGTAACAGTCAGATGCAGCGTATACGGGAGCTTTTTCTGATTGGCATTGCCGGGCATTTCCACAATGGCTATCTGCGCCCATTGCAGGGGCGAGTTCGCATCCAATTGCGCACACGTGACGTTTTGCAAGCTTGGCTCTGGAGGCTCGCTCGAACCCTCTCCGGCGCAATTGATCTGCGGAACCACAATCTTCCCAGCGCCCACGCTCTTGCTTTGCAATTCCAGAATCGCTGAGGGAATTGCGTTTGAGACATACTCCTGAGCCTGGGAGCGAAATGAGCCAGCGCCTTGGGCGATTTTCTTGAATTTTTGTGTGACTTCGCCCTGCATGCGCTTTAAGTCGCCTTTTTCTTTGGTGGCGTTGAAGTCCGCGACGGCGGCATCGAAAACCTCTTTGTCGCCTTGAGTTGTCTTGAGGCGCTTTTCGACGTTGTCCAGCCAGCCATTCATGTTGTTGGCCCACGTGGTGAGAGAGGGGTCTTCCATCTGGCCGGTAAACCTGCGAAATTCCGTCTGTATTTTGAGAATGCCGTCGACGTCGCCGTTTGCCTGCATAGCGTTGGCGCGGTCGTTTATTTCCTGCGCCCGTTTGTTCTCGGTGGTTCGCAGTTCCTTCAGCAATCTGTCTTTCGTCTTAGGCCATTGCATGGCATCGAGTTTGTCCTTTGCCTCGCGATACGCTCCCGCTTGCAGGGTTTGATGAAAAGATTCCTCGGCCTTCTGGGCGGCCTCGACATCCGCCAGCCTCTGCTTGGCGTCCGCGCTGGTTGGCACCTTGCGGTCGACAAGCTCCTGCAACTGCTGCTGAGCGCCCGCCCAGTTTTCATTCTTGATGTCCGTCATTGCCAGTTCGTAGAGCTTCTTGGCGTCCGCATTCTGAGCGACCCTCTTCAGATAGCCGTCAATCTGCTGCCGTAGCGAGGAGTTTGGCACATTTAAATCGCGCGCTGCTTGAAACTCCTTTCTCGCATTGTCGTAGGACTTCTGATCAAAAAACGTTTTTCCCTGATTGAAATGCATTTGTTCCTGTTCGCTAAGCGACATCGCGCTTCCAATCGTCGTCGCTCTCTCGTACTCCACTCGAGCCTTATCGGTAAGCCACAGGTTCATTTGGATCACGTCCTGAAAAGCCTGCACCGCGCGTGCGTAGTCCTTCTGATCGTTAAGCAGGTTTTCACCTTCCTGAAAACGCTGGCTCTCCTGCAGCCTTTTCTCTTCAATTTCCTGGATTTTTTGCCCTGCTTCCTTCAGGTAGCCGCCGTGCATCCCTTGAACCTGGCGCCAAGTCTGTTCCGACCCGTCCAATTCATGAGACGACCACTGTTGAAGGGCTTGTGCTCGAAGGTCTTTCTCCTTCTTTGAGGGGCCACGTTTCACCATCGCGACCGTAACGACAACGAGTGCAAGGACCAGGACGACGCCACCCGCGGTTCCAAAAACAACTGGCTTTCGAAGCGCCGGCAAGATACGTGGCACCAGGCGCCGCCACTCGTTTTGTACCCAAGCCAGAGCTCCGGCCATTGCGGAAAGCGCTGCATTTCTTTCGCCCGTCCGCGGCACACCGGGCCCTGGCACTGCCGGCGCCGCCTCTGCCCCTCCGGATCCCGCCAAGGCTCCGCTTGTTCCTGGACCGAGTACCGCCCCCTCGGAAAACAGGGGAGGCGGCGAAGGTCTTTCGGCGCCCCATTGCTTCTTCTCAGCGGACTTGCTCTTCTCGACGGTGAGTGTAGATTCCTGCCGTCCGGCCGTGCCTAGATCTGCCGTGGGTTTTACCGAAGCTGCGACGGAGAGCCGTTCGATCTCGCGCAAGCGCCGTTGTACCCGCGGATCGGATCGCTCGAAAATCTGCGTAGCCATCGCCTGATTCAGCACTTGAGCGGCGCCAGCGAAATTTCCGGCCTGCACCATCGTCTGCGCGGCCACGAACTGACGCTCTTGCTCTTCCTTTTTCTTACGCTCTTCTTGCTTCGCATTGGCCGTGTTTAGCAACTGCGTCACACCGGGATCCGGCCCAAACGCGCCAAGCGTTTGCTGAGCCAGCGTGATGGCATCCGAGATTTTTTCCTGACTGAGATTTCTCCGAATTTCGTCGATGCGCCGCAGCATTTCCTGCTGCGTGCGATCCCGCTCCCTTTGCGCCTGGATTTTTTGCCCGGCTTCTTCAGCAAGCTTACGAAAGACATCCTGCCTCGGAAACTCTTGCGTGCCTCGTCGCGCAAGCAATTCCGCTTCGCGGTATTCTTCGCGCTCGAGGAGCCCCCGTATCCGCTTTTCTCTGTCTCGCTGCTCCTGCTGAGCGACCTCTCCTCTGGCATAGCCCACCAATTCCTTCAACTCGAATTCATCCGGGTACTCGCCCAGGAGCGCATCACCCTTGCTTACTGCAGCGGCAAAGTTGCCGTCGCTCAGAAGGGTTCGCAGTCCTGCCAGCTCGACGGCAAAGCGCTTTCTCTTCTTCTCCTCTTGCTCTCCTTCTATCGCCAACATCTGAAGGTTTCTCACCGCCGTGTCGTGTGGGTGTTCCCTTGCAAGATCGCCGGCGATCTTTGCTGCCTCGGAGAATTTTTGCTCGCCTAGCAGTTTTCTCGCCTCGCCCATCCGTCGCTGCTTTTGCAAATCGTCCAGGTCGTGGCGAGCCATTTCCTGAAGCTTCGTCAGTTCCGGCTCATTCGGAAAATCCTTCAAGGCCGCAGAGAGGACCCTCAAACACTCCTCATAGTTCAAGGCTGTCCAGAGGGTCCTGGCATGATGGAGCACTTCGCTGAGCTTCTTGCGTCTTTCGCGCCGGCTGCGCTCTTCGTCGATTTGGCGGTGAAGCTCCTGCGCTTGGGCATTGGCGCGATCCAATTCAAGCACGGCGCCCAGCGCGGTAGCGGCTTCTGTCAGCGCTCCTTCGGCCAATCTCTGCTTTGTGAGCCGCAATTTCTGCTCGACTTCCTGCGCTCGCGCATCCGCGTCTCCCAATTCGGCGAGCAGTTTGTGTGCGGGCTCATGCCGGGAATCCAGCCCGAGGGCTGCTTCCACTTCCGCGCGCGCTTCGCGCAACTTTCCCGTTTGCAGGAAGCCGCGGCCTCGATTGAGATGCTCGTTGACCTTTGGCAAGACCTGGCTGCGGCGGAGCTCGACAGTGACTTTCTCCAGCAGGCTCTTCGCTTGCGTGTTTGTCGAGTCAATCTGCAGCGCTTTTCGCAGCAGCCCTTGTGCTCTCTGCAGGTCTTTTGCGCTTACCAATTGCTGGCAGTCCGCGAGGAGCCCCGCCACCGTTGACTGCTGCGCCGATTTCCATAGGGGCTCTAGGTCGCGCAGGACATCGTCCATCGATTGGTACCGGTCCTGTGCTTTCTTCTCGAGCATCCTTCCCACGATCGAGGCAAGTTCGTCGGGACAGCTCGACGCGACGGACTGCAAAGCAGGGGGCGGGTCCGACAAGATGTGAAACATCAACTCCGCTTCACTGTCCCCGTCAAACGGCCTACGATAAGCAACTAATTCGTAGAGCGAGACGCCCACTGCCCAGATGTCCGCGCGAGCGTCAGCGCGTTCGCCTTTGTAAAGCTGGGGAGACATGTATGCGCGCGAACCGATCATCATGTTGGGCTGCGTCAATGACATGTCCGTAAGCCGGGCAATGCCAAAATCCACGACCTTGACGACGCCGTCTTTCGTCACCATGATGTTCGCGGGTTTGACGTCGCGGTGAATGACGTTGTGACGGTGGGCATAGGAGAGGGCTTCGCAAACGCGCACGATGTAGCCGAGTTTTAAGGAGAGAGGAAGGGCTTGCTTCTGCTCGATCAGTTGGTCAAGGCTCCCGCCTTCGATGTACTCCATAGCGATGAACGGAGTGTTGTTGTCCTGCCCCAACTCGTAGATGGTCACGATGTTGGGGTGTTGGAGTGCGCCTGCGGAGCGGGCTTCCTGATAAAAACGTTCAAGCGAATTGGGCTGGGAGCTGACACCGCTGGTGATGGTCTTCAGCGCAACGAGGCGCCCGATGAGCGGGTCGCGGGCCTTGTACACTGCCCCCATGGCGCCGCGCCCGATTTCCGACACGATCTCATATTTGCCTACGTGGTGCACTGAGCGGGCCCCATGTGGGGGGAATTCTAGCAAATTGGGGCCGAAGAGTCGCTGCATAGGCCTAATTCCAATAGTGCAGCGAAGAGGCTAAGTGTTTCATTAGGACGGGTCAAATTCTGGCTCTTCGGACTTCGAATGGCTTCTTGAAGATTTGATATAAATCCGACGGATAGCGGCGAAATAGATCAGGCAGTCGTGCCTCGTGCCTGTGGATAATCGCCCCAGGGGGTCGCAAGGATCCCTTTGAATTCAACAGAAATCGAGCCCGGCGAATGCCGATACGCGGACTTGAGCTTTTCGTAGGCGGCCGCGGAATCATGGACGGCGTCTGGTGAATAAGAATTTCCAACCAGTACGCACCCTTTGATGTCTCGAGGGAAGTTGCCGATATGAATCTGAACTCCTTCACGGTTACCGGGTATTCCCTCAAGTTGAATTCTCCATTTATCCTTGTGGTCAGTGCGCACGAAACCTTGATACGTTCCTGGAGGAACGCAACTCTTATCCTTCTCATTCCAGAGCCACGCTAGTTCCAACGTGTAGCACACAAAGGTTCCATTAACAAACATTTCACCGATGATTCCCGATGCGAATGGATGCTTGCGATTAACAACGACCTTGAATTCTTTAGGCTGCAAGTAGGCCCCTATTTCCGTTGGTCCGTTCTTTACTTCAATCGGCTCGCCAGGCCTGTGCCTTACAAAAAGTTGGAGAATCTCAACTCTAATGGGCATGTTCGTTTCGAGAACCCAGGCGTCGACCGGGGCTCCCGGTCTGCTTACGCGTTTAGGCGCGCAGGTCCCTGTGAGGTGAGCTCTCACTTTGATGACGAAAGCAGCGCCACGAGAGGTGTCAGCACCGTACTGAAACAACCAGTGAAACTGCGATTCGAACCTTCCGATGTAAATCGCCCCTTGGTGCGGGCGAATCACGCCCTCTCTCAAGATACTCAAAATGTTGTTTGCATTCGTTCCGTGGAAAAACTCCTGAATTGCCATTTGATTTCTCCTTGCCCTAGGCTTGGTCGTCAATCCTCCCTTTCTGTAATTTTCTTAGTCATGACGCTTCTAATGTTCTATTTATCTGAATCAGTAACTCCGGGCTGGCTATTTCGGTTCAACCTCCAACGCCTTCCTTGTCCTGGCCAGGCCTGCGGTTGCACGATCGTTGTTGGGCTCGCAGGCGAGAACGTCTTTGTAGAGGCGTTCGGCATCACCGTAAAGTCCACTGCCGCGATAGCGGTCGGCTCGCTCCAAATGACGAATGACATCGCTAGGAATCAACTGGCACGATTCACTTGCATTTTTCTCAGCTCGCTTTGAAGCAGTTTCGGTCTTGCCGGACGAGCCGGCTTTGCCGTGAGGTGAATGCGTGTCCGGCTTCTTCGCTGGTGGTGACGGGTCAATAATGCGGCTGAGGCGGGCGACCGCCGCAAGGGCCAGAGAACCCTTGTCGCCGTTAAGGCCTGCGACCTGCTGATAAATGTTCTTTGCGCCTAGAGTATCGCCTTTGGATTCGCTATTTCCGGCGCTAGCCCAAAGCGAATTCTCCTGATCGAGCAACTTTCGAAGCCTTGCAGCGTTCTCTCGGCCAAAGTCTGCGAGGCTGCGCGGAGTGCCAGCCAAAGCCTCAAAACCCGCCAGAGCCGCTGGCCAATCCTTCTGTTCCTCGAATTTCTGAGCCTTCGCCCGAAGGTCGAAGTCTTCGCTCGATGGCCGATGTGAAACGTAGAGCGAAAAAATGACCACGGCAACTACAAGAGCCAGAAAACCCAAGCCAAAAAGAAGCGACCGCGTTTGGATCGTCTGGACGATGCGTCGAAGCAGCGGAAGGGGCGCCGCTGGTGTTTCCTGCGGTTCTGCGTAATCCAGTGCAAAGAGAGAGTCGTCTTGGGCACCAGACCGGTCAGACATGGAAGAGGGTTCCGTTGTCAGGTCCGTCTGTGGCTGCGCGCTCGCCCCGGAAACAATCGTCGCGGAAAACGTCTCCCCATGCGTTTCGCCCGCCACCGCGTACGTTGACTCCGCAGAAATTTGTTCGACCGAAGCATCTGGCGCTGGTTCCTGCTCGATCGATGGGGCTGCTGGAACTGGCTCCTCAAGAGTCTGGGACGGCGCAGGAATGTCCACACTGGTTGGTGGTGCGGAAGCCGCTTTTCCGGTCTTAATTTTCTTCAGAAGCTCCTGGACCCGCGGATCTCTTCTCGAAAGCGCCTGGGTTTCAAAGGCGTCCTTCAGGACCTTCGTGGCGTCAGCAAAACGGCCTTCTTGCACAACGGTCTGCACCGCCTGGAGCTGCTTCTCTTGCTCTTCCTGCTTTTCTCTTTTCTGCGCGAGCTCCATCTCTGCAAGCCGCAGCAAGTGAGTTGCTTGGTCGTCCGGCCCGAGCGTGGCAATAGTCTGCCGCGCCAAGTCCACGGCGTCCGTGTGTTGCCCCTTGTTAATTTTCGCGCGTATCTCGCCGACGCGCTGCTGGAGCAGCTCGTGGCTCTCTTTTTCCTTGAGCTTCTCGCGGGCCTGTTGCAGAGCGGCAGTAATTGCCGGATCGTCGGGCGTGCGAACCAATGCTTTTTCGGCCGTGGCGACTGCGCTTTTGAACTGCCCCGCCTCGATCTTTTTCGAGATAGCTTGCAGAGCCTCGTCGGATTTGCGCTTCTGTTCGAATCGGGCAAACTCCGCGCGCGCAAAATTCACTAGGTCAGAAAGCTCCGCATCTTGAGAAAACTCGCCCAGCATCTTCTCGCCGCGCGCCATGGCTTCGGAATACTTTTCTGAATTTATGAGCGAGCGCAGTGTGGCAATTCCAGCGCTGTGCTTTTCGCGGCGCTGTGCTTCCTCTTTTTCGTGCTGTACGAGCTCCTGAAGTTTCTGTACCGCAGAGTCGCCGGGGAATTGTTTGATCAGCGCCCGGATTCGGGCGACAGCCGCGTCGAATTGCTGAGAGGCTAGGAGATTTCTGGTTTCAGCGAGTCCTTTGACCTTTTGCTGCTCGGCGAAATCGAGCTTCGCGGTCTCCAGCAACTTGGCGATTTCCGGATCTTTAGGAAACTCTTTTTGCGTGCCCGTGAGGAGCGCAATGCAGTCGTCAAAACGCTGCTCTGCCCAGAGCTTGCGGGCGC
>Ga0126378_10004437_pt1 | contig 10718 bp, 9 predicted proteins | sample PanSoiMetPlot_23_FD_92587 | JGI IMG/M metagenome (GOLD analysis project Ga0126378, IMG submission 92587) | Tropical forest soil microbial communities from Panama - MetaG Plot_23 | ecosystem: Environmental > Terrestrial > Soil > Tropical forest > Bulk soil | place: Panama | collected 2016-02-17
GCCGGAGCCGGAGGAGAATCTGGGTCATGCCGTCGAGAAGGTCCGGCAGGCAGCCAAAAAAGGCGCGCAGATCATTTGCCTGCCCGAGTTGTTCCGCACACAGTATTTCTGCCAGCGCGAAGACCATGCGTTGTTCGACCTGGCCGAGCCCATTCCCGGGCCAACCACGGAAGCTCTGGCGCCGGTGGCGCAGGAGACCGGCGCGGTAATCGTGGCTTCTATATTCGAACGCCGGGCGCGCGGCCTGTACCACAACACGGCCGCCGTGCTGGAGTCCGACGGGACCGTCCGCGGTCTCTACCGCAAGATGCACATCCCTGACGATCCTCTTTATTACGAAAAGTTCTACTTCACCCCCGGCGACCTGGGTTTCAAGGCTTTCGAAACCCGCCATGGATGCGTCGGAACGCTGGTGTGCTGGGACCAATGGTATCCGGAGGGCGCACGCCTCACGACGCTACAGGGCGCTAATATCCTCTTTTATCCCACCGCCATCGGCTGGCATCCTGACGAGAAGGCGGAGTTTGGGGGCGCCCAGCACGACGCATGGCGCACCATCCAGCGCGCCCACGCCATCGCCAACGGGGTGTTCGTGGGCGCGGTCAACAGGGTGGGCCACGAACATGGCGATGTCCGCGGCAATCGCGCCGAAGGCAAGGGCCTGGAGTTCTGGGGCGGATCATTTCTGTGCGATCCTTTTGGGCGCGTCATCGTGGAAGCATCGCACGACAAGGAAGAAATCCTGATCGGCCGTTGTGACCTTAAGTTGCTTGAGGATATCCGGCGCAACTGGCCCTTCTTGCGCGACCGCCGCATCGACAGTTACGGCGGAATCACGCGGAGGTTCTTGGATTGAGATCGGGCCATCGGTAGATCGGGCCATCGGGTCATCGGAAAGAAGATTCACGTCAGTCCAGCGATTTCAAAAAGAACCGGGAAGTGGGTACAAGGGTGCTCCGATGGACCGATGGACCGATCTCCCGATGATCCGATCTTTCCGCCTAGGTGAGTTGCGTTGACAACGAAAACTCTGTCTTCAGAAACTCGACTTACGCCGCAGAAACTTGGGTATCGCATGCCGGCGGAATGGGAACGGCACCACGCGACCTGGATTGCCTGGCCACACAATCGCACCGACTGGCCAGGCAAGTTTGAAGCCGTCCCCTGGGTCTACGCGGACATCGTTCGCAATCTCAGCCGGGTGGAAGAAGTCGAGATCATCGTCCGCTCAGGAGAAGAAAGAACCAGGGCCTATGACGCTTTGCGGCGCAGCCACGCCGATCTGGAGAGGGTCAAGTTCCACACGTGGCCGACCAATCGCGTCTGGACTCGCGATTCCGGGCCTATCTTTGTGCGGCGAGGAGCCGAAACCGATCCTATCGCCATTACCGACTGGCGCTTCAACGCCTGGGCGAAATATACCGACTGGAAGCAGGACAACCAACTGCCGCAGCGGATCGGCAAGAAGCTCGGGGTGAAGACGTTCAGCCCGGCGATCGCCATGAACGGAAAGCCGTATCATCCTGTGCTCGTGGGCGGCAGCATTGACGTCAACGGTCAAGGACTTCTCCTGACCACCGAGGAATGCCTGCTCAGCACGGTGCAGCAGCGCAATCCCGGCCTCTCCCGCAAGGACCTGGAGGATGTTTTGTCCTCATACCTGGGGGCGGAGAAGGTCATCTGGCTGGACCGCGGGATTCTGGGCGATGATACCCACGGACACGTGGACGATATCGCCCGCTTTGTGGCGCCGGACACGATTCTCGCCGTGGTGGAACGCAGCCGCTCCGACGCCAACTACGACCCCCTCCAGGAAAACCTCAACCGGCTGCGGGCGGCGACTGATCTTCAGGGCCGCAAGCTGCAGATCGTTGACCTGCCGCTTCCCCGTCCCGTCATCTTCCAGGGCCAGCGCCTGCCAGCCAGCTATGCCAACTTCTATATCGCCAACAATCTGGTGCTGGTGCCAACCTTCAACGATCCTAACGACAGGATCGCGCTCAACATCCTGGTGGGATTGTTTCCTCATCGCGAGGTGGTGGGCATCTACTGCGGCGATTTCATCTGGGGGCTGGGCGCAATCCACTGCATGACGCAACAACAACCGGGGTAGAGAGATCCTTTTTTCTGAAACCCCGAAGCGCAAGCGAGGGGTCCCTATCATCACGGAGCCCTTCACGACTCGACTCACAGCTGACGAAAACAGTCAATATACGCGCTTGGCTCGTCGCGATGATAGGGCCCCTTGCTCTGCTTCGGGGCTTCAGATGATCCGATCTTCCGATAGCCCGATCTTCCTCCCTTACTTTCTCCGCGCGATCAGGCCAGTCAACAAGGAGCCAAGACCCAACAGCGCGAGCAGAGGCAGTGGAGAAGCGCTCTGCGGAAGTTTATTTTGACCGCCTTTGCTGGGCGCCGCCTGCGTGGTCGAGGCGCCCGGAGCCGTACCCTGAGCACTCGGCGCCATGGAAGGCGTCTGCGCAGGAGTCACGGGGTTCTGGGCAGATTGGGCTGCGTCCTGTGCAGCGCTCTGCGTTGCGCCAGCTGCGCTTTGGGTTGCGCTTTGCGCTTCGCCGGCCGCGCTCTGGGTTGCAGCAGTCGCGCTCTGTGTTGCGCTTTGCGTGGCATTGCCGGCAGCAGCGGCTGCATCTTTGGTTTCAGAGGCGGCCGTGCCGACAGCATTGCCTCCAGCATCGGCGGCTTGCTCCGTTGATTTTGCGCCGGAGCTAACCGCGCCTCCCACAGCTCCCGCGGTTGCGCCGGCAGCGCCGGTGACGGCTCCACTGGCGGAGCTCGCAGCCTGGTTCGCTGTACACGATTCAGCGATCATGGAGACTCCACTGACCTGGAGTGAACCATCGCTGGCCTGGGTTCCTTGCACTTGGACCAGATGGCCATCGTGCGGCTTCAGCATGGAGCTATCACCGGTCAGGTTGACGCTCTGGCCGTTGTCGGTCGCCAGGACCCAGTTATCGCCGCTCTGTTTCAAACATCCCTTCAGGGATGTCTGCCCTTCCTGGGTCGTGGCTACCGGGCTCTGGCGACTGGAATCACTCGTGCTGGGCATGGTACTGGGCTGCTGCTGGTTCGGCTGCTGGGACGCATCCCCGCCCCCGGTCTGCGCCATGGCTAGGCCGGTAATCAGCATTAACGCCATTAAGAGTTTCTTGGTCATGTCTTTTTTGCTCCTTGCGAAGTGGCAATGGATTGGCTCACGCGGGCATTTCTGGTCGTGAGTTGTTTGGGTCGAATGTATGTTTAGAGAGGAGTTATCCGCAGGAGGTTGACCGGGGCAAAAGATTAAGGAGAGTTGCAGCTGGAGTAGAATTTTTTCAGCCATGCCGGCTTCTCGCAACAACGCTGAATTCACCGCGCCTGCCAACGACGTGCTCTGGATGGAGCAGGCGCTCGCGGAAGCCCGGCTGGCTGGCGAGGCGGGCGAAGTGCCGGTGGGCGCCGTGGTTGTCAAAAACGGAGTTGTTGTTGCGCGCGGCCATAATCGCAACCTGCAGGACCACGATCCCACGGCCCACGCTGAGATGGTCGCGCTTCGCCAGGCGGCCGCACATCTGGGGAACCATCGCCTTGGCGGCTGCGTACTGTTTGCCACCATAGAACCTTGTGCTATGTGTGCCGGAGCGATGGTCCATGCGCGTGTAGCCCGGCTGGTCTATGGCGCCAACGATCCCAAGGCAGGAGCGGCTGGTTCGGTTCTGGAGGTCGTGAACCATCCCCGGTTGAACCATCGCATGGAAGTAACTTCGGGTGTGCTGGCCAGTCAGTGTTCGGAACTTCTAAGGGCGTTCTTCCAGTCCCGCCGCGGGCAGATGAAAGAAGAATAGTTGCCGCTTCACTTCAGCAGTCCGTAGACTTCAACCTGGTCCCTTGTGCCGAAGTAAACGCGGCCATTGACTACCACCGGAACCACGAAACGCGTAGCCAGAGACGCGCGGTCGCGTGCTGCATTTTCCTCCGAAGAATAGATGGGTTGGCCGATGTTCGTGGCGTCGTAGGCATAGAGAACAGCCGGACGCTCTCTGCCGTTCCAGGTGCGGGTGGAGATAACCCAGACGATTGCGTCACGATTCCCATTCGCTGACACCGCGGGAGTCGCGCCCGGATTGTCAAAATGGGGCGTATTCGCGCGCATAGCCTGCTTGAGCGTGCCGTTGCTGACAGCGTAGTCACGGAGGTAGTCGCTGCTGGCGACGAAGAAGGCATGGCCATTCCAATAGGCTATGGCGCCGTAACCGCCGTCGGGCATCTCGATCTGTTGCACGGTGGCGTTGCGACCGCGCTGGAACTTCCCCATCCGGTCACGGTCGATAACGTAGATCATGCCGCCCTTGGTGGGCTGGAGCAGCAGATGAGGATGCGGGCCGGGCTGGTCGGGCAGCAGCGTGGGCCCGCTGGAGCCAAGGTCGGCATCGTCGTCATTTAGTTTTTGCTGGTCAAAGGGCGTGAAGTAGTCGCGAACAGCGAGGCTGGCGGGATCGAGTCTGAGGAGCGAGTCTCCGTAGTCACGGCCGCCGGAAGCGGCGTCGAAGGTGCCGTTGCCCGTGGGAACAAAAATGCTCCCTGAAGCATCCGCCGCCGGTCCAGTATCGCTGGCCCAAATTCCACCCTCTCTGCCGTCTGGGGTGACATTAAGCACGGCTTTCTGCGTCAAAGTTTGCGCGTCATAGGCCATGACCCAGCCATGGTATGGACCCACGTCACACGACGAAGCCCAGGTGAGGATCACATTGCCGTTGACCAATAGCAGGGAGGCACGCGGATTCTCATAAAGCGAGTCGAAGTTGACTTTCCCGCCGGACATTCCTGCTCCGTTGCCTGAAACCGAGGCCTCAATCAGCTTCGGCCCGCCGAATTTTTCCACCCCCGTAGTGATGGCGAGCGCATGCAGATGCTGCATGTAGTCGTTGGCCGCGACAGGATGATAAACGCGCGTACGCGCCAGCACGAAGAGGGTGCCGGTGCTCATATCAATAACCGGGGTGGCGGTGATGCCCACCTCGGGACGGATGAATGGGCACTGGAGTTCGTCGCCATGCACCGGCTCGATGGACCGCTTTGCGCCGAGGAACGAAACCTGCCACAGGGGAGGATCGCCGGGACGGTCAGCATCGAAGGCATAAACGGTGTCATGCTCAGTGGCGACATAGAGCACATTGTGCCGGCCTTTGTCCGGGAGGTCGAGATTAGGAACATACAGCGGCTGTGCGTAGACCGGACCATCGACCTTCCACGCGCCTATCTTGCCGAACTGCCGCGTGTTGACGTTTTTGGGCGTAAGTATCTTTTCGTTGAGGTTGGCGCCGGTGCGCAGGTTGTCATATTGCGATGTGGCAATCTGAGCAAAAACCGGAAACGCAAGAAGGAAGAAGGGGATGGAAGTGTAGCGCAAACGAAGAGCCATGTACATTTGCCTCTGCTGGGTTTCAAACCAAAGAGCACGGAACACGGAAAAGAGCAAAAGCATCGATCCGGGATCCCTTCCCGAATTGGTTCGTGCAACTCAATAGACTTCTGCGACAAGATGTTTGTTCCGGGGTTCCACCTGCAGAATGAGTGATTCTCTAAGGGGCGCGAAATAAACAACTTAGGATGTGGTCGAGCGGTGAAAAATCATCTGGCGCGAGGGGATTCGCCCCCCACATTCTCCCGCGGTCCTTACGAATCAGATGTTTAGGCGCAAGGCTGCCAGCTTGGTATGCTCGCCGGCAGTCAGGCCCAAAGCTTGACCCGTCCCAGTGCTGCCTCCAAACTGAGCGCGGAACAACCTTGAGATCCCGAGAGCAACACCGCCTCCTACCGCCAGTCGTTCTCGAGAATTGTCAGAAACTCGCCTTGCACAGAGTTAAATGCCAGCTGCACAACTCTGTATCCCGGCGGGACGAACCGTTCGTCGTTTAACTTCTCTTCCAGATCAATGGCGTTCTTCCCGAAAATGACTATGAATCGCTGTCTTTCCAATTCGTTGTCGTGATTGTTCATAACCCAGAGTCTAACGACAGACCGTGTGAGGTGACCAGTGAAATTTTGCGCCGGAAGGATGGTTAGTACGCTTTATCATAGTTCGGGCTAAAGCGATTCAGCCCTTGGCATGCTGCAAGAAGGAGAAACATTTATGACTACAACCGCACCTATTGAATCTTTTCAATTTCAGGCAGAGACCACGCAGCTTCTCAACCTCATGATCCATTCTCTCTACACGCAAAAAGAGATCTTTCTGAGAGAGCTGATTTCCAACGCTTCCGACGCCTTGGACAAGCTGCGCTTCGAGGCACTTACCAACACTGAAATGGTTGCGGGCGATCATAAATACGAGATTCGGCTGAAACCGGACCTGGCCGTGCGAACACTGACGATCAGCGATACGGGCATTGGCATGAGCCGGCAGGAACTTGTCGACCACATTGGCACCATCGCCCGCTCGGGGACGCAGGAGTTGCGCAAGCGTATGAAAGAGGCGCAATCGGCGGAAGCCACGGCGGAGTTGATCGGACAATTTGGAGTGGGATTTTATTCTGCGTTCATGGTGTCGGACAAGGTGAGCATCGTCACCCGCCGCGCCGGAGAAAGCGGGGCTACCCTGTGGGAATCGACCGGCGATGGGTCCTACACTCTGGCAGACACAGAAAAAGGGGCGTGCGGGACTGACATCATTCTCTATCTCAAGCAGCCGGATGCCGAGAATGGGATCGAGGATTACACCGATCGCTGGAAGTTATCCATGATTGTCCACAAGTACTCGGATTTCATCGCTTATCCCATCATTTACGAGGGGCCGGCGCAGGAACCAGGCGTGGCAGAGGACGCAACCAAAGAAATCAAGATTGAAACCAAGACCCTGAATTCCATGAAGCCAATCTGGACGCGCAAGCCCTCGGAAGTCAGCGAGAGCGATTACAACGACTTCTACAAGCATGTGTCCAATGATTGGACGGAGCCCCTGAAGGTGGTCCCGCTGAAAGCAGAAGGGACCAGCGAGTATGAGGCGCTTTTGTTTATCCCTTCGCAGGCGCCTTACGACCTTTTTTACCATGCTTCAGAAGGCGGCCTGAGACTCTATGCCCGGCGCGTCATGGTCATGGACAAGTGTGAAGACCTGCTCCCCAGATATCTACGGTTCATTAAGGGCGTAGTCGATTCTTCCGACCTGCCTCTCAATATCTCCCGGCAAAGGCTGCAGCAAGATCGCCACATCACGCAGATTCGCAAGTGGCTGACGCTCAGGGTGCTGAATGTTTTGACGGAAATGAAAGAGAACGAATCAGAAAAGTATCAGAAGTTCTGGGGGCAGTTCGGAAGAGCGCTGAAGGAGGGCGTTGGCTCGGACTACGATAACAAAGAGAAACTCCTGTCGCTGCTGCTGTTTGAATCATCCCACGATGCCAAAGAGCTCACCACCCTGCAGGCGTATGTGGAGAGAATGAAGCCCGAGCAAAGCGAAATCCTGTATCTGACAGGCGAGTCACGCAAGGTGATTGAAAACTCTCCCCATTTGGAAATACCCAGGCAGAAGGGCTATGAAGTGCTCTATCTCAGCGACCCCGTGGACGAACTGCTGGTCCAGTCTGTTTATCAATTTAAAGAAAAGAATCTGAAATCGGTAACCAAGGGAAAACTGTACTTAGGCACCGAGGAAGAAAAGAAACAGCGGGAAGAGGAGCTCAAGAAGAAGGAGGAAGAGTACGCAAAATTTCTTGAAAGCTGCCAGAAACGACTCGATACCCACGTGAAACGCATTCGACTTTCCACGCTCCTGGTGGATTCGCCCACATGCCTGGTCACGGAAGAACACGAGTATAGCCCCCACTTGGAGCGGTTGCTGCAGAAAGGAAAGGGCGGTGGTCCAAAGCAACGCCGCATCATGGAATTGAACTCAGACCATCCACTGATCGCGCGCCTGTACGAGCGGTTCCAGGTCAACGCTGAGGATCCTGCGGTAGGCGACGCGATGGAGATTTTGTTCGAGTTGGCGCTGCTGGCGGAAGGATCAGAAGTGGCCGATCCTGTCCGGCTGAATCGGCTCACTCTGGAGCTGATGCAGAGAACGGTATGAATCGATCTCTGACACACTCCTCAGCAAGGTTGTCAGGAAAAAGATCTTGATCATTAAGCCACTCTATCTTTTGGCCGACAGCCAGTTGCTTTTCCGGAAAGGCCGGGATGGGGTATCCGATCGAATTCGTTCGGACTTGTCGTCCAGTGATCCGAAAGCCGTTTACATCGGCGCATCGAACGATGACAAGCCGGAATTCTATGATTTATTCACCGCCGCCATGAAGATCATGGAGGTGTCTCAATGCCGCATGGTGCCGAGACAGCTTGCAGATCAAGACAAAGCCTTCCTGCAGGAAGCAGAGCTGGTTGTACTCGCTGGAGGCGACGTCGACGTGGGATGGCGGGTGTTTGAACAAAATGGACTGAAAGATGTCATCTCGCGCAAGCGATACGAGGGCTGTACCTTCGTGGGCGTGTCGGCTGGGGCAGTCCAATTGGGGTTGGGAACCCTGACTCGAGCCGAACAGCCTAAGCCACTCAACCTGTTTGGTTTTGCCCCGTTCTTCGTCGGCGCGCATGCTGAAAACGACGAATGGTTCGATTTGCGTGTGCTTGTAAACCTCGCCCAACCTGGAGTTCGAGGTGTAGGCATTCCTGCAGGTGGGGGTGCGATCTACGGGCCGGATGGAACGTTGGAGCCGATTCGCCACCCTTTGATTGAGTTCGTAAAAACCGACGATCACGTTGATGAAGGTCTGCTATTGCCTTTGGGAGAAAATCGGGTGATCGGGTGATCGGAAAACAGGCAAATCCACCCACCACGGTACGAACCAAACTCCGCGCGACTTTTTTCACACCTTCATACCACGCTTCAGCGCTTCAGAAGCCGGCTTGATCACTTGGCCGCACGCCAGGGGCGCTTAAACAAGAACCGGCAGGCGCCGGGCTGGGATTGACTCATCCGCATGTTGATGGTTCCCTGAAAAGAGTCCGCGGTCTGCGGTGTCGAATCCTTTCCCGGGCCGGTCGCGGCTGGCCGGATGAGCAAAGTGCCCTGCGCGTCCTTGGGGAATGAAAACTCCAGGCGTTCGTAATTCACAAGGTCCCAGCCTTCTTCGCCAACGGTATTCATCGATCGCGTGACGATCTCATCAACAAGACATTGGTTAGCTTCAATCCTGAGCACCTTGTACTCCCACTTGGTCACGGTTATGGGTTCTTGAGGCGGTTGCACGGCGGAAGACGCCGCCGGAAACCTGTAGGCCGCAAAGGACACCAGCAACAACGCACTGCCCAGCATACGTAAAGACATAGCTCTCCTTTACACGTAGGGGGTTGCAACCGTAGAACGATACACAAAAAGGTTCTTGCAATGATGAATGATCGATGAATCAATGCCGTAGAGCTTCGCCGGGGATGGTTGCGGGACTGCTACGATACCGGCGACGGCAGATTGCTCCAAGATTGCTGGAATCGGACCTTCGGTTTCGGTTTGGCCTCTCTGAGGATACCCCAGTGTATCGTAATGGACACAAATCCGTCGCATGAGATCCTCTGTCCAAAAAGAGCGCAGTTATGCTCACGCAAGGTGAAAAAGCGCAGGGTCCCTCCGATGCCCTCGCTAATCGCGAGCAGACCTCGAGATGACGAGGTTCTTCTATTTTTAGCTACGTGCACGGTATTGGTTCTAGCCTGAGCCGGACAGGTTCACGCCGTAGGCGTCCAGCACATCGCGCAGTGTGACTACGCCTTCCAACCGGTGGACGTTGGCCCGGTTCACGACCGGCAGCAAGTCGAGGTGGTCGCTGCTCATACGCTCCAGCGCCAGATGCAGGGCGTGGTCGGTATGCACGTGGGGAAACTCAATCGTCTCGATGAGGTCGCTGAGCTTCTTTTCGATGCCGGCTTGCGCGGCGCCTTCCAGTGTTGCGCAGGTGACTACGCCCACAATGTTGCTGTCATCCGCTACCAGGCCGGTATGAAATTGGCTTGACCGCAGGAGCGAGAGCGCCTCTCCCACAGCCATCTCGGCGGGCAAGATGCCGGGGGCGCTCCGCATCACCTGAAATACCCGGCGCTGGTCGAGGGCGTCGCGCGTCCTCCGGTTAGGCAAATGGATGCCATCCTGGTGGGCGAGGGCCTCGTAGATCGGCTCTCTCTGCATCCGGAACGAAATGTAGAGACTGACCAGATTGGCAATCATCAAGGGTACGATCACCGAGTAATCCCGCGTCATCTCAAAGATCATGAGCACGGAAGTCATTGGGGCGCGAACGATGCCGGCAAACGCCGCGCCCATGCCGACCAGCGCGTAGGCGCCAGGTGTGGCGGTATAGGCGGGAAGGAAATGATGGGCGACGCTGCCGATGGTCCCTCCCAGCATAGCGCCGAGGAATAGGCTGGGACCGAAGATTCCTCCGGCGTTGCCGGAAGCATAGCTCGTGGTAACGGCAAAGAGTTTGAGCACCACCAGTATAGCCATCAGCTTGAGAGCCATCATGCTGTTAAGTGCGTCGCCGACATAGCTGTAGCCCACGCCGAGAACCTGGGGCACAAACAAGCCCATAATCCCTACCATCACGCCGCCTACAACCGGATGCCACCAAAGCGTCTTCCGGGGCAGGAGCAGAAATCGCCGGCGCATTCCCAGCAGAAGTTTGGTGAACGCCGCCGACAGCACCCCGCCGACGACACCCAGCGCTGCGTAA
>Ga0126378_10004438_pt1 | contig 10715 bp, 9 predicted proteins | sample PanSoiMetPlot_23_FD_92587 | JGI IMG/M metagenome (GOLD analysis project Ga0126378, IMG submission 92587) | Tropical forest soil microbial communities from Panama - MetaG Plot_23 | ecosystem: Environmental > Terrestrial > Soil > Tropical forest > Bulk soil | place: Panama | collected 2016-02-17
CCTTTCACGGTCAAAACACAGCTTCGACCGGGATCCCCGGCATTTTGATCTTGCCACAATTGAAAAGCTGACTTGGGCACCATGCGAGCGGCGATCGCGTGCTGCACTGCCTCAGGGTCAAGAATCGCAAATACGGTAACGCCTTCGGGCCCGCGCCTCGGCGAGCACCGTCGTGTCCATCGTGCCGCCCGAGGCGCAGTTGTCGTAGTAATCCAACAATACGATCGGTCCGTCACCCGGCGTCATCGTCTTGGCGAACGCCACCGATCGCTCCAACGGTTCGATGTTGTAGACGAATGCTTCGCGCTCCTAAATTTTTTGGGTTGCTTCGGGTCCAATGGTTTCCTTTTGTTATATATCACAATCTGCTGGATAAGTATATCATTGGGTGTGTGGGCTCGTTGGAGCTAAAGTCGTTGCCGAGCCGTAAGCTGATTGTTAATCCGGGCCTTCGAAGGTGGCGTATTGCCTCAACCACCATCGGCGGCCCATCATTGTGATGCAAACGCATGTACGCGGCACCGACTGAAACCACCGCAGCGATGCCGTGCCCACCGCACACGAGCCAACGTACACCGTTCTTGGCGGCTCTGGTCGTGGTCGCGGTTTTCATTCCTGAGGCCTGTGGCCTGCTCATCGGCGATTTCAGGATCACCCTGGCGCGCGCGATCCTATTGGTTTCGGCACCAGCGGTTTTCTCGCGTACTGTGGCTCTGATCCGCTCTGGCCGGCATCGGTTCGTTATGTCCGATTGCCTCATCCTGCTGACATGGTTCTGGTGGATCATCGCTCTCGCGAATACCGACGGATTGGACGTCGCAGTGAAGAGCGGCGGCGTGGCCGGACTGGAATTCGTGGTCGGATATTCAGCAACACGTTATCTACTCGAGGACGCCAATCAGGCGCATGCAATCGTCAGACTGTTCTGCATTGTTGCGAGCATCGCCGGATTGTTCGGGCTTTTGGACACATTCTCAGGTTCCTGGGTATTGCGAGAGGGGTTGGCGAAGCTGACTGGCTATACCTTTTATCAGACGATGCAAACCGACCCTTCCGATTATTATCGCTTTGGGTTATATCGCGCCACGGGGCCCCTCGAACATCCAATTCTTTTCGGAATCGCCATGTCTTACGGCTTGATCCTCAGTCACGACGTCGAGGGTCGGGCGCGCACCTTTTGCCGCGTCGGCTGCGGTATCGGTTTATTCATTTGCCTATCAACGGGACCATGGCAGGCAACGATTATGAGCGTGGGCCTCTCGAGTTATCGCCGCTTCGTGCGCTGTCGTCGGCGCTGGCTGGTGCTGATCCTATCGAGCGCGACCGCCTTTGCCATCTATTATTCGATGATGGCAAATCCATTCGGCTGGCTCTTCAGCCACCTTCAATTGGATCCGTCGACGGGCTATTTCCGAATGATGATTTGGGATTACGCGGGGGATGCCGTGTTGCAATCCCCGGTCTTCGGTATCGGCACGACTTCCGATTGGGAGCGGCCCAGCTGGATGCCCGCCTCCGTTGACTCGCTTTGGCTGCGCAGCGCGATGACGTTCGGCATACCCGGTGCCCTATTGATGGGTCTCGCGCTAATCGGCACGTCGTCGCGGCCGGTCGAAGCGATAATTGGGGGGCAGATTACGGCGAATGACGCTAAGCTAGCCGAAACGCTCGGCATCGTCACCGCAGTGACCGTCCTTCTCGGATTTATGGAAAGCTATTGGGGCGCTCTCATGATAATTGTCGCGTTCCTCGCTGGAACGCGTGCATTTCTCGGCCAATTGACGCAGGAACCAGCGCCGGCGCTGGTCCCGCCGCTAGCCGCTGCGGCGCTTCCTCAAGGTGGCTTAAACTTTTTCCGATAACGCTGAGGCTTTTATGCCATGGCGACCGGTCTCGATGCCCGAGCTCATGACGCGGGCTGGATTGCCCATAACGATCGAGCCCGGCCGCACATTTCCTAACACAACGCTTCCCGCACCGACGATCGAGTTATCCCCTATTCTCGCACCCGGTAAGATGAAACTCCCGGCTCCAATGAAGCAGCGCCTGCCGATCCACGTGTCCAACTGGCGGTTGTTTACCCCGTCGTGCGTCAAGATTACCGCACCGAAGGTCACGATCGTCTCGTCGCCGATATGGACCCCGCGCGGGTTGGTCCGGTCGAGCTTCGCGGTAAACGAAATCTCGCAGTCCCTGCCGATATCGTGACCCCAGCACTTTATTAAGTAATAACTGCGAATTTTCATCAGCCATGATCGCACGTGCGTTCTGATAATTGAAAGAAGAGGTGGAGACATTGGCAGGTGTTGGGCAATTGACGAGTATTTTGAAAATATGTATCAGACCCGCTACTTAAAGGCAAGAGGCTGGAAACCGAGTTTGCGTTTACTAAAATTCGTGACGATTTGGGCGCAGCTAAGATTTCCCGCAATCCTGCGGATGCCCTACCGCTTGCAGCGAACGGGGGATCTCTAAACGCTGGCCGCCGAGATGGTTAAAAAGCTCTTAGGCGTCGGGGCTCTTGCATCGGTTCCCGAAGTCATCGATTTCGCATCGCGGTTGGGACGCACGGTGATCCTCGCGCGTCTGCTTGCTCCGACCGAACTCGGGATCTGTATAGCAATTGGCGTGCTCCTGACAATCGCGAATCTGCTAAGCGATTTCGGGCTCGACAAGTTTGTCATCTCATATCAGCGCGGCGACGATGACGAGGTGTTGGCGTCCGCACACCAACTGCAGATCGGTCGAGGCGTGGTCCTTGCCTCGTTAATATTTATAGCGGCCCCTTGGCTGGCGGTATTGCTGGGTGCTCCGGGACGGGGCGCGAGCTTCCGATGGTGCGCATTGATTGTGCTGCTGCATGCCTTCGCACACCTAGAAATCATGCAGGTGCAGCGTGATTTCGATTATGCGCCGGCAGCCAAGGCCAAGCTGCTGGCGCGCCTTACCGCGTTTGCCGCCGTTTATCCGTCGGCTCGCACATTCGGCGATCATCGCGCCATCATCCTGAGCCTACTTATAGATGCGGCCGTGTACGCCGTGTCCTCGCATTGCTTCGCGCGGAGCAGCTACCGGATCATGCCACGTGATCGACGAATATTACGTAAAGGAATAGCTTATGGGCTGCCGCTGACGCTGAGCGGCATGGGGATCGCCATCAATTCGCAATTCGACCGTGTGTTGGTGAGCTATTGGTTGGGGCTGGAAGCGTTGGCGCTCTATGCCGTGATCCTCAATCTGGCGCTCATCCCGATTTCGGTTATCGCGGCCATTCTCGGACAGCTCGGGGTATCTTTTTTAACCCGCACGATGAGCCGTTCCGATGAAGATTCCTATGGCGCCCTCGTCTGGTTCTATGGCATCATCGCCGCTGTCTATGCGGTGATGATTGCCGCAACGCTTGATGTGTTGGCGCCACTGACCTTTGGCCGTCAGTACCATGTCGCGCCATTAATCCAGGGCCTTGTCGTGCTGATAGCTTGGCTGCGCATCAGTCGGGGTGCCCCGACCGCGATGATGCTGGTTCGGGCGCACACCCGGCAGCTCATGACGGCAAATCTGCTGGCGGGTGTCGGGTTGGCCCTCTCGGCCCTGTTGCTGCCGATCGCGCCACATCTCGAGACGGTGCTGTTTTGCCTACTGTTCGGAGACCTCCTTTCGCTAGTCTTCTTCAGCCGAGCGGCGGTAAAGGACGTCGAGCAACCCGGTTCGGTGTTGCGGCACCTGGGGTGTTCACTTGCTTCCGCGGTGCTGGCAAGCGCCGGCGTTTTCTTACTTGCGCCCCTTAATTTATGGTCCCGCGCGGCAGTTATGGGCGTCCCCATGCTGCTTATCGCGGCACAGATTTTGCTCGGTTTCCGCCGTTTCCTGCGTGCACCCGGGATAGGATTGATGCTTACCGGATCGCAGCATTCATGACCCATTTTAAACACGGCCCGAGGGCCATGAGCCCGGCGGCGCAGTCTCCGGGGATGCGTAGCCGAATCAGTATGACCGCTGCGCAATGCGCTTTCGCCATGTGCGCTTCACTTTCGACAGCAGGCCTGTATCGCGGAGGACACGGGTCGTCGACGCTTCGGCAATGGCAGCAAATGTTCTGAGAGCATTTGCCGCGATGCACTTCACGGTTGGAGCCCAAATATGCACGGTAGCCTCCTGCCAATCAAAGTTGCCAAGCCGCTCCTTCCACTCAGCATCACCGCCGCCAAAATCTATCGTCAACGCCTGCTCGGCCGAGTCGTCCCGGCAAACCTCGTCGATTACATTGATTGCGAGATACATTCCCGGCGCATATTTTGCGTAGGTCGGATCAAAGGCCATAAAGTCATTGCAAAGCACGCCCCGATATAAAGATGCAATCCAAAACGAGCACGGCCGATCACCGACATACAATATGTGGGCGCGCAACGTGCCCTTTTCGGCCTCCAACCGCAGGCGCTGTTCGATTTCACAAGTATAGAAGAAACCGACCCCAAGGCCCCGTTGATACGAGACGCTCGCGATCGTTTCTGCGTCTCGCAGCAATCTCCCAATTTCGGTGGCGTCGTGAAAGCAGTCTATGCGCACTTTTCCGTCAAAGTCTTGCACAAGTCTTCTGGCTCGGCGACGCTGGTTATAGCGCTCGTTTCCCGACAGTTGGGCCATGAACGAACCGCAGCTGCTGCCCAGTTTTCTGACGCGGTGGGTGCTAGGCCTCATCGAACGGTCAACGCTAAAGAAGCTCCGAGTCCGGATCGCGCGTTGGTAGAGCGCATGATTGACTTTCAAATGCTCCAGCACTGCTACATCCGCTTCACCAGCACGCAAAGACGCCCGCACATTGCCGATGAACAGCTCACTTTCGTCGTCGGAAACAGCGCCCATGGTGCCACCGTCAATGAACGTCAAAGCGCGCAACCGCAACGTGAGGAGATTGGCATATCCGATTTTTATTGAGATGTCCCGGTATTCGAGGCGCCCGATCAGCATTGCCTTAGGAGCGCCATCCCGCATATGCAGAACGACATGCGGGCGTATGACCTCGCGACGCGAGGAGATGATGAAACGATAAAAATCGAAATCGCCGTCGCGGTTGGTTTGGTGAGACGTCCAGAATCCCCGAAGTCCCTCCAGGTCGGGCATGGCGCGGATCACATTGAGGCGATCGCGTTCGTTTAACCGTAAGGTGCTGAGCGTCATTGGCCAGTAATCTAAAGATTAGGTGTAGAGATGTTGCGCGGCGAGCGCAGTTCGCGAGAATTATGAGAGAACTTGTCGAGACAGCCTATCTCCGCAGGCTCAGTTCACGCGAGCGGGAAGCGACGCAGCGCGATTCAAACCGTAATAGCCATAGGGATATCCAAAGCGGGAACTGCGGAACTGTTTGATATCGACTTTATTCAGCACAACGCCGGCGACGCGATGAGCCTCGGGCCGTAGCAATTTCAACCCTTCGGCGACGACCGCACGAGGCGTGCGACCCCATTCGACGATCATCAAGATTCTGTCCGCCATGCTTGCCAGGCCGAGCGCATCGACGACCGGCAACAACGGTGATGCATCCAACACGACGTAGTCATAGTCGTCTCGCAACTGCGCGATAAAATCGCGCATCCGTAGCGAAGCCAGCAAATCCGCTGGATTTCTCACGGGTGATCCGGCCGGGATTACGTAGGTTCCCGTTGCGGAGTTCTTGACTGCCACCTCGGCGACGGTTGCCACGCCGGTTAGTATCTCTGCCAAACCCGGTAGATTTTTCGCAAAGGCGTCCGATATCGACCTATGGCGGAGATCACAGTCGACCAAAATAGTCCGCTGGCCTGCCCCGGCACTGGATGCTGCCAGTAATGCCGCGGCGGCAGACTTCCCTTCGCCGGGGATCGATGAGGTGATCAAGATGACTTTCGGCTCCTGGCCGCCGTGGGATACCTTGAGTCCTATCCGTATGGCGTGCACCGGCTCGCTGAACAGCGAGCGCGGCGCTTCAACTATGCTCTGTGCCAGACCTAGGTATTCGACGCGCCGGTGTCGACTCACCGCTGTCGCGACAGGAATGAGACCGACTACCGGATAACCGAAAGTTCCTTCGACATCCGCTCCTGTCCTGACGCCCGACTGCAAACACTCCCGAATGAAGGCGATTGCCACGCCTAATCCGACACCCAGTACGCCGCTAAATCCGTAAAACAGCATGGGACGGGGCGAGCTGGGGGCGGCTGGCAAAATCGCCGATGTGATGATGCGTGCGTTGGCGGTCTGTAAGGTCTCGCGTGTCGAAAGCTCGTTGTATTGAGAAAGATAATTCTCGTACAGCTTCCGGTCCGCATCGGCCAGCCGCCGCAGCTGCTGCAGTTTCACATAATCGGCCGAATCACCCCGCGCGGCCGTCAGCATTTTCAAGCCCTCCGCGAGCGACTGCTCGCGGCGCACGGCGCTGTCATGAGCGTTTCGCATATTTCCGATAATGCGTTCGGCCTCAGCGTTTATCGTCTTGTTGATGTCCGCCAGCTGCGCGTGCACGATCAATACATCGGGATGTCGCTCGCCGAGTTTGGTGCTGAGCTCGGCCTGGCGCCGTGCCAGCTCCGATTGCTGGACACGCAGCTGGCTAATGACACTGGAGGCCATAACCTCCGGTATCTGCTGGATGTCACCCGACTTAACGATGCGAGAGGCTTGCTCCACCTGCGCTCGCTTGTCGACGACTTCGGCTCGAGCGAGAGTGAGTTGTTTGTTAATATCGGAGATCTGCTGTTCGCTGATATTTTGATTAACCCCGACATCGCTCAATCCGCTTCTGGCCTTGAGCCTTTCAATCGACGCTTCCGTTTCCAAAACGCGGGATTGCAAGTCGTCCAGCCTTCCCTTCAGCCAACTCGCCACTCGTTGCAAGGCGTCCTGCCGCGCCTCGCGCTGGCTGGCCAGATAGTCATCGGCAACCGTCTGAGCCAGCCGCTGCGACTTCGCCGGATCTTGCGATGTCGCTGAAATTTCCAAAACATAAGAAAATGGCTTACGTTCAACGTGAATGTTCTGAACCAGCACTTGAGCCGCGCGGTCGAGCAGCTGGGCCTTCGCTGGCGGGTCATCTACGGTCTGTTGTCTGGCCTCCAACCAGCCGACATCCTGCAGCCCCGCCCGCTCCGCCCACACCGCTAGCCGGCTGCGCGGTTGGAACTCGCGATCTTGGTCCAGGCCAAGATCTTGGGCAACGCGCAACGCGAGCGACTTCGATTTGATGATTTCGACTTCTGTATTCATCGCAATCCCATCAACATCGAACGGCGTTACCCGTTTCTGGACAGCGTCATCGACTTGCTGCCGCGAATCGAAAATCAGAATTTCAACAGTCGATTTGTATAATGACGGCAAAACTTTTAGGACGCCGTGCATTGAGACTAACGCAAGCACGGTAGTAAAAATGATTAATTTCCACCGCCTTAGCACTTTTTTCAAAATATCCGTAATATCTGTCGTCGGCGCACCACCACCACCACCACTGGCATGCGGCGCTAAGTTAATCGAAGGCGCAGGCTTGTCGAATATCAATTTTATCTCTCCTTTTACAAGGGCCGCTCAGTCGAATATTTGCCGACCGGAAATGCGTCGATGCGGCCAAACTCTTGATGCCAATTCCTTCGCTATGAGCCTAGCGAAAGCAGCGTTTGTCGTTAAGTAGCGCGGACCGAGCCGCCGCGGTTCCTGTATCGTGCGGAACAGCCATTCGAGCCCGATGTTTTGCACAACTCGCGGCGCCCGGCGAACGTGTCCAGCCAGCACATCCAATGCACCGCCAACACCCATGATGAACGGAACGCCTAAGTCATCGCGAAAGCGTGCGAGGAACCGCTCTTTTCGCGGCGTCGGCATGCCTATAAACAAGCAATGGGCTCGCGACGATTTGATACCTGCAACGACCTCGCATTCGTCTTCGGGTTTGAAGTAACCGTCGCGCCAACCGGCGGTATTCAGCCGCGGGAAACCCGCTTTTATATAGGTGATTGATTTCAGCAATACGTCATGACGAGCACCAAGAAAATACGGACGATAACCCTTTTTTTCGCAGAGGCGAATTACTCCCTGCATCAGGTCGACCCCCGCCACTCGTTCCGGTACAGGCACGCCCAAGAGACGAGCCGTCCAGAGGATTCCCATGCCATCAACGCTGATGAGATGGCTCGACCGCACATCGCCATCGAGTTCCGGATTGCTACGCATAGCGATGAATTTCGCAACATTTATGCAGACGTGATGCAGCGTCTTCCTTCTCTGCATCGCCTCGTCCGCTGCCGCTATCGTTTCCTCTAGAGTTAGGCAATCAAAAGGCGTTCCAAGTAACTCACGGCGAATATACGGGTTCACAAAAAACGACGACGCGTCGCTCGGTCGGGTCGCATTCACTGTTTTACCTTCGAAATAGGAATGTTCTTGACGCTGTTTTTCCGCCGAAAGCACATTATTAATTCACGGGCTTGCCAGAGTTGCCGCCGCCATTCTCCCAGGAAGTCGGTTAACAACTATAAAGGTTAACAACAACATGACATCAACGTATGATATTTCATTTGCTATTGTAACGCAAGTCCTCTAAATATGCCTCTAGTTATCCTCGAGTGTCGGGAGCAGCGCACCCCGCGAGCGATTCAGTGGACGGGGCGCTCATCGAGATCGGGAATGTGAGGTGTTGGCTAACAGCAAGTCCTGCGAAGCGATACGCGACACTGCAAGGGCCGCCGCAAGAGGAGCGATACGTTAAGTAACGGCTGCCGCACTCAAACGACACCGGCCGGGCACCAAGCCAATGGTTTGATGATTAAGAGCGATGAATACGACGATCAATTGTGGTCCTCATTGATCCAAGCCCAGTGATTCGCGGGGCTTTTAATTCATCAGTTGAGGACGGCTAGCGTCGTTAATTACGTTTTGAGGAGACAGCTTCTCGCCAAGACGGAAAAGTTATGCTACAGATTAGCGGAGCGACACAGAGTATTAGAGGCAAGTGCAATGACAGTGAGACATGCTATTATATCCGAATTCGAGCAAGTCGCCTCCGAGCAAGCCAAAAAATTGGCCCCGCTCTCCGATAATCTCGTCCTCCTCGACTCGGGGTTAGATTCGCTTTGTTTCGCTATTATCGTAGCACGTCTCGAAGACAGTCTGGGGTTTGATCCGTTCAGTGCCGACGAGGAGGAGGTTGATTTTCCGGTGACGCTGGGAGACTTTATCCGCTTCTATGAAAATGCAGCCAGGTGAGCCTGGTTCGCTTTGCGGCTGGCTCACAACCGCGGGCGAGCATTCGACCCTTTTTCTCTGGGGCGCCGATAGAAGCGCTGCCTTGCTGGCACTGCGTCGCGGCACTAGCCTCGCGGGCCGGCTGGGCCAACTCCGAGGCCGCTCGGTATTGCTGATCGCGAAGGACCAGTTGGCGGCCGGGTTGGCGCTCATCGAGCTCGATGGCATTGCCAGGCGGATCGTGCTCTGCCCTCTCGACTTGCGTGAAGAACATCTTCCGGCGGTAATGAAAGCGGCGGAGTGCGACGCGATCGTGTCAGATCGTGCCGCAACAGGTCCGGGCTGCTCGGAGGTCACGTGCTACGTCACCTGTACTCCGACTATATCGCCCGCCGAACCGCAACTGCGCGACGATCATCAAACGGAGTGGATCCTCCTGACCTCCGGCACGACCGGGCTTCCGAAATTGGTTGTCCATTCGCTGGCGAGCCTGACGGCGCCGATCAAACCCGGCACGTCAGCGCAAGTTCCGGCTGTATGGAGCACTTTTTACGACATTCGCCGATATGGCGGACTCCAGATCTTTTTGCGCGCAGTCACCGGCGGCGGCTCTTTGGTGTTGTCGAGCCCTGGCGAACCGACGGGGGACTTCCTGCTCCGGGCAGGAGCACGCGGCGTAACTCATATCTCCGGTACCCCGTCCCACTGGCGCGGCGCGCTAATGAGCCCGATGGCTCGCCGCATTTCACCGCGATACATTCGATTGTCCGGAGAAATCGCCGACCAGGGTATCCTCGACCATCTCCGGGCGGTTTATCCCAAGGCCGACATCGCCCACGCTTTCGCTTCTACAGAAGCCGGGGTGGCGTTCGAGGTCGGTGATGAACGAGCAGGGTTTCCCGCGAGCCTGATCGCGCCACGCGGCGGCGAGGTGGAGCTGAGAGTCGAGGACGGCACGCTCCAAATACGCTCGGGGCGGACCGCCTCCCGGTATCTCGGCAGGCCCGATGACTGCCTCGCCGATGCCAACGGCTTTGTCGATACCGGCGATATGATCGCAGAACGCGATGGCCGCTATTATTTTATCGGCCGCAGAGACGGCGTCATTAACGTCGGCGGGCGGAAGGTTCACCCAGAAGAAGTCGAAGCGGTGATCAACCGGCACCCGAGTGTCTACATGTCTCTGGTCAAAGCACGAAAAAATCCGATGACCGGTGCGATCGTCGTTGCCGATGTCGTCCCAATCGGGCGGCCCGGTACTTCCGATGCGAGGGCCCGAAACGAGATTACTAGGGACGAGATCCTCCAGACTTGTCGCCGCGCGTTGGCACCCTACAAGGTGCCCGCGGCTATCCGTTTCGTAACCTCCCTCGCGGTCACCGCTTCCGGCAAACTGGCTCGCCGCCAATGCTGAACGTGATCGTCACCGGAGGCAGCCGGGGCCTGGGTCTGGGAATTGCGCGGAGCCTCGCAATGGCGGGCTACGGCGTGGTCGCAATTGCACGACG
>Ga0126378_10004439_pt1 | contig 10715 bp, 9 predicted proteins | sample PanSoiMetPlot_23_FD_92587 | JGI IMG/M metagenome (GOLD analysis project Ga0126378, IMG submission 92587) | Tropical forest soil microbial communities from Panama - MetaG Plot_23 | ecosystem: Environmental > Terrestrial > Soil > Tropical forest > Bulk soil | place: Panama | collected 2016-02-17
GCGTAGTCTTCTCGCGCATAGGCATCGTTGCCTTGGGCGAAGAGCGACTGCGCCTCTTGGGGCGTGTAGTACGAGCTCTGCGCGAGCGTGGCGGTGATGAGTAGCTCGCAGATCATCGCCCTTCCCAACTCTCCATGGCGGTGCGGGCATCCTCGAGCACAAGCTCCTCCGACGGCGTTGACGTGCCAGGCGCGAACCTGACCACGTCGCACGCCTCGAGAGCGCGGAGGATCTGCGCCCGGCATTGCTCCGATACGCCCGCCGCGCGCATGCGCGCTTCGAGCGCGTCGCGCGTCAGCCCGACAACGGGCACGGCCGGCTTGGCCTCCAAGAATTGAAGCAACGCCTTCTCTACCTCGGAATAAAGCTCAGCCGAGCGGCCGCTGTTCCTCAGCTTCTGCGCCGTGCTTAAGCGTCGGCGCGCCTCCCGGATGCGCTTGCTTTTGCGGCTGGCCTCGTCGTCGTTGCTCAAGCGCTGGCGAACGAAGCCCACCAGTGCCAAGGCGAGCCAGGCCCCTAAGGGCGCCACCAGGGCCGGAACGAAGAACGGCTTTCGCCACAATGGATCGCCAGGCCAAGAGAAGTGCGCCTGGTGTCGCGGTGGCCGCAGGCCCCCCACCACGAGGACGTTTTTCGCCGGCGGCTCCAGCGTCGGCGAGGCGACGAGCTTCGCACCTTCCGAGCCGGTCACTTTGAGCTCGATCGGCTCGCTGGTGCTGGTCTCGTAGCGGCCGCTTGCGGGGTTGAAATAGGAAATTGAAAGGGGCGCCAACGTCACCGTTCCAGTCTGCTGCGGCATGACGAGGTATTCTTGGATCCGCCGGCCGCCGATTTTTCCCTTCCCGCTGGTCAGCTTGTCAGTAGATGTTGGCTCGTAGATCCGCAGCGAGACGGGGCCACTCAGCGCGGGGATCACCGCGTTTTTCAGATTGCCGCGCCCCTCGAGAATGACGCTCACCGTGACCGGCTGACCGAGTTGTACCTGCGTCTGCGAGACTTCCGTCGACAAGCGCCACTTGCCGACGTTGGCGGCGGCAAATCCGGCGGGAGCCCCGGGCGGAAGCGGCTTTACCTTGAGCAACACCTCGTTGCCGGTGCGGTGCACCCGTCGTCCGGCGAAAAGGAAGCCGGTGGTGATGTCCGCCTCTGCGGCGCCGATGCTCATCGTACCGGCCTTCATCGGAAAGAGTGCCCGGCGCTTGAGAAGGTAGGCGCGATAAGGAACGCCATTGAGCACCTTGTGCTCGCCCGAAAGCTGGCTCGGGCTGTCCAATTCTTCGCTCCAGAAGCCATCGAGCTTGGGGAGGTTGACGGCATCGACGGATGAGAGATCGACGCGGGAGAAGACGTAGATCGAGAGCGTCACCTGCTCGCCGACGTAGACCTCGTCGAGGTCCAGCGAGGACCGCAGAAATAGATCCGAGTCCGAGCGCGGGACGTCAATCGAAGGAAATCCATCCTCGTCCTCGTCGAACCCGGGCACGCCAGGCATTCGAAAGCGGCCAAACGGATCGGGGGGCCCCACCCGGGCGCGCGGATCATCGACGTGGCCGCGCTTGACCGTAATCTGCACCGCATCCGTTTTGTAGGTCCGGCCGCCAACGGTCATCACCGTGGCCGGAATGGTGATCTGGCCCGGGCGATTGGCACGCATCAAAAGCACATACGTGTGCGACCGATGGATGCCTCCGGGCCCGCTCCCGCCGAGCTGATAGGAAATCTGGCTGCTTTCCGACTTGCCCAGCACGCTGAAATCGGAGCCAAACGGGAATTGGAACTGGGCCGAATCGGGGGCATCGGAGACGGCGACCGTCAGGCGAAACGTGTCGTCCAAGCCCACCTCGGTGCGGTCCACGCCTTGCGACAGCTCGATCTCCGCCCGCGCCGGACCGGCGAACGCCAACAGCATGCAAATGAGCGGGCCGAAGGCCGCTCTACCAGTCCTTCTCATTCGGCTTCCTCGGTTTTCGCTGCTGAAACCTCCACAGCTGCAGATTCTTCTCGTTCTGCCTCATCGAATCCAGCATCCGTTCCGCTTCTTCCTTGCTCAGCCGAGCGTCGCCAAGGAAACCGGCGTCCACCCCGCCTTCTTCCGACTGCTCGCTCCCGGCGTCGGTGCCACCGTCCCGCTGCGGCTCACCTTGAGGGCTGGTCTGCTGGCCCTGCCCGGCGTCGGCTCCGCCATCCCGGCCCGCGTCGCCGGGACCACCCGCTTTGCCGGCATCACCACCCGCATCACCGCCATCGGTGCCCGCGTCTGCGCCGCCATCGGGCGCAGACCCACCGTCCCCGCCATCAGGCGGACCTGCGTCCGGAGGCGGCCCTCCCCCGTCCGGCTTGCCCTTAGGCGGCGGAAGCTTGCGAAGGATGACTTCGAGGTTGTGGCGAGCATCTTCATCCTGAGGATCGAGCGTCAGCGCCCTGCGGTAGGCGCTCACCGCCTCACCGCCGTTTCCCAACTGTGCCCAGGTATTGCCGAGGTTGTAGTAGTCCTTTTCTTGCAGATCTTTGCTCTCGGCTTCCATGACTCGGCGGTAAGCCTCTTTCGCCTCATCCCTGCGCCCGAGTTTGTAGAGCGCATTGCCGCGGTTGAACTCCACTGCCGCCGACGCGGGGAGCTGCCTCTTGGCCTCTTCAAATTCGCGGAGCGCATCCTCGAATCTTCCTTCTTGGTAGGCCTGCTTGCCTCTCTCCACGGCCGGGTGGTTGCGCTGCAACGGCCCGAGCGCGACCGCCTCGGGCCCTAAGGTAAGTAGAGCGCTCAAGCCGACCGCCAGCCCAGCGCGGGCGCTCGGCTTGGCAGCGCGCATCCGGGCCAGCGCGCTTAAAGCCGTCACCGTCGCCTCTCGGATGAACGGATCATCATGCCAGCGATGAGCAGCGCGAGACCGGGCCCGGCGAAGTACTGAAAGCGCTCGTCGTACCGTACGGTGAGTCGACTCTCGAGCTCGCTTTTTTGCAGTTTGTCAATTCGGCGAGCCACCTCGCGGACGGCCACCGAGTGTGGTTGGTAGAAGAGCTCGCCGTCGGTGGATTGAGCCAGAGAGGCGAGAGCGGCGCGATCGAGCCGGGTGAGCACCGTCTCCCCGTTTGCGTCCTTCTTGTAGCCGGTCACCTCCCCGTTCTTGTTGACGATCGGAATCGGCTCACCGGTGTCCGAGCCTATTCCCACCGCGAACACCCTGATGCCAGCCTCGCCAAGCGCCGAGGCGGCAGGACCGATCTGTCCGCTGAGGTCCTCGCCGTCCGACAGCAAAACCACCACGCGATCTTTCGAGCCCCGATCGGCGTTCTCCAGGACCTGCTTGGCGAGAAGCAATGCCCCGCCGATGTCCGTTCCTCCCTGCTGCATCTGTTCGGGATCGATCGCGCGCAGAAACATCTTCGCCGCGGCGTAGTCCGAGGTGAGCGGACATTGAATGAACGCGTCACCGGCGAAGACGACGATCGCCACCCGATCTCCCTTCAGCTCGTCGAGAAGCCCGGAGAGCTCGAGCTTGGCCCGTTCGAGCCGGCTGGGCAGCACGTCCCTGGCCAGCATCGACTTGGAGGCATCGAGCGCGACCACCACGTCGATCCCTCGGCGCTTCGCCAGCTCAGCGCGGCTTCCACACTGCGGTTGGGCCAGGGCCAGTGCAAACAGCAGTAGAGCAACGCCGTAGAGGGCGGCCTGAAGCGCCGGCCGCCGCGTCGACAGTCCAGGAGCGAGTTTGGAAACCGATTGCGAGGGGATGAAGCGCAAGGCTCTCTGGACGCGGCGGACGGCAAACCAAAGCCCAACCGCGACGAGCGCGGCGGCGAGCAGCGACAGGAGCAGATAGGGCGGTTGGGCGAAGCCGGCCTGGTAGCCAAGGAGGGTGAAGCGCCAGGGCTGGCTGGCGATCATGGAAAAATCCTCAGCCAGGTGCTGCGGAGGAAGAGCTCGAGCCAGGCGAGGCCGAAGGCCCAGAGCAACAGCAGCTGAAAGCGCTCGCGGTAGTTGGTCATCACGCCGCCCTCGAGGATCTTCGACCGCTCCATCGCATCGAGGACTTTTTGCAGGCCGCCCTTGAGCTCTTCGCGGTCGGTCGCGCGGTAGAATTCCCCGCCGGTCATTTTCGAGATTTCCTGAAGCAGCCCCGGATTCACCGGGATTTCGAGCTCGCGCCAGGCGGTGTTGCCAAACAGGTCCTGACCCGCAGGGAAAGGCACCTTGCCGCCCTTCCCCACCAGGATGGTAAACACCGGGACGCGCAGAGCCTTGGCCATCGCGGCGGCATCCATCGGAGAGATGCGCCCGGCGTTATTGTCGCCATCGGTAATCAGCACCACCACGCGGCTCTTCGCATCCGAGTCACGCAGGCGATTGAGGGAGACCGCCAGCGCGTCCCCGATCGCCGTGCCGTCCTCGAGCACGCGGGTGCGTAGCTGCTTCACCAGCTCCTTGAGCACGGCGTAATCGAGCGTCAAAGGCGACTGCGTGTAGGCGGCGCCGGCAAACACCACCAGCCCAATTCGATCATTGGTTCTCGATTCGAGAAACTCGATCAGCACCTGTTTGGCGACGTAGACCCGATTGTGCGGCCGAAAATCGCCTGCCTCCATCGAGGTTGAGAGGTCCAGGGCAATGACAATGTCGATCCCTTCGACCGAGAGGTCGCGGGCTTTCTCGTCGCGCTCTTGCGGCCGCGCCAGCGCTAAAATCACGAGCGCCACCGCAGCGAGCCGCAACAGCGGCAGATAGCGAACGCAGTGCGCGCGCCACCCCGGGCCGACCGCGGCAAGAGGACCGGTGCCAGAAAACCGGAACACGGCGCGCGTTCGCCCCTCGAGGATCCACCAGGCGATCAACAAAGGAAGAGCCAGCAACAGCCAAAGCACTTTCGGGTTGTGAAAAACGAGGCTCGTGGACATGGCTGGATTACCCGCCGGCCCCGACGACGTTTTTCAAATCGGCGCTCGGCTCGCTCGCCGGCGGCAATGTGCGGCGCACCAACTGGCCAATGAATTGGAGCGCCTCGTCGCACTGTGCGGTGGAAGCGGGGGCCTTCGCGAACTTGACCAGATCGGCCGCGGCGACGAATTGCTCCAGCTCCTCGGCCGGCAAGCCGCGGGAGCTGAGTTGCCGCGCCGCTTGCAAAAGCTCGGCGCTGGTGCATTCCAGCGCCTCGAAACCGTAGCGCTCGCCGAGGTAGACCCGGGTGATTTCCGAGAGCCGGAAATAGAACTCCCGTGCGCGCCCGTGCGCGGGGAGGTTCTCTCGCCGAAGCGCTTCGAGGGCGGCGAAGGTGCGAACGTCCAGAGGAGCGGGCGGCGGTTGAACCGGTGGGCGCAACTTTCGCCGCTTGATTGCGCGGTAGACGGCGTACCCGAAAAGGGCGACCGCCGCAGCGCAGGCCAGTGCCCACAGAAGACGGTAGCTGCGAATCGGGACGTCCTCGGGGGGCTTGATGTCCCGCAATTCTTCCCCTCGTTCGGCGCCGGCCGGCAGCGAGCTGGTGCCTTGAACGGCGATTCCCGGGACGACGAAGTTGCCCGAACGATCCGAATCGATGATCTCGAAGGTGAGGTCGGGCAGCTTGTTTTGCCCCAGCCCAAAAAGGGCAAGCTTCAAAACGAACGTGGTGGTGGCGCTGTCCTTGGCATCGACGCGATTTCGCGATTGGGCCAAAAGCTCGAATGGTCCGTCTTTCGAGGGCGGCCGCAACTCGTAGCGCTGCGAGAGCGTATGCCGAATGACGATCTCGTAGGAGAGAGGCTCGCCTAACCGGACGCGATCCGGCTCTGCGCGACTGCTGAACGAGAGCGGCCGCAGCGCCTCGCCCGGTCCGAGGGGCGCGCCTGGCCCGGCGTCAGCCGCTAACAACAGGAAAAGAAGCAGGGTTGACTGACAGCTCAGGCGGCCAACCTCCGGGCGCGCGCTCGGAAAAAACGCGCCAACGACGCCACGTATTCCTCGCCGGCGTGCAGCTCGACGTGCTCCAGCTCGAGCTTTCTGAAAAGGGTCCTCAGCCCTTCGCGGCGCGAGAGCATCGCGCTGCGGTAACCACTGCTCACCGCGCGCTCGCTGGTGTCCACCAGCACCCGCCGCCCACTCTCCGGATCCTCGAGCTCAACCAGGCCAATGCTTGGAAACGCGTCCTCCAGAGGATCGGTCAGCATCACCGGCACCAGATCATGCTTGCGGCCGACGATGCGCAGGCTGGTTTCGAAGTTGCTGGCCAGGAAATCGGAGATCAGGAAGGTGACCGCCTTTCGCTTCGCCACTCGAGAGAGGTAGTTCAGCCCGACATTGAGGTCGGTGCCCTTGCTGGCGGGGCGGTGAGAAAGAATGTCGCTCACCACCCGGAGCACGTGTTTGCGTCCTTTCTTGGGAGGGATGACTTTCTCCACCCGGTTTGAAAAGAGGATGAGCCCCACCCGGTCGTTGTTGGCGATCGCGGAGAACGCGATCTGGGCAGCGATCTCGGCACAGACTTCAGCTTTCGACTGCGACCGGCTGCCGAACTCCTGTGAGGCGGAGACGTCCACCACCAGCATCACCGTCAGCTCGCGCTCTTCGGTGAAGACCTTGACGTAGGCATCATTCATTCGCGCCGTCACGTTCCAGTCGATGATCCGGATTTCGTCCCCCGGCTGGTACTGGCGCACTTCGGAAAACGCCATGCCGCGCCCCTTGAAGACCGAGTGGTACTGTCCGGCGAGCAGGTCGGAGACGATCTTGCGAGTGCTGATTTCCAGCTTGCGAATGCGCTTGATGAGCTCCTTCGGCAGCAAGGGCAGGTCAGGGAACTTCGACGCGGTCGAAGACGCGCTGGATGATCTTCTCCGGCGTTAGCTCCTCTGCCTCCGCTTCGTAGGTAAGGGAAATCCGATGACGCAAGACATCGAAGCCGACCGCTTTGACATCCTCCGGCGTGACGAATCCTCGGTGTCGCAGGAAGGCGTGCGCCTTGGCCGCCAGGTTTAAATAGATGGTCGCGCGCGGACTGGCGCCGTACTCGATGAAGTCTTCGAGATCCCTAAGCCCGGATTGGGAGGGTTCGCGGGTGGCGAAAACGATGTTCAGGATGTAGTCCTTCACCTTCTCGTCGACGTAGATTTGATGGACTACTTGCCGGGCCCTGGCAATCTGGTCGGGGCTGATAACTTTGCGGGCCTTAGGAACCTCCACCCCGCCCATCCGCTCCATGATCAGCTTCTCCTCGGCGCGGCTCGGGTAGGAAACGGTCACTTTGAGCATGAAGCGGTCGACTTGCGCCTCGGGCAAGGGGTAGGTGCCTTCCTGCTCGATCGGGTTTTGGGTGGCGAGCACGATGAAGGGATCGGGCAAGGGGAAAGTGCGGTCGCCGATCGTCACTTGCCGTTCCTGCATTGCCTCCAAAAGCGCCGATTGGACCTTGGCCGGCGCCCGATTGATTTCATCCGCCAAGATGACGTTGGCGAAGATCGGTCCCTTGCGCACGGTGAAGCTCGCCGTCGGCTGGTTGTAGATCATCGTCCCCACCAGGTCGGCGGGAAGAAGGTCCGGCGTGAACTGAACCCGCATGAATTGGGCATTGATGCCGTCGGCGAGCGTTCGGACGGTGAGCGTCTTGGCGAGGCCGGGTACGCCTTCGAGCAGGACGTGGCCATTGCAGAGCAGGCCGATCAGCACCCGCTCGAGCATGTACCTCTGGCCGACGATCACCCTGCTGGCTTCCTCGGCGAGCATCTCCACGAAGCTGCTCTCCCGGATGACCTGATCGGTCAGGGCCCGAATGTCAGTGTTCATGCGTGCGCGCGCTCATTGACGAAGGTGAGGGCGAACATTACCAGCAGCCCGGCGACCATCGCGAGAAGCGTGCGAGACCGGCCCTGCTTGCCATGGCGGTTGACGTAAGGCAGCAGGTCGGAGACGGCAATGTAGAGGAACGTACCGGCGGAGAAGGCCAGCGCTTGGGGGGCCAAGAGCGCAAAGCTGACCGCGGAGCTCAACGCGAGGTAAACCAGCGCGCCCAAGGGCACCATCAGTCCGAACGCGGCCGCGTAGAGGAGGATCGCCGAATCGCTCTTGCCCTCGCTTCGAAGAATCGAGGCCAAGGCAACGGACGACGGTACCTTGTGGGCGGCGATCGCCAAGAAGGCCACCCCGCCAATTCCTTCGACGACCGCCGAGCCAAGCGCAATCCCGTCGAAGAGCGTATGCGCGGATAAGCCGAGAAACGCGGCCAGGCCCACCGGCCCGTGGCCTCCGTGGTGCGCGAAGTCGGCAGGCTCTTCGCAGACGTGGACGAGCACATATCGCTCGAGCAGGAAGAGCGCGAGAAATCCGGCTGGCACCAAGCTGAAGACGCCGTAGCCGCCGGCGCGGAATGCCTCGGGGAGCATGTGAAAGAAGGCGGCGCCGAACATCACCCCTGCCGCAAATGAGAGCAGAGGGAGCAAGCGCCGCTCCCCGCCGGCAAACAGGGGGACCAAAGCGCCTGCCATTGCACCCGCGACGATGACGCCGCTAAACAGGGCGACCGCCAAACCGTGGGTCATCGGCCACTGAGCTTAGCCACCGACGCCAGCCACGCCAGTAGATTCGGGCGACCGCCAGCGAAAGTCGATGCGGGCAGCCCTTTCAGAAGCGATACCCGACGCTCATCAGGATTCGGTGGGAAACCCCGCCATCGCCGAGAGGAATGTCGGGCGCGTAGCTCAGACCGAGAAGGACGTGGCGCTGGAGAACAAGATCGAAGCCCGCCTGGGGGGAAATGCCCAAACGCACGCTGCTGTCGTTAAAGAAAATCGGCCCGGCCTTAAGCCCCACGACAAAGCTGAACGGGTAGGTCACCGTCCGAAAACGCGGGCCGAACAGAAGATCGAATTTCTTCGAAGAGAGAAGGTAATTGGCGGAAGCATCGAGGAGAAACCAGTCCGTCGTCCAATAGCTCGCAGTCAACCCCAAGAAGAGCGGCGCACCGTTGTAGCGCTGACCGTCCGATTCGATCACCACCCCCCAATCGAAAGCGAGCGAGAACTGCTGGGCACCGCCTATTTGCAGGGAGCCGCCCTTTCCGTACTCGGAATCTTTTTGAACGTCGCTCCGCCCGCGCGACTGGGCCGGCGCCGCGATGGAGAAGCCGAGCATCGCCAGCGCGGCGGCGCAGGCTCGTAACGAGATTAAATTCGCTTGACTTCGGACTCTGTGCTCTGTGGACGGGCTGCATCCGGGCTCGAATTGCCCGTCCGCGTCTCGGCGCGAGAAGTGGGAAGCCATTGCGGATGCTTTTGCAGCAAGCGCAGCATCCGCTCTCGCACCAGGCACCGCAAATTCCAATTCGCCTCGGGATTGCTCGAGCTGAGCAGAATGCGCAGGGTGATCGTCGTGCCGGTAACCTCGGTCACTTTCAAATCCTGGACCTTGCCGTCCCACAGTGGCCTTTCCTCCTGCTCGAGGATGCGCTGAAGCTCGGCGCGAAACGCGTCGATGTCCGCCAAGTGGTCGACCGCGAGGGTGACGGCACCCAGAGTTTCCGGCGAGCCCTTGCTCCAGTTCTGAAAAGGTTTCTCCAAAAAGTATGTGATTGGGACAATCAAGCGGCGTAGGTCCCAGGTTCTCACCACCGCATAGGTGAGGGTAATTTCCTCGATCACCCCGTTTTCATTCTCCACCACCACGGTATCGCCGATGCGAATCGGCTGGGTAAAGGAAAGCTGTATGCCGGCGAGGATGGTCGACATCGATCGCTGCGCGGCGAAGCCGATCACCAGCCCAGCAATGCCCGCCGAGGCCAGCAGCGAGACGCCGACGTGGCGGACGAAGTCGAACTGCATCAAGAGCAGCGCCACGCTCACCACGTAGATGGCAATCTCGAACACCCGGTTGAGAACGGTGAGCTGCGTGCGAAGGCCGCGGATCCTTCCCGGATCCTGGCCCTCGAGAGCGGCCAGCTCCTGCACGTACGAGGCACTGCGGTTGACGAAGCGGCGGAGAAACCACGCCACCGCGATAATCACCGCTGAGCGCACCACGATTTCGAAAAAGTGGTCGGCCGCGGGCGGAAGCAGCAGCCAATCAACACCGGCGGCGACGAAGCCGGCCCAGAGCGTTAACCGCAGAGGGCCGCGGGCGGAGTCAAGCACAGCATTGTACCACCGTAAGTCTTTCAGCCGGCCGGCGCGTCGCGCGATGGCAAAGATGACGCTTTTCAGGATGATTGCCGCCAGCGCGGCGCCGAGGATGACGATGAGCAATCCGAGCCACTGCCACAGCTCGAGCGAAAGAAACGAGTGGTTGAAAAAGACCTCGTGAAGTTTCTCGGCGAACGGCGGGCCGTGCCGCTCGTAGAGTCGATCGATGGCTCTAACCGTGTCTTCGTCGAAGACCCAGGCGATCTCGTCGGGCGCTAGGTCGACCTTGACCAGCCGGATCGGCTGGGTTCCATGCGACAGCGGCAGCACCCCGAGCTGGAACCTCTTGCGGGTGCCATCGCCGTCATCGTCCGGCAGCTTGTTGTAATCGATGAACAGCGGTCGGTCGATGACGAATCGAAGCCGGCGCGCCAGCCGCGCCCCCTCGGTGGGCTGCAGGCGGAGGGAGATGTGATTGAGCCACAAATAGTGCGCCGCGAGTGCGTAGTTTCCGGCGCGCGCCGCGGCGAGAAAGCCCTGCACTGTTTCGGCCGGCGTATGTCGTTCCACCACGCCAGGAGGCGGAGGAAGGCCTGCGTTGAGCGCCACCGCCTCGAGCGCCCAGAGGCAGCCTA
>Ga0126378_10004440_pt1 | contig 10714 bp, 9 predicted proteins | sample PanSoiMetPlot_23_FD_92587 | JGI IMG/M metagenome (GOLD analysis project Ga0126378, IMG submission 92587) | Tropical forest soil microbial communities from Panama - MetaG Plot_23 | ecosystem: Environmental > Terrestrial > Soil > Tropical forest > Bulk soil | place: Panama | collected 2016-02-17
AATCCGTCGCCGACCAGCGTTACCTCCGTTATGACGCCCTGATCACCTTGACGATCGTAGAGGAATGGCAATCATGACAACGTTTAAGTTCTTCGGCCACGAGTTCACCATCTACCCGGGTCACCAGCACCCGGATGGCGGCGTTTTGCAGGCCCACCCGGGTGACACCCTGCCGTTTGACCCGGGTGACGGCCAGTGGCACGAGGTAGACGAGCACGGCGAGCTCGTGACCGCCGCGCCCCCCGCAGAAGCCCCCGCCGAGGAGGCCGCGCCCGAGGCCGGGCCGGAGGCCCCCGAGGCGGGCGCCGCCCCGTGATCTGCCCCCCTTGCCGCGCAGGCGCGCACGAGGGGTGCCCCGAGCATGACCGCGTGAAACCGCTGCCACCCGGCGTCGAGCCGTGGGCTGGCACCAGGTGCGACTGCCAGCACAAACAGCGTGTGCCGGGGGATATGACGCCCCGCTCCTAACGGCGTGAACATGAACAATGGAGGCGAATGGTAGCGGTTCCGACGACGATCTTCCCGGTCAGCGAACGGTTCGTCGGGATTGCCCGCGAACTCACCTCAGGTTCGGCTGCTAACCCCGGGCCAACCCTGCCGCTGACCTCATTCACCCCGGTTGACAAGCCGGTGTGGGTGATGGATGAGGCGTGGCGCGGTTCCATGGCCATGGAGTACGACATGCTCCAAGGCCCTATCTGGACTGACACGGGGTTCGCCGGGCCGGTGTACGGCGACACGATTGGCCACCTGCTCTACAACATCCTCGGTGACTACACCCAGTCTGCTACGGCGAACACCCCGAACACCACACTCACGGCGAACGCCGCCGCAGGTGCCACATCACTCACGGTGGCGTCGGGGACCTCGTTCACCGTGGGCATGCAAATCCAGGTGTTCGCCGCCGGCAGCACCGGCCCGGCGGAGATCGTCACGGTGTCTACGGGCGGCTCGACGTCGATTACCCTCAACGCCTTGACGCCGCTCCGGTTCGCGCATTCCTCTGGCGCAACGGTGACGAATACGACGGTGGCGTCTTCTACGTACGCGAATACGTTCTCGTTGCTCAACTCCGGTAACGGCCAGCCGGTGACGCACACGTTCACCGACCGCACCCAGATCCCTGGGTCGGGGAACAACAACGCAGTCCAATACGCCTACGGCTGTCTTTCCGGGTTGACGCTGAACGGGAACTCCCAGGGGATTTTCACGCACACGGGAACCCTGACGTCGTATTTCCACGCCTACCCGAGTGCGAACCCCGTTGCCTCGGTCTCGGGGGTCCGCGCGACCCCGAACTGGCGTTCAACGGTGGGCCTTAACGGCCCGGAGTCAACGAACCAGATCTTCGACATCACCGAATGGGAAATCGCGTTGACCCGCGTTGTCCAGCCCATTCCAACGAATGACGGGTCACAGAACCCGTATGTGATCGCGCGGGGAAGGTTCTCCGCGACGCTGAAGCTGTTGTTTAGCCCGTCTACCGATGAGACGGCGTTGACGTACATGCTGAACAACACCCAGCCGCAATTCCAGGTTGTGTATTCCAACGGCCTTTCAGCGGCGAATAACATCACGTACACCATCAACGCCCAGGTAGCGGCGTTTGACACGGCGAACATCAACGAATCCGGCGCCCTGTTCGGGTATGACGTGACCGCGAAACTCATTGCGAACACCACGAACACAGGCTGGTCCCTGGGCTACTCGCCGCTTTCCATCACGGTTAACAACGCAACGGCGGTCTACTAAGGGCCGGAGGGGGAACTCGGGAACGTGAAACTGGATTTGCCATCGGGTAACTGGGTGGAAATGCGCGGCCCGGATCAGCTAACGGCGGGGGATAGGGCCGCCATGCAGGCGGCGGTGACGATGCCGGTGCCCGCCTCCGGGGACATCGGCACCCTCGAGATCACCCTGGGGATGATTGATGACCAGTTGTGGGCGGTCCTCGGCCGCCTGGTGTTCTCCTGGTCTTACCCCATGTGCTTGCCGCGTGATGACCAATCCGAGAACTGGGCTGATTCCCTCGCCCAGATCCCCATTGATGACTGGAACGTCATCGAGGACGCCATTGAGCCGCACATGAGTAAATTGCGGGGCTCGGGCCCAAAAGGCAAGACGATGACTACGGCACACTCAAACGGTACCTCCAAGGATCGGGCCGGTACCTCCCGGCGGGGCTAACCCATGACACGCTCCGCCGCGTCCTCTACCTCATTGAGTTCCGGAGCGGGCCGGCGAACCCGGATGACCTTCCCCTAGATGTTGACACGTGGCTGTGGCCGACGTTGGCGGCGATACGGCGGATCGAAGCGGAGGCGGCGCGGAAATGACCCCAGAGGAATTGCCCGCCTACCTCAACGCGCGGCGTGATGTCATCCGGTTCGACGCCGCGAAGTGGGCTGCGGACGGGATGGCGGCGGCGTTTGACCGGGGCATCAAGAAAACCGAGATGCGGCGTTACACCCACACGCCACTCACCCGCACCCCCTCCCCGCCGGGGAGCCCCCCCGCGTTGGTGACGGGGCACCTGCGTGACTCGTTCATCATCGAGCCGGCGCAGGGGGGGCGGGTGCGGGCCACGGCCGCCGATGGGCCGCACACGGTGTACGCGCGCATCCAGGAATACGGCGGTGATATTTACCCGCGCGTGAAGAAATGGCTGCACTGGGTTGACGCCGAGGGTCACCATTTCGCCAAGCACGTGCGGTTGCCGGCGCGGCCGTACATGAGGCCCGCCGCGCACCGGATGAGCGCCGACGGCACCCTCTCCGACGCCGCCCTCCAATCCTTCAACCTCCGCGTGTGGGGGCGGTGACGTGCCTTCCCTGCCGGATATTGTCCAGCGGTTCGTCGCGGATGTTTCCCGTTACGTAGGCCCCCTGCAGGAGGCTGCGGCGGCGGCGGCGGAGTTCGCCACCGCGAACGAGGGCACGAAGGAAGCCTTGGACGGGGTGCGTGACAAGGCGGTCGAAGCCGGCGAGGGCATGAAGGAGATCCGCGACGCCGCCGCCGAGGACGACGTGGCCCTTGACGGGGTGCGTAACCGCGCCGAGGAAACCGCGTCTGCGTTCGGGCGGTTGCGTGACAAGGCGGCCAGCGCCGCCGCGTCTATGATGGCGAACGCCGGCGCCATGGATGTGGTGTCGGGTGCCACGGCGGGCGCGCACGGCATCCCCCCGATGATCCTGATGTGGGGTTCCCTCGCGGCGGCCATCGCCGCTGTTCTGCCAGGCGTGCTGGCGTTCGCGGGCGGCATTGCGGCGTTCGGCCTGTTCGCCTTGCCTATCATCAAAACGGTTGTGACCGGCCTGACGGCAACGAACCAGCAGCTCAAGGCCATGCCGAAGGCCCAGCAGGAGATCATCAAAAAGTCCCAGGACATGATGGCGGGACTTAAAAACGAGTTCAATGCTATTTCAAAGATGTTCGCGCCTACGGTGTGGAAGCTTTTCGGCGAGGCCCTCCACGTCGCAGCGGAATTGCTGCCGCGCATTGTGCCCCTGGCGCAACAGGGCGCTATTGCGTTCGAGCACATCATTGGTGACATTGGGCGCGGGATTCAATCCCAGAAGTTCGCCGAGTTCCTTTCCGCGCTGACGAAATTGGTGGTTCCCGCCACCGACGCCATCATGCACCTTCTGGGTTCGTTCATGAACCTCATTGACGGCGTTGTGCAGTTCCTGCCGCATATCTCGGTGCCGTTCATCAATTTCCTCACCCAGTTGGTGAATGCGCTCAGCGGCCCCCTGATAGCTGGCCTCAGCTCGCTTGCGCGCCTGTTGATGGACGTGTTCCAGATCCTATCGCCGCTATTGACGCCGCTGTCGAAGTTCATCATCATGATCGCCAAGGATCTGGGTTCGGGGTTTGATTCGATTCTAACGCCCCTGAAAAAGGTTTCCCAGGAGCTGGGGAAAAACCTCGGCCCCCTCCTAACGGGCCTCGAGCCGGTGATCTCGAATTTCCTGACGCCCAACTCGCCGCTGGTACTCGCCCTTGACGCCGTTGTGCCGCTCATTGGGTATTTCGCCGACGCCCTCGGCAGCATCGGCAACTACCTCACGTCGCACCCGGAATTCGCCAAGCTTGCGGTGTGGATCATGTCTGCGGTTGCCGCGCTGCGCATCGCAACGGGTGTCATGGCCGCGTTCTCCGCTGCCATGGACGCCAACCCGGTGGGCATTGCCATCATTGCCATCGCGGCACTGGTAGCGGGGGTCATTGAACTCTACAAGCACTGGAAGCCGTTCCGGGATTTCATGAACGACTGGGGTCACCAGATGGTGGACTCGTGGCGGTGGGCGGCAAAGGAATGGGACCGGATCGCTAAATGGTTCGAGAAGTACCTCAACGATTTCCGGGGCTGGTGGAAGCGTAACGGCGCCGAGGTCATGGCAATCATCCACGTTTCGTGGACGAACATCGTGAATTTCATGACCGTTGTCGGGAAGGCTTTGTTCACCGTCATCAAGGTGGCGTGGGACCTCATTGTCATGGTCATCAAGGTGGCGTGGGACCTCATCAAAGGGATCACGGTCACGGTGTGGGATGTCATCAAAGACATCGTGATGACCACCGTGCACGTGATTCGTGACGCCATTGACGTTTCCCTGCAACTGATCCAAGGTCACTGGGGGGCGGCGTGGAACGACATCAAGAACATGACCGGCGCCCTGGTGGGGGGCATTGGCCGCTTGATTTACGACATTTTCCACGGCCTTGTCTCAACGCTCTACAACGTGGGCCGTGACATCATCTCCGGCCTGATCTCCGGCATCGAGTCCATGTTCAACGGGTTGGTGTCAACGGCACAGAGCATGGCGTCAACGGTGACACAGGCGTTCACCGGCCTGTTGCACATCTTCTCCCCGTCGAAGGTGTTCTACCAGCATGGCGTCAACATCGCCCAGGGCCTGATCATGGGCATGGACGCCTCGCGTGCTGCGGTAGGCGCAGCGGGTGCGCGGCTGGGCCGCGCGGTCCTCCCGGGTGGCCTCGGCGGCGGGGGGGCAGGGTTCTACGGGCCCGCCATGCTGGGCGCGGGCGGGGGCGGCAGGGCGGTCACGGTGAACGTGACGGTTAACGGATCGGTGGTCACCGAACAGCAGTTGGAACAGGTCATTCAACAGCAGATCCTTAGGTACTCGATCCGGAATTCCGGTAACGGCCTCACCCTCCCGGGGCGGAGGTAGGGGTTGGCGCCCACCATTGCGAACCAGTGGACGGGCGGGCAGACCCTGGTGCCCGTGGTCACCGTCGGCGGCCTGACGTTGTTCCCTCCGGTGAACCGTTCCCAGCAGACGATCACCGGGTCGTCTTCGGGTAATTGGCTGTTCGCGATCATTTGTTTGCGACAGCACACCGGGAGTGCGGGCATCACCCTTTCGGTGTCGGATAACCGTTACAACTGGTGGGAGCCGCTCGGCGCGCCGAACGTCACCTCGTCTGCGACGGGCGTGGTTCGCGTCTCGGTGTGGGTGGCGCCCGCCGCGCAGGGGACCACGGTCGTGAACGTTGCCCCCACCGGGTTCGCTACGTCGATTGCGGTGAACATCATTGAGGTAGCGGGGATGCCGGCGCCGTGGCTGTCTCCCACGGCCGTGGCGAACACCTTCGCCAACAGTGCCACCAGCCTCTCGGCGATGTCGGCGACGCCGTCTGCGGCGGCGATCATTTTCACGGCGTGCGCCTCGGATAACAACACGGCCACCATCGCCCAGACGGGGGCGGGGTGGACGGCGCTCACGGCTGTGCCTATCACTAACGGCACCGACCACACCCAGGACCTGACACTGACGCCGTTCTGGCAGTTGTCGTCATCTGCGGTGACCTCAACGTTCACCTCGACGGTTAGCCAGGATTTGGCGGGGGTGCTGGCGGGGGCGGTGCAATCCGCATCGGCGCCCTCGCAGCCCTCGCCAACGTGGCCTTCGGTGACACTGGAGGTTGCGCCGGCGGCTGGCGCGTCTACGCCGCCGGACCAGATCACGTGGGTGAACGTGGCCGCGCCGACCCGTTTCCTTAACTTCACCATGCAACAGGGAAAACAGTACGAACTAGACCAGTTGCAGTCTGGTACGGGCACCATCACCTTTGATGACCCAGACGGGGCGCTGATCCCGCCGGGTACCGGGGCGTACGCGGGCATAGGCTCCGGCACGCCGGTGCGGTTGCGGACAATCTGGCAGGGTGGCGCCTACCAGGCCCAGTTCCACGGGAACGGCTCGACGGCGACCCCGGGGATGACCACGGGGAACGTCTTCGCGGTGGTACCGGGCCAGGTGTACTCGGCGGCGGCGTTCGTCGGGGCAACGTTCTCGGGGGGGAACCCCCAGAGTTACACGTCCGGGGCGACGGTGGTGATCACGTTCTCCACGGGGGGCGGCACGCCCCTCTCAACGGCCACGGGTACCACCGCCTCCGACCCGATCCTCCCCCAACTCGTCACGGCCACGGGTACCGCGCCGGCAACAGCGGCCCTGGCGAGTATCACGATCTCGGCGGTGGGAACGCCGGCGGCGGCGGTGGTGATCAACGCCGCCGCCGCGCCACCCGGCCCGGGGTACCTCATTCCCGTTCCTGCGGTGACGTGGAGTGCGGTGAACTCCGCCACGGTCACCACCCTGGCGTCGTGGAAATACGATAGGCGCGGCATTCCGGTGGTCACCCCCCACGGGGTGACGTTCAACGGGTTCTTCGAGCGGCTGCCGCCGGCGTGGGACCCGAACACCTACCGTGGCCAAACCCAGGCGACCATTGTTGACGCCTGGAATTACATCACGGGAAACGTCCAGCCCATTCTTCCGACAGAAATCCTTAACGACGGCCCGTACGCATACTGGCCGATGACCGATGCGGCGGGCGCCATTGTTGCCGCTAACCAGGCCTCGGGTAACTCGATTCCCCTGACTATTGGGTCATCAAAGTACGGGAACGGCGGCGCGTCGGAGGCGTTCGGCCAGGACAGCTCCGCGATCCTCGGCGCCCAGGGCACCTACATCCTCAACTCCTCCGTGCGTTCCCAGGCACAGGCGGGGATGTGGGGCGTCACCCTTCCCAACACCACCGCCATCCCGGGGAAGGGGTTCACGGCGTTCGCGTCTGACCCGAACTACCCCGCTGTGGGAAACGGGGTGACCATCGAGTTCTGGTTCATCATGTCCGGGCCGTTCCCCGCGTCTACGACCCAGACGATCCTGACGGTGGGCGCCCCCTCGGCGCTGAAAAAGCCGTTGTTCAATTTCGGGGTGACCTCTGCCGGGTTCCTCGACCTTTTCCAAGGCACGAACACCCTCGTCACCGGCCTTAGCCTCGCCAATTTCCTCACCACAACCACGGCAACGCACGTGGCCCTGACGTTCAACACGACAACGTATTCCGCGTGGGTGAACGGCGTGAATACCACGTTCGGGTCGTGGCCCGTGGCCCTGGCGGGTGATTTCACCGAAATCCTCGTGAACGGCGACGCCGGCCTGTACGCCACCATTTCCGCCGGCAGCCTCGCCGACACCCTTCACTGCATGGGCGGCGCCGTCGCGCACGTAGCCGTGCACAAGGGGCTGCTGGCGAACGAGCGGATCATCACGCATTACGATTCCGGCGCGTTCGGCATGGCCGGTGACTCGTCTGCGTTCCGCATTGAGCGCCTACTGGGCGCGGGTAACTTCGGGGGCCGACGCCTGATCGTGCAAGAGGCTAACCTGCACCAGACGCCCGTGGTGTCATGCCAGGATATTTCCGGGCAGCCCGCGACATCTTCGGTGAACAACGTTCTCGGCTCGTTGTCACCCGCGTTCCTGTTCGTGGCGTCAACAGGGGCACTGACCTACCTGTGCCGCGAGGTGCAGTGGAATAGCACGGTGCGGCACACGTTCGGGGAGAACATCTGGGCGGGGGAAATCCCCTACACAACGGTGACGTTCGACAACGACCCCACCAAGGTCCTCAACTCCATCCAGATCACCCAGTTGGATAACCAGGATGTGCTGATACCCCAGTTCAACGAAACGGGGTCACGAACCCAGTTCGGGACGGTGTCGCACTGGACAACGGGGTACCTCCAAGGAGACATCACCGAGCCCCTGACGTTCGGCCCGGGCTTGCAGGATCTGGCGAACTGGCTGGCAACCACGTTCGCGACGGCACCAACCCGGATATCGGGGTTGACGGTCTCAACGGCTGCCATCCCCGCCGCGTGGGGGTTCTACAACCAGGTCCAGCCCGGGCGGAGCGTTGTGGTGAACCGCCGCCCGCCAACGAACACGGGCGAGCTCATTTCCGTCAACGGCCGCATCACCCAGGTCAGCCGCTCCCTTGACTGGCGGAACGGCACGGGCACCGTCACCCTCCTCATCGACGCAGACACGGCACGCGGAATGCTATCCCTTGACGACACAACGGGGTTCGGGTTGCTTAACGGCGTGAACAGGTTTGCGTGGTAGCCGGTGGCCCTTCCAACCCTTCCATCGCCAACTACCTGGTCATCCGGGGTTGTCCTCGCCCCCGTTCTCCGGCGTGACGTTTCCAACACCGTTGCGTTCGTTGAGACCATCCCCTCGTTCATGGGCTCGCAGCTGGCAACGTCGCAATCGGTGACGAATAACACCCTCTCGGGGGTATTCATTGACGCGGAACTTCTTGACACGTGGAATGGCCACAGGCAGAACTCGAACGGCGGGAACTATTACGCGCCCATCCAGGGGATTTACCTCTGCCAGGCCGCCATTGCCTACCCGGGCCTAAGTTCGGGGATGGTAGCGGCGGTCATCCAGACCGTTTCCGGGGGCGGCGGGCTGACGTTCATTGGGGGACAGCGCGTGCCGCCGCGCGCTTCGCCACGTAATAACCAGCCGTACGCGGCTTTCCTGTTGGCGCAAACCCAGATCCTGGGGTGGGGCAACGGGGATTTCGTTGGGCCGGCGGCGTTCCAGAACACGGGGGGCGCCGTGACCCTGGTGAACCTATCCAACCAGTTCCCGTGGTTTTCCGCGCGCCTGGTTTCCCAGGGGACAACGTCTTCGCTGCCCGTTCCGCCTCTTACCACGTTCCCCTCGCCGCCAACGGTACTCTCGTCAACATTCATGAACACGAATGTCCGGGACACGGTGAAGTTCCTGGTCAACCCCCCGGTGTTCCAGGCGTTCTATTCCAATTCCGCTTCCCTGGCCTCGCAGACCACGCTTCCGGCCACGGGCACGCTACTGGGCATGAATAACACCTATGTTGACAACTACACCACGTTCTCCGGAACGGTGTGGACTGCGCCGGTAGCGGGGATCTACTTCTGTTACGCCCAGGTTGCGCTGACAACGAACACGGGCGCCCAGGCCATGGCGGCGGGGCTGACTGTCACCAGTTCTAACTACAACAGCGGGACCACGTTCACCTACTGGGGCGGTACCCAGGGGTGCCTGTCTTCGACAACGAACGTGGCGGTGACGAAGCGGCGGCTGCGCCTCAACGCCAACGACACCCTTTCCCTGGCAGGGTTCTACCGTGATTCCGGGGCGGCTGCTGCTACGGTGCTGGGCGCGGCGCCGTGGCAGACCACCATGTTCACGGTGTGGGAGTCGGCGTGACACTGCCAGCGCCGGGTGCCCCCGTGTTCGTCGCCGGCGCCGCCCCCCAGGTCTCTGACATGACGTCTCTGGTCACCACGCCGTTCACGTTCTGTTCGGTGGGGGTGGCGGCGCGCCTGGAGCAGCGCACAGTCCAGGCGATTGCGGCGACAACGTTGACGGTTATCTCGTTTGACACCGTTCTGGAAGACCCCTACTCGGGGTGGAACGCCGGCTCGAATTCGTGGCTGGCGCCGTTCTCCGGTTACTTCGAGGTGACGCTGACGGTGGGTACCGCTGCGGTGAACGGGACCGTGGCGGCGTCTGTTGTGGTCACGGGCAACCAGTACACGATGGGGGAGATCGCCACCCCCTCCACGAACGAGGGCAATGCCACGTGCTCGTTCATTGTGCCCATGATCGCAGGGTTTGATTTCATCCAGGGAGAGGTGTTTGCCACGTCTGCGGTGAACACGTCAACGAACGTGGGGTTGCGTTCGTGCATGGAGATCAGGTTCGTCTCGATGTGACCCCACGGGCACCGTGCACGCCTTCCCGTTAGTATGGGTACGTACATGAGGCTTCCGGCAGTGGCCGGGCCACTGGGTGCCCCAGCGACCCCCCGGGAGGCGCGTGAAGGGTTGGATCGCCTACCTCGCCGCACCCCCGGTAGCCCCCTCCGACATCGCCGGGTTCATTCCCCTGGTCACGGGCGCAGGCGGCGCCCTTGTAGTCCTCGTCATCGGCATGGTTATGTTCATGATGGGACGGATTCATAGCGACCCGGAGTTCCGGCAGGTGAGCACCCGCCTTGAGCGGGTAGAGACGGCACTTGACGCGGAACGCGAGGCACACCGCCTAACACGCGAGGCGCTGGAACTAGCCAACGCCCGCGCCGATTCGGCTGTGCGCAGCGCGGACCTGATCGCCCGCGCGATCATCGCCCAGAAGAAGGGCCCAGATGCGTGATGTGGCCATTCCGGAGCCGGCAGGTGACGGCCCGGGGGGAATGCACGCCCGCAGCCGATGACGAGGACCTGGCTCAAAGCGCCGAGAGCCGTGCCCGCGCCGAGCGTGACGTGGCGGCGCAACGCCGGGCGCTTCTCCGCGAGCGCGCGACCGTGGGCGCAAACTATGACCAGTTGTTCGCG
>Ga0126378_10004441_pt1 | contig 10714 bp, 11 predicted proteins | sample PanSoiMetPlot_23_FD_92587 | JGI IMG/M metagenome (GOLD analysis project Ga0126378, IMG submission 92587) | Tropical forest soil microbial communities from Panama - MetaG Plot_23 | ecosystem: Environmental > Terrestrial > Soil > Tropical forest > Bulk soil | place: Panama | collected 2016-02-17
ACGGGCACTTCTTCCCGTAAATGCTTACGAGGAGACGGGGCCGAAAGTCTCACTTTCTTGTAGGCGGCCTGAAAAGGGTTCTCGTGTCCCTGCTCGCAAAAAGACCGTTTCCTCTAGTGCGAGCGTCAGGCGTGCCTGATCGGCGAACGGCAAATCCTGGGTGCTCGGCAGGCCCCTATCTCGTCGTGGTTGAGAGCTATCATGGACGGTTCTCACGGGCAATTCGGAAGTGAACTGTTGAAATCGACGTTTGCACTCAAAACCCTGGCCCCCAGCCTGACGTCGTGCTGCTCGACGTTCGACACGAGGACGGAGAACCAGGGTTTGCGCCCGCTATCGTTAATGCTCGCCGTAGTTCTTACTTGACCTCGGGGATGCCCGCGGCGAACCACACTCCAGACGCTCCACCGTTGCGGATCAGCAAAACCGGTGTTTCGCAGATAGCTGGGGTAGCGGGAGTCAGCACGTCGTCGATGTCGAAGTCGCCGTCGACATCGAGGGCCACACGATTTGAACTGTGCGCGGTGGCCGAGGCGGCGGGTCCACAGAACAACGTGGCGAAGACGCTTGCGCCCGCATTGGTTCCGATGCCATTGCCCGCTGCCAGAAGCAGACCGCGTCCCTTGACCTTGATCCGGCCCTCCGAGGTCACATTCGCGTTGAGGTCGGCGATGCGCCATGGTCCCGCGGGATTTACGCCGCGCACAACGTTAAGGTTGACGGCCCCAGTCGCGGCAACACCAGTAACGGGGGTGACCCCGATGCCGCCCCTGAATTTTAGGTTCGTATTTTCCTGCGCGGCTGCGAAGCCAGTAATTGCCATTGCTACCAGCGCGACCAGCAGTCCGCGAAACATGGTCCGGACCGCATTGCCACTGTGAAATTCTCTATTGTGTTTGCTAGTCAAAATCATCCTCCTGAAAACCAATGTTGAGTTGTGAAAAGACACGACTGGCTTGACCGGCAGTGAGCGCACTCGCATACGAATCAAGCCCGAACGTCTGAAGTAGTTCGTGCCTTTTCCGTTTGGCAGTTGCTGCCAGGTGCAATCTGCCTCACTAGACAGGACGCGATCCTCGAGGAGTTTGCTTTTGCGGGAGCGGTCTTGACCGAATCTTTACAAGTTCGCGTGGTCGATGAGCGATCGGGAGAAGTGGGTGGCGTAATCCGCCGAACGAGATTTTCACCAGCTACACAGTTTTGCCGTGACGCTCAGTCTATGATTCGCTCGCTCTTGCACGCCTGCACGCCGGCCAAGCTCGGAAAGCAGACGAGCGCGGTACTCTTCGGCTCTGCTCGTCTGACCACTCTCACACGCCAACACATAGGCATTCGCGAGTCCCCGGAGATTGTGGACTTTCGCTCCGGTAGAAAATCGATCGACCGCAATAAGGATTCCTAAGTCCAGTTTTTGCCCTTTGGGTTCCAACAAAACCTCCACAGCAAGTTTGTTTTTTGCGTCTTGGAACAGCTTCGAGTTTCATCCGTGCTGTCTGCGAAGCGTTCCTGACTACACAAAGAGTGCCGGAGCCTTTAGCTCCGGCACGATCAGTTCAGTGTTCTCAGTTCGTGTAGCTTGTAAGGTCGAAAGAGGTCCCGCCACTGTCCTGGACAATTAACAGCTGCGACTGCGAGGCGAAGTAAACCAGGCGACTATCTCGGTCGACCAGATTCGTATTCTCTACGACAAAAGCTTGCAGCAACTTGGAATCGTTCGGATCGCTGCTCTCCAGTACGCTCCCGCGACCGCCACGGTTATCGACGCCCGCTGTGACTTGCTGAGGCCAATTCTCGATCGATCCTCCCTCGACGAGCGGTTCGTAGCGAACAGCTTCCACTTGGGCCGGCTGATGTTGCACAATTCGCGGACTTCGCTTCTTGGTTACATCCACGGTGGTCAGCGGCTGCTGGCCGTGCTCGATGTACAGGAACGTGTGACTGTACTCGCGTTGTGTGTACATACGAGTGATGGGCATTCCTGGCAGCGGGACACTGGCGAGTACCTTCACTCCGTTCGGCAGCGGCACAATCGGAGAGCTCACGGCCGCGGCGGGAAACATGTTCACGGGACCAACCTGTGACACTGCCGGAAGGGTCAGCAGGGCACAAATGAAGAGGGCGGCGAACTTACACCGGTCGCCCAAGACTGCAAACAATCTCTTTTTCAAAAATCATCTCCTTGAGGTTAGGGCGCTCCGGCGGCCGGAACGCAGATTGAAATTGAGTGACCTTTACCTTTGCGGCCAATCTCACCGAATCGGCCTGCGTGGCTCGGGAGAGCGATCTGTCTCACCGCGTGAGCGGATCACTTCCGGATGCTGCAGCAACCGGACGTTGCGTTGTTTTTGCGATTGCCACTACGGAATGCAAGGAGCCTGCCATCCGAGCGCCGTTGTACCAGTGATTGGTCCCAATAGCGCCGCTGCGGCTGCCAATCCGTCTTAATTGAATATTTGAGAAAGCGATTTTTTCAGAAGCGTCGCAGGGCCTACGTTCGCTTACGAAAATCCTGCCCCAATGCGTTAGGTGGTTTCCTTTAAGAACGGTGCAGCGCGGCCTTGGTGAGCTCCAGAAGTGCATCGTGGGGTAGGTAATTTTTCTCCAAACTTGGAACGTGTCGACCCGGCTGACACGCGAGAGTTCTTCAATTAACATAAACAGAACGCTGGCCGGAATGGCCGGAACTCCCCGCATCTAACTCACTATGTTGAAGAAGCTGGCTGTCGTCACGGTTCTCTCTCTATTTGCATCACTCGCGGCCGCACAGGACAAGGCTGCCATTCTGAAACCGCCGAAGGGTTCGTCGGTGGCTATCGTGATTTTCGAGGACCTCGAGTGTCCGGACTGCGCCAGGGCGGCGCCGCTGGTGGCTGAGGCGGCTCGTACCTATAAGATCCCGCTGGTGCGGCACGACTTCCCGTTGCCTATGCATCCCTGGGCTTACGACGCGGCCATCCTGGCGCGCTACTTCGACACTCATTCGAAAGCGATGGGTAACGAATTCCGCGACACCGTCTTCCGCCATCAGCTGGAGATCACCAGGGAAGCGCTGCGTCCGTTTGCGGAGAAATTTGCTGCTGCCCACAAAGTCGATCTGCCGTTCGTGGTCGATCCGGAGGGCAAGCTGGCGAAGCTGGTGGACGCCGACCGGGAGTTGGGCAAGCAACTGGATCTGCAACATACGCCTACCCTTTACATCGTCAGCAACAAGCACGCCGGGACGCCGTTCGTTGAGGTCGTCGATCGCAGCCAGCTGTTCCAGCAGATCGACATGATGAAGAAAGAGTAACTCTGACGGCGGCTCGTGTGGGGAGTCATTGTCCGGAAAGTAGAATTGCACAAGATACGGTGCAGACTTTCGTAACTGCCTCATTCGCGACAGCTTATCGGGATGACTAGCTATTTCGCATGGTTATAACGTACAATGCAGGTGCGTTTGATTTTTGCGGTCCTATGCACCCTGCAGTTTCTCCGCCTACCAGCGTGACCTGCCTGCAACAGTCCTGCGAGAAAATAAGCGCATATCTAAGAGTAAAGGAAACAAAGCAACACCATGGAAACAGGAACAGTAAAGTGGTTTAACGACGCCAAGGGTTATGGATTCATCAGCCGCCAGAATGGGGAGGATGTATTCGTGCACTTTTCCGCGATCCAGTCGAATGGATTCCGCAGCCTTCAGGAAGGGCAGCAAGTTCAGTTCGATGTGGTCAAAGGCCCCAAGGGCTGGCAGGCCGAGAACGTAAAGGCGGTCTAACCACTTTCGGTCACGAAAAAAATTAGATCAAGGGGCGGCCAGACTGGCCGCCCTTTGTATTTGGGCTTCACCGATTCTCAACACTTACGCTACGTTATCTCGCCCCTTCAATTTCGACTTTCTCGCAGACACCTAGAGTTCCGGAACGGACTTGAGCTGCGTACTGGCCTGTCACAATTCGCCTCCAATGTCGCTTTTTTGTCCTAAACTTCGTCGCATAAGGGGGAACCGATGCCATGAAGACTCTAACGGGCGCGGGTCGAATTCTTCTCGGATGGATTGCTCTCGTGGTGGCACAGATGATTGCAGGAGCGGTGATCCCCGTCCGGATAACGCTACCTCCGCACGCATTCGCCTGGTTTTTGTTGGCCGACCTGGTGATTGCTGGCGTGCTCGGATGTGTAGCGTTGCGTTCGCAACAAAGAGGCGTAAGGCTAGGCGTGGTGATGGCGGCGATTCCTCTGGGAATTGCGGTGGTGAATCTGATCGAGGGCGGGTTCTTTCTATCGCAACCAGGCGTCGGCTGGACGCGGATTGCGATGCAGACAATTCTTGGGTACGTGCTCGTCGCGCCGGCATGGGCTTTCATCTTTGGACGAATGCGCCGTCCGCAGATCGAACCGGTAGCAGCAAGGCTAGACGGAACTGTCTTGAAGTTCCTGCTGTGCGACGTTGCGTATCTCGTCCTCTATTACGCGGCGGGCATAGTGATTTTTCCGTTCGTCAAGGATTTCTATGCTACGCAACATATCCCACCAATACGAACGATCGTGGCCTTGCAGTTGCTGGTTCGCGGACCGGTATTCGTGTTCATTTGTATTTCACTGATGAGAATGCTTCAGCTCCCGCGACGGGCTGGTGCCGTTGCCACCGGTTTGGCTTTCACGCTGCTAAGCAGCGTCGCGCTGATCGCGCCGAATCCGTTCTTCCCAGACTCAGTTCGATGGGTCCACTTCGGCGAAGTCATAGTGTCGAACTTTATTTTTGGCACGACTGTCGGGTGGATTTGGGCGCCGCCGCGCCAGGGTGAGGTAGAGCAAGCAATGAAGGCCGCGGCTTGATCCGATCGTTGCACTCTTGTCACTTCTGGCGATTTTATTCATCATCAGAACATGACATTTTTTATGGGTCTTCTTGTTTTCGCGCTAAGCGCAACGGCGTTCGCGGGGATCATTGACGACGTCCGAATGCAGCTGGCGAATGACAATTTCGCCGCCGCCGAATCGGAGTTGAATTCCTACAAATCGCAGAGTGGCGTGACGCCGGAATATCTGGAAGCGCTCTCGTGGATGGCGCGCAGTGCGTTGAGCAAGCAGCAGTACGCGCAGGCGGAGAACTACGCGCAGCAGACCAAGACGCTGGCGATCCAGCAACTCAAGAGCAGAAAGATGGATGCGGAGCCGCATCTGCCGCTGGCGCTCGGCGCTGCGTACGAAGTGCAGGCACAGGCGCTCGCCGCGGAAGGCAAGAAGACCCAGGCGGCTACTCTGTTGAGAACTGCGCTCGCGTCGTATGGAAACACCTCAATTGCGGCCCGCCTGCACAAAAATCTCAACCTGCTGAGTTTCGTGGGACGGCAGGCTCCTCCGATCCAAACCAAGGAATACATCGGCATGCCGCCGGCCTCGTTGGCGCAACTGAAAGGGACACCGCTGCTTCTTTTCTTCTGGGCGCACTGGTGTGTCGATTGCAAGGGAGAGGCGCCGATCCTCACGCGGCTGCGGTCGGATTTTCCAGCGCTGATGTTCGTGGCACCAACGCAGCGCTATGGATACGCCGCGCGCGGCGAAGAGGCGACGCCCCAGGCCGAACTCGCCTACATCAACGCAGTCTGGCAGCAGTACTATCCGGGGCTGCAGGGGATCTCGGTCCCGGTGAGCGCGGAGAACTTCAACGTGTACGGCGCGAGCACAACTCCGACGCTGGTGCTCGTCGATCGCACCGGAAAGATCGCCTTCTATCATCCGGGAGCGTTGTCGTATGAGGAACTTCACGGGGCGATTGAGAAGGTCCTGCACGGCTAGAGTGAGATGAGGACCATCTGAGTTAGTGTCACCGCCGCGTGACTAGCGGAAAGACACTGCAGGCTGTTACGAGGAAAACCAGCCACGCTGCGACTCGCCTATAATCTCTGCGTCACTCGGGACCTATCCAATGCTACTGACCTTCGATCATGGCCCGATTCGCGAGTTGCGGCTCAAGCGTCCGCCGGCGAACGCCCTCTCGCCGGAATTGATCGTCGCGCTTCGGGAGCATATTGAGAGTGCACCGCAAAAAGGCAGTCGCGCACTGATTCTTTCGGGTTCGCCGGGTAGATTTTCAGGGGGACTCGATGTGCCTCTTCTGCTCGGCTTCGATCAAGCCGCTATCGCCACGCTGTGGCGCGAATTTTATGCTCTGCTGAAAGCGCTGGCGGTCTCGCCGATTCCTATCGCTGCCGCCATCACAGGCCATGCTCCCGCCGGCGGAACCGTGCTTCCACTGTTTTGCGATGTGAGGTTCATGGCCGACGGAGATTTCAAGATTGGACTTAATGAAGTGCAGGTCGGGATTCCCTTGCCGCCCGTGATTGTAGCGGCCCTGCGCAGGCTGGTTGGCCCCCGGCAAGCCGAGCGATTGGCGGTAAGCGGCGCGTTGATTTCGTCTCCAGAGGCACTGGCCGCCGGCCTGATCGATCATCTGGCGCCTCCCGGTGATGTTATCGAGCGCGCACTCATCTGGTGCCAGTCGCTGCTCGCGTTGCCTCCGCAGGCGATGGCCGCTACCCGACGAGAAGCCCGCACCGATCTGGTCGGGTACTTCGAGCGAAATCTCGAGGCCGAGTTGCAGGCGGTCACCGTCAGCTGGTGGGCGAACGAAACGCAAACAACGCTGCACGCTCTGAGCGCGAAACTGGGAAAGAAGACCGCCGTGACTCGCTAAACGTAGTGCGTTTCGCACGCCAGGCAGCCTTCTTACTGGCACCGTTCCCTTAGAAGTGAAATCTGTACTTCACCTGAAACGCCAGCTCGCGCGGATTGGTAAAGTGCGATCCGCCAAATGTATTGCTGTTGTCGAGCATGAAGTGATTGTTGCCGACATTCAGCGCGCTGAAACGCACGTTCCAGTTCTCTCCGAACGATTTCCCCACTGAGAGATCAACTGACGTGTGCGGGGGCAGGTGGCCGGGACCATCGCCATCCAAAAATCCAGAACCGTAATTCACGTTGACCGAGCTCCAGATCCGGCGTGGCAGGTTCACGCTGACGCCGGTGCTGACCGTATCGCGCTGATCGTGATCGAGGAAGAAGTAGCCTTCGTCAGGCGGCGAGAAATCGGTGAGGCCGCCGGTAACTGCGCCCGCACCTTCCACATACTGGTGCGAGTAAGCCAAGTGGAACTGCGCCCTGCCCGCGATCCGCGGCGAAGTTGCGGTCGTCTCCCATCCGTGAATTCGTGCGCGATCGATGGTCAGCGGGAAAAATATGTTGGAGTTGCCAACAACATCGTGGTCGAAGAAGTTGCGCGCCGCGGTGCGGAAGTTGGCGACGTCGAAGGTCCAGCCGGCAAAGGGGATCGTCAGTCCGAATTCGCGCTGTTCATCGCGCTCTCCATGCAGCGGAAGGAATCCGCAGTCGCTGCTGTTGCACTGCTCAAGCAGCGGGCCCGAGACCGTCATCAACGGCGGTGGCTGGTAGTAGCGTCCCCAGAATGCGCGGGCGACCCAATGCAGCTTGGGAATCTGGAGGGCGGCGCCGAGGCGCGGGTCGGCAGCATTTTCGCTGATCGGATGATTGCCTCCCAGCAGCGTATCGGTACCGGTGCCGCCGAAGTGCGTGAGCCGGACGCCCCCGTTCAGGGTAAGCCAACGTGTGACTTTGTATTGATCCTCGAGGAAGATGGCCTCGACGTTGCCCCAAAGCTTCTCGCGATCGGCGGGGACCAGCACCGTGCCGTCGCCGCCGTTCACGGCAAACAACTGATTATCGCGTTGCGCGAAGGCCTGCACACCGACCCGGGCGGTGTGATGGCCACGCGTGTAGGCGGCGGAAACGACACCGCCGATGTAGTTCGAGCCGCGGTCATCCTGGGGAACTGAAATTGTGGGATCAGGCGTGCCCGTGTAGTCCCCGATGTAGTGCGCGCGGTTGAAGTGATAAAACGGCGAGACCGTCACTACCAGGCCGCTGCCAACCGTGTGCAGCCACGAGAAATTCACGAACGCGTCGCGCTCGTTTTCCACGTCGCGGACGCCGATCGCCTGGCCATCAGGATCGTTGGGAACCTGATAATGGTCGCCACGGACCGAGGTCACGAGCCGGAGCTGGTCGTTCGGCGATTTGTTGAAGATCAATGAGCCAAAGCCGCTGAGTCCCGCCGCCTGGTTATGCAGATTCTCGGGACTGGGCGTTTCCAGACCGAGATCGGTTCGATATCCCGAAAGGCTTCCATACCACGCGAAGCGGTCGCTGTGATCGCCAAAGCTGATCTGCGGATTGGTGCTGTTGTAGCTGCCGTAGTCGAGAACCAGCTCGCCCTGCCGGTTGCGCTCAAAGCCCGAGCGCGTAACCACGTTGAAAACTCCGTAGGTGCGGTCACCATACTCGGCGTTGTATCCACCGCGCTGCACTTCGAGATAGTCGATGTCTTTCGGATCGAACTGCGGTCCGACGTTCGACGCGATATTCGTATTCGGTACGGGCACTCCGTCGAGCAGCCACGAAACCTGGTGCCCGCCGCGGATGTGCAGCTGGTCGTGCACCATATAAGCGCCGGGCGTGAAGTTCGTGATCATCGCGAGGCTGTTCGTGTTGTCGGCGCCCGGGGTTTCGTTGATCGCGGCTCGGTTCACGAGGTTAGTGCTGGTCGAGGACTCCGGATTGACTGCCGGCGCGACGTCCTGCACTTCGACGGTTTCCGCGCCATGTGCGATCGCCAGCGAGAAGTGCGGCTTGGCATCGCGCTCAGAGGTCAGGACGAAGCTTTGGTCTTCCGTAGCGAAGCCGGGCGCTTCGACCGTGACGAGGTAGTCCCCCAGTGGAACGTTCTCGAAGCGAAATTCGCCGGCTTGATCACTGATTGTTCTCTGCGACCAGTCTGAAGTCGTGCTGCGGAGTATGACCTTTGCATCTGCGACAGGCCGGTGCTGCGGGTCGTGGATCAAACCATGCACTGAACCGAAAATGGCGGCGCTCGCCACCACCGCGAACAACAATGTGGTAAGCAGTAGCCCGATACTTATCAATTTTGTGTTCATGAATCCTCTGCAATCGGCTAGACAGCGAACCCGGAATTCGCGAGATTCGATACGGATCGACAGAAAAATCACAGGCCGCGTGTGCGGCGTGGATCAATCCTTGTCATCCTTCTCGTGGGGGACTCGCTCAGGATGTGCGGTTTTCAGAGGATGGGAGGAGCGCGGCCGGGATGATTGAGGGCCGGCTCGAAAGAGAAGGCCTGCGAATCGGGAACCGCGGAATCTTGTTCTGTGTGGCTCAGCTCGCTCTGCGTCGAACGCAGTGAGGTCTGTGCCCACTGGGAGCGCGCCATCGTGCGGCAGCACTCATGATCCTGGCAGCAGTCTTTGCCGGCGAGAACCTCATCGCTGGAGACCGGCAACGCGCTTTCCGCAGCAGCGGCTTTGTGGTGGTGATGGCACTCCGACATCTCCGACCATACGCTCGCGGGAACCGGCTTGCGGTTGCAATGAGGATGCTGCATCGCCATGGTCGACGCTGCAGCAAACGGGGAGAACACTCCCGCGAGCAACACAAACAGCAGCGTTCTGGCGATCAGTCGTTGCATATCCCCGTACGCAGAAAGGAAGAGGGTTTCTCGCGTCACCGAGGGCTCACGATCTCACCCAAGTCGGGAGCCGGCGCAAGAATCTGCGTGCCGTAAGCATAGGGCAGTTTTGGAATTGGAACAATCCCCCCTGGGGAGGGAGACAGAAATTTGACATTCGGGGTTGGGCCAACCAGTGGGCAAGTGTATCCAGGCAAAATGTTTATACCGGCGTAGGTTCGCGGGCGCGGGCGCCCGCACTACATAGCTCGGACGGGCGCGGACCCTTCGTCGCCGCTCAGGGCAGCCAGCCCGTCCCTACAATGTCACGAACGTCCAGCGAAAAACTATCCCCGCGAATAATCCGCCTTCCGCACTAGCGACCCACAATATCGGCTTTCAGGCCGCCGATCGCGGTCAGCACCTCCGACTTCTCTTTCTCCGGAACCTTGAATTTGTCGAGCGTGCCGACCAGGTATTTCACGCTCGCGTTCCAATCCGCTTCGCTGATGTTGAGGCCGGTGTGCGCGGTCTTCATGTCGCGCCCTGTGTACTTGCAGGGACCACCGGTAGCGACACAAAGGAAGTCGATCACGTGCTGGCGCACTCTGATTTTTGAATCCGTGCTCAGCCCGGTGAAGAAGCGGCCAAGTTGCGGATCGGTCGCAAGATGGGTGATGAAGTCGTCGGTGACGGCGGCAATTGCGTCATAACCGCCGAGGCGTTGGTATAGCGTGGGTTGCGATTGCGCCATCAGTTGCGGCGTGGCCACGAAAGCCGGCGTGACCGCGGCGAAGGACATCAAGGCGAAATAGAGAAACGATGTCAGCTTTTTCATTCTTGTCTCCTCAACAGGGTGATTACTGCCTACTCAGAGGAAGTACGTGAGGGTGGGGCTGTCGGATTGGTAGAAATTAACTGGGCGGGAATTGCTCGCGGGGATTTCCCGAGGTTAGCGCGCAAAGAACGCGCGCGAACCTGGGGCACCGTCATGTGGTTACGGAGCTTCGCTGCTCTTCTTCGCGGGCGAGGGCGCCCGCGTCACACCGTCGAACGTTGGGTTGAGGCTGAACTTCCGGCGTGGTAGGATCCATAGTTTTGGCAGGTGCGTTTGGGCTGGCCTGTATTCGCGTCCTAATACCTCTTTTCGGGCCGAGTTGTCTCTCCTCCCCACGCCTGTCGAAGGAGTGAACCCGT
>Ga0126378_10004442_pt1 | contig 10714 bp, 6 predicted proteins | sample PanSoiMetPlot_23_FD_92587 | JGI IMG/M metagenome (GOLD analysis project Ga0126378, IMG submission 92587) | Tropical forest soil microbial communities from Panama - MetaG Plot_23 | ecosystem: Environmental > Terrestrial > Soil > Tropical forest > Bulk soil | place: Panama | collected 2016-02-17
CCCGCTCCGCGACCGGCAGACCGGCGCCAGGCTGAGCATCCGGGTGACGGGCCTGTACCGGCCGCGCGACCCGGCTGCCCGGTACTGGAGGCTGGATCTGCTCCCGCCCTCCGGGATCAGCAGCCAGGCTGGGTTCATCACATACGGCCCGGCGGTTGCTGAACCGGCCGGGTTCGGATCACACGGGCTCGCGGTCGGCGGGGCGAGCTGGTTGGCTTCCCCGGAAGCGAGCCGGATCAGGTATGGGCGCCTGGCGAGTATTGCCAACCGGATTGTGCGCCTTGAGGAAGTGTTCGCTAATTCGCCGAGGCTCGGCGGGCTAGCGGTCAGCAGCGGGCTGCCGCCGCTGCTGACCGGGCTGGCCGACAATGTAGAGGTCGCCCGGTCCTTGCTGATCATCGGCGGCCTTGAGCTGCTGCTGCTGGCCGGAGCGGCGCTCGTGCTGACGGCGCGGACAATGGCAAGCCAGCGCGAGGCTGAGGCGGCGGTGATGGGCGCCCGCGGCGCCGGCCGAGGCCAGCTCATGCGACTCGCCGCCGCGGAACTGAGCCCGATCTTGATCGCGGCTGCTGTGATCGGCGTGCTGGCGGGAAACCGGCTGGCGAGCCTGCTGGCCAGTACGGGTTCGCTGCGGTCGGCTGGCCTGCACGTCACTGGCGCCTCGGCCGCAGTGTTCCTGACCGTCGGGCTGGTGCTGCTGGTGTGCGCTGGCGTCACCTTGTGGCCCGCCGTTCGCCCGGCGTCGGCGGTATCAGCCCGGGTGCGGCGGGGTCGGCGAGCGGCCGCATCGACGATGGCCCGGGCCGGCGGCGACGTCGCTATCGTCGTGCTCGCGGTACTGGTCGGCCTGCAGCTACGCCGGTACGCGGCGGTCAGTCACACCATCAGCGGCGGCCTCGGGCTAGATCCCGTCCTGGTCGCTGGCCCGGCGTTGGCCCTGGCCTCTGGTGCGGTGGTCCCGCTGCGTCTCATGCCGCAGCTGGCGCGCGCGATCGAGAGGATGGCCGCCAGGTCCAGGCGACTCGGCGTGGCCATGGCCAGCTGGGAAATCAGCAGAAGGGCCGTGCAGCAGAGCGCGTGCGTGCTGCTCGTCGTCCTGGCTGTCGGCACCGGGACGCTGACGCTGGCGCAGCACCAGACCTGGCGCGCATCCGCCGCCGACCAGGCAGCTTTCACTGCGGGCAGTGACATCCGGCTCGACCTCCCGACCGCGCTGCCAATCGGTCGGACGGGAACGGTGACCAGTGCGCCAGGAGTCGGGGCTGCAATGGCGGTGAGCAACTCGCTGATCTCGCAATCCGGCTATCCGGCGCTGGCCATCTCGGCGAACCGGGCACAAGCGGCGGTGCTACTCCGGGCAGACCAGGCCCCGGTTCCGGCCGACGTGCTGTGGCGCGACCTGGTTCCCGGCGAGCGGGTTCCGCTGCTCGCCCTGCCCGGCAGACCGGCCCGAGTACGGGTGACTATGAGCCTTGATCCTGGCCGCGGTCAGCACGTCGGGCTGACCCAGGTCAGCCTTTCCATCCAGGATGCGGCGGGGGTCGTGTACCAAGTTCCGGCCGGCCAGTTGCCGGACGACGGGCGCAGCCATGACCTGGTCGCGCGCATCTCACCAAGCCGGGACGCGACGTACCCGCTGCGGCTGCTCGGCATTACGGCCAGCTTGCACATGCCAGAGCCGCCGGCGGCTCAGCTGCTTAACCCGAACAGCAGCTTCAACCTGGATCCGAGCCGCTTCCCGCTGGGCAGACACCAGGCATCTCTTCGCATTAGCCGTCTCGCCGTCTCGGCCGCGGCCAGCGGTCCGTTCGGCGCCGACGTCAGCCTGGGCCTGCTAGCGTCCTGGCGCCCGAGTTTGACCGAGGCGCCGGACGCCGTTGGCCGGATGCCGTCGCTAGCCAGGGGATCACCGGGCCCGGCTGGCACGGCGGGTGTCAGCTTCCGCCCGGGCAGCGGGGCGATCACGTTTACGAACCAGGTCACGGGTGGTCAGGTCTATTCGCCGGCCGGGGAGGCGGTGTCGATGACCGCGCCGGCGCCATTCGTCGTCATTCCCGCCATCGCCACGCAGGCCTATGTGAACAGCAACAAGGTGCGCATTGGCGACGTGACCACGATCAGCTTCGGCAGCATCAACATTCCAGTCCGGATTGTCGCGGTGGTGAACCACTTCCCGACGGTGACTGGTGCGGCCGGCACGCTGATCGTGGATCAGGCGGCGCTGCAAGATGTGGTCGCCAATCGCGGTGGTGCGCCGGTTCCGGTCACCGAGTGGTGGCTGCGATCTGCGCGTAACACGCTGCCACGGCACCTGCCGCTGGGGACCGTGGTCACCGACCGGGCGCATGTGCTGCAAGCAATGCTCCGCGATCCGTTGTCCGCGATACCGCAGCAGGCTGTGCGGGCGATCGCGATCGCGGCGGCGCTGATCGCGGTGCTCGGCTTTTCGGTGAGCATCGCGAGTAACCTCCGGGAGCGACGGGCGCAATCGGCTCTGCTCTCCGCGCTCGGAGTCGCGCGGTCGGCCCAGGCCAGGATGCTCTGCCTGGAGGCACTGACGCTGAGTATTCCGTCGGCGGCCATCGGCGTGCTGCTCGGCGCGCTGATCGCCCGGCTGCTAATCCCGGCCGTGACCCTCTCGTCAGCCGCAACGGCACCGATACCGCCGGTCCTGGTCCGGATTCCGGTTCCGCAGACTCTCGGCCTGGCCTTGATCGCCGCGGCGATGCCGGTGCTGGCGGCCGCCTCCAGCGTCGCGTTCCGGCCGGATCCGGCCGCCCAGCTGCGGATAGCGGAGGCGACATGACGGGCGCGCCAAGCCGGCTCCACGCAGGCTGGGTCACCCTGACCGCGACGAGCGCGGCTGCGAGCATCGCTCTGGCGGTGCTCACGATCGCCTGCGTGTTCGTCGCGATGGCCGGGCCACGGCAGAGCCTGGGCTTCCGGACCAGCGCGCTGCAGCAGATGATCAATGAGCAGCCGCGACTGGGTAGATCGGTGGTCGCCGAGATGTCAGTGATCACGCTGGCGGGCGCCACCTCAGGGTCCGGAGACGCCAGCGTCACGTTGTACGGGATTCAGCAGGCCGGCGGCGTTCTCCGGCAGAGTCTGGTCAAGCAGCCGCTCCCGCTCAGGCCCGCATCGGCCAGCTGGTATGGCCTGACCGCCGACTACACCGCGGTGGTGGGCGCGGCGCGGCGAGCCTATTTCGGGCCGACAGCACCGCCGCAGCTAGCGCTGCTCTACCGGAACGGGCTCGTGCGGTACTCCCGTCTGCTGACTGGCAGCTATCCGAACACCGTGACTGCGGTCAAGGGCGTGGCGGTGTTCCAGATCGCGGTTACCCCGGCAACCGCATATCGGTTCGGCCTGCATGTCGGATCGGTCCTGCGAATGGCTGGGTTCAAGCTCCGTGTGTCGGGAATCATCCTGCCCGCGGGCCCGCCATCGGACTTCTGGCAGGCATTCGGCACCGCGGCCACTCCACTGCTTAACAAGGAGCAGATCGGATACGTCTGGCTCGGCGCCGCCTTCTTCGGTGCTGGCGAGGTCGATGACCTGCAGGCGGCGCTGGGCACCAACGCAATGACCGTGGAGTGGGACTTCCCGCTTGACCTGCGGCATGTCAAGGCCGATCAAGCCAGCGGCTTGCTGAACAACCTGATCGCGGCCAAGACGGCGGACGGGAATGTGCTACCGAACATCGCGTACTCGAACAGCGCCTTCGGCGGCCCGGTCTTCGCCAGCATCTTCGGCGGGCTGATCAACCCGTTGACGTCGTTCGTCGTGGCTGACGCCCAGATAGGCGGCCTGATGTCACTGCTGTACGTCAGCCTTACCGTCGTCGGCGCGGTAATGCTACTGCTGGGCTGCCGGCTGCTGGTGGAGCGCCGGTCGGCCGAGTTCAGGCTGATGCGGGCCAGAGGCGCCTCGGCCGGCCAGCTGGCGTCGTTGGCGATACGGGCGGGCTCGGTTGTCGTGCTGCCGGCGGCCGTAGCCAGCGGCTCGCTGGCGGTGGCCGTCACGCCGGGCGATGGCGAATCGCTCGCGTGGTGGTTGGCCGGGATAGTCGTACTGGTGGCGCTAGCCGGGGTCGCCGTGCTGGCGGTTCGGTCGGCTCCGCCAACCAGCGCGGTCGGCCAGCGCGCGGACCAGCCGGTGACCCCGATCGGCCAGGCCAGGCGCTGGGCGATCGACGCGACGCTGGTGCTCGCCGCTGTGGCTGGCCTGGTGGTGCTGCGGCAGCAGGGACTGCCGGCAGCCGGTCGCCCGGACTACGTCACGAGCGCTGCGCCGGTCCTAGTCACGGTGCCGATCGCGATCATCGTTGTCCGGGTCCTTCCCGCCCTGGCCCGCTGGCTCGCGCAAATCGCGTGGCGGCGTCCCGGCGTAGCGGTCTTCGTTGGGCTGGCCCGGGCCGCCCAATCCTCGATCGGCTCGGTACTGCCCGCCTTTGCCCTGGTGCTTGCGCTGGCCGTGGTTGCCTTCGGCGCGGCCTTGCAGATGGCGATCCGGGGCGGCCAGGAGGCTGCGGCCTGGCACGCTACGGGTGCCGACGCGATCGTCAATGCCACCGCATCGCCGTTCCCGGTCTCCGGGACGGTGCAGCGGGCGATCGCAGCTGTCCCGGGAGTGCGGCAGGCTGTCGCGGTCAGTGTTCAGCCCGGCTCGACCGAGGGCGGCAGCGCGATCAGAGTGGTGGTCGTGCCCGCGGACAAGTATGCGGCACTGATAGCGGCCACACCGGACCAGCCTTTCGACGTAGCTGCCCTGGCCGGCCCCGCTGGTGCCGGTGCGCGCAGGGTAATCCCGGCCATCGCTAGCCCGTCGGTCGCGGCCCAGATCAGCCGCAATCCGACAATTCATGTGGGTAATTATACAATTCGGGTGCGAGTGGCCGGGCGGATCAGCTCGACGCCGGCCGCTGCTGGCGGCGCGTTTATCATCGTCGCGAGCGCAGATGCGGCCCCGATCGGTCGTCCAGCGGCTAACGAAGTGCTCATCGTCGGTCCGACGGCGAACGGCGGCAAGCTGCAGAAACTCGTCAACCGGGTGCTTCCGGGCGCGGTAGTGACAATGCGCTCAGCCGTGCTCGCCGCGCTGGCCGACGCACCGCTGCCGCATGGCGCCTACGTGACCTTCCTGCTCGCCGCGATCGCCGCAGCGGGCTTGTGTGCGGCGATCTTGTTCATCTCGCTCGTACTCGGCGCCCGGCCGAGGGAGCTCACGCTGGCCCATCTCGCGACCATGGGCCTGTCCGCCGGACAGTCCCGGCGGCTGGTATGCGCCGAGGCGCTTCCGGCCATCATCGCCGCGATCCTGGGCGGCATGGCCAGCGCGCTGATCCTGGTGCCGCTCGTCGCCCCGGCGATCGATCTCTCGGTCTTCACTGGGAGCGGAGCGGCCGTGCGGATGGGCATCAACCTGCCCGTGATCAGCTATGTCGCGGCCGGCCTGCTGGTCGTGGCGCTAGGAACGCTGCTCGCGCAGCTAGCTCTGACCCGTGCGCGCGGCGTGACTCGTGCCTTGCGGGTAGGCGAATGACGAGGAGGGACGCCAATGTCGGCATCAATGCCGGACGGCCCGATCCAAGCCGCCGGCATCAGCCAGCTGGTGGAGGAGGCTGACCACGCCCGTACCTCCTACGGTAAAGGCGCACTGGTGGTCTGCGACCGCTTGGTCCGGATCTACACCGCCGAGGGAATTGAGGTGCAAGCCCTGCAGGGTCTGGATCTGCTGGTTGCTGAGGGCGAGATGACTGCCCTGGTGGGCGCGTCCGGCAGCGGTAAGTCCACCCTGATGAACATCCTCGCCGGACTGGACAGCCCGACCGCCGGAGCGGTCCGGGTGGCCGGGCACGACCTGTCCGCGATGAGCGCCCGTGAGCGGCTGCATTACCGGCGGAACGTGGTTGGCTTCATCTGGCAGCAGACCTCACGCAACCTGCTGCCGTACCTGACCGCGCGGCAGAACGTCATGCTGCCAATGCAGTTCAGCGGCACCGGCGGCCGCAAGGCCGTCCGCCGCGCTAATGAGCTACTCGAAGCGCTCGGAGTCGGACATTGCGCCGGGCGCACGCCAGACCGGATGTCCGGCGGCGAGCAGCAGCGAACTGCGATCGCCACCGCGCTGGCCAACCGGCCGCACCTGCTGCTCGCCGACGAGCCAACTGGCGAGCTGGACAGCGCGACCGCGATGGACGTGTTCGCCGCGCTCAAGACGGCGAACGCGGAACTCAACGCCACCGTGCTAGTGGTGACGCACGACCCCACCGTATCCGGCCAGGTCCGACGCACTATCGCCATCCGGGACGGCCGGACCAGCTCCGAGACGCTTCGCCAATCAGCTTCCGACGAGGCAGGGAACGCGACCCACCATGCCGTCGAGTACGCGCTGCTGGACCGGTCAGGCCGGCTGCAGCTACCCGCCGACATGACCGAGCCGCTGGGCATGCGGGACCGGGTCCGGCTAGAGGCGGAGGCGGACCATATCGGGGTGTGGCCGGACATCCGCGGCCAAGTCGGCAGCGCTGAGACCAGGCATCGTTCGCGTGGCAAGAATCTGACGACAACCGAGGCGGAACACGAGACGGGTGAGCGGCGATGACGGACACGGGAGCGTTGCACGACCCGGCCGGCCGACCCGCCGGAGCGAGCTCATCGGCGGTGGCCGATTCCCCAGCTGGCGCGCTCGCGACCGATCCCTCGCCCGAGCTTGTCCAGGTCCACGACGTCGTCCGGACGTTCGGCAGGGGCAGCACGGCAGTGCACGCCCTGCGCGGCGTTTCCTGCTCGCTCCTGCGTGGTCAGCTGACTGCTCTGATCGGCCGCTCCGGCTCAGGGAAGACGACGCTGCTGAACATCATCGGCGGTCTGGACCGGCCGACCAGCGGCACCGTGGTGGTGCAAGGCCGGGACGTGACCGCGATGACCGAACGCGAGCGCATGATGCTGCGTCGTGAGACGGTCACCTTCATCTTCCAGTCGTTCGGCCTGATCCCGATCCTGTCAGCCGCGGAGAACATCGGGATCCCGCTGCGGATCGCCGGCACGACGGCTCGGGAGCGGGAACGACGGGTCCGCGAGATGCTCGCCATCGTGGGCCTGGCCGACCACGCCCGGCAGCGTCCCAACGAGCTGTCGGGCGGGCAGCAGCAGCGGGTCGCAATCGCCCGGGCGCTGGCAGGCAGCCAGCAACTGCTGATCGCGGACGAGCCGACCGGTCAGCTGGACTCGCAGACCGGGCGACAGATCATGCGCCTGCTCCGCACGGTGATGCGGTCCGAGGGAATTACCGCGCTGGTCGCGACTCACGACCCGGACCTGATCGAGCTTGCTGACTCGGCGTTGCACCTAGAAGACGGTCAGCTGACCGACATGTAGCGCGGGCCCAGCCTCGCCTGGTCACCCGACAGCCGGTGGCTGTTCGTCGCGACCGTGAACGGCTACCTGATCGCGGTTGACTCCGCTGGCGGGCGGCTTCGTGGCCTAGGCGTGGCGCTGCCGCCGGTCAGCCAGCTCGCGATCCGCGCCGCGGCTAACCCGGCGGTCGAGCCGACAGGCGCCGATGCGGCCACAGATCGGGCTCGAGGAGTTGAGCCAGCCAGCGCGCACACGGTCGCGGTCAGGCGCAGCGACCTAGCCACGATCGCCTGGTTCGGCAACGCGATGGTCGGCCTGCCAGCACCCCCAGATGCTGATGCTCGGACACGTGAGCAGGCGATCGGGGTGCTGGCCCAGGTGATCGGCCGCGACGGCCAGGAACTATCGGCCACCGAAACCTCGGCGCGGAACCTGGCGAGCGCCGACCACCTCGCTGCCGTGCATGCCATGCGGCAGGGCCAGGTCCAGCAAGGCCCGCGAGCAGCGCCTCCCAGGTCTCATCAATCGGAGGCTAAAGCCGGCACAGCGAGGAGGCCACCCCCCAGCGGGTACCTCCTCGCTGCCACGCCACCAGCGCCCATGCCAGCTGCGGCGCAGCACCAGATGATGACCGCAGGCGAGTTCGACGACGCCTTCGCCCTGCGCGTCGTCGATGACATCGTCTTGCCCCTGCTGGCCGGCAGTCTCGCAACTTCGGTTTAGCCCGGTTTAGCCCTGGTTTAGCCCTGGTTGAGCGCGACCGTGCGCAGCCGCTAAGCGAAGCGGGCACCCTGTGTGCCGGCGGGCCTTATCTGGTCGGTCGGAACGATCTGGACGCCTAGCGGCAGCAGCGAGATCGGGATCAGCTTGAAGTTCGCCAGGCCGAGCGGAATGCCGATGATCGTGAGGCACAGGGCGATGCCGGTTACCAGATGGCCGATCGCGAGCCACCAGCCGAACAGGATGATCCAGATGATGTTGCCAATGAGGGAGCCGATTCCTGCGTCCTGGCGCGGTACAGTCGTGCGGCCGAACGGCCAGAGCACGTAGCTCGCGATCCTGAAGGCGGCGATCCCGAACGGGATCGTGATGATCAGGATGAACGCCACCAGGCCGACCAGCACGTAAGCGATCGCCATCCACAAGCCGGCGAGCACCAGCCAGATCACATTGAGGATCACTCGCACGTTCTTCCCCCTCGTCACCTGCGGCGGCCGCCTGGCAAGCCACGGTCAGGTCAGGCCGAGCAGCCCTTCCAGGCCCACAGTCAGGCCACGCGGCAGCGAAGCGACGCCCCGCACGGCCATCAGCACGCCGGGCATAAACGATGCCCGGTCAAGCGAGTCGTGCCTGATCGTCAGGGTCTCGCCGTGCCCGCCGAGCAGGACCTCCTGGTGCGCCACCAGGCCGGCCAGCCGTACTGAGTGCACATGTACCCCGTCCACGACGGCGCCACGCGCGCCCTCAAGCTGCGTCGCGGTGGCGTCGGGTCCCGGGCCGACCCCCGCCGCAGACCGCGCCGCGGCTATCATTGCGGCGGTCCTGGCAGCCGTGCCCGACGGGGCGTCCACCTTGCCGGCGTGATGCAGCTCGATAATCTCTGCCGATTCGAAGAACCTGCCGGCCTGCTCGGCGAATTTCATCATCAGCACAGCACCGACCGAGAAATTAGGCACAACAAGGACCCTCGGCTTGGTCGTCTCCGCCTGCTGACTCGCCTGGCTGGACTCGAGCAGCCTGCCGACCTCGGCGAGCCTGGCCCCGTCGAATCCGGACGTGCCGATCACTACGTCCAGCCCGGAGCGGACGCACCACCCGAGGTTGTCCATCACGGTCGCCGGGCTGGTGAAGTCCACCACCACGTCGCAGCCCTGCAGCGCATCGCGCGAGTCGCCGATGTCGACCTCGGCTGTGAGCTCGAGGTCGTCGGCCGCCCGCACGGTCTGGCCGACAAGTGACCCCATGCGCCCTTTGGCTCCGAGCACTCCGACCTTGATCACCGAAGCCTCCGCTTGCTCAGGCGGCGACCGCCGCCGCGAACGAATCAGGATCGTCGTATGGCCCAACGACGGCCAGCGCCTTGGGCCGGGACAGGATCGCTGCGGCCACCTCGCGCACGTCGTCGACGGTGACAGCGTCGATGCTGGCGAGGATGTCGTCAACCGGCTCCAGCGCGGGGTACACCAGTTCGGCCTTGCCGAGCCTCGTCATCCGGGACGCCGGGTCCTCCAGGCTGAGCACGATCGAGCCGCGGAGCTGACCCTTGCCTCGGTCAAGCTCCTCCTTGGTCAGCCCGCTCTGGCAGACCTTGGCGATCTCGTCCGCGCAGATCGCCAGCACATCGTCGGCCTTGGCCGGCAGGCAGCCTGCGTAGATGCCCCAGATACCCACGTCAGCGTGCTGGGAGTTGAAGCTGTAGACCGAATAGGCCAGGCCTCGCTTCTCCCTGATCTCCTGGAACAACCGAGAGGACATGCCCCCGCCCAGTGCGGAGTTCAGCACCCCGAGAGCGAACCGCCGGTGGTCGGTCCTGGCCAGACCGGCACAGCCAAGAACCAGGTTCGCCTGCTCAATCGGCCGCGAGATGAGCCGCACGCCCGTGCCGGAACCGACTTCCGGTCCGGCAGTGCCTGGCAGCCGTGGCGGCATAGGCGCAACCCCCTCTGTCACGGCCGATGCGAAGCAGTTCCTCGTGAGCTCGACCACGTCGTCGTGCTCGAGTCGCCCTGCGGCCGCCACGACCAGACTCTGCGGCCTGTACCTCGCGGCGTAGTGCTCGGCGATCTGGCTCCTGCTGATCGCGTTGATCGTGTCGGCGGTGCCAAGGATCGGGCGGCCGAGCGGCGTGTCCCCGAACAGCTGCAGGCCGAACGCCTCGTGAGCGGTATCGGACGGATCGTCGTCGGTCATGGCAATCTCTTCGAGAATGACCGCCCGTTCCGCCTCGACCTCGCTGGGCTCAAGCAATGATCCGGTCACCATATCGGCGAGCACGTCGATCGCCAGCGGCAGATCGGCGTCGAGCACACGGGCGTAGTAACACGTGTACTCCTTCGCCGTGAACGCGTTGAGCTCGCCGCCAACGGCGTCGATCGCCGCCGAGATATCCAGCGCCGATCGCCTGGCCGTGCCCTTGAAGAGCAGGTGCTCCAGGTAGTGCGTGGCCCCGGCGTGGCTGACGTCCTCGTCACGCGAGCCAACCCCCGCCCAGATCCCGAACGACGCTGACCTGACAGTCGGCATCGACTCAGTGATTACTCGCAGGCCGCCTGGCAGCACCGTCCGGTAGACGACGTTCGCGCCATCGGAGAGCCGCTTGGTCCGCTCAGCCTGCTCCCGGCCAGTACTCATGA
>Ga0126378_10004443_pt1 | contig 10713 bp, 7 predicted proteins | sample PanSoiMetPlot_23_FD_92587 | JGI IMG/M metagenome (GOLD analysis project Ga0126378, IMG submission 92587) | Tropical forest soil microbial communities from Panama - MetaG Plot_23 | ecosystem: Environmental > Terrestrial > Soil > Tropical forest > Bulk soil | place: Panama | collected 2016-02-17
CAACGTCTTAGCGAGCTGCGCGGCCATGTTACTGATCCAGCAGCTTTACCGCAAAATCGCCAAGAAAGGCGAGCCAACGCAAAGCAACACCGCTTTTAATCGGTTGGACTTACAATTGGGGACCGTTGATCCACGGACCGGTCAGCAGCAGGCCACCGTTAGCTTCAAGATCAACGATCAATTTCTGCTCACCGGAGATGTCGGTATTCGAGGCGATTTCAGGGGCAGACTAAAATATCTGATTCGTTTCCGCTGAGATGCGACACGCGCTCGTTTTGTTTACCGGTACCGTGGCGCTTGCATTTGAAGTGGCAGCGCAAACCGCAGTCGATATTGCTCGACCGGAGCAGCGGCAGAAAGCGCAGCGGGCGGTCATAAAAGAACAGGAGAGACGCGCCAAACACACAAGCATTGTAGAATTTCGTGGAGAACAAGCGTTCAAAGACAAAGAATTACGCACTGCTCTCAAAGAAGAGATCACCACGGTCGAGGACTTTGGATTAAGTGCCGCACGAGCGGACGATCTTGCGTTTTTCCTCGAAGTTTTCTATCGCAAACATGGATATGCTAAGGTGGACGTGCACTACGTGATCGAATCGCAAAATCGATTACGTCTCGATATCAATGAGGGCCCGCGCTTGCTGCTGCGGACTGTGATTTTCGATGGAAATACCCAGGAACCGACGGACAAACTGTTCGATTACATGGTGGGGCCAACGCGCGAGCGATATTCGCAGCTTGAGAAACGGTTGCCTTTTGTGGCCGCTGACATGGAAGAGGGAACGCGCCTGGTGCAGCGCTTTTATGTGGCGGAAGGTTTTTTGAACGCGGTCGTCGATCCGCCCGGTTATAAGTTTCTGGAGCAGGGTAACGATGTTGACGTTGTTGTTCCAATTCATGAAGGGCAGCAATATTTTTTCGGCAGAATCTCGTTTACCGGACAGACGATTTACGGCTCGAATGCGCTCCGTGGACAGATAGCCGATCTGCTCCAGCGACCGTACACCGACGCACGCGTAGACGATATTCCGCGGCGTCTCGAAGCGTATTTCAAAGCGCGCGGCTATTACGATGTTAACGTCGATGCGAACGCCTCACCGGACGAAGCCGTCGGCGGTCGCGTGCCGGTGGAGATCGCAGTCTCAACAGGACCAGTTTACTACTTTGATGGCGTCACGGTTAGTGGGCTGCAACGATTACATCCCAGTTTTGTCAGCAAACGATTTACAAAGCTCAAAGGCAAGACCTACAGCCCGGACGTTCTTGATGAGCGATTCCGTACATTAATGAAGACCAGCTTGTTCAACATTCTTCAAATTAAGCCGGTTCCAGTGGATGGACATCTCCTGCGCCTCGACATCTCAGCCGAGGAAGCGAAAAGCAAGGAATTCGGCTTTTGGGTCGGATTCGACACGTATGAAGGTGCCCTTGCCGGTGTGCAGGTTGGCGATCGCGACCTGTTCGGCACCGGCCGCGCTGGCTCAGCGATGATCGAGATCTCGCAACGCAGCTACAGAGGCGATCTTCTTTACGAGGACCCATTCTTTCTCGATACAGACTTCGTTTTCAAAGCGCGAGCGTCCGCATTTACTTTTGAGTATGATGGCTACACAAAATTCGAACTTGGCGGACGGTTCGAGCTCAGCCGCAAAGTCACAAAATACGACGAGGTAGCCTTGGTTCTGAACTTGCGCCGTGTCGATATTACGGATTCCCAAATCAGGCCGGATTTCCTTCTTGGCCCAAAAACGTACTTGGTAAACACGATCGGCCTGACAAACAAACTCGATTTTCGTGAGAGTCCGTATGTGAATCCTCGCGGCTGGCTGGTGAACAACACCGTGGATGTGGCCACCAAGGCGCTCGGTAGCGACATCGAATTCGTTCGCGGCACGATGGGTGTTGGCTACTACCTTCCGTTCGGGCCGAAGCCGCTTACGCCGGGTGTGGCAGAGGCCGAGCAAACGACCGGCACTCCTTTGCAGCGCTGGTTTCGGCAGTCCTCAATCGCATTTGGTGCGCGTGCTGGTATTATTCATTCGCTCACAACCAATGGCGCCGAGGAAGCAACTGCTCTTCCCATCGACGAGCGTTTTTTCAACGGCGGGGCGACAACGGTGCGGAGCTTCGGCGAACGCGATCTCGGTCCGCATGACAATCACGGTCATCCTGTGGGCGGAGAATTTTTCACGGTGTTCAATGTCGAATATACGTTTCCGATTTTTGGTGAATTACAGGGTGCAGTCTTTACTGATGCAGGCAATCTGTTGCCCACATCGGAAGACATTGGTCTAAACGATATGCGTTATGCCATAGGCGCGGGACTACGTTACAAGTTGCCGGTCGGCCCGATTCGTCTCGATTACGGTATCAATCCCGATCCACGTCCTGACGAGGATTTTGGTGCGTTTCATTTTAGTTTCGGCTTTGCCTTTTAGGGCAATATGAAAAAGCAACAATTGCTCAGCTACGACGGAGATTTGGGAGATATTCCGCAGACGCTTTTCCGCGGTGAACTTCATCGACTGGCAGATTGGATTGCAGATTATCGTGAGCATATCAGTGAGCGGCGGATTGCGCCAAACGACAAGCCGGGAGCAATTCTCACGCAGTTAGATCAAGTAGCGCCGGAGACCGCCACTCCGCTCGATAAAATCTTCGCGGATATTGAACGGGTGATTGTTCCCGGGATCGCGCATTGGGCTCATCCACAGTTCATGAGCTACTTCGGCTGCACCACGACAAGCCCGGGCATTCTTGCTGAACTGATCACCGGTGCACTGAACGTGAACGCGATGACCTGGCGGACAGCGCCGGCGGCAACTGAACTGGAGACGCTTGTTCTCGATTGGCTCCGGCGATGGCTCGGGTTGCCTGCCGAGTTCAAGGGAGTCGTGTACGACACCGCGTCGATGTCCACGATGCACGCGCTTGCTACTGCGCGTGAACTAGCTGCGCCGAACACGCGGAAGCTTGGCTTGAGCGGACGAGATCTTCCAATCTTTCGGATTTACGCTTCCGACCAGGCCCATAGTTCAGTTGAGAAAGGCGCCATCGCGATTGGTATGGGCGAGGAGAATGTGCAGCGCGTCCCGAGTGACGCTGAATTCAAAATGAATGTGGCCGCGTTGCGGGAAATGATCGCCCGTGATCTTCGCAATAATTTTCGGCCAATGGCGGTGATGGCAACCGTTGGGACAACATCGACGGCCAGCATCGATCCCATTCCGGACATCGCAGCGGTTTGCCGTGAGAATAAGATGTGGCTGCACATCGACGGCGCATACGGCGGAGGCTTCGCTCTGTTACCCGACTTTAAGTGGATCACGGCGGGTTGGAGCGAAGCAGACTCAATCGTAATCAATCCGCACAAAACCCTCTTTGTGCCACTCGATTTCAGCGCGCTTTACATGCGCGATGTCGCGCGTTTGCGAGCTCTCTTTGCGATCGCGCCTGAACATGTGCACCTCCGCGATCCGGTCGGCGCGGAAATCAACTACATGGATTACGGTGTGCAGTTGGGCAGGCGTTTTCGCGCCCTTAAGGCATGGGTCGTTTGGCGAGCGTTTGGTCGCGAAGGATTGGCCGCGCGCATGCGTGATCACTTGCGTCTGGCGAAACTTTTTGCCGATTGGGTGCGAGAGGACCGACGTTTCGAATTGTCCGCGCCTGTTGTGATGGGCGTGGTCTGTTTTCGCTTTATCGGTCCTGCATCGGGCGTCATTGACGCGGGACCCGGGTCGTCGAGCAAGGCTACAATCAAACAGATCGACCAGCTAAACAACGAGATCGTGGAACGAATCAATGCTTCCGGGCGCGCGTATCTCACTCAGGCAAAATTGCGTGGGCGCACCGTCATGCGGATCGGTCTGGGAAACATTCTGACGACTGAGCGACATCTGCGAAATGTCTGGGCGATGATTCAGGAAACGGCGGGTGAGCTGTAGGCGCGTCTCTGGAAAACAGAGTGCGACAAATCGAGACCTTCCGCACGTTGCGCTGCCCAGACTTCGGCGGCAACAGCGGGATTTGCAGCTGAAGAGAGCCACCTCTACAATTCTCCTCCGTTATGATGAAGTTACTGCGCAAGCATCGTCACTGGCTGATGATCGTGATCGCGATTCTTGCAATCCCGTTCGTGTTCTATTTTGTCCAGCGGCCCGATTACGGCGCGATGCGATCTGACCAGTTCGCTCGCATTTACGATCGAAATGTTTCAATAGTGGAAGCACAGCGAATGGCGCGTTTGCTCGAGCTGGCGCAGATCCTGGGCATGTCAGATCTTGTGCAAAGTCTGACAATTGGCGCTGGACAAGACCAAAACCAGGTTTTCATCCAATTCATTTTAAACTTGCTGGTCTTGCGTCATGAGGCGGCCCGGCTTGGCATCGATCCAGGCTCCTCTGACGTAGCTGATGTCGTGCGCCGGTTGCCAGCGTTCCAGGGAGAGTCTGGTTTCGATATGAACAAGTTCAGTGATTTTGTGCAGAACGCTTTGGCGCCAAGAGGTCTTGGCGAAGAACATATCGAGCAACTAGTTCGCGACGAGCTTTGTCTGGATCGAATCAAACAGCTTCTCGCGGCTGGCGTCTCAATACCTCAAGCAGAGATGAACACAAATTACGCTCGTGTTTACGATAAATTATACGTGAGTGTTGTTCGATTGCAGCCGGCTGATTTTGCCAAGGACATTACGGTTAGCGATGAGGATGTGCAGAAGTATTACGATGCGCACAAGGCGGAGCTCAAGACCGAGCAGAAACGCAAGGTGGAGTTTGTCAGCCTGACTTTAACTGACGAGCAAAAGAAATTGGCCGGTAAGGAACGCATCGCGGTGTTGCAGAAGCTCGCGGATCAAGCTACCGATTTCACACAGGCGCTGCTGGAAAAAGGCGCCGATTTCAAACAGGTGGCCGCCAAATTTCAGGTGCCAGTAAGGAGTAGTGGCGAGTTCACGGCAGCGGCGCCAGATCCGCAATTGAAGGCCGATCCTCAACTTGCCGCAGCTGCTTTTAAGCTGTCGATGCAGGAGCCGAACAGTGATCCGATCCAGGTAGCAGACGGATTTTACCTCCTGCATCTTGTCGGCACTGTCGAGGCGCGTCCTCTCACTCTCGAAGAGGTGAAACCGAAGATTGTGGACGCCATCAAGAACTCCCGGGCTCATGAGCTGATGTCAACAAAAGGGGCGGAGATCGTGCGTGAACTGCGTGAAGCACTCAAATCGGGTCGGCCGCTTGAAGCTGTAATCCAAAAAACGGGGGTAAAGGCGGAGACGGTTCCGCCTTTCTCGCTTCTCGAGGACAAAACGGAAGGTCAAGGCAACGAATCCAAAAAGGAAACGCCTGACCTTTCGGCAATTAAAAACGCGGTGGCATATCTGAATCCCGGTGAGATCAGTGACTATCTCCCGTCGGATGACAAGGGACTTATTGCAATTTTGGAAAAACGCGAGCCGGCGGCGAATGCAAATGATCCCGCGAAGAAAGCGGCGTTTGAAAAGCGGGTTTTAAATAATAAACGGCAGATCGTTTTCCTCGAATGGCTGCGCGACCGCCAGCAGGAAGCGAAAGTGCAGGTTGCAAAAGGCTAAACTGTAGAGGCGGCTGCCTCAGCAATAGGGAATTCTTGCGAATGGAACAAACAGTTCAGGAAATCTTCGACGACGCGAATGGCGATCTCGCTGTCGGGGAATTAGAGAGGGCGGCGGAAAAATACCGGCGTTGTGTGGAGATCGACCCGGATTTCTTCGACAGCTGGCATGCGCTGGGGATGGCATTGATGAAGCTCGGACGCTTTCCCGAAGCAATTAAAGCAGGAAAGAAGGCGGTCGAGCTTCGGCCTAACGACCAGATCGGCTGGACAAGTCTCTCCCTCTTTTACAACCGTGCCGGGAACATTAAGGAAGCCGAAGCAGCCGGCGCGAAAGCGAAAATCCTCTCCTGGGGCGGTAAAATCGTGAAGGAGTAGATTGTAGGGCGTTTCTGCGAAACGTCATGCCTCTCCCAGTCACCAGATATTTACCCGCTTGTCAGGCGGACGAACCATCGGCGAGCCGTCCGGAACGCTAAACGCCCTCTGGAATTCGGTCAGGTTCGAGAGCGGCCCGTCCACTCGGTAACGCGCAGGCGAATGCGGATCGGTGTTCAGACGCAGTTTCAAATCTTCATCGCGCTGTTTCGACTTCCAAATAGTCGCGAACGATAAAAAGAAACGTTGATCAGGAGTAAAGCCGTCGATTTTCTTATTTCGTTCTTCCGGGTGTTTATCGAGCGCCCTTTGCAGGGCTGCATAGGCGAGTTTCAGTCCGCCGAGATCGGCGATGTTCTCGCCCTGGGTCAACTCGCCGTTGACGTGCAACCCGGGCAGCGGTTCGTATTCGTTAAATTGCTTCACGATCGCTTGTGAGCGCTCCTTGAATTTTGCCGCGGAGGCAGGTGTCCACCAATCGCGCAAATTCCCCGCGGCGTCGTATTGCCGGCCCTGATCGTCGAAGCCGTGTGTCATTTCATGTCCAATGACCGCTCCGATGCCGCCGTAATTGATCGCGTCGTCGGCATTGGCGTAGAAGAATGGCGGTTGCAAAATTCCCGCTGGGAAGACGATCTCGTTCATTCTGGGATTGTAGTACGCGTTGACTGTCGGCGGTGTCATGCCCCAGTCCGTGCGATCGACAGGTTTGCCAATCTTGTTGAGGTCGCGCGTTACTTCGAACTTGCCTGCGCGGACTGCATTTAAGACGAACGGCCCGCGATCGATGTTGAGCATGGAATAATCGAGCCATTTATCCGGGTAACCGATTTTCACCTGCATCGCGGCGAGTTTTTTGAGTGCTTCCTGTTTGGTTGGCTCGTCCATCCAGTCCAGCGTTTTGATGCGGTCTTTAAGGGCTAGCTTTATATTGTTGACCAGCTCAAGCGCGCGGGCCTTGGCTTGCGGCGGAAAATCGAACGCTACGTACAGCTTACCGAGCGCTTCTCCGACCGCCTCATCGGTGGAAGCAATCACGCGTTTCCATCGCGGCTTGATTTCTTGCGTGCCCCGAAGGATCCGTTCATTGAAGTTGAAATTCTCGTTGACGAAATCTTTTGAAAGCTCCGATGCCGTGGCATCGATCAGGTGCCAGCGCAGATACTCTTTCCAATCTTCGATAGGTACGTTCTTAAACACATCGTCGGCCGTTTTGAAAAATTCTGGCTGCCGCACGTTGACGTCACGTGGCTCGAGCAGAATGATGTCCTTGAAATAATCACTCCAGTTCCAGTTCGGTGTCAGGTTCTGGAGCTGGCTCAACGGCATTTTGTTATAATTCTTTTGCGGATTGCGCAGCTCGACCCGTGTCCGGGAGGCTTCCGCGAGCCTTGTCTCGAGGGCGAGTACCTTTTTTGCGGCATCGGCAGCGGTTGCAGCCGGTTCGCCGAGGAGACTTAGCATTTTCGCCACATGATCGACGTATTGATCGCGCAGTTTCTTCGAAGCTTCATCCGTCTTTGTATAGTAATCGCGGTCCGGCAGGCCGAGCCCACTTTGAACCGCCTCGGCGATGTCGTGAGTGCTGTCCTTATCGTCCTGGCCGGACGTAAAACCAAAGAGCACGTCTACGCCCATGCTGTGCAGATGCGCGATTTCTTTGAGCAGATCACTGCGATCTTTGATCACGTCGATGCTTCTGAACTCATCAGCCAGCGGCTTCATTCCCATCGCCTCAATCGTTTTCTCGTCCATCCCGCTCGCGTAGTAATCGCCGACCTTCTGCACTTCCGGCGCAAGCCGTGGATCGATATGTGTATCTACGACTTTGTCCGCGATCGTGTGCAGAGCGTCATTGTTCCTTTCAATCAGCTCGTTGAAGCTGCCCCAGCGCGCATATTCCGGCGGTATCTTCGTCCGTTTGATCCACGCGCCGTCTGCGTACATAAAAAAGTCGTCCTGCGGCTTGACCGATAGATCCATGTCTTTTGCATCGAGCGGTGGCGGGTTCTTTTGAATATCTGCTGGTGATTGAGGGCCCACGCTCAATAGCAGAATAGAAGCGACGAAGGTCAGGACGAATGATTTCATGATCTGGGAAGAAAGGCGAAGGCCTAGCCCATGTCCAGTTACTATGGATCTTCAGAAACTCGGTTGCGTGCCGGGTCGTTGTGCCGCACTGCTACAACTGTTCGATTTTGTAGCCGCGTTTCTCCAGTAAGTTCACCACGCTATTCGGACCGGAAAAGTGCAGCGCGCCTGCAACAATAGCCGTCGGTTTGCCACTTTCCAGTTCCGCCACGATCCGCGGAATCCACTTGCGATTTCGTTCGTCGACAAAACGCGCTGAAATCCACGGAGCCTTTTCCCGAAGTCCCGAATCACCGACCCAAAGTGCTGCCGTATCGCCTTTTCGCCATGCCGCGCGCATTCTGGCGAATTCGGCTGCACCATTTTTATGAGGAGTCAGGGCATCGCGCAGAATGATTTCGCTATCGTGATCTGACAATCCGCCCAGGACCGCCACATGCTCGTCGACAGATTCGAGACCTCCAATTTCCTTCCTCATCCCTTTGGCACGCTCGACGAAATAGTTATCCAAACCATGAGAAGTCGAGACGTTAGTGTACGCGCTTTTATCGACGAGGTGCTGAGCTATCCACCACGGTTTGTAACCAAGTCCGCTGTCGAAGCGTTCAGCTCCGGATTTCCTTGCGTGCTGCGGATCCTCGTTGACCGCAAAGAGATTTTGGTGGAGCCACGCTAGAAGCTTTGGGTCAATCTTCGAGCGAATGTCCTGCCCCGGCGGGTACTTGCCAGCTGCCTCAAATTTCTTCTCGAATTCGGCATGCCGGTTTGGGTCAAATTCGAATAGGAGACGCTTGGAATTTTTCAGCGCGATCTCGTATGGGGCAGGCAGCGGATAATCGTTTTTACCAAGGGCATGGATTGAGCCAACCAAATACAATGGAGCTTTTGCGTTGGTTATACGCCAGACACAGCATTTCGGCAGCGGTTGAGCTCCTTCGGTCGGAATTACAGAAGCAAGGGCTGCAATGAAGAGAACAGAAAGAATCCAGCTGTCGGCTTTCCTGGGGAACCGCAAAAGCATTTCCGGCTTTTTACAGAAAAAAATCACCGCGTCAATTAATTCTGATGATTGTCACCATGCCGCAGAAAAACACGTGATTAATCCGCCGGACGGAGACGCGCTGGATTTGAGAAACGCCGGTTTATTTGATACCATACCGGGCGGATGATCATAATGATGAAACGTTCGTTCGCTGTCGCTTTGGTCACTATCCCCCTCGCTCTGGCGGCAACAGTGGCATTGGGCGCGGATGACTGGCACGTCATCAAAGTAAACGGTCAGGATTATCTGAGCGTCGATAACATTTCGAGGTTTTACGGATTACCGGCTGATGTTTCGCCTTCCGGAACAAAGATCCAACTCGAGACCGTAAAGAAGCCGCTAGAATTTGTAAGCGGCAGCCGCGAGGCGGTGATCAACGGAGCGCGCAGTTGGTTATGCTTTCCGTTGATTGAGCAGGATGGAAAGTATCTTGTTTCACGCACGGACCTCGCCAAGACGATCGAGCCTCTGGTTCGCCCGTACCGCGTCCCGAACGCGGGAAAGGTTGAAACTGTGGTTTTGGATCCTGGACACGGAGGTTACGACAAGGGCGCGGTTTGCCGTTACGGCTGCGAAAAGGATTTCACGCTGGACGTGGCTCGTAAGCTGCGGCCGCTTTTGCAGGCAAAAGGCCTGCACGTGATCATGACTCGGGAGGGCGATTACTTCGTGCCGCTGGAGGTTCGCGCCCAGCTTGCCAATGCAGCGCGCAATCCGATTTTCGTCAGTATCCACTTCAATGACGCCAATGACGATGCAAACGCGACAGGATTCGAAATCTTTTCGTTCACACCGCGCGGGGCTCCATCCACCAACGAAGACGGGGTCACTCTCACGTCTCTCAGCATGCAGGAGGGAAGCAAAGTCGATACGCAAAGCATGGCGCTCTCCGTCTGCGTTTATCATTCGTTGCTTGGTCACATCCCCGAGTTTGACCGCGGCATCAAGCGGGCGCGGTTCGCTGTCCTCCGCCTCACGAGGGTGCCGGCCGTCCTGATAGAAGGAGGATTTCTGACAGCGCACGGCGAAAGCAAATTGATTGCGATGAAAGATTGGCGCGGAAAGCTTGCGCAGGCGATAAGCGTTGGCATTGAAAACTATCAGGCGCTGGCAGTGAAGAAACAGCCGCCTATGCTCGTTGCGGATTACCGTCGGCAAATCAGGTCGGCGCCAACTGAACCAATTACTCGGGACGGAGATTTGAAAGAAGCGGATTTGAGCCTGATCAACTTGATTGGCAAATCCGCATTTCCTTCGCCACAGCAGCAGACGTCAACGCCTTCACAAAAACCAATACTCGAATCTGACGTTATCATTCCCTGAGCATCTACGTGTCGCCTAGTCTCTGCGTCCTGTAGCCGGGCTGCTGTCACTACGTTGTTGACCAACCTCGGTCGTAAGCGGTTAACGACACGATTTTTTGATTGGCTTTGGACCGTCCGCCTGGATACATCAGGGTGATTCTAGTAATCACTCAACCTCAACCAAAGAACTCCATGAGAAAATATATCAGCTATACAATTCTAGCCTTCTTCTGCGCGATTGCTGTTTCGATCGCCGCTGCGCCTACCGACGACGCGATGACGGAAAAAGAAAAAGCGGCCTGGCAG
>Ga0126378_10004445_pt1 | contig 10711 bp, 11 predicted proteins | sample PanSoiMetPlot_23_FD_92587 | JGI IMG/M metagenome (GOLD analysis project Ga0126378, IMG submission 92587) | Tropical forest soil microbial communities from Panama - MetaG Plot_23 | ecosystem: Environmental > Terrestrial > Soil > Tropical forest > Bulk soil | place: Panama | collected 2016-02-17
ATGGTGGCGATCAGGAACCAGAGGCCCGAGAGCAGCTGCGGCTTCAAGTCCCCGAGGGAAAGACCGGTGGGCTGGAACGGGACCTGCACGTACACGTAGCCCAGAGGTGGCGTCTTGACCGGAAGGCCGCCCTTACCCCCCTTTCCCTCGCTTGCGGCGGCGCCCTTGACGACGCTCGCGTTCTGGGCAGCTGCGAGCCCCTTCGGGTCGAGACCGGTTGCCTCGAATGGTCGCCGGAAGATAGGCTGCGTCGCCCACACCACCTGCCCGTTGCTGAGCTTGCCAACGCCGGACAGCGCTCCCTTGTCCCAACCTCCGGGCAGCCACTGCACGGCGTTCGAACCGGGCGCATACCGCCCTGGATACGAGCTTGCGTAGACAAGCGCATTGGGGTCGAGGACGAGGACCAGTGACATGGGAGCGTTGTCCTGCTGCAGGCCCTCCACGTAAGGGATCAGCACCCCGTTGTCGAGTGGCCGCTCCTGGCCCGGATTGAGGTGCGCATCCGCCACTCCAAGCCTGATCCGCTGATCCTGAAAGAGCTGCAGCACGACCTTCGAGTCGAGCGCGGCCGTGGGGTCTGATGACGTCCCAGCCAGCTTCTGCAGGATGTTGCCATAGCGAACCGAGAAGTCGTTGGCTGTTGTCACGACACGGCTGCTCACGTCCGTCTGGGCATTGGCATTCGGAATAACCCATGCAGCAGCCAGAACCTCGACCAGCAGGACGGCAGCGAACGTCACCAGGACGTAGGAGGCCGCCATCCGGGCCCGCAGGCCGAAGCCGACCCGAAGCCGCCGAAGAGCCTTCATCCGCCGCCGATCATATGACGGCCCTGGGCCCGTGTCCGTCCCTCGGCTGGGGGAATGCGGCTCACCAAAATGCGGGGCCGGCAATCCCCGCAGGGGGCGATGTGCATGGAAGCCCAAAGGCCATAGCTTGCGGGCCATGAATCCTCCATACAGGCGTCTGCTGCTCACGATTGGAGCTGGGCTGGCAATGGCTGCCTGCGGTGGCCAGCCCCCTCAGCACACGGCCGGCGTGCGCGACGCAGCCGCACCGATCTGGCACCGGCTGGTGCAGTGCGCGCGACAGAACGGCATGCCCGACCTTCCGGATCCGACAATAGACGACCAGGGTCAAGCGCACTTCCCGGGCGGTACACCCACTCCCCCACCGTCGGTGCAGCAGGCCTGCCAGGCAATCTATGACCAGCTCCCCGCCCAGGCCCGGGGCGATCAGAGCCCGGACCCGGCCTTGATGCGCCAGTTCGCCCGGTGCATGCGTGACCACGGCATCGACGACTGGCCGGACCCGGACGCCCAGGGCCAGTTCCACATGCCCGCCAGCCTCGGCAACATCAAGTCAGGGCCAAGGTCGCAGCAGATCCTGTCAGCCTGGAGGGGCCCGTGCGCGAAGTACAACCCCGACGGGCGCATCTACACCGCGCCATGACCAGGGCGGTCTGGATCGTGACCCCCCATTTCGGCGGCCGGCTGCACCTCTGGCGCGGCCGGCCGTTCCCGTGTGTCACCATTCGTAACGTTAGATTTCCGGCCTGATCGCCGGGTTTGTGGGTCAAGGGAGGAACCTTGCGCGGGAGCGCACTGGCGGCTGCGGTGCTTCTGGCGGCGGCGCTTTCGGCCGGGACGGCCCCCCTGAGCTCCCGACCGGCGGCTGGTGCCGAGCCCCCCGCCGTTGCCCAGGAGATCTCTCTGGACGGGCTGGCGATAGGCACCATGACGTGTCACGGCGCTCATGGTCTGTTGGAAACCTTCTTTCCTGCGCCAGGTGCGCCGCTAGCAACCTCTGGCAGCTTCGTACGCGTCTTCTTCGCCTACAGCCCGCAATCGGGGCCGGGGTCGACCATGGTGATCGCGGTCAACGGACGCGCGATAACGACTGTGGATCTGGATCGAGGCCACGCTGCCGGCGGTGTTCTCGAGGTTCCCATACCAGCTTCGCTGATCGACCTGAAACGCCCGACTCGCCTGCAGGTTGGTTTCGATCTTGCCGCGGGCTCGGCTGCGCAGGACCTCCTCTACGGGAAACTCGAGGCCCCGACTCTGATCCATTACAGCCTGGCCTCGCTCGCCGGCGGCCTGCCAGGCCTGGAGACCTACCCGTGGTCGCTACTGGCAACAGATGCGTCCAGCGCTGCTGTGCCGACTCTCGGAGTGGTCCTGCCTTCGCCTCCTGATATGGCGGAGATAGGTGCCGCCCTGCGCATCTTTGCCGATCTTGGCCGCCAGGTGGCGACCCAGCGGGTGCGGCTGAACGTCATCCCGCCCTCACAGCTCGGGGTACCGGAGACGCAGGGTGGCGGCGTAGTACTGGTGGGCCGCCTGGACCACTTACCCGCGGCGCAGCGGGTGCTTGCAGCTGCCGGATGGCGATCCGCGCCCGACGGTTGGACGGCGCCCAACGGCAAGGTGGCCAGGGCTGACGACGGGCTGGTGGTGACCGCTTTATCTCCGTGGGATAACCGGACCACCCTCGTCCTCGTGTCCGGCGCGACCAACACGGCCCTGGCCAGGGCAGCCGGCGCGCTGGTCGGGCGAGGGACGACCGCTCTGGCCGGAGCGTACGGCATCGCGTCGGCGCCGGCTCTGGAGACACCTCGCGAACCGCTCCGCAGCTTCCGGCTCAGTGGACCCGAGGCATCCGATATCGCGACTGCCGGTGGGCGCTCCTATGAGGCAGACATGAGCTTCGTGGCGCCGATCGTGGGCCGGGGCCAGTCTGCCGACCTCCGAGTCATGATCCCGCAGCTGGACGCGGCCGGTAGGGCTGGGTTGGCCGTCAACGGCAGCCCCCTCGCGGCCGGCACCCTGGTCAGGGGTCGCCCGACCGTGCTGGCTGCGCAGGTCTCGGGGCGGCTCCTCCGGCAGGGGCTCAACTCACTGGCGATCAGCATCCAGAGCGAACCTGGTGGGGGCGTGGCCAGCACTGTCGGCGCTCTGAACGCATCATTCAGCATGCCACCAGCGCCCCACGAAGGGGCTGACCTGGGCGCGCTTGCGTTCCCGTTTTTCGACGGCCCTCAGCAGGCCGTCCGTTTTCTGCTGGCAGACGTGGCTCCTGGTACCTTGACGGCAGGCCTCCAGGCCGCAGTCGCGCTCGGCCGGCGGTCTCCTGCCGCCCCCGGCGTGCTGGAGGCTTCCCTGCTCGTCGACCCGGCGGCGCTGTCGGGTACTGCCAACCTGGTCGTCGTAGGCACTCCGGACACCACCGCACCCCTGGGGCGAATGGCGAGGAGCCTCCCGCCGTTGCCGCCAGGCGCTGGAGTGGTCGCTGAGACGAATTCAGGGCAGCGGACGGTGCTGTGGCTGATCGGCAGCACAGAGACCGCTGTGCAGCGGGCGGTGACTGCCCTTTACAGCCTGAACTTGAGTGGTGAGGTCGCGACAATCGACGCTGCAGGCAAGGTGGCCGTCGTGCAGCCGCCGTCCGAGGGCCGTGCCGCGCAGGCGGATTCGGTACCTGCCACGTCCGCCCCCGGTGCGGTGGTGGTGGCCTTGCTGATCCTGGCCGCAGCCGTTCTCCTCGTCAGCCTCGCGGTTGTCCAGCTACTGCGTGCGTGGAGGGTCACCGGGTGAGGCCAGGGCGGCTGCGGACCCGGTCCTTTGTCATGGGGCTGACAGCGTGGTGTGCGCTGTCCCTCGCACCCGTTGTCGCGCTCAGCCCAGCGCTGGCGGCGACCTTCTTGCTCGTGGCGTCGGCTCTGGCGGCCTGCGCCACACTCCGCTTCTCGTTGCTGGCCGGCGCCGTGGTGGCGGCGGTTTCGGCCTGCCTGTTCACCGTGACGCTTGCCTTGCTGCAGGCGCCGCCGCAGGAAGCACTGACACCAGCGGTGGTAGTCCACTCGCTGGGTCAGGTCGCGACTGCACTGCCAGCGATGATCGCAACGGTCTCTCTGACCGGCGCGGTCGCCTTCGCGGAGCTCGTGTCGATGGGGTTGGAGTGGGACGTCGTGCTGCGCCGCACAGCCGACGTAAGGGGCCTTGACGGGGCTGGTCGAGCGCGAGAGCGCGGGCCCCGGGCCCGGATCCGTGTCATAGAACGAAAGGAGGGCACAACCCACTCATGAAACGACCTCTCTTGCTCTTTGGCGCCGGCGCGGCGCTGGCGCTGGTGGCGGCCGGCGCTGCGCCCGCCGCTGCTGCCGCCAACCCCGCCCACGTGCGCTTCGTGAACCTCTTGCCCGACTACCCGTCGAATGTCAACTTCTCGGTCGATGGCGCGCGGTTCTTCTCCAACGTCGCATACAAGACGGTTTCCGCGTACTTCCGGATCACCGCGATGAACCACGACTTCACGGTCCGGCCGGTGGCTTCTACCACTGTCGTCGGCGAGACGCAGCAGGTGCTGACTGCAGATGCGTACTACACGCTGGTCGTCTCCGGCAAGCAATCCGACCCTCGAATAGGCCTGTATTCGGACAGCCCCTCGGAAACGGCTGGGAAGGTGGTCATTCGGTTCTGCCACTTCGCCCCAGAGGTGCCGGGAGTGGACGTTGCTGCACCCACCGGGCAGCCGGTCTTCTTCACCAACATCGGCTTCACCCAGTGCTCGCAGTACGCCACCATCGACCCTGGCACATACAACCTGGCGCTGTGGAACACGGGTAAGGAATCCACCGACCCTCATCCACTCTTCGAGGCGGACGGAGTAGCCGTGACAGGCGGCACCGTGAATACGATCATCGGAACCGGAGGAGAGGGATCACAGCCAGTCACTGCGATTCCCGTGCTGGACGCGGTCTCGGCCGTCCGAGCGCCGAACGGAGGCGCCAGTACTGGTAAAGGCGGCCTGAGCACTGCCGGCGCCCCACCGGTGGGGCAGCTGGCGCCGCTGATGGTGCTGCTTTTCCTGGCCGCGGTCGGCCTGGCAGCTCGCTCTCGCCGGCCGGGCACTTAAGAAGGTCAGGCGTGCGGCCCGGCCACCCATGGTGGGTAGCTCTCGCGGCGCTGGGCCTCCTGGCCGGCTGCACGCCGGCCTCGTCCGGGGCTGGCTCCAGTTCGCCGGAGGCGACTGCCGGCACATCCGTACGCATTCCCGCCCCGCGAGCGACGCCATCGATAATGCCCGTGACAACGCCCATCGTTCGCGCCATCGACGGCGCCACCGGGCCTGGGGCAGCGGCCCCGGCGTTGGGCCAGAGCGCGCCCCCGGTTCGCATTCGCATCCCCTCGATCGGGGTGGACGCGAGCATCGCGGATCTGGGCCTGGCGTCGGATGGCACCATCGAAGTGCCCGCTGACCCCCGCCAGGCCGGCTGGTACAAGCTGGGGTCCGTCCCAGGCGACGCGGGGCCCGCTGTGATCCTTGGCCACCTCGACTCGACCACCGGGCCCGCGGTCTTTGCCAGGTTGGCCGGACTGCGGTTGGGGGACCAGGTGCTGGTGGCTCGGGCCGACGGCTCGCAGGTCCGCTTCCAGGTGGATAGAGTTGCCACGTTCGCGGTGAGCTCCTTCCCGACCGAGGCTGTTTACGGCGCAACGCCCGACCCGGTCTTGCGTCTCATCACCTGCGGCGGCACGTTCAGCCGCGCTCAGGGACGCTACCTTTTGAACGTCGTGGTGTTCGCGACTGAAGCCGTCTAAGCGCATCACCACGCATTCGTGGAACCGCGTAGTTCGGGGCCTCGGGAGATGTCAGGGAGTGGCGAGGGCCTCGCGCACGACCTGGCGTAGCCGGTGAAGGTCCCAGAGCGCCCGAGCGATGAGGATGGCGATCGCGACCGAACATAGAACCGCGACCGAGGCCGGGATGTCGAGGGCAACTCCAACCAGCGAAATCCGCGGCCAGTCCGGTACACGGCCGGCCGCCCAAACCGACACGCCGCCGACGACGACTGCGACGAGGGCCGCCGCCAAAGGAGTGACGACGGCTCCCAGCTGCCGCCCGCGTGCCCACCGCACCACGCAGGGCGCGCAGGTAGGAGGCTGAAACCGCCCGGCGCAGCGTTCACACAGACCCGCGCCGCAGCCGTCGCAGCTCTCGATAGCGACGTGGTCCGTATGCCGGTAGCACCTGTGTGTCTCCGGTGATGAACCGTCCCTTTCGGCTCCGTTCGTCTTTGTGCGCTGACCGTCGTAGAGGGCGCGCTGGCGCGGGTGGCGGAGAGTCTGATAAGCGGCGTTGAGCTCCCTCATCCTCACCTCCGCCCAGGCGGCGTGATTGACGTCGGGATGGTAGCGGCGCGCCAGCCGCTTATACGCCGCCTCGATCACCTCGGCATCGGCGTCCGGATCGACCTGGAGGATCTTATAGAGGTCTTGAGTCACCCTTACTCAGCCCGACCTCATCCACCCCGACCAACACGATAACCGTTTTGACGGTTACTGGGCACCGCTCGGCCCCCCACCACTGTGGGCGGATAGAGGCCGGAGGCGCTGTCAGATGATGTGCAGGGCGAGAAGAAGCACGAACGCCCCCAGGATGGCCACTGCGATGCGCTTGTCGTGCATCGCGCCAACCGGCCAGGCAAGGAACAGAAGCAGCGCAAGCAGGAGGTAGGGAACCTGCATGCCGACGAACAGCGCGCCCAGCCCCGGGAATACGAACTTGGCCAGCAGGTAGAGCACGACCAGGGCGGCCGCGACTATCGTGCGAGCCCGATCGCCGTAGGCGCCGCGCACGTACCAGTTGCGATACCGGCTCCGGCCATACCAGCTTCGCCGTGCCATCTTGCTTTTCCTCCCGTCTGAGCCGGCCTCGGCCCGGCTCGAAACATGATAGGGACTTCGATGGAAATCCTATCATTATCCTGTCAGTTAGAGTGATATTGACTTGGGGGTCGGGACCGACAGCGTCCATATCGATGCCCTGGGACCTCCCCCGAAAGAGGGATCAAGTTTCCCCGAAAGTCGGGGATCAGATTCACCGCCGGCGGCGATGTGCCGGTGAGCAGCCGGCCCCTACGGTGGCGAACATGAGAGCACACGCATCATTCGCCGGGCTCCTGGCCGGCCTGGGCCTCGCGGTCGCGCTCGCCGCGTGCGCCAGCGGCCAGGGTTCGCAGCAGCCGGCAGCCCATCCGTCTGCCAACCCGGCGCAGGTAGCCCGCCAGTTCGCTCAGTGCGTGCGCGACCACGGCGATCCGAGCTTTCCCATGTGGACCGGGCCGTGCAAGCGGTTCAACCCACAGGGCCGCCTCTGAGGCGCCTGATGAGGAGGACGGTCACCGTCGTCACCATAGCCGCCGGCGTACTCGCCTGCTCAGGCGCTGCCACAGTCTTCGTGCTCCGCGACCGGGCGGCACCCGCCGCCGCGGCGACGGCGGTGCCAACCGGCACCGCTCCGGTGCAGCGCACTGACATCGTCCAGCGACAGCGGGTCAACGGAACCCTGAACTACGGCTCCACGACGACTGTCAGCGCGCCGGCCGGCGCGACGCCGGACCAGGTTCAACAGGCTCGTGCGACCGTAAACACGGCCCACGCCTCGCTCACCGCGGCGATTACGGCAGCCACCGACACCGCCGCCGCGAGCCAGCTGGCGATAAGCCAGGCTCAGGGTCCCGCCGCCGTCGCAGCTGCGCAGCAGCACGCTCAGCAGGCGCAGCACCAGGCCGACGCCCAGGTCGCCAGCGCGCGAGTCAGCTTGCAGAATGCCGATGCGGCGCTCCAGATGCTGCAGTCCAGCGCCCGGCTGGACGGCAGCTTCACCTGGCTCCCAGCGCCGGGAACGAGGGTCAACCAGGGCCAGACGCTGTATGCCGTCAACGGCAGGCCCGTCGTCTTGCTCTACGGCGGGCAGCCGGCCTACCGCCAGCTCGGCCCTGGGGTCAATGGCGACGACGTGAAGCAGATGGAGCATGACCTCATCGATCTCGGCTTCGCCAGCCCGGCAAACCTCACGGCCGACGGCAACTTTACGGGCGCCGATTCTGCAGCGGTTCAGCGCTGGCAGGCGTCGCTGGGCTTGCCCCAGAGCGGATCGGTCCGGCTGGGTGAGGTCGTATTCGCGTCGGGACCGGTCAGGGTGGCGGCGGTCCGCGCCGCTCTCGGCGCCCAGGCCGCGCCAGGCACTCCGGTGCTGGACCTGACCGCCGTCCACCACACGGTGACGGTGCAGCTGGACGTCAGCCGCCAGCAGCTCGTGAACCGCGGCGATCAGGTCTCCGTGTTGATGCCGGACGGTCATACCAACGTCGCCGGCTCGGTCACCGACGTCAGCCGGGTTGCGACAACACCGCAGAACCAGGGGCAGGGGCAGGGGGGTTCCGCGCAGCAGCCGACCGTCGCGGTGACCATCACCCTGGCGGACGAGTCGGCGGCCGGGACACTGGATCAGGCGCCCGTCTACGTCTCGATCACGACCGCGTCGAAGAAGAACGTCCTGGCCGTTCCGGTAACCGCGCTGCTGGCACAGCCGGATGGCGGCTATGCGGTGGCGGTCAGATCGGGCGGTGCGCGCCGGCTGGTGACCGTCCAGCCAGGCCTCTTCGGCGACGGCGGTCTGGTCGAGGTCAGCGGCAGCGGGCTGGCGGAGGGCCAGACGGTTGAGGTACCGGCGCGATGAGCGCCGTGCTCGAGGTCGACAACGTCTCGAAGCGCTACCCCGGCGACCCACCGGTCGAACCACTTCGCGGCGTCAGCTTGACCATCGAGGAGGGCGAGCTGCTAGCCATCGTGGGGCCCTCCGGCTCCGGTAAGACCACACTGCTTCACGTCATGGGCACCCTCGACCGCCCCACACAGGGCGAGGTCCGGGTCGCCGGTCAGGCCGCGTCCGACTTATCGGACGTAGAGCTGTCGGGTCTCCGAGCACACCACCTGGGCTTCGTCTTTCAACAGTTCTTCCTGCTCGACGGCGTCAGCGTCCTGGACAACGTCGCCAACGGCCTGCTCTACCGCGGCCTTCCAGCCCGTGAGCGCCGGCGCCGTGCACGCGAGGCGCTCGAGAAAGTCGGCCTCGGGCATCGCCTCGGTCACCGACCAAACCAGCTCTCGGGCGGGGAGCGTCAGAGGGTGGCGATCGGGCGGGCGGTCGTGGGCAGTCCCGCAATCGTGCTCGCCGACGAGCCGACCGGCAATCTCGACACTGCCGCAGGGGCCGCGGTCGTGGCGCTGCTCCAGGAGCTCAACCGCCACGGCACCACCATCGCTGTCATCACGCACAACCACGACGTGGCAGCCGCGATGCGCCGCCGGATCGAGCTCAAAGACGGCCGCATTACTGGCGACTCGGGAGCGGCGACATGAGGACCAGAGCCCGCTCACGCCTCAGGGCGGCCGACGCAATGCTGGCCGGCACCGTGGGGCTGCGCGCGCGCCGTCTGCGTGCCGCATTCTCGGCCCTTGGCATCTGCATCGGGGTAGCTGCGATCGTCGGCGTGCTCGGGGTGACCCAGTCGAGCGAGGCTGATCTGCTGGCCCAGATCGACCGGCTTGGCACCAACCTGCTTACGGTCGAGAAAGGCCAGGGCATCGGCGGTTCGGAGGGCCCCCTACCGCTGACCGCGCCTTCCATGATCAGAGTCCTGGCGGGGGTTCAACGGGTCTCGTCAACGGCTACGCTGCCGGGTGGGGTCTACCGGAGCGACCTGGTTCCGAGCTTCGAGACCGGCGCCATCGGACTGCGTACGACGGACCCTTCGTTGTTGCAGACGCTCAATGGCAGGCTTCTGGCGGGAACTTTCCTCAACGGGGCCACGGCACGCTACCCGGTCGCGGTGCTCGGGTACGGCGCGGCTGGGGCCCTGGGGGTGGCCACGCTGGACGGCCCCGCCCGAATCTGGGCGGACGGCCGATGGCTGACCGTCGCCGGCATCCTGGCGCCGGTGCAGCTGGCACCCGAGATCGACCGTTCGGTGCTCGTCGGCCTCGACTTCGCGACGTCCGACCTCGGCTTCGACGGCTTCCCGACCCGGCTATACGTTCGGGCGGATCCCGAGCGGGTCGTGCCAGTCAGCCAGGTGCTGGCGCGGACGACGAATCCGGAGAACCCAGACCAGGTCAGGGTGACGAGGCCGTCCGACGCGCTGGCCGCCAGGCTCGCGGTCCAGAGCTCAGGCACGGAGCTGTTCGTCGGCCTGGGCGCCGTGGCCCTGCTCGTGGGCGGCGTGGGCGTCGCCAACGTGATGGTCATCTCGGTGCTCGAACGCCGCTCGGAGATCGGCCTCAGACGTGCGCTGGGGGCCACCCGGCTCCACGTGGCAGTCCAGTTCTTATCGGAGTCGCTGCTGCTTTCGACCCTGGGGGGGACCGCCGGCATCGCGACGGGAGTGGCGCTGACGGCGGCGCTTGCAGTCCAACAAGGCTGGACCATCCTGGTGCCGGCGGTGGCAGTCATGGGTGGTCTCGTGGCAGCGACCACCATTGGAGGTGTGGCCGGGCTCTATCCGGCGCTGCGCGCGGCCAGGATGGCGCCCACAGATGCGCTCAGGACGGTCTGAGACCCCGGTCGCGCGCACCCAACTTCGCGGATCAGCCAAGCTACAGCCAATGGGGTCTCGGACAGTTGAAGTGGATTCGCCCGCCCGCGCGGGGCTGGCTGACACGCTTCTCGCCACCGCCGGCGCCAGGGCGCGGCTGCTCTCGATCGCGGCGACGGCCTCGGCTGCCGTGCTCCTGTTCCTGCTCTACGAACGTCTCTCACTGAGCGCGCCTGTCACTTCGGACAGCGCCAACGCCGTCCTGCAGGGTCAGGCGATGGCGCGCGGCAACGTACTTCTGCAGGGCTGGACGCTGTCAGGCGCCTC
>Ga0126378_10004450_pt1 | contig 10707 bp, 6 predicted proteins | sample PanSoiMetPlot_23_FD_92587 | JGI IMG/M metagenome (GOLD analysis project Ga0126378, IMG submission 92587) | Tropical forest soil microbial communities from Panama - MetaG Plot_23 | ecosystem: Environmental > Terrestrial > Soil > Tropical forest > Bulk soil | place: Panama | collected 2016-02-17
CCTTCCGGTAGATTTCGTGACCACCGAAGAAAGATCGCTTACAACCGTTGAAATCAGAACTTAATGTCGCTGCGAACCCATGAGCACGCAAGAACACGTCCAGCTTCGAATCGAAGTTCGGCCTTCACAAGAGACCAACGACCACGAGGTCTGCTTATTGGGTGACGGGGAGAGCTTGGTCGATCGATTTTCGAACGGTCTGATCGGTTTGGACCCCGACGATCTACTCATTGATCCTTGCCCGCTGCGTGCTGAGAACGTGCCACGACGCGTCACTGTTGGTCGTTGCTCTTGTGGGATAGTGGGCTGCGGGAGCGTGGAAGTTGAGATCCGAAGAGACCATGATGAGGTCATTTGGACGGGACTGAATTCCTCACAGCGAGTCTATTTCCTAGCAGTCCAGTATGATGCGGAAGTTGAAAGAGCTTTTCGCGATCATACTTGGGAAACGCCAGAGCGCACGGCGTCACGGCTTATTTCTCAGACAGCGGATCGAACTGTGCTGGTGCGAAGAGGCATTGAGTTCTCCTGGGCATCATGGCGGTGTCGAGATGGAATGATGACGGCGTCTCTGGTCCTAACTCCCGGACCGTACCAAGTTCTCATCAATGTACAGTGGGACGGAAAAAACGTCGAGGGTATCGTTGCTCATTTCAGGAGAATTCTTAGCCAGCCGCCCGAAACATGGCCGAATGTGGAGTGCAACCCACAAGTGAGAGGCCTTGGCCCGCCGCCAATCAAAGGCTGGAAATAGAATGTTTCGACCGCTCGGAGTCGACGCTATCGTGGTCCGAGGACGGTGCACTCTTGGTCTCGGCACCCAAAGGCTTTATCCCAATTTATCCCAATAGGCTGCCGAATGTGCCCAAACCACCCGGAGCGAGCCGAACGGCGTCTTTAGTTTTCACTAACTTACCAGCGAGCCAGACGCAATCACTCGTTTTGCTAAACCGTTGTACGCGCTAAAACGTGTACCGGGGGTTCGAATCCCCCCCTCTCCGCCAGATTTCATAACAAAGGACTTAAAGGCAGGCCCTTCCTCTCCGCTCATCGGTATTATCAATCTTCGCGCTGAGGTTTAAAGAGACGGTTGGTGTGCCGCCGATGGAGGACCTGACGCGCTGGCGAATGCTTCTAGCTGGGGACAGAATAGCGAATACCAGCGATTCCATTTCCGAAATCGCGCAGTCCCTCGGCTACCGATCCGCAAGCACCTTCGCCAAAGCCTTTAAGAGAATCATGGGCTGTTCGCCCCGAAGCTACTTCGACCATTCCGGCGCATCGGCCCCATAAGGCACGAGCCTTGACGCATCTTGCAGAGTCAGATTACTGAAGGCGGGAGGCACGGCAAAGAAACAAATCGCTTCAGACAGCCTCATATGAAAGAAATTCGGTTCTGAACCGAAGTGCCCTCGCCGTTGATGACAACAGTTTCACATTCTGTTGCAATCCAGCGCGCAACGGATCCCTAGTCCGCTACAGTCGTTTCGCAACGGTTGCACAGACCGTCGTATATCACAACAACAGTTTCCTGGACCCTCGCGCGTCGCAACGGCGGTTCCACGCCGTTGCAGCCAGCATCTCCCAAATTGTTCGAAGCGCACTCGGGTTCTTAATGAGCTGCCTGTAAACTTCCGCCGCTTCACTGAGTTGTAGCACGGGATAAACAATCGATCTCAAGGACTACCCTGAAGTGCCCGTCAATCAAGCGGCGTGATTCCGTCGATTTCTTATGCAGCCTTTCTTCCAAATACTTCCTTCAATCCGGCGTGAGCGCTTTCAGCGAGCCTTTCGGCAGTGAGCTTTCGTCCCGTGGCCATGCGAGCGGCTTCTCGAATCGTGTCCTCGACTTTTCCAAAGAGCCTGTCGGCCGCCTCTTCGAGTTCCGACTACGCGTCGCGGATGCAGTTTCGGCACAAGAGCACCGCGAAATAGCTTCTGCAATTCATCCAGAGTTTCCGAGAAAACTTCGATCGTATCGTGCATGTACAGCAAGTCCTTGGCTCTGTCTCTGTAGTCCCGCTGCTCGCGGATGAGAATTTTTTGTGCCAAGAAACTTGCCGGGTTGGCAATCTGCACCGTCCGCTTCGGCGACATCGGGTATCCGTTTTCCTCGCTTAACTCCACCTTCCACGGAGAGATAAGCAAGATCTCGATGTAGCGAAGCAGCTGGGACGAAACGCCACCCACTTCCTTCGTAGCCTTCCGCTTTCCGCTTCGATCGTATTCGCTCCCTTCGAGCGGTGCCAGGAACTCCGCGTAGAAACCGCCTCTCTTTCCGTAGTGGTAATGCGTCGCGGGCGGACGATCCTCACCGACGAACTCTTCTTCGAACCCCGCCTCCAGCAGGCGCTTCCGCACGGTCGATTCTTCCTTTTTGAGCTTGGGTGGAACAGCAACATCTCCGTCGAGTGTCGTCAGCGGAAGATAGTCAAGCTTCCTCGCGCGGGGATCGAGACGATACAGACGATGTGCCCATCCTCCGACAAGAACCACCTCGCCGAGCCAGGGCTCCAGCGCGACGATGAATTTCGAAAACGCTTCGAGTCCGGGATCTCGTTCGCTCATGGTTCGGACGACTCAAGTGCTGGAGACAGAATTCTTCTCCAGATAAGATCTGCCTGTTCCTTGCCTCGGGACGGATGCTGGCTGACATCCAGCCAAACCTGAAGGATATCGCTGACTGGCACGCCGTCTTTCCGGACAACTCCACGAAAAGCACTCTCGCGGTTCCCCGGAATGCGCACGTAGAGGTCTGCTCCTTCTTCCTCCCCATTCCCCGAAAGGCCGAGGTCCTTCAGAACTGCGGCGTTCAAGCGCTCCAGATAAAGATATGGCTTCACCCCGTGCACAAATCCGATGCCCAGTGCTTCGGCGGCTTCGAACAGCCCGAGGCACAAACGCAGGCGCGGCGACGAAAGTTGATCGGCAGAGGCGATGGCTTCGTCCGATTGGTAGGAACACACTACGTTCCAGAGCGCCTTTTTGCCCCGGTGAAGAACCCAACGCATCGGGATCTCCAGAATGCGGCGCTGGCTCGCAGCAACCCACCGGTTCAGCAACTCTCTCAGTCGCACTAGCCGCAGTACTCCTCCTCCGGACTCGAGAAAGCCTTCTTTCGAAAACTCCTCGACGAAGCGAAATGCGCTCATCACCGAGACGCCGGCCGCTTCCGCCAGTTGCGAGGCGCCCTGGTAACGGCCTCTCGGGGCCGACAAATACGCTTCCGGAATTCGGGGAGCCAGAAGGACCTTGAGCATCCATTGATTCAAATCGGAAAAGAGCTGCGGCGCGCGCACGTTCGGCGCACGGAGCTCACTTTGGGGCCGCCTTGACGAACTCAGGGACTCCAATCCGTGGCCTGCGAAGAGCCGAAGACCTTCGAGGTCCACCACTCCAACTGCGACTTCCGGTGCCCGTTCCCGCATAAATTGCTTCGCGTCCTCGGCAATGGAATTCGGGATACGGTTTGCGCCCACAATCGCAAGGGGGACCGGATGACCGGCCATGATTCGGGAATAATGGACCGCTTCCAGCGCGGCCTGGGAGAGCAACGGAATCACGCGGTCCTTTCGGCCCTCCGAAGCCCGTTTTAGTTCCACGACGAATTTCTTTCCGTGCCCCGATACGAGGAAATCGGGCGCAACATTCTTCTCGCGTGGCTCTTCCACGACTTTCCAGCCTTCTTCACGGAACAGGCTGGCCACGATCCGCCTGAGATGGGCCGCGTTGTCGACCGGTGGGTTTGGATGATAGCCTGGCATAGGCTTACCACGGCCATGGTAATTATCATGGCCACGTTATTTATCATGGCCATGATATAAACAGCAAACGCTGGTGTCAACCCCCATTCTCCAAACGGTGCGCCCATTCCTGCGGGTCAGGCTAGCAAAAAGTGATGGGGAATCAGCGATAGCTCGCAGGTGCGAAAAGGCTGCCCCATTACGGGGCGCCATGTTGGCGAATCATTGCTCGTCAGTATTGACGCATTTTCTCCGCCTGCCAACGTGGCAAGGGGATAGGGGGATAGGAGATAGGAGAGAGCGAAACTGCCCTGCTGAACGCCTTTCTATTCGCCTCCTTCAGGGCAAGAAGTTCTAACCTCGGGAAAATGGCTTTCCAGGGCACCCGTCTACTTCCTTGCTCCGATCCCGCGAGGAAGTCCCTCCTCAGTTCAGTCGTCACATCATATTGTGTTCCACATCACAAAAGGCTGGACACTTCTTCGCCTACAGTGTGACGGGTGTCCCTTACGCGGTGTCTAGCTGAGCCGGATTGTTCACGTTTCGCGGTCCCGGTTCCATTAGACTGAATCTGGAACGGCACCGAACATCACGTAATCTACCGTTATGGAGGTCCCCATGGCGCGGGCTCAAGTCATCCTTGACGGGAATGAGGCGGCGGCCTCCGTCGCCTACCGTCTGAACGAAGTGATTGCCATCTATCCCATCACCCCGTCGTCACCGATGGGCGAATGGGCGGATCAATGGCGCTCCGAAGGCAAGAAGAACATCTGGGGCGCAGTGCCTGATGTTGTTGAAATGCAGAGCGAAGGCGGCGCCGCAGGGGCCCTTCACGGCGCTTTGCAGGCCGGAGCGCTGGGCACCACGTTTACCGCTTCCCAAGGGCTGCTCCTCATGATCCCGAATATGTTCAAAATTGCCGGGGAGTTGACTGCGGCGGTCATTCACGTGGCCGCCCGCACCGTGGCCACCCATGCGCTTTCCATCTTCGGCGACCATAGTGACGTCATGGCCGCGCGCTCGACAGGTTTCGCCATGCTAGCCTCCAATTCCGTGCAGGAAGCAAGCGATTTCGCCCTGATCGCGCAGGCGGCTTCGCTCGAATCCCGGGTGCCCTTTTTGCACTTCTTCGACGGTTTCCGTACTTCGCATGAAGTAAACAAAATCATTCCGCTGCTCGACGAGGACCTTCGCGCCATCATCGACGAAAGGTTCATTCAGCAACACCGGGACCGCGCCCTTTCTCCCGATCATCCAGTACTGCGCGGCACGGCGCAAAATCCCGACGTCTTCTTCCAAGCCCGCGAGGCTTGCAATCCCTTTTACCGCGCCTGCCCGCAGATTGTTCAGGATGTGATGGAGCGGTTCGCGAAGCAAACTGGCCGAAGCTATCACTTGTTCGATTACGTAGGCGCGCCCGAGGCGGAGCGCGTGCTGATTCTCATGGGCTCGGGCGCAGGCGCCGCAGAAGAGTGCATGAAAGCCCTGCAGAAATCTGGAGAAAAAGTTGGTTTCCTCAAAGTGCGGCTGTACAAGCCTTTTGCGCTGGATGCCATCTTTGCGGCCCTGCCTGCCACCGTGCGCACCATCGCCGTGCTTGATCGTACGAAAGAGCCGGGCAGCATCGGCGAGCCGCTCTATCAGGATGTTGTGACCGCTTTCATGGAACGTAACGCAGGGAACGACTCAAAGCCACTACCCCGCATCATCGGTGGGCGCTACGGACTCTCCTCCAAGGAATTCACGCCAGCCATGGTGAAAGCCGTTTTCGATGAGTTGAAGAAGCCTCAGCCGCAAAATCATTTCACCATTGGCATTCGCGACGACGTCACGCACACCAGCCTCAATTACGATCCCGCTTTTTCTACCGAAGATCCGCGGACGGTTCGCGCGCTCTTTTACGGTTTGGGCTCCGATGGCACGGTAGGAGCGAACAAGAACTCCATCAAAATCATTGGCAAGGGAACCAACAACTGCGCGCAGGGTTATTTTGTGTACGACTCGAAGAAGGCAGGCGCGATTACCGTCTCGCATGTCCGCTTCGGCCCGGAGCCCATCGAATCTACCTATTTGATCTCCAAGGCCAGCTTCGTGGCCTGCCACCAGTTCCAGTTCATCGACCGAATCGATGTCCTCGCGGTAGCGGAAACGGGAGCAACATTTCTTCTGAACGCGTCGTTTGGTCCTGAGGAAATTTGGATTCATCTGCCACGGCAGGTCCAACAGACCATCATCGACAAGAAACTCAAATTCTACGTGATTGACGCCTACAGCGTCGCACGCGAAGCAGGCATGGGCAGCCGCATCAACACCATCATGCAGACGTGCTTTTTCGCCATCAGCGGGGTGCTACCTCGGGAAGAAGCCATCGCTGCCATTAAACACGCCATCCAGGAAACCTACGGAAAACGCGGCGAAGCGGTGGTGCAGAAGAATTTTGCCGCCGTGGATCAAGCGCTTTCGCGACTCCATCAAGTGAAAGTTCCGCACAAAGTTTCCGCGACGTTCGACATGCTCCCGCCCGTTCCTGCCCGCGCACCTGCGTTTGTCCGAGACGTCGTGGGCAGCATCATCGCCGGAAATGGCGACTCGCTGCCCGTCAGCGCGCTGCCCATTGATGGCACCTTTCCGAGCGCTACCGCGCAATGGGAAAAGCGCAATATCGCCCAGCAAATTCCTGTTTGGGACACGGAACTTTGCATTCAGTGCGGCAAGTGTGTCATGGTTTGCCCGCACGCCGTGATACGCGCCAAAGTTTACGATTCCTCGCACTTGTCCAATGCTCCGGCAACCTTCAAGACCGCTAAACCCCGCTGGCGCGAATTCGAAGCCCTGAGTTACACGCTACAAGTCGCGCCCGAAGACTGCACGGGCTGTCGCCTGTGCGTGGAAATTTGCCCGGCCAAGAGCAAGAGCGAGGTAAAACACAAGGCGATCAACATGGAGCGGCAGGCGCCTCTTCGCGAGAAAGAAAGTGCAAATTGGGAGTTTTTCCTTTCGCTTCCCGAATTCGATCGCGAACGCATTTCCCACAGTCAGGTGAAAGATGCCCAGCTTCTAGAGCCTTTGTTTGAGTTTTCGGGCGCTTGCGCCGGGTGCGGCGAGACCCCTTACATCAAGCTTCTCACGCAGCTCTTGGGCGACCGGCTCTTGATCGCGAACGCCACCGGGTGCTCTTCGATCTACGGTGGTAATCTGCCCACAACGCCTTACACCGTGAATGGTCAAGGTCGCGGCCCGGCCTGGTCGAATTCATTGTTTGAGGATAACGCCGAATTTGGCCTGGGCATGAGGCTGGCGATCGATCAACACACGCTTTACGCCGAGCAGCTCCTAAGGCAGCTCGCCGGCCAGTTGGGTGAAGCGCTCGTCACGGGCCTATTGGAAGCCGATCAATCCAGAGAACCCGGCATCGAAGCTCAGCGCCAGCGCGTTGCCGGGCTCAAGCGCAGGCTCGCGCCTATCGATTCGCCCGAAGCTCGCGCTCTTCTCGCCGTGGCCGACACGCTGGTGCGCAAAAGTGTCTGGCTGGTCGGCGGCGACGGCTGGGCCTACGACATAGGCGCGGGAGGGCTGGATCACGTGCTCGGATCGGGTCGCAATGTCAACGTTCTCGTCCTCGACACAGAAGTCTATTCGAACACCGGCGGCCAGATGTCCAAGGCCACCCCCCGCGCTGCGGTGGCCAAATTCGCCACCGGCGGCAAAGAAATGGCCAAAAAAGACCTAGCCATGGAAGCCATCAGTTACGGATACGTGTACGTCGCGCGGGTGGCCATGGGCGGCAGCGACACGCACACCATCAAAGCGTTCCAGGAAGCCGAAGCACATGACGGCCCCTCGCTGATCATCGCCTACAGCCATTGCATCGCTCATGGCTATGACATGGGGTTTGGCCTGAATCAGCAGAAAAATGCCGTGCTTTCCGGCTACTGGCCGTTGATGCGCTACAACCCGGCTCTGCGCCTGGAAGGCAAGAACCCCTTCCAGCTTGATTCGAAAGCGCCAAGCATTCCGCTTAAGAAATACGCCTACGAAGAAGCACGCTATACCATGCTCGCGCGCAGCAATCCCAAAGCCGCCCGCGAATTGCTCCGCAAGGCGCAGGATGACGTCGAGCGCCAATGGCGCGTCTACTCCAACCGGGCGGCGATGTCCGGGCGTGGAGAAACTCCTCACATCGCTCCACAAGAGCCCGAAGAGGCCGCAGCAGAAACAGTCAAGAAGGGAGGCGATGAAGAATGAGCGACATCACCACGCGGTACCTTGGCTTCTCCTTGAAATCACCTCTCGTGGCTTCCGCTTCCCCGGTTTGCGATTCGGTGCCCAACATCCGCGAATTAGAGGACGCCGGTGTCGGCGCCGTCGTGCTTCCGTCTCTTTTCGAAGAGCAGCTCGAACTGGAAAGCAACGCTTTGGATGACGATCTTTGGCGAGGAGCGGAAAGTTTCCCTGAATCTCAGTCCGTTTTGCCGGATCTGCGAAACTACAATCTTGGCCCCGACGGTTACCTCGATTTAATCGAAGGCGCGAAGGCCGCCGTAGACATTCCGGTCATCGCCAGTCTCAATGGAGTTTCACCCGGCGGCTGGGCTGAGTATGCCCGGCTCGTGGCCGAAGCCGGCGCGGACGCCATTGAACTAAATATCTATTCCATCGCAACGGAACCTGCAGAAAGCGCTGTCGAGGTGGAAAAGGGTTATGTGGACCTCGTCCGGCAGATCAAGCGCACCGTGCGTGTGCCCGTAGCCGTGAAGCTGTCTCCCTTTTTCAGCGCTCCTGCGAATATCGCTATGCGGCTTGACGACGTTGGCGCAAACGGCCTGGTGCTATTCAATCGTTTTTATCAGCCCGACTTCGACATCGAATCGCTCGAAGTGGTTCCTCGACTGACCCTGAGCCACCCCGACGAACTGTTGCTGCGACTTCACTGGACAGCCATTCTTTCCGATCACATAGAAGCCGATCTCGCCATCACCGGGGGCGTTCATACTGCGACCGATGTGGTCAAGTGCATCATGGCAGGAGCGAGTGTTGCGATGATGGCTTCGGCGTTGCTTCAACGCGGCATTCCCCACGCCACCTCGGTCCTCACCGACCTGCGCCGCTGGCTCGACGAGCACGAATATGATTCCGTCCGGCAAATGTGCGGCAGCATGAGCCGGCAGTCGGTTTCGGATCCCACCGCCTTCGAGCGAGGGAATTACATGCGGGTGCTCAGCTCTTACGCGTTTCGTTCAGGCACGCTGAAGAAATAATCACTCTCGCTTGTCTTCCATTCTCGGATTCCGCCCATTTGGCCCTGATGCGTGCTTTTTGTTCCAGTCAGTGCAACGCCGGATAAAGCGATCCTTTCTGCACTTGCAGCACCTCACCGGAGATCTGCTGAATGCGTTTCGCAATCGCCCACCCGTGCTTCGGTTCGGGCGAGATTGTCTTCAGAATCAAAGGTCAAGCCCTTGGACAAGATCGTTTGACTTGGCCATACCATGGTTATCAACTCTCCGAGTTCCGTCCAGGTTCGTGATAATCAGCAAGCACGGTTTTCTGAGCTTGTCTGGAATTACCTTTGAATTTTTCGGCTTTATGCCGACCCAGAAGCGAATCGCCTCGCCTTCTACATATCGAGCCTTTTCTAGTCGAAGGATAGGCTCCACGCCAGGTCCGTTTCCAGAAATCAATTTCGTTGACGATGGTGAAACGGACAAGCCAAAAGGCAACGGTCAAGCCGAGCCCACCAACCAGGAAAAAGGACAATTTGACGCAATGCATCGCAGGATCTCGCCGACATGCAATCAAATGATGTATGAAACTCTTTGGGGATTTGTAGGGCATAAACCCCGCCAGCGGCTACTACAGTTTTACTACATCTTGGTGTTTTTGGCCGTTTTACAGAGCTTGGAAGAGGACTTCTTCGTTCAGGCTAACTGGTTGATTTAAAAAGACATGGCGGAGAGGGGGGGGGATTCGAACCCCCGGTACACGTTTTAGCGCGTACAACGGTTTAGCAAATTCCCGATTCCACACGCTGTTGTTCGGAATCAATAGGTTACGTTCGGATGAGTTGCCTCATCGTTCGGCTAAGAGCCACTGTTCGGGAGCCTATAAGAGGTTACCGATGAAGGTCAGTGGGCTGATCCCGCTGCGGCTCTGCTTATAATCCCACTTGTCCTCCGCGAAGGATGGGAGGCAATGCGAGGGAAAGCCTGCGGGTGCGGTTGACGCAAAAGAAATTAGATCACAGCCCCGGCTTGCCGTTGGAGGTTCACCGTTGCGCACGACGTTTCTCATCCTGTGGCTGCTTCACTTGTTTTGCCTGAACCTGTCGGCTGCGGCTACGGGTAGCATTTCGGGCAAAGTTGTCGTCCAAGCGGCGTTCCCGTGACTGGCGTACACCTGAAGCTCGTCAACAAAGCGGGAGCCATGATCGGTGAGGCAAAGAGCGATGCTGAGGGGCATTTCATTCTTGAAGGAATTGAGCCGGGTCAATACCAACTGACGGCAGAGGAACTCTCATTTGCTCCGGTGATCTCAACGTTTTCGTCGCAAACGGACAGCAGAAACAACTCACTCTGCAATTCCGGCAGGTCGCCTCGGTGTCGCAAGCGATCACCGTCGTTGCTTTTGCTCCCTCCCCTCTCAGTCCCGATCCCGCTGAAAGCGTCATTATTCACGATCAAGTGCTCGACGCTAATCCGGGCAGACCGGGAGCTCCAATTTCGATTCCGGGGCTTCCAATCGAAACAGCGTCAGGAGGAATCAAAGCTCCTCAATATTTTGCGCCAGGTGTTGCTGGAGATCACGGCGAGCCTATCGCCCAGTATTTTAAATTTGTTGGCATCGTCCCGTCCGTGGTGCTGTCATCGACCTTCCACACGCGCTTGTAGAACCACCCGGAAGGCGGCGTGTTACCACTCGGTGCCGCGCATGCCGCTCCCGCCGATCCGCAGAGGTTGCCGCTCCC
>Ga0126378_10004451_pt1 | contig 10707 bp, 10 predicted proteins | sample PanSoiMetPlot_23_FD_92587 | JGI IMG/M metagenome (GOLD analysis project Ga0126378, IMG submission 92587) | Tropical forest soil microbial communities from Panama - MetaG Plot_23 | ecosystem: Environmental > Terrestrial > Soil > Tropical forest > Bulk soil | place: Panama | collected 2016-02-17
ACCTCCGGGACGGCCGCCGGCTTCGGCTCGCCGCGGAACGTGAACTTGCCGTTCTTCTCGACGCCGTCCGGCGACGGCTCGGCGTCCACCAGCACGATCTGCCCAGCCTGCAACTCGCCGTAGAGGATCTTCTCCGACAGCGCGTCCTCGATCTCGCGCTGGATCGTGCGGCGCAGCGGCCGGGCGCCCAGCACCGGGTCGTAGCCCTTCTTGGCCAGCAGCTTCTTCGCCGCGTCGGTGAGCTCCAGACCCATGTCCTTGTTGCGCATCTGCGTGTCGAGCATGGCCAGCCGCAGGTCGACGATCTGCACGATCTCGTCCTCGGTGAGCTGGTGGAACACGATCGTGTCGTCGATGCGGTTGAGGAACTCGGGACGGAAGTGCTGCTTGAGCTCGTCAGTGACCTTCTGCTTCATCCGCTCGTAGTTCGACGCCTCGTCGTTGCCGGACTGGAAGCCCAGCGTCACGGCCTTCGATACGTCGCGGGTGCCCAGGTTCGTGGTCAGGATCAGCACGGTGTTCTTGAAGTCGACGATGCGGCCCTGGCCGTCGGTGAGCCGACCGTCCTCGAGCACCTGGAGCAGCGTGTTGAACACGTCCGGGTGCGCCTTCTCGACCTCGTCGAAGAGCACGACTGAGAACGGCTTGCGGCGCACCTTCTCGGTGAGCTGGCCACCCTCGTCGTAGCCGACGTAGCCCGGAGGGGCACCGACCAGCCGCGACACCGTGTACCGGTCGTGGAACTCCGACATGTCCAGCTGGATGAGCGCGTCCTCGTCGCCGAACAGGAACTCGGCCAGCGTCTTGGCCAGTTCGGTCTTACCGACACCGGACGGGCCGGCGAAGATGAACGAGCCACCGGGGCGCTTCGGGTCCTTGAGCCCGGCGCGTGTGCGCCGGATCGCCTGCGACACGGCCTTGATCGCCTGCTGCTGGCCGACGACGCGCTTGTGTAGCTCGTCCTCCATGCGCAGCAGCCGGGCCGTCTCCTCCTCGGTGAGCTTGAAGACGGGAATGCCGGTCCAGGTCGCCAGCACCTCAGCGATCTGCTCGTCGTCGACCTCGGCCACGACGTCCATGTCGCCGGCCTTCCACTCCTGCTCGCGCTTGGCCTTCTCCACGAGCAGCGTCTTCTCCTTGTCCCGTAGGCCCGCTGCCTTCTCGAAGTCCTGCGCGTCGATCGCGGATTCCTTCTCGCGCCGCACCTCGGCGATGCGCTCGTCGAACTCACGCAGGTCCGGCGGGGCAGTCATGCGGCGGATGCGCATGCGGGAACCGGCCTCGTCGATCAGATCGATGGCCTTGTCGGGGAGGAATCGGTCGCTGATGTAACGGTCCGCGAGGCCCGCCGCGGCCACGAGAGCCGAATCGGTGATCGAGACGCGGTGGTGCGCCTCATAACGGTCGCGCAGCCCCTTCAGGATCTCGATGGTGTGCGCCACGGTCGGCTCGCCTACCTGCACCGGCTGGAAGCGCCGCTCCAGGGCGGCGTCCTTCTCCAGGTGCTTGCGGTACTCGTCGAGTGTCGTAGCCCCGATGGTCTGCAGCTCGCCGCGGGCCAGCATCGGCTTGAGGATGGACGCGGCGTCGATGGCGCCTTCGGCGGCACCCGCACCCACCAAGGTGTGGATCTCGTCGATGAACATGATGATGTCGCCGCGGGTGCGGATCTCTTTGAGCACCTTCTTTAAGCGCTCCTCGAAGTCACCGCGGTAGCGGGAGCCCGCGACCAGTGAGCCCAAGTCGAGCGTGTACAGGTGCTTGTCCTTGAGCGTCTCGGGGACCTCGCCCTTGACGATGGCCTGAGCCAGGCCCTCCACGACGGCGGTCTTGCCGACGCCGGGCTCGCCGATCAGCACCGGGTTGTTCTTCGTCCGGCGGGAGAGCACCTGCATCAGGCGCTCGATCTCCTTCTCCCGGCCAATGACCGGGTCGAGCTTGCCCTCGCGCGCGGCCTGGGTGAGATTGCGGCCGAACTGGTCCAGCACCAACGAAGTGGACGGCGTCGCCTCGGACGCGGTGCCGGCCGGCTCCTTGGCCTGGTAGCCGTTGAGCAGCTGGATGACCTGCTGGCGCACCTTGTTCAGGTCGGCGCCCAGCTTCACCAGCACCTGGGCCGCCACCCCCTCGCCCTCACGAATGAGGCCGAGCAGGATGTGCTCGGTGCCGATGTAGTTGTGACCAAGTTGCAACGCCTCGCGCAGGCTGAGCTCCAGCACCTTCTTGGCCCGCGGCGTGAACGGGATGTGCCCGCTGGGCGCCTGCTGACCCTGGCCGATGATCTCCTCGACCTGCGAGCGCACGGCCTCCAAGGAGATGCCGAGCGACTCGAGGGCCTTGGCTGCGACGCCTTCGCCTTCGTGGATCAGCCCGAGCAGGATGTGCTCGGTGCCGATGTAGTTGTGATTGAGCATCCGGGCCTCTTCCTGGGCCAGGACGACAACCCGACGCGCGCGGTCGGTGAACCTCTCGAACATGTCAGCTCCTTCCGCGCCTCGTACATACCGCTGGATTCCTCCTACGAGGTCTGCTCCGTTGTAACAGTTCTCGCAGCAGATCGTCAGCCATGACTCTACTGCCGCTCTGTTACGGCCATGGTCGCAGATCAGCTACAGACGGCTACGCCGTCCGGCGCGAAGTCGACGACGCATAGGGATCAACGGCCCGCACGCCCCGGAGATGCCCCGATGCCGTCCGCTACCAGCGAACGGTGGAACTCACCCGATTGAGCACTCTTGGCGTCGGCTCCGTCGTACTTGGTATGGGTGGCACACCTGTGCGAGACGAGGAGCTCGCCCGCGCGCTCTATGCGGAGCACGCCGGCGCGCTGCTCGCGTTCGTGCAGCGCCTGCTCGGGGGCGACCGCCCGGCTGCGGAGGACATCGTCCAGGAGACGCTGCTGCGTGCCTGGCGCAACGCGGACCGGCTGCCCCCGAACGCGATTCGTCCCTGGTTATTCACCACGGCGCGGCACCTGGTCATCGACGCCTACCGGGCCCGGCGCGCGCGCCCCGTCGAGACGTCGGACGACCAGATCGACTCGATCGTGGCCGCCGACGACATCGACGCGGCGCTCAATTCGGTCCTGGTGGCCGACGCCCTCGGTGCGCTGAGCCCGGCACACCGGGCCGTACTCATCGATTGCTACTACCGGGGTCGTACCACCCGGGAGGTCGCTCAGGAGCGCGGATTGCCGGCCGGCACGGTGCGCTCTCGGCTGCACTACGCGCTGCGTGCCCTGGGCCTCGCGCTCCAGGAGCGGGGGGTGGCGCAGCCATGACCGACGCTTGCCAGTTCCGCGAGTATGTCGCGGCATACGTCCTAGATGCCCTAGAACCAGACGAGTCGGTGCAGTTGCAGGAGCACCTGGCCACCTGTGCCACATGCGTGGACGAACTCGCCGCCGTGGCCTGGATCCCCCCGCTGCTTCCGCTGGTCGATGCCGCGGAGGTCGAGCGGCTGGACGGCGCATCGGAAGAGCCACCGTCGCGCCTGCTCGAACGGCTGATCGCCGAGATCGCCCGTGAGGCGCGCACTCCGCGGGGTCGCCGGGTGACGGCCATGATCGGCGCGGCGGCGCTGCTGCTCGGCGTCGGCGGGCTGTCGACGACGGCTGGACTGTCGTCCGGCCGTCAGCAGACGTCGACGGTCAGCGCGGTCGACCCCCACACGCACGTCCACGCCGCGGTGTCCCTGTCCGGGCGCAGCTGGGGCACCCAGCTGGGGCTGACACTGCAGGGCGCCTACCCGAACGGTACGTGCTCACTCATCGCCCGCTCCGACGACGGCCGCAGCGATACCGCGGCGACCTGGGTGGCCAGCCCGCGGGGCACCGCGGACGTGCCGGGTGCCACATCCATCCCGGCTGGCCACCTGACCGAGCTGGACGTCGTTACCGCCAAGGGTTACCAGCTCGTGCGCATCGTCCTACACCACTGATCGCAAAGGAATGAACATGATCATCAAATACGCACTGCTCGGCATCGGGGGCGCTGGAGTGCTGGCTCTCGCGGCATGCAGCTCGTCCGGCGGCAGCTCGTCCGGCGCGACGCCGGCGTCTGGCGGCGGCACGACTGTGGCCGTCCGCAGTGTCTCCGGCACCGGCAACGTGCTGACTGACGCACAGGGTCACACGCTCTACGCAAGCGAGCAGGAGGCCAACGGCAAGGTGATGTGCACGAGCAGCGCCTGCCTCACGTTCTGGCAGCCGCTGGTGGTCGCCGACGGAATGCCCAGCGGCCCCTCGTCGATCACCGCGAAGCTGACCACCGTGGCGCGACCGGACGGCAAGATGCAGGTCGCGCTGAACGGCGCGCCGCTCTACACGTTCACGGAAGACCACTCCGCGGGTCAGGTCAGCGGAAACGGCTTCAAGGACAGCTTCGGCAGCCAGCACTTCACCTGGCACGTGGCGACGCCGTCCGGGATCGCCATCGCCCCGGCGAGCCCGAGTGGCAGCGCGTCCACCAGCGGCGGCTACGGCGGCGGCGGCAACGGCGGCTACTGATGCCGACCCGTTCGCTACCCCTGTGGGTCCTGGCCGCCGCGCTGTGGGTGCTGCGCGTCGTGACGGCTGCGATGCTGGCCGTGGATGCCTACATCCATGCGGATCTGGCCTACCGCTACGACCCGAACCGGGCCGCCTCGATCAGCCAGGGCACGCTCTTTCGCTGGGAGGCCGGCGTGGCGGCGTTCGCCGCGTTGGCCGTCCTGGTGGTGTTCTGGCTAGCGGCCTGGTCGCTGGTGGCGTGGGCGCTGGCCCTCGTCGTGGCGGCGTCGGCGTTGGGGGCCGTGATGATCTACTCGCACTACGACATCGGCACGCTCGGCCCGCTGCCGAACATGTACGAGCCCTTCTGGTACGGGGAGAAGACACGGGCGGCCGTCGCCGAGGGAATCGCCACCGGCACGGCCTTCCTAGGGTTGGTCCTGGCCACGTGGACGGTGTGGGCGCACCGCCGCGCGAAGCGCGCTCCGGAGCCGGCGCCTATCGCCGGCGGGCGAGGCACGCCGGTGCGGGCCCGCATCCGGCACGACTACTGACGCTCAGCGGATCCCGGCGGGGTCGGTGCCGCGGTGGACAATGCGGTTCGCCTCGTCCACGAACACGACCTTGGGCTCGTAGACCTTCGCCTCGGCGTCCGGCAGCATCGCGTAGCTGATGACGATGATGAGGTCGCCGGCATGCACGAGATGGGCGGCGGCGCCGTTGATGCCGATCACGCCAGACCCGCGTGATCCCGCGATGACGTAGGTTTCCAGGCGCGCGCCGTTCGTGACGTCCACGACGGCCACCTGCTCGCCGGGCAGCAGGTCGGCGGCATCCATCAGATCCGCGTCGATCGTGATCGATCCGACATAGTGCAGGTCCGCCTGGGTCACCGTGGCCCGGTGGATCTTGCTTTTGAGCATCGTCCGATACACGCCATCGAGCGTAGAGATCGCCGCGCAGACCTGCGATGGGACGTTCGTCACGAGCTCATCCGACGCGTGATCTTGGACTTGTAGCTGAATAGCAGCCACAAGTGGAAGATCACGCGGGCGGCTTCGTTTTCTACGCGATCAGTCCGCGTTCTAGGCGATCAGTGAGCGGCGTTGTATGCCTCCAGAACTGACGCGGGCACACGACCCCGGTCGCTCACCTTGTGTCCGTTGCGGCGGGCCCATTCCCGGATTGCTTGCGTCTGCTCGCGATCCGATCGTGCGCTGCCCCGGGCGCGACGTCCGTCTGTTGCGCGGACCCGACCGGCACGCCGCGCGTGGGCCACATAGTTCGAGAGTCCGTCGCGCAGTTTCCTGGCATTCGTCTTCGACAGGTCGATCTCGTACGACGTGCCGTCGAGGGCGAAGCCTACGGTCTCCACCGCATTGCTGCCGTCGATGTCGTCGATGAGACTGACTTGAACCTTCTTGGCCATGCTCGCTGACTCCTTTAAAGGTGTAACGGGTCGGCACTACAATAGCTCAAATTGCGAGGGAGCTATTATGCCCCGCCAGGAGCAATGCTCAGAGCGGCTTGAGCAGCGGGAAGAGAATCGTCTCACGAATCCCGCGCTGCGTGAGCACCATGATCACACGGTCAACGCCCATGCCCATTCCGCCCGTCGGCGGCATACCGTATTCGAGTGCTCGCAGAAAGTCCTCGTCCAGTTCCATGGCTTCCGGATCGCCCTTCGCCGCCGCGAGCGACTGCTCGACAAGGCGCCTCCGCTGCTCCACCGGATCGGCCAGTTCGGAATAGGCCACAGCGATCTCGATGCCGCCGATGAACAGGTCCCACGCCTCGGCCAGCCGCGGGTCGTTGCGGTGCGGCCGGGCCAACGGGCGCACCTCGACGGGATAATCCCTGACGAAGGTGGGCTGGACAATCGTGTGCTCTACCAGCTTCTCGAACAATTCCAGGACGATTTCGCCCGGGGACCAGTCCGGCCGCAGCGCGACGTCGTTCTTGTCCGCATAGCGGCGCAGCTCGTCCAGGCCCGTGTCCACAGTGATGGGTTCGCCGAGCGCGCTGGACAGCGCGTCATGAATCGACACCGACGCCCACTCGCCGGACAGGTCTATCCGTGTCCCGTCCTCGGCGACCGGGGCGGTTACGCCGATCGTGCGCGCCGCGTCACGAACCAGTGTCTGGGTGAGGTCGGCCATTGTGTTGTAGTCACCGTACGCGGCGTATGCCTCCAGTTGCGTGTACTCGGGAGAGTGCGTCGAGTCGACGCCTTCGTTGCGGAACGCCTTCCCCATCTCGTAAACGCGATCGATGCCTCCGACGATGGCGCGCTTGAGGTACAACTCGGTGGCGATCCGCAGCGACATGTCGAGGTCAAACGCATTGAGGTGTGTGTGGAATGGGCGGGCCGTAGCCCCGCCGTGCACCGTTTGCAGGACGGGCGTCTCCACCTCGACAAATCTTAAGCGATTCATAGTCTCGCGAATCGAGCGCAGCACGCTCGCCCGAGTCAGCACCATTTCCCGCGCGTCCGGCCGGACAATCAGGTCGACATACCGTTGCCGTACCCGCATCTCCTCTGAGAGCGGCTTGTGCGCAACCGGCAGCGGGCGCAAGGCCTTGGCCGCGATGCGGTACGAATCCGCGAGCACGGAAAGCTCGCCGCGCCGCGATGAGACGACCTCGCCATGCACGAATACGATGTCGCCCAGGTCGACATCGGCCTTCCACGCCGCAAGTGCGGCCTCGCCCACCCGGTCGAGCGAGAGCATCACCTGCAATTCGACGCCGCCCTCGCGCAAAGTGGCGAAGCACAGCTTGCCGGTGTTACGCACGAAAATGACACGGCCGGTCACGCCGACGTACTCGCCGGTGCGCGTGTCAGGCGCTAGGTCCGGATGGGCGCGGCGCACGTTGGCCAGTGAGGTGGTCCGGGGCACCGAAACCGGAAAGGGCGCGCGGTCCGGGTCGGCCATCAGGCGGTCGTACTTGGCACGCCGCACGCGCATCTGCTGCGGCAGCTCTTCGGACGTGTCGTCCGGGCCGACGTTCGCCGAGCTGCGATGCTCGCTCACCGGGCCAGCGTATCGAGGTCGGCTCGGCGTTTCCGGCGGGGCTGCGGGCGCCCATGACGTCGCGCTGACTTATGTCATGGCCAATTCAGGGCAGCAAACCACTGCCGGGCTCCGCCGCCGACCCGGCACAGTTTCCTGGTGACCACTCATACGGCCAACCCCGTAACCACTGGCATCCAGTTGTCCGACCTGAGAAAGACGTTTCGCACCCCGGACGGGCCGGTGTACGCCGTTCGCGGCGTCGACATTTCGATCGCGCCCGGGGAGACGGTGGCGCTACTCGGGCCGAACGGCGCGGGCAAGTCGACCACCATCGACATGCTGCTCGGCCTGCTGCCGCCGGACAGCGGCACAGTGTCGCTGTTCGGCATGAAGCCTGCGGACGCCATCAAGGTCGGCGCAATCGGCGCGATGCTGCAGACCGGTTCGCTGATCCGCGACCTGAGCGTCCGCGACCTGATCGACATGATGGCGTCGCTGTTCCCGAGGCCGTTCACGGTAGACGAGGTGCTCGACCTCACCGGCATCGCCGACATCGCCGGACGTCGCGTGCAGAAGCTGTCCGGCGGGCAGACTCAGCGAGTACGCTTCGCGATCGCGCTGGTCAGCAACCCCGACCTGCTCGTCCTCGACGAGCCGACCGTCGGTATGGACGTCGAGAGCCGCCACGCATTCTGGATGACGATGCGTCGCTTCGCCTCGGCCGGCAAGACCGTCGTGTTTGCTACGCACTACCTCGAAGAGGCGGACACCTACGCCGACCGGATCATCCTGATGGCCCGCGGCGAGATCGTCGCCGACGGTCCGGCGACGGAGATCAAGGCAGCTGTGGGGATGCGCACCATCCGGGCCACCCTGCCCGGGGTCGACCCATCGGTACTCGGCGTACTGCCCGGCGTCACGCACGTCGAGACCCGGGGCGAGGCCGTCATCCTCAACTGCTCGGACTCGGACGCCACAATCCGCGCGCTGCTGCCTGCCTACCCGCAAGCGCGCGACATAGAGATCAGCGGGGCGGGCCTGGAGCAGGCCTTCCTGCAACTGACCGGAAACGGAGCTGCCAAATGAGTGCGATGGTGTACGCCCGCTACGAACTGCTGCGGACGTTCCGCAACGTACGCTTCTTCATCTTCTCGCTGGTGTTCCCGCTGGTGATGTACTTCCTCATCGCCGGGCCGAACAAGAACGTTCACGACCTGGGCCATACTCTGGGGTTCGCCGGCTACTTCGCACCGCTGTATTACATGGTGAGCCTTGCCGCCTGGGGCGCCATGATGTCGGTCATGGCCGGCGGAGCGCGTATCTCCGCGGAGCGTTCGGTCGGGTGGAACCGGCAGCTGCGGCTCACCCCGCTCAGCACCCGGACGTACTTCCGCGCCAAGGTGCTCACCAGCTACGTCCTGGCGCTGCTCAGCATCGGGCTGCTCTACCTGTCCGGGGCGATGCTCGGGGTACGCCTGCCCGCCGCCACGTGGCTGCAGATGACCGGGCTGATCCTTGTCGCGGCTGTCCCGTTCGCGGCGATCGGAATCTTCATGGGCCACGTCATGTCCATCGACTCGATGGGCCCTGCATTGGGCGGCGTGACGGCGCTGTTCGCGTTCCTCGGCGGTGTGTGGTTCCCGATCACCGGTAGCGGCTTCTTCAAGGTGCTGGCCGAGTGCTTGCCGTCGTACTGGCTGGTGCAGGCCGCGCGGCTTGGCCTGGGCGGCACCGGCCAGGTGTGGGGCGCCAAGGGCTGGCTGTGTATCGCCGCGTGGACCGTCGTCTTCGCGTTCCTCGCGATGAAGGCGTACCAGCGCGACACCAAGCGCGTCTAACCTCGGAACCACGATGACTGATCGGTGCGCGTCCGACAGCAGCGGCAGCTTCCGGCCCTGGTCGCTGGACCGCCGCGACGGCGCTGCGCGGTGGCGTCGAATCATCTTCCCCGCCATCTGGCTGATCTACTTGGGCCAGACGGCGAATGGCGTCAGCAAGCACAGTTCCGGGTGGGCGGAGTCGGTCGGCTACGCAGTGCTCGTCGCGTTCTGCGTGTGCTACCTCCTCGCCCTGCCGTTCGCGTGGGCCGGCCAGCGCAAGCGATTCTGGGCGCTGTATGCGGCGACCGTCGCGCTGGTCGCCATCGAAACGGTGTTCGCGCACGAGGACGCGTTCGCCATGCTGACGTTCGTCGCCGTGCTGACCGTCGGCGCGCTGGGCGCACGCTCGGTCGGCCTGCTGGCGCTGTACGGCCTGATCGCCGTCGTGGTGCCCCCGGCCGTGTCCTTCTGGCACGCCGGGCTGGATTTCACCCCGTTGATCACGATCACCCTGGTGGGCCTGGCAATGTACGGCTTCTTCGGGCTGATCCGCAGCAACCAGCAGCTGGCCGACGCGCGTGCCGAGGTGGCCCGCCTCGCCGCGGAGAACGAGCGCACCAGAATTGCCCGCGATCTGCACGACCTGCTCGGACACTCGCTGACGACGATCACGGTCAAGGCCGGCCTCGCCCGGCGTCTGGCCGAACGCCACGACGAGCGTGCAATCACCGAGATCGCCGAGGTGGAGGAGCTGTCCAGGCGCTCGCTCGGCGACGTCCGCGCCGCGGTCGCCGGGCACCGAGAAGTGACACTCGCCGGGGAACTGGCGACGGCGCGCGAGGTACTTCGCGCGGCAGGCATCGTGGCCGAACTGCCGGGATCCGTCGACGTCGTCGACCCGTCGCGGTCGGAACTGTTCGGCTGGGTTGTGCGCGAAGGAGTCACCAACGTGGTGCGGCACGCTCGGGCCTCGCACTGCACGGTGCGCGTCGACCGTGACTGGATCGAGATCACCGACGACGGCCGGGGGGGCATCGCCGGCGCCGGCAACGGCCTCACCGGGCTACGCGAACGGGTCGAGGCGGCCGGCGGGACCGTCCACGTCGGAGCCGCTCCCCATCGCGGATGGCGGCTGCGGGTCGACGCCCCGCTCGAACCGGCCGCCGCGTCCGACCCGGCGCCGCGGCCGGCTCGCGAGACGCCGACAATGACCGCGTGACCCGGGTGCTGCTCGCCGACGACCAGGCGATGGTCCGCTCGGCTCTGGCCGCGCTGCTCGAACTCGAGGACGACCTTGACGTCGTGGCCCAGGTGGGTCGTGGCGACGAGGTGGTGGCGGCGGCACTCGAACATCGGCCGGACATCGCCCTGCTCGACATCG
>Ga0126378_10004452_pt1 | contig 10705 bp, 11 predicted proteins | sample PanSoiMetPlot_23_FD_92587 | JGI IMG/M metagenome (GOLD analysis project Ga0126378, IMG submission 92587) | Tropical forest soil microbial communities from Panama - MetaG Plot_23 | ecosystem: Environmental > Terrestrial > Soil > Tropical forest > Bulk soil | place: Panama | collected 2016-02-17
ATCGAGCACCACCGCAGCGCCTGGATTTACATCGCCAATCGCTACCGGGGCCGTCGCTGGGCGCCCGTCCGCTGGACGCTGCGCGCCGGGCTCGCGGCACGTGCGCTCCTGGCGAAACGGGTACGTAGCGTCGCCGAGGGCGCCGCCCCCCAGCGCCATACATAACTTTTCCGCCGGTGCGTGTCTCTCGGGCGGCGCCCGCAAGGGGCGCGCGCCTCGGGCCACTCCGCGCCTTCGGCGCGGGCCGCGTCGCGGCCGGCGGGCTCTTCGCGCGAGCGCTCTGACTCATCCGCCGGGGCGTGTCGCTCCGGCACCACCCCCGAGAGGCGGATGCCTCGCGCCACTCCGCGCTTGCGGCGCGGGCCGCGTCGCGGCCGGCGGGCTCTTCGCGCGAGCGCGCTGACTTGACCGCCGGTTCGTGTCCCTCGGGAACCACCCCCGAGGGGCGGATGCCTCGCGCCACTCCGCGCTTGCGGCGCGGGCCGCGTCGCGGCCGGCGGGCTCTTCGCGCGAGCGCGCTGACTTGACCGCCGGTTCGTGTCCCTCGGGCACCGCCCCCAAGGGGCGGATGCCTCGGGCCACTTCGCGCCTTCGGCGCGGGCCGCGTCGCGGCCGGCGGGCTCTTCGCGCGAGCGCTCATCGCTTGTGGTCACCATCGGTATGGCTTCGGGGGTGGTGCACGGCGGTTGGTGTTGTCGCTCGCTGAGCGCACCACCAATGCCACCACCACCCCGGCGAGGAAGCCGTAGACGTGCGCGAGGTAGGCGACGGAACCGGCGGACGTCATGGCCCAGCCCTCCGCATAGGCCCACTGGAGCAGGAACCACCCGCCCAGCACTACCCAGGCGGGCAACGGCAACGGGATGAAGAACGCGAACGGCACCAGGCTCCAGACGCGGGTACGCGGGAAGAGGATCAGGTACGCGCCGAGCACGCCGGCGATCGCCCCGGACGCGCCGATCAGGACCTCGGTCGAGTTGCGATTGGCGAGCGCGAAACCGTACGCCGCCAGCATGCCGCAACCGATGTAGAAAACCAGGTAGCGCAGCCGGCCGAAGCGGTCTTCGACGTTGTTGCCGAAGACGAACAGGAACAGCATGTTGCCCAGCAGGTGCAGCCAGCCGCCATGCACGAACATCGCGGTGAACGCGGACAACACCGGCGACTTGTGAAAACGAGGTGGCGCAAGCACACAGCCTGCGCCCTGCGGGCCCACGCCCGTCTGGCCGGTAGGCGCGAGCGCGAGCGCGCGGTTGTGCACGAGCTCGGTAGGTATCGCCGCCCATCGGGCGTAGAACGCTTCCAGCCGGCACTCCTGCGCCAGGCTCGCCGCGCCGGTCACGCTGGCCGGCGCCGTGGGCGTGAGCAGGAAGACGATGATGTTCGCGGCAATCAGGGCCCAGGTGACCCACGGCGCCCGACGGACCGGGTTGACATCGTGGACCGGGATTACCACGCGGCTTAGTGTGCCTGGTCAGTGCGCCTTCGCTCGAATCCGCACGATGCGGGCGCGCGTCATCAGGAACATCACGATCACCACGCCGAGCGCCGCGATGACGCGGTTGACGTCGACGGCGGGCATCCACCGCACGTTCCCGTCCTTGATCACGTAGGCGCCGGCGGGCCGAGCCTGGACGCCGAACCCGCCGCCCTGGCCTTCCTGGCCGTCTTTGTCGTGACCGCCGCCGCCACCGCCGCCGCCGGATACCCGTGCCGCCGCGATGAACGTCACGCCGTCTTTCTCGTACGGTTCGCCGTAGACCCGGCGCACTGTGATCGCCTCACGGGCCGTCGTCAGGAGTTCCTCAATCTTCATCAGTCCAGCGTGACCCACGCAGCGCCTGCGTCAACCCCAGTCCGCCAACCCGCGCTCCCGCAGCAGCTCGGTGAGCCTTTTGACGTCTTGTGCCCTGTCGCGCCGGCACACGACGACCGCGTCAGGCGTGTCCACGACGATCAGGTCGTGCACGTCGAGCAGCGCCAGCAGCCGCCCCTCGCTCGGCACCGCCACGACGCCGTCCGAATCGAGATTCAGCACGGGAGCGCCGCCAATCGCCGTCACCCCGTCGACGTCATGTCCGAGCAGCGCGCCGATCGTCTCGAAGTCGCCGATGTCGCTCCAACCGAAATCGCCCGGCACCGTCGAAACGAGCCCGTCGAGCGACGCCGGCTCGAGTACCGCGTACTCGACTGCCACCTTGGGCACCGTCGGCCACAGCTCGAGCAGCACCGAGTCGGCGGTGTCCCATGCGGCCACAATGCGTTCGACCGGGGCGGCCACGTCGGGCCGGCGTGCCCGCAGCTGGTCGAGAAATACGCTCGCGCGCCACACGAAGATGCCGGCGTTCCACAGATACCTTCCGGACTTGACGTATTCCGTGGCCAGCTCGAGCGACGGCTTCTCGCGGAACGCCAGCAAGCGTTGCGCGGATGTGCCGATCGGCTCGGCGCACTCCAGGTAGCCGTAACCGGTCTCGGGACGTGAGGGAGTGATGCCGATGGTCAGCAGTTGGCCCTGCGCCGCTGCGGCGACTGCCTGGCGCACCACGTCGTGGAAGGCAGGCACGTCCTCGATGAGGTGGTCGGCGGCGAAGGAGCCGACGATCGCGCCCGGGGCCCGCCGCTCGATGATGCCGGTGGCGAGAGCGATCGCCGCGCACGAGTCGCGCGGGGCCGGCTCGGCGATCAGGTTGGCGCGCGGCAGCTCGGGCAGCTGCTCGGCCACCGCGGCAGCGTGCCTCGCTCCGGTAACCACGTACACGTGCTCGGGGCCGATGAGCGGTGCCAGCCGGTCGAACGTCGCCTGCAACAGCGACCGGTCGGTGCCCGTTAGCGGCAGGAGGAACTTAGGGCGGTCGGCGCGCGACAACGGCCACAGCCGAGTGCCGCTGCCGCCGGCGGGGATCACCGCATGGAACTCGTCGTGCACTATTGTCCGATCGTTGTGGGGGGTGTCCGCACTGTAGCCGAGCGGGTCGAGTCGACGTGGCGGCCCGGTCGTCCCGTCGATGTGCTCACTACGCTCGGGCCGCTGCGCCATGGCCGCGGCGATCCGGCGCACCACGTGAGCGCCGACGCCACGTTCTGGTGGGCGGCCGGAACGCCGCACGGGCCGGGCACGCTGGCGCTGCGTGCCGGGCGCGACGGCGTGCACGCCAGTGCGTGGGGCCACGGCGCCGAATGGCTGGTCGACGGCGTGCCCACTCTGCTCGGCGCGTCGGACGACTGGACCGGCTTCGACTGCTCGGCGCATCCCTTGCTCGACCGCACCCGCCGCAGCTATCCCGGCATGCGGCTGCCCCGCACCCGGCTGGTGTTCGACGCGTTGCTGCCCGTTGTGCTGAGGCAGCGGGTGACCGGCCAGGAGGCGAGCCGGGCGTGGCGCGAGCTGCTGCGCCGGCACGGCGCACCCGCACCCGGACCGCTGGCGCAGCTACGTGTGCCGCCGTCACCTGCCGTGGTGCTGGATGTCCCGACCTGGACGTGGCATCGGCTCGGGGTCGACGTGACCCGCCAGCGGGCGGCACGAGCCGCCGGCACGGTTGCCCCGCGGCTCGAGGAATGCGTCGCGATGGCACCCGTAGCCGCCCTGGCGCGGCTTCGCGTGGTGCCGGGCATCGGCGAGTGGACCGCAGCCGAGACGGCGCAGGTGTCGCTAGGCGATCCGGACGCGGTGAGCGTCGGCGATTACCACATTCACGACCGGGTCGTGCACGCACTGACCGGGCGGCCGCGCGGCGACGACGCGGAGATGCTGCGGCTGCTCGAGCCGTGGCGGGGGCAGCGGCATCGGGTCGTGCGGCTCGTCGAGTTGTCCGGGGTGGACGCGCCGCGCTTCGGACCGCGGTACGCGCCCCGCGATATGCGTGCTATGTGAGCTTCTACCCCGCTCAGAGCGCGGCCAGGACCGCGTCGGCGAGCCGGGGCCAGGCCTGCGCGGCCCACTCGCCGAAGGGCCGGTCGGCCAGCGCGATCAGCGCAATCCGCGCGTCCGGGTCCACCCACAACATCGAGCCGCTCTGGCCGAAGTGGCCGTATGTCCGTGGCGAATTGCGGCTGCCGGTCCAGTGCGGGTGCTTGCCGCCGCGGATCTCGAAGCCCAGTCCCCAGTCGTTCGGGTCCTGCGGCCCGAATCCCGGCAGCACCCCACGCAGCCCCGGGTACTGGACGCTTGTCGCGTCGGCCAGCGTGACGGGGTGCAGCAGACGCGACGGGACGAGCAGTTCGTGGGCCACGCGCGCCAGGTCGTCCCCTGTGGACCTCCCGCCGGCCGCGGCGGAACCGGGCAGTGTCGTGGCCGCCAGCTGCAGCGGCTTGGCGACGGCCTCGGCCAGATAGGCCGCGAACGGCATCTCGACGGCGCGCTCAACCAGAGACGCGAGCAGGTTGATGCCGACGTTGGAATACACCCGCCGCGTCGCCGGCGGGAACGACCGCATCGGACGTTCGGGTGCCAGGCCCGATGCGTGGGCCAGCAGGTGCCGGAGCGTGGCGCCGGGCACGAGCACGTCGTCGGCGGGATCACCGAGGTCGACGGCGCCCTCCTCGACCGCGACCAGGGCGGCCAGCGCGGTGAGCGGCTTGGTGACCGAGGCGAGCGGGAACACAGTGCCCGTCGGCCCATATGCGGCGACCACGCCCGCGTGCGCGACGACCGCGGCGGCCGCATTCGCCGGCCAGCTGTCCACAGTGGACAGTGCCGTGTCGAGTGCCGTCATGTGCCCAGCCGCGTCCGGGCGATATCCACGAGCGCCGTCACCTCAGGAGCCGCGCGATCGGGCAGGTCGTCCCACGAGAACCAGCGCAGATCGACCGACTCGTCACTGATCACCGGCTCCGCACCGTCCGGTGCGACGGCGTAGAAGCTGACCTCGAAGTGCCGCGTCGGTATGCCGCCCGCGCATGGTTCCTGGAACACGCCGAGGCTCAGCGGCGCCGGGTCGAACGACAGCGCGCCGATGCCGCACTCCTCGCGTGCCTCGCGGGCGGCGGCGTCGAGCAGCGTGCGGTCGCCCGGCTCGCAGTGCCCGCCGAGCGGCAGCCACGCGCCGATGCGCGGGCGCAACGTCAGCAGCACGGCATGCCGTCCCGGGTCGATCACCAGGGCGTTGGCCGTCAGGTGCCCGGCTAGGCAGGACTGCCACATCGCGTCCGAGCGGGCAGCGAGGAACGCGAGAAACGCCTGGCGTATCGACGAGTCGGGCACGGAGGTGCCGATGACCTCGACCGCGTCGGCGTGGATGGGCGGTGCGAGCTCAGCCGCACCCCTGGCGTCCTCGTGGCCCAGGGCGATCGCCTCGGCGGTGCCGAGCCGGAACAGGTCAGCGTCGGCGGGGCGGATCAGGCTGGTGCTGCCGCGGCCGTCGTCGGGCAGGCGGAGTCCGCGCACGATAGCGACCGGCACTCCGGAGAGCTTGCCCTTGACCAGATCGGCGGCGGCGGCGATCTCGTCGGCGACCGCGACCTCGGTGACGGCGAGCGGATTGCCGTACGAGTCGGGCGTGCCGCGGTGGTCGATCACCGCGGACAGTCCGGCGACCCCGATCGCCAGGTCGGTGATGCCGTCGCGCCAGGGTCGGCCCATCGAGTCGCTGATGATCACTGACACGTCGACGCCCGTACGCTCACGTATGGATTCCCGCAGGAGGGTTGCTGACCGGTCGGGATCCTCAGGAAGCAGCGCGATCTCGCCGCTTGCCACGTTCGACGCGTCGACGCCAGCCGCCGCCAGCACGAGCCCGTGCCGGGTCTGCACGATGCGCAGCGCACCCCGTTGCGCGACAAGCCGATCGGTCTCTGCGTCGATCGCTTCCTGCCGGATGCGCTCGCGCTCGTCCGGGTCGCTCGCCGCGACCGTGACCAGCCGACCCTCAATCTTCGAGACCACTTTGGACGTGACGACGACGACATCGCGGTCTCGCAGGTCGGCGTGCTTGACGATCTCGCCGGCAAGATCGTCACCCGGGCGCAGTTCTGTGATGCCGAGTACGGGCAGGACCTCCACCCGCTCGGCCGCGTGGTCGGTCATCTCACAACCGCCGATGCGTGTATCTCGGCAGCGCTCATCGCGTGAGCTCCAGTGCGGCGTCGACCATTCGCGCGGTTGCGTCGTCCGATGTCATCAGCAGTGGGACGGCCCGCACGTTGACGCCGTCGATGTGCGCCGCGTCGGTGTCGTGTATCAGCCAGCCGTCAAGCACGCCGCCCTCGCGCCGCGCACCGTAGTGCCGGCCGACACCCTCGGCGCTGACCTCGACGCCTATTGCCGGAAGGCATGCGTCGGCCATGCCGCGCACCGGCTTGCCCGCGACGATGGGGGACAGGCCGACGACCTTCGCCGCCGCGCTGACGACCGCGTCGCGGATGCCGGGCACGGCGAGGATCGTCCCGATGCTGACGACGGGATTGCTCGGCGCGACGAGAATCGCGTCGGCGGCGGCGATCGACTCCAGGACGCCGGCCGCGGGCTTGGCGTCGTCCAACCCGACCTGGACGAACGCCTCCGCACGAATGGCGGCGCGATGCTTGATCCACCATTCTTGGAAGTGGATCGCCTTGCGTTTGTGATCGATCTCGACGACGACGTGTGTCTCGCAGCGTTGATCGGTCATCGGCAGCAGCGTGACACCCGGACGCCACCGCGCGCATAGCGCAGCCGTCACGTCAGAGAGCGGGTAGCCCGCGTCGAGCATCCGCGTGCGCACCAAGTGCGTGGCGATGTCGAGATCACCCAGCCCGAACCAGGCCGGTTCGGCCCCGTACGTCGCGAGTTCGTCCTTGATACGCCACGTCTCGTCCGCGCGTCCCCAGCCGCGATCGCGGTCGATGCCGTCGCCGAGCGTGTACATCACGCTGTCGAGGTCGGGGCAGATGCGCAGCCCGTGGAGGGTGATGTCGTCGCCGGTGTTCACGATGGCCGTGATCTCGTCGCCGGGGCGAGCCGCGCGCACCCCACGCAGGAAGCGGGCGCCGCCGATGCCGCCGGCCAGGACGGTAATCCGCACCCTTCGAACGTACGCGATCGGTGTTGTCCGGCTTATTGCAGTGCGACACATCGCACGGTCGCTCAGCGTGCCGGGTTGAGCCCGCGGCGGGAGCGCCGTATGAGGGTAGCCGCGGTGGCCACGACTTTCTGCGTGGTGAGGTCGTCGACGGCGTCGAAAACCGACTTGAGCTCGCGGCGGATCGCTGCCGGTCGAGGACGCCGGCCGAGAGCGCCGCAGGCGATCGCCAGCAGGGTGAGTACCGCCTCGCGCTGGTCCCGAGGCGCGCGCTCGAATCTCGCAACGCGCTCGAGCTCGAGCGCGTTGGCCTGAACCTCGTCCGGCTTGGCGTCAGTGAATGCGGTGTACCACCCGCGCATGGGTATCCAGCGGCCCGCGTCGACGAGTTCGGCGCACAAGGCCGCCAGATCGGCGCTCACGTGGCGGAACCATCGCCGCCAGGTGACGTTCGGCCGTGTCCCGACGGTTCGCAGGATCGCGTCGAAGATGCGATCGCCGGTCGGCTCGGGGGACGTCAGCTTCGGGGCATTGCCTTCGTCGACGATCTCGCCGTTCAGCGCCAACTCGGCGAATAGCGCGGCCCGCAGGGCGATGTTGAGCGAGCCGCGATGCCGGATCCGGCCTGACACCGGGTTACGCGCCAGGCGCAACAGGTCCACAGCGATACGGTCAGGCACTGCAGCGTGCCTCGAGTCGCCGGGTCCGGAGCAGCGCGCCCACGTCGTGCAGGGTCACCTCGCGCGCGCCCCGGCGCACCGCCTGCTCTCGCAGGTGTGTCGGCAGGTCGTAGTGCCAGCGCCACGGGTGGTCCTGGAACAGGCGTCGCGGCATGCCGATGGCGTCCGCCATCGCGTGCAACTCCTCGCGGCTGTCTGCCAGCAGGTGGCAGAACTCGCTGAAGCGCAGCCCTGCGCCCGGGTATGCACGGACGGTGTCGACGTAGCAAGCCATCGCGGGCGAGGATACGGCGCCGCGCCAGCGTCCCGGCGGGCGCGGCGGCTGTTCCGGGCGGCGCGCAGAACTCCCGTCCCGGCTCGTGCGTTCACCAGGCAGAAACGGTGGAGGTGATCCATGGCTTGGCTGCTCGTCGTCCTGGCTGGGCTGTTCGAGGCCGGCTTCGCGATCTCCCTGAAGTTGAGTCACGGATTCACCCGGTTGGGGCCCACCATCCTGTTCTGCCTCTTTGCGTTGATCAGCTTCGGCCTGCTCACCGTGGGCTTGAAGTATCTGGAGGTCGGGCCGGCATACGCGGTCTGGACCGGTTTGGGCGCCGCCGGCGCCGTCACGATCGGCATGATCTGGCTGGACGAGGCGGTGTCCACGCTGAAACTGGTCTCGGTCGGGCTGGTGCTCGCCGGTGTGATCGGTCTGCAATTGTCCGGTGCCGCACACTGAATTCATGTGCGCCACGGCCATTGCCGGCTCCCGCCTGAGGGCGGGGCCGGCAATCGCCACGCAAGCGTCGCTTCGCGACGGGCGGGCGCACGCTCTTCGCGCGAGCGCTCATCGCCCCGATGGCTGGGTTCCGGCAGCTGCGCGCAAGCGCCTCATCACATCGCCAAAGCACTGGCGTCCGGCCCCGCGGCGAGGGATGCTAAGTCGCATCTTTCGCTGGAGGACAGGTGAGCGTCCTCATTGGGTATGCGGCGATCTTGGTACCCGCCGCGATGGTGTGGGCTGCGCTCAAAGCGCTGCGGTGGTGGTCGGAGAGCGCCGCGACGCGCCGTGCTCCGGTAGCCGGGCATGGCCCCAGCCTCGAGCGGCTCGTCGATGACCTGCGCCGTATCGAGCGCGAGTACGTGCGCGTCGAGCGCTCCGACCTGCCTGCCCGCGCGGCCCGGCTGCGCGCACTGAACCTCGCGTATGACGACACGCTGCGCGCCTGCTGCCACGCCTTGCAGCTCCCCGAACCGTCGGAGCGTCCGCTCAGCGGCGTGGCCCGATTGCGGACCGAAGCCGAGCTCGCCCAACACGGTCTGGAGTGGTGACGGTCGCATCGTCCTGCGCGCGGCCACCCTCGCCCAACTCGCCGGACCTCGTGCTGTCTAGGGTCGATGTCCGTGACCGCTGACTCCGCGCTGCGCCGGGCGCTCCGACGTGCGCGCGACGGCGCGATGCTGAACACCCGCGAAGCCGCCACCCTCATGGCGGCACGCGGCGAGCAGCTTGCCGAGCTGACTGCGATCGCCGCACGGGTGCGTGACGCGGGACTGGCCGCGGCCGGGCGCCCGGACATGATCACCTACTCGCGGAAAGTGTTCATCCCGCTTACGCGGTTGTGCCGCGACCGCTGTCATTACTGCACGTTCGTCACGGTGCCGCATCGGGTGCCGGCCGCGTACTTGGAGATCGACGAGGTTGTCGACATCGCCGCGCACGGCGCCGCACTCGGCTGCAAGGAGGCCCTGTTCACCCTGGGCGACCGCCCCGAGGAGCGCTGGCCGCAGGCTCGAGCCTGGCTGGAGGAACGCGGCTATCACTCGACGGTGGACTACCTGCGCGCCGCCGCCATCGCTGTGCTCGAACGCACCGGGCTGCTGCCGCACCTCAACCCGGGCGTGCTGTCCTGGACCGAGTTGCAGCGGCTCAAACCGGTCGCTCCGAGCATGGGCATGATGCTCGAGACGACGTCGCGACGGCTGTTCGAGCAACCCGGGCGGGCGCATTACGGCAGCCCCGACAAGGATCCGGCGGTGCGGCTGCGCGTGCTCGACGATGCCGGGCGGCTGACGATCCCGTTCACCACCGGCATCCTCGTCGGGATCGGGGAGACCCGCGAAGAGCGTGCCGAGTCGATCTACGCGATCCGGCAACGCGCGCGAGAGTACGGCGCGATCCAGGAAGTGATCGTGCAGAACTTCCGGGCGAAAGACGACACCGCGATGCGGAACGAGCCCGACCTCGACCTGGACGAGTATGTCGCCACGATCGCTGTGGCCAGGCTGCTGCTCGGGCCGTCGATGCGGGTTCAGGCGCCCCCCAACCTCGTCGACCTTCCCGAATGCGGGCGGTTGCTCGACGCCGGAATCGACGATTGGGGCGGCGTGTCGCCACTCACGCCGGACCACGTGAACCCCGAACGGCCGTGGCCGCAGATCGACGCGCTGCGCGAGGTCACCGCCGCCGCAGGGTTCGCACTGCGCGAGCGGCTCACTGCCCATCCGTCCTACGTGCGAGCCGAGACGCCCTGGCTCGATCCCCGTGTGCTGCCGCACGTGCGGGCGCTGGCGGGATCGGACGGGCTGGCCGAGGAGGATGCCGTACCTCGCGGTATCGCCTGGCAGGAGCCGGACGCCGGCTGGGCATCGAGCGGTCGCATCGATTTGCACACCGCCATCGATTCAGAAGGGCGGCGCGGCGATCGGCGGGCGGACTTCGACGAGGTGTACGGCGACTGGGGAGAAGTGGCCGCACGCGTCAACGTCGGGCTGTCCACTGTGGACAGCGCGGTACGCGCAGCGCTTCGGGCCGCAGAGCGTGATCCTGGCGGGCTGACCGAGACGCACGCGGTTGCGTTGATGACCAGCGACGGGGCAGCGTTGGACGCAGTCTGCCGCCTGGCCGATCAGCTGCGTCGGGACGATGTCGGCGACGACGTGACCTACGTCGTGAACCGGAACATCAACTTCACCAACGTGTGCTACACCGGCTGCCGGTTCTGTGCGTTCGCGCAGCGGGCCACCGACGCCGACGCTTACACC
>Ga0126378_10004453_pt1 | contig 10703 bp, 9 predicted proteins | sample PanSoiMetPlot_23_FD_92587 | JGI IMG/M metagenome (GOLD analysis project Ga0126378, IMG submission 92587) | Tropical forest soil microbial communities from Panama - MetaG Plot_23 | ecosystem: Environmental > Terrestrial > Soil > Tropical forest > Bulk soil | place: Panama | collected 2016-02-17
GGGTGATAGCTCTTTGTTCTCTCCTTCGCTCACATATCTGACGAGTGCGTTGACCTCGTCTTCGCTAAGGTTCGGAAAGCCGTTCATCCTTCCCCCGCCCTTCCGAATGCGATCTTTGATCTGCTCCTGGGTCATGCGATTGGATAGGCCCACCAGGGAAGGAAACAGCGGCGGCGAACCCTTCAGATCGTCGCGATGGCAAATCGTGCATTGGCTCTGATAAATGCTCTTTCCGCTCAACCGGCTCGCGGTGTTCTCGGTCAGTTCGACCGCCCAGGCCATTTCATTGGAGTTGACGTAGAGAATTCCAGAGTTTGGGTCGAACGCCGGGCCGCCCCACTCGCCTCCGCCGTCGAACCCGGGAAAAATGATGGTGTTCTTGCCGGCACTCAGCGGAACGAACTGCCCTTCGCTGCGAAAGGTCCGGAATTGCTCGAGAACGAAATCGTGCGCCTGCGGGGTTCGGTTGGTGAGCATGTCCTCGGTCAGGCTCTGCCGTGCATAGGGAGCGGGTTTGGTGGGAAGCGGCTGGGTTTCGGCGGCAACTTCTCCCTTCAGATCGCTGGGCGGATACTTGCGGTATTCGATCGGGAACAGGGGCGTTCCATTCGCGCGATCGAATACATAGACGAAGCCTTGTTTGGTGGTTTGCGCTAACGCATTGACTTGCTTGCCATCGTGCGTGACTGTGACCAGCGTCGGAGGCGAAGGAAAGTCGCGATCCCAGATATCGTGGCGGACTCCTTGAAAATGCCAGATACGCTCGCCCGTCTCCGCATTCAGGGCCAACTCGGTATCGGCAAACAGATTATCGCCGATTCGGTCGCCGCCGTAGAAATCGAATACCGCTGAGCCGGTAGGGGCATACAAGATGCCAGTCTTCTGATCCACTGTCATTCCGGTCCAGTTGTTGGCAGAGCCGCTTTTCTGCCAAGCATCTTTCGGCCAGGTTTCGTAACCGAACTCGCCGGGGTGAGGAATGGTGTGAAAGCTCCAGCGCAGTTTTCCGGTGCGAATGTCATAGGCGCGAATATCACCGGGAAGAGCCGGCAAGGTTTCTGGAAGGCGCCCGCCGACGATGAACAGGTCTTTGTAAATGATGGCTGGGCTAGTGAGCGCAATGGACCCCGTTGCCGGATCGCGGCCGAGACCCTCGCGCAAATCTACGCGGCCGTGATCTCCGAAGCTTTCAATCGGCTGACCGCTCCCGGCGTTTAACGCGTAGACAAAATTCATTACGCCGACGATGAGGCGGCGATCTTGCTTGTCGGGACTGCTCCAGTAGGCAAGCCCGCGGTCAGGCTGGGTGCCGACAATGCCGGAATCAAACTTCCATTTCAACTTCCCAGTGGCAGCGTCGACGGAAAAGACCTTCTGTGATGGCGAGATGCCATAAACAGCGCCATCCACTTCGATGGGGCTGGTCTCGAGACCGCCGGTTTCTCCGGTGTCGTAGGACCAGGCTTGTTCAAGCCGGGTTACGTTGGCCGTGTTGATCTGATTCAGCGGCGAGTAGTGGGTATTCTCCGAATTCCCGCCGTAGATGGGCCAATCCAGTTCCGTGCCGGGCTGCAATTGCGTCGAAGCCGGCGACGCGAAAAGGAAAATCGACAGAAACCATGGAAAACAACGCCTCAATTTAAGCATCGGCCAATTTTATCTCGCCACAATCTGTCTGCCCGCCGGGGCTCGCGGCGGGGAAGATTTTGCTCTCTTTCTCGAGAAAGTGCTCAACTTCGGCAGCCGTTGGCATGGACGGCTGGGCTCCGTGCCGGGTGACGGAAATCGCGGCCACCGCCGAAGCCCATGCGACCGAACTGAGCGGGTCTTTGTCCTCGAGCAGTCGAACCGCGAGGGCACCGTTGAAGGCGTCTCCCGCGGCTGTGGTATCCACGGCGCGCACCGGATAACTAGGCAAGCGCCTGCGCCTACCATCCGACAGCGCAACGTAAGATCCTCGCGCCCCTAACTTGAGGATCACGTTCCCGCAACCGCGCTCGAGGAGCATACTGGCGGCGGCTTCGAGCGAATCGTCTTGGAGCTCTCGGAATTCCTGTTCTAACAAGGAGCAGGTTTCCGTCTCATTCGGGGTGAGCCAGGTAACGGTTTCAAGAAGCGCATCCGGCAAGGGCCTCGCTGGCGCGGGATCGAGAATGAAAGGAACAGAATACTCTGCGCAAATCTCGCCCACCGCTTCGACGGTTTCGAGCGGAATTTCGAGCTGCGCCAACACAGCTCCGGCGCTTCGTACCAGATCGAGGTTCGCCTTGATGTCCCCGGGCGCGAGCTGCGCATTCGCGCCAGGGACGACGGTGATGGAGTTGTTTCCTTGAGCGTCCGTAATAATCTGAGCCACTCCGGAGGATCCTTCGACAAAGCCGATCGCATCCGCGTTCACACCTGCTTGCTCGAGCCCGGCTTTCAATTCCCCGCCGAAAGAACCAGTTCCAAGTTTCCCGATCATGGCGACTCTGGCGCCGAGCCGGGATGCCGCGACAGCCTGATTCGCACCCTTGCCCCCGGGAAAGGTTTTAAAGCTTGAGCCGATCACGGTTTCTCCCGCCACCGGGATTCGTTCGGTTCGAGACACCAGGTCGATGTTGATACTGCCGATAACTACAATGGGTTTCGTCATCGGCATCTGGCACACTGCTTCATGCTGTCTGTCCCTGCGACTTGTCAGTGGTGAAACACCGGAGCAATCGCCACCGCCCCCAGGCCGGCAATGAAAAAAATGAACATCAGCGGCACCAGCCGCCGCGCGCTTTTTGGCGCATCAGCAAATTCCTTCCAGATGAATACTCCCCAGATCGCGGAAACCATCGTGGCTCCCTGTCCGATGGCATAAGAAATCGCCGGGCCTATGATCTGCGCGTGGGAAGCCACAAAGTTCAGCACCGCCCCGGTGCACCAGATCAAGCCGCCAAGGATTCCCCAGTAGTGCCAGGATCTTTGCCCGCGGAAGTAGTCCTTCATGGTCACCGGTTGCCCTCCTGTCAACGGCTTGCGCATCAGGAAGTAATTCACCGGGATGGCACAGATAGCCGTGCCAATGGCGAAGAAAAACGCGACCACGTAGGGCCCCAGAGAGTGCTCTCCCGTGATCGCCTTCGCGACTAAGGGATAGAAAACTCCCATCAGAACGCCGCAGGCGAGACTCAGCTCGATCCCGCGGGCGCTGAGAGACTTGCGAGTGGTTTCCCGCCGGCGATAGGCCAACGCATCGATGGCGATGGCCAAAACCACCAGCAGCACTCCACCAAAGAGCAGAGCCGGGCTTCCCTGCGGAGCAATCAAGTAATTGAGCAACACCCCGACCACCAGCGCCAACCCGATACCAATGGGAAAGGCCACCGCCAGCCCAGCCACCTCAATTGCCGCCACCAGAAGAAGATTGGCCACATTAAAGACCACTCCGCCCAGTAAAGCGTAAGTGATGTGGGTGAAATCGGCGGTACGGATGTTATTCAGGAACGATAGCTGTCCGCCTCCCAGGCTTCCCAGCGGGAGTCCCCAAACCAGGCTGCCCAGAATGATTCCCGCCGTATAGTCCCAGTAGAACAACTGGAAGGGCCAACCGGGTGTGAGCTTCATGGTGTTAGCCCACGAACCCCAGCACATCATGCTGCCGATCATGAACAGTAAAGCAATTCCGTACGCTTCGGGTTGATACATATTTGAACCTAGCTTGCAGGACCTCCTCAGCGATCGAATTCCCGCGCCTGTTTTAATCCAAGCTACGCGATCAAAGCCCCGGCCTTATCTGCATTAAAGTGGCACACAACTGCGTCTCCTCAGAGCAAAGCTGGGCGCGACAAAAACTATCACACAATCCGGCAATTGTTCAACGAACAATCGCACACATGCGCCCGCCGAGGGAGACTTATGCGGAAGACACGATTCCTATGACACGCGCGTTGGTTCGGGGGCATCTCACGCAGGAGACCGGATTTCCATGGAACGAGCCCCGATTGGCCCATGCTAATCGAGCTCCCGCACCCAGATATTCCGAAAACTGATGGGCGGGCTGGGATCGCCGTGCGCCTGCAGACGAATCGGTGCGGCACCGTGCTCTTTGTAATAAGGTTGCCCGATATAGCGGGTCACGCCTTTCAGCTCAAAGTGATTGTCCACCAGAACACCATTGAAGAAGACGGTCGCATAGGCCGGAGATTTCAGCGAGCCATCGGCACGGAACACGGGCGCCGTCCAAACCACGTCATATATCTGCCACGCGCCCGGCGGGCGAGTAGGGTTTACGAAGGGAATGCTTTGCTTGTAGAGGCTACCCGCCATGCCGTTCACGTAGGTTTGATTTTTGTATGAGTCGAGGACTTGCAGCTCATAGCCGTCATCGGGGGGGCCGGTCGCAGCGAGAAACACGCCGCTATTGCCACGGGCCTGGCTGCTGCCCGTGACGTCTTCGGGGACCCGCCACTCAATGTGAAGCTGGTAGTTTCCAAACTTGCGTTTGGTCTCGATGTCGCCGGCTGCCTTGTTCACGGTGACTACACCAGAGGCAACAATCCATTTCGCCGGCGACTTGTCTTTGGAAGAAACCCACTGATCGAGGTCCTTTCCATCGAACAGAATGATCGCGTCCGATGGCGGCGCGCCGCACTCCGCGCCCGGCGTGACGACCCTGGGCACGGGTTTCCACAATTCTGTCTCTTCAGGTTTTGCTGCGGGAGAGACGGTTCGGCCATCAGCGGCTCGTGGCTGAGCAGATTGCTGCGCTTGGAGCGCGGCGCAGCAGATAGCAAGGGTCGCGAAAGCAACACAAGACGACATGGATTTGGGCATGGTCGTAGAAAAGCATACACCGTGTGGCAAGGAGGGGATCGACGGACGGAGCCAGCCGGCTAAAATCACCGTCAACCCTTGCATTACAAGAAAAACTTGATAGCATCATGGCGAAAAAGGGCACTGGAGGGTCTATGATCACTCGCCGCAGCTTTCTTGTCGCCAGCGGACTTACTGCACTCGCCTCAACCCGCGTCTTTGGAGCCAACGAGAGGCTCCGCATCGGAGTCATCGGAGCCGGGGAGCGGATGAAGTGGCTTCTCAATGAGGCGGACAAAGCCGGCCCCTACGATATTGTGGCGGTGGCGGATGTATATGCGCCCTTCTGCGATGCCGTCAAGCAACGCTCGAACGGCCTGGCAACCACGCATGTGGAATATCGCGAAGTTCTGGACAAGGACCTCGACGCGGTCATCATCGCATCACCCGACCACTGGCACGTGCAGATGGCGGTGGATGCCTTGAAAGCGGGAAAAGACGTATATCTGGAGAAGCCGGTTACACATACGATCGAGGAAGGCGCCATTCTGACGCATGCGGTACGTTCCGGCAAGCAGATTTTGCAATGCGGAATGCAACAGCGCAGTTGGACTCACTTCCGTAATGCAGTGGACTTGATCCAGGCGGGCAGCCTCGGCCGGGTGGTGCAGGTCCGTACATACTGGTGGCAAAACTATCAGCGCGACTGGCGAACCACGACCGTTGATCAGCAGGCGCTCGATTGGAAGCTGTGGCTCGGCTCCGCGCCGGATCAGTCCTACAGCGAGGAAAAGTTTTACCATTGGCGCTGGTTCTGGAATTTTGGGGGCGGCGCGATGACCGACTTATTCACCCACTGGATTGATATCGTGCACTGGGCGATGAACGCCGACGAGCCGCATCAGGCACAAATGCTCGCGGATAAATATGTTTTTGATCAGTGGGATTGTCCCGACACGATTCAGGCGGCTTTCCGCTACCCCGGCTTCGACGTCGTGTACGAAGGAATGATGAGCTCTTCGATCGACGATGGCGGCTTGGAGTTCCGCGGCACGGAGGCAACGCTGAAGATCAACCGCGCCGGCTTTAGCGTTTACCGAGAAAACGCCTCCAAAGACCAAAACCCCACCCTGACGGAACACAGTTACCGCGACGGTACCATCGATCATCTGGAAAACTTCTTTCGTTGCGTCAAGAGTCGAAAAGAGCCAAATGCCCCTGTGGAAACCGGGGTTGCCGCTGCACGCGCGGGCCATATCGGCAACTTGGCATATCAACGAGGCGGTCAGCTCACGTGGCCTTTAAAACCTGAATCCCAGGTGCACAAAGGCAGTCGCGCCTAAAACTCGGGCTTGGAGCGATCGATACTAGAGAATCGATACTAGAGAATGGTTCGAAACGGAACGTGGCCGTGGGCCGTAATCGCCTTCCGGTAAGGAACGCCAGGCTAAGGTTAGTGAACCGTGGGTGGCTGCTGTGCCCTCGCCTGCTCAAGGTCGGGTTGTGTCCACTCGGTTGGATGGGAGTGCCGCTTGATATTAAGAAGCTCCGGCAAGCCAACATTGAGGGCTGGCAAGATCGTTTGAACGGCCCAAACGCATCGCAGCAGCTGCTCGTCGACGATCTGTTCCCGCGCAGTGGGGTCGAGATGTCGCCGGTTCATGACGATACTTAAACTGTTGTTCAGGTGATGCGACACGGCACGAACCACGCGTCTTTCCGCCTCTTCGCGAACCTCGTTCAGCTGCCAAAACAACGCTCCCACAACGCCGATCAAAACCACCACGAAGTAGCGCATCCACTCGATACTCAAACTTGCCGCTAAGCCGGCGATGATTCCTGTGGAAAATGCCATGATGACGATTCTGCGATGGGGTAGCATGAGGTGGCATGCTATGCGAGGTAAATAGAATTCGTCAAGGGCAATAGAGCCCGGATCCTCTTGTCCCCTCAACCGTTACCCGGTACTGCCCTTCGCTAGTGCTTCACATGCTCTCTGAATAATCTTGCGCTGTTCAAGCGATACGTCGATAAACTCAAACCCGTACCTCACCCCAGTATGGTGGCGTACAATCGCGCCGACCTTTAGGGGAGGCTCGTCGACTGGAAGAGAAACCTCTAACCTGACCCGGCTTCCTACGGGCCAACTCTCATGGAACAAGCCCCCCAATCCGCCTTCGCTGATATCAAGGGCGAGGCTGCGCTGAGGGCTGGGTTGTTCTTCGGTGTCAGGGGCCGCCATGAGATGCGTGCTTAACAAATAACGCCGATGTCGTCGTTTTGCGACCACGGCCAGCTCCAGGCAGACGGCCTAAGCGGGTTCTGCCGTGAATTCGACAAAATGAAACAGAAGAGGTTGTCCAGGCATTGTGCGCCGGAGGAGCGATTGGGCTCAATACGGTGACTTCCCGATTACCGAAGTTCCAACCGAAGTCTGGCGACAAAGGAACAGCAGCTAGATTCCTCAGGACGGGTATCTGCAGATTCCATTACTTAGGAGGCGGCGACACTGGCAGCACGACCAACGGCTTGCAATGCTGGAGAAGGGATCGCAAGTGCATCCCGAGTATCGGAATGCAAATGAGTGGTCAGATTCCCTTGTTTCTAGTCATTGAGCCGGGCGGTTGATCCTAGCGCAGATTGCCTGGACGAGCGTCCTCTGTCATGACGATCCATGACTGTCCGGCGTCCGTTTGAAAATCCGGACGGTGTACGGGGATGAAGGCTCGGAATCAACGGCGTCATTTCCCCAGTGAAATTGAGAGTTCTCGAGGATGTCTACCCTGCCCTCCAGCTGGTAGTGCTCGGGGATGTAGCGTTGCGCCCAGTCGAAGAGCAGCTGCGACGAGCCAGGCTGACTCAGCCAGGACAAAGGCACGTTCACCAGCACCATGAACTCTGGTCGCTTGCGCTCAATTTCGGAGATCATCTCCTGCTGCATCTTTGCGGCATAAGGTTGCAATTCCATTAAGGGATAGGTGTAGATGTATCCGGTTGCCGAGCGCCGATTGGCATAAAAGTAAATCTCTGGTTCAGATCCCAAAACCACCACCCTGCTCGAAGGTGAACTGTGGGTTTTGAGATAGTGAGCAATTTCGACGGCCTCAGGAAAGGGATTAAATCCGTATTCTGCGCGACACGCGGAAATGGGGTCCAATTCGAAGAGAAAATCCCACTGTGTCCAAACTGCATACCCGAACGAAGCCACGAAAAGCAAAACCGGCAGGAAGCGCAGCCCGTGCAGGGTTGCGCGTTCAGCGAACTCCTTTACAAAAATGCTGACTGCCGCGCCGGCGAGCAATGAGACGGCAGGAAGAAGAACAATGAAATAGTGTTGGCGGAAATAAAACCCTGGGCACACGGCAAGAAAAGAGCAAATCAGAAAGGTGAGTACAAAGAAACCGGTGTCCGAATGCCTGTACTTCGAGAGGACTCCGAAAAGGCCGAATGCTGCCAAAAGCCAGATCGGAACAGCTGGACGGACCACCCCGGAAAACTGAGTCCCAAAAACCGCAGCTGCCTCTTGCAGCCTGATCGCCGTTCCATATGCGTGGGCGTAGGTAAAAGTCCAAAACCAGAACCGTGAGAAAAGACCGACTTTCCACATCCACAAACAAATCAGCGCAAATGGAACAGTTGCGGCAGTGAAGAACAGAGAAAAGCGCGCGGTGAGCTTTCGCCACCCTAATTTGCTCCGTTTGGCTTGGAACACTAGCCAAACGCCACCGAACAGCAGAAAGAAAATTCCTGGCTGCTTCATCAGGAAAGCAAAGCCGAGCAGAGCGCCGGCGCCGCACAGCCGCCAGGGTTTAAGCACCTCAGCTGGGTTGGACAATAGTAGGATGCCACCGATTGCGACGAGCACCACAAAGTGAGTAGCGTGTCCGGCAAAACCCAGAACTGAGGGACTGGTAGACAACATCGTATAGCTGGCGGCTGTGACAATTCCTGCGGTCGCGTCCAAGACGCGCTTTGCCAGAAAAAAGAGCATACCGATGGTCAGCGCATTCACAAGCAAAAGGCCCAAATGAACGCCCGTCGGAGTTTGCCCAAATGCTGCCATGATTGCGGCGTAGGCAAGGTAAGTTCCGGGCAACTTCATGTTGTAGGCGAATGCGTAGGGTGGAAACCCTTGCAAAATAAGCTGTCCGGCATAGGCGTACTCTCCTTCATCGCGCTCCAGCGGCATGTTCTGCAAACGAAGGCGAATACTCCCAGAAACAACAACGATTACGACCAGCAGAATGCAAGAAAGCATCACGGATGTTCTGGCACTTTGGTTCTGCTTAGCAATTCTCGATGTACGTTCGACCCGGAGAGAGAACTTTGTCGACGCCGATTTTCTTTTAGCTTTGGCGAGCTGAGAGGCCATGCCCGGAATACGTCTCGATGGCTGGGGAAGCTAGAGTTTACAACCCCCTAAGTCGAAAAACTGTGACCGTTCGATGAATGCGGGGTAAATGCAGACCACGCGAAGGCCGAGATGCTCCAAGCCCACAACGCTGAGTGGTGTGCCTTTATGTGAACCAGCCGGCAAGTGGACGATCGCAGATGTTGTCATGCTCTACGCGTTGGGTCGCGTTTGGACGGACAAGCCTACGATATCCCGACTACCGAGAAGATACGAACGCACGGGAAGCCGGCGAGCGTTGTTGCTATTGCAACAGAGCGCCGGCTTTGTGTGTTTCTGGACCAGTCGGACCTCCATTATTTATGTTTCCAGGGCCAGCTGGACCAGACCGGGGGCCGGTCGGGTCATGGTGCAAGCCGGAGCTGGGGCAACCCATCCCGATGCCGAGAGACCTGCTCTCTGCCTCCCGCTGCGCTTCGGTCACGTCTCGCTTTACCCGCCGCAGTCGGCAGATCGAAGCTTCGTCTTTCCTTAGAGTCACTATTCTGAACCCCTCTCTCGGGCGGATGCGTATCGCGGCTGACATAGGCAGGTAAGAGAATTCGCGGTTTACCCGAAACTTGTATGCACTCCTGGTGTTCTCGAAGAGAGTCACGGGAATTCATCCCAGGAGGCGAATCCCATGCATCCACGTCTATGGCTTGCCGCACTCGCGGTACTGTTTGTCCCGGGTTGCAGCAACACTTTAAACCCCTTTTGTGGGAGTTCGAGACCTGCGCCCATGATCGGATCTCTTTCGCCAACCAGCCTAAGCTTCTCTCAAGTCCAACAGGGAGCAACCCTTACCGTCAACGGCAGTCACTTTGTCGCCGCCTCGGAAGTTGTAATCAATGGCACGGCACTCAGCACGACCGTTGTCAGCAATACGCAGCTGAAAGTGACGCTCACGACCGGCATCATTTCCCAGCCGGAATCGGTTAAGGTCAATGTGCTCACGCCCAGTGGAAATTCCTCGGACTTGGGTTGCAGCAGCGGCGGCCAGAGCAGTGTGCTGCTATTGAAGGTTAACTGACGCTCAGCCGGGTACCGCGACAAGTCTGGACCATATACGCAATGCGAGCAACAACTCTCTAACTGACTCGCGCCTGCCGGGGGTTCGTTTTCATGCAGCTCCCTGACGGCTGCTGGCAGAGCATTGTAAGGAACGAGTGCGCACCCAATTCAGTGGGACCTCTCGAGCTGCCCCGGAAGTGCATGACGCTTTTTTTCTCTTTCATCCGCCCTCGAGGCAAAGCCCGGTGAAGCCTGGCCATCAGAATTGGCGAGAGCAAGTCACGTTCTTCTTGTTGCAGGCACATTCCAAGCCGGGAAAAACCAACCTATGAGGCCATCCCCGACTGACCTGGAAGAAACGAGCGTACGACCGCACGACCGCACCCACCCTCCATCGCAAGCCCTTTCGCTTCCGCCGTTTCGAACGAGCGACCCGGAATGGTTGCTGCGGGAAGAGGGGTTCACGCTCACCCGCGAGCACGAGATCGAGTCGCTGTTCGCGATCGCGAATGGATAC
>Ga0126378_10004454_pt1 | contig 10699 bp, 10 predicted proteins | sample PanSoiMetPlot_23_FD_92587 | JGI IMG/M metagenome (GOLD analysis project Ga0126378, IMG submission 92587) | Tropical forest soil microbial communities from Panama - MetaG Plot_23 | ecosystem: Environmental > Terrestrial > Soil > Tropical forest > Bulk soil | place: Panama | collected 2016-02-17
GCCCGACCGGCGCGCCGGCCGCCAGCGCCACTCCCACCAGCCGGCGGGTGAGCGCCCCGGCCATCACCACGCCGCCCAGCGCGAGAAGGGCAACGCCGGACTCGAACAGGAGGTGGGGTTCGAAGGCGATGTGCAGGTTGCCGGCGACCCAGCGCCCGAAGAGCAGGCTCCCCGCCCCCTGGCCCACGAAGGCGAGCGCGAGCAGAGCCGCAGCGAGGCGGGCAGGGAGCCAGACGCGCTCGTAGGCGGCCTCGCGCAGGGCGGCCTTCACCCTCTCCCTCAGCGCGGGCGGCGGGTCTGTCCGCCCGCTGACCAGGAGTGCCTGGATCAGGGCCAGGGTCTTAGCGTCGACGCCGGGGGCTTCATCGCCGCTCGCCACGGACTCGATCGCCCGGTCCAACTGCAGTGCGGCGGCGGCCTCGCGGGAGTCGAACCCTTCAGTCATGATTCACCAACGACCTGAGCCTGGCGACCGCCCGATATACGAGCATCCGGGCGGCGGTCTCGGAGACGCCCAGGGCTGCGCCCACCTCGGCCGCCTTCAATCCGGCTCCAAAGCGCAGCGCGACGGCGTCCCGCTCCCTGTCCGTGAGGTCCGCGAGGTGCCCGCGCACCTCCTGCATCATCAACGCAGCCAGGGCTTCAGCCTCCGGCTCCGGCCCGCCATTGACCACGGCATCTGACGCGTCCTCGAGCCGGCCCTCGGCGGCCCGCCGGCGCCACCAGTCCGCGACCACGTGGCGCGCGATTCCGAGCAGCCATGCGCGGACGGAGCCCCGCCGCGAGTCGTAGCCCCGCCAGGCACCGAGTGCCCTGACGAAGGACTCGCTGGTGAGGTCTTCGGCGTCGGCCTGGCCGGGGACGCGAGCACGCACGAACCGCCACACGTGCTCGAGGTGCACTGCATAGATCTCCTCGAAGTCCTGGGGCACCCTTACTCGTTCTTTGTTCGTGGTGGAGCACAAAACGTAACGGCCGGCTGCGGCTGCGGCAGGCCGACAGCTGGCTGCGGCGCCAGCGGGCGGGCCGTTAGGCGCGCCGCCTCCGTCCGGAGACCTGCTTGCTCTGCCTCTGCTGGGTCTTCATCAGGCTATCGGGCCGGACGGACCGTCCATGTCAACTCGCGTCCAGGTCATTCAATCGGCTGTCCGCTGGTGAGCTGCCCGTAGATCCCCCAGAGGTCCGGCTGGGCCCACTGGCCGGTGACGCGGCCATCCTTGACCTTGACTATGCTGACGTGGTCCCAGGTGATGCGGCGGCCGGTGGCCGGGATGCCCAGGAAGTCGTGGGAGTGTATCGCCTCGACCCGCAACCGGACGGTCACGCCGTCTGCGGACTCGGTGATGTCCTCCTCCCGGAAGGTCATGTCAGACCAGGGCGCGATCATGTTTCGGTAGTAGTTGGCGAAGGCGACCGCATAACCGGTCGTCCAGTCCGTTAGTCCCAGGCAAATCTCGGTGTAGCCATCCATGTCGACCACCCGAGCCGTGCCCTCCTGATCGTTGGTCGCGATGCAGCGCTGCCACTCCCGAAAGACCTCGATCGAGCTGCTCGCCTGCTTGTCAGTCGTCATATGCCGCTGTCCTCCTGATCGACTTGAGATGGCCTGTATGTTCGGTCTCGTGGCCAACATGGCATGCTTGCTGCACATTGTCCAATGTGAGATAGTCTATCGGACGGACGATCGTGGCTGGTGAGGAGGCTGGGCGAGGTCTGCCGCCATCGATGCGGGACCGGATCTCGTTCCTCCTCTACCGCAATGCGATCACCGCAACGGCCCTGGCTGACGAGATCCTTCGCGAGCTTGGTCTCACGGCTCGCGCCGTCGGGATCCTCACTCTGGTAACAGAGGGCGAGCCGATGACCCAGCGTGCGATGGGTGCGACGCTCGGCATCGACAAGAGCACGATGGTCCTGCTCCTGGACGACCTGGAGGCCAAAGGCCTCGTCAATCGGATTCGGCATCCTGAGGACCGCCGAGCCTTCTTTATCGAACCGACCGCAGCGGGGATATCGGCGCAGCAGCGGGCCCTTGCCTTGCTCGAAGAATGTGAGGCGCGGTTCCTGGGCGTTCTCACTCATGACGAAGCGGACCAGCTTCGAGACCTGCTCCGTCGCCTCCACACTCAGTAAAGGGCCGTTAAGGCACCCACGTTGGCCGGCTATGTGACCGACGAAGGCGTCTAGGCGGCGGGCTTCCGCGCTTGCGGTGGGGGACTGGAGACCGGGCAGCTGTAGCATGGCCCTGCCTCTGGCTCCGGCCTTGTCTCAGGCGCCTTCGGCGGGTTGCGGATGCCGAGTGCCGCGAGCACGCCACCCGCCACACACATCCCCGCGCACAGCAGCACAGCCTTGTGGAAACCGGACGAGAAGGCCACCAGGTCTCCGATGCCAGTCTGGCTGAGCCCTACCGCCGCCGGCAGCACCGCCACTGCCAGCAGGCCCGCGGTCCGAGCCACGGTGTTGTTCACCGCTGAAGCGATGCCGGCGTTTTCCTCGCCCGCTGAGGAGAGTGCCGTTGCCGTCAGCGGCGCAATGGTGAAGGAAAGCCCAAGCGCCATGACGAGGGTTGCCGGCAGTACGTCAGTCAGATAAGTGCTGCCCTGTCCCACGCGTGTGTACAGAATGAAGCCTGCACCAGCGACGCTTGGCCCAAGCGCCATCGGCAACCTCGGACCTATTCGCTGAGCAAGCCGGCCGACACGCGCCGAGAGCAGCAACAGGACCAGGGTCACCGGCAGCACCGACGCACCCGCGGCGAGGGGGCTGAAGCCGACCACCCGCTGGAGCTGGATGGGCAGCAGAAAGAGCGAGGCTCCCAGTGCCCCATAGACGATGAGCGTAACCAGGTTGGTAACCGTGAACTGGCGCACGCGGAACACGCTCAGCGGGAGCATGGGCATTGGACTGCGCAGCTCGACGGTGACGAAGGCGGCCAGGGCAAAGGCACCTGCGACGAGGCTGACGATCTCGGCAGTGGGCCAACCATCGCGAGGGCCCTGTGTCAGAGCCAGGACTACCAGCCCCAGCCCCAGCGCAGCCAGCGCCGCCCCGCCAATGTCGATGTGGTGGTCGGAGCTGGGACCTTTGCTCTCCGGAACGTGCCGCACTCCCACCCAGGCCACGAACGCCGCGATTGGCGGGTTGATGAGAAACGCCAGCCGCCAGCTCACCGCCTGAACCAGGTAGCCGCCAAGCAGCGGCCCCACCGCGGTCGCGACGCCGCCGAGCCCCGACCAGGCTCCGACCGCGGCTGAGCGGTCCTCGGGAACAAATGTGGACTCGATGATCGCGAGGCTGCCGGGAGTGAGCAGCGCGCCACCAACGCCCTGCAGCGCTCGAGCGGCGATCAGAACGGTGCCGTTGGGAGCCAGGCCGCAGACCAGGGAGGCGATTGCAAACCAGATCACTCCGATCACGAAGATGCGGCGCCGGCCGAAGCGGTCGCCCAGTGAGCCGCCCAGCAATAGAAGCGCCGACAGAGTCAGGGCGTAGGCGTTGACCGTCCACTGCAAGCCGGCGAAGCCCAGCTGCAGCTGCCGACCCATCGTGGGCAGGGCGACATTGACGATGGTGGCGTCGATAAACGCCATTCCCGAGCCGAGGACAGTCGCGGCAAGCACCCAGCGGCCAGGGCCGGAGGCGTAGCGGATCACCTGCTCAGGGTAGGGCTTCGTCCACACGCTGACATCAACGGCGCATCGTTCCACTTCACGTCTCGGAGGATGACGACCCGACTGAACTGGTGGTTCGTTGTTCAATGTGCGATGAGAAAGGACGGGTCTGGTGGGTAGGTTCCTGGGACTGGCGCTCGCGGCACTGCTCGCGGTCGGGGTGGTGGCGGCAATCGGCTACTCGCTGTATCCGCGGATCAGCGGGAGCGCTCCACAGGGCCTGCACACTGTGCGTGGGGTGATCGGCTCTGAAAAGCAGCCCTTCTTCCAGGATCCGGAGGTTGTGGCGGCGTTCCACAAGCACGGTCTCGACGTGCGGGTCGACACTGCGGGATCCCGTGAAATCGCCACCACCGTCGATCTCACCAGGTACGACTTCGCGTTCCCTTCCGGTGTACCCGCCGCCGACAAGATCAAACGAGACCACAAGGCGAGGGCGACGTACGCACCCTTCTATACGCCCATGGCGGTCGGCAGCTTCCAGCCCATCGCAAAGCTCCTTCAGTCGGCCGGCGTCGTTCGAGATGCCGGCGGTTGGTACACCATCGACATGAAGGCCTACCTCGATCTCGTGGCCAAGAACACGCGCTGGTCAGACCTCCCCAACAACACGGCCTACCCGGCTGCCAAAAGCGTGCTCATCACCTCCACGGACGTGAGGACATCCAACTCGGCCGCCATGTACCTCTCGATGGCCTCCTACGTCGCCAACGGCAACAACGTCGTCCAGGATGACACCACCGCCAGCAAAGTAGTGGCCCAGGTAGCTCCCCTGTTCCTCCGTCAGGGCTTCACAGCCTCGTCGAGCGAGGAGCCGTTCCGTGACTATCTCTCGATCGGCGTTGGGAAGACGCCCATGGTCATGATCTACGAGGCCCAGTACCTGTCGGCCGCAACCGCCAGGGACAAGACACTGACCCCGGACATGACGCTGATGTACCCCAGCCCGACCGTCCTCTCCAAACACATCGTCGTGCCGCTCGACGGCGGTGGCGACCAGGTCGGAAGACTGCTCACCGAAGATCAGCAGCTGCAGCAGCTGGCCGTCAAGTACGGCTTCCGAACGAGCAACGCGGGTGCGTTCACGAATTACCTGAAATCGCGCGGAGCCGCACAGCCGCCGCAGCTCGTCGACGTGATCGACCCGCCGGCGTTCGAACCGCTGGAGACCATGATCCAGGCGATCCAGCAGCTTTACAAAGGATCCTGACGAAGTGCCGCACTACACTGCGCGTTCCCGGGTGCTCGCGTCGCTGCTCTGCCTTCTGGCGCTCACGGCGGCATGCACAACCTCGCAGACGACCTCCAGTTCGGGCCAAACCATCAACGTGCTGGCCGGCTCCGAACTGAAAGACCTGGCGCCGGTGCTTGCCGACTTCCAGAAGTCCACTGGCGACGTCGTGGCGATGCACTACGTCGGTTCCCTGCAGGGGGCCGAGCAAATCGTAAACGGCGACCCGTCCGATGTCGCGTGGTTTTCGAGCGGCCGCTATCTGAGCCTCCTTCAGGGCACGAGGCAGAGGATCCTCGCGCAGCAACAGGTCATGCTCTCTCCAGTAGTGCTGGGGGTGAAGCACAGCACTGCCGTGGGTCTGGGCTGGGTAGACAACCCCAACGTGACCTGGCGCGACATCGCCAACCGCTCGAAGGCCCACGCCTTCCGTTTTGCGATGACCAATCCTGCCGCCTCGAACAGTGGCTTCGTGGCGCTGGTCGGCGTCGCTCAGGCTTTTTCGGCGACGCCGGACGCGCTCCAGGCTGGTGACATCAACACGGGCGCGCTGAAGGATTTCTTCACGGGCCAGGCTCTGACCGCCGGCAGCTCCGGCTTCCTCGCCGACGCCTACGCACGGCAGCAGGATCGCCTGGACGGCATCATCAATTACGAGTCGGTGCTGCTGTCCATGAACGCGAGCGGCAGCCTGCACGAGCCGCTCGACCTCGTGTATCCCAAAGAAGGAATCATCACCGCCGACTACCCGCTGATGCTGTTGCGCCCGGATCGGCGCATGGTGTACGACAGGCTCGTAGCCTACCTCCACAAGCCGGACGTACAGCGCCGGATCATGACCTCGACGGCGCGCCGGCCTGCCATCCCCGAGGTCAAGCCAGACCCCAGGTTTCCCAACCGAGTCCTCATCGAGCTGCCCTTTCCCTCCAGCCTCGACGTCGTCAACCGGCTGCTCGCGTCCTACCTGAACCAGATCCGCCCCCCCTCGCACACCGTGTTCGTGCTCGACACAAGCGGCTCGATGGATGGTTCGCGCATCGAGTCCTTGAAGCGCGCTCTGCTGAACCTCGCCGGTGCCGACGCGAGCCTGAGCGGTCGCTTCGCCGGCTTTCACAACCGGGAAAGCATCACCATGGTGCTGTTCAGCAGCAGCGTCTACAACAAGCGCAGCTTCCAGCTGGGCGAGACTGGTGACAACAGCGGCCCGCTGCAGGAGATTCGAAACTTCGTTAACGGTTTCAAGGCCGGGGGCGGGACCGCCATCTACGATGCACTGGAGGCGGCCTACCAGATTGCCGGCACCGCTCGGGCGAACCAGCCCGACGACTACTACTCGATCGTGCTCATGACCGATGGCGAGAACAACCAGGGGCGCTCCGGCAGCACGTTCCTGTCAGACTACCGCGGCTGGCCAGCGTCGTGGCGGACCATTCCGACTTTTCCGGTCCTGTTCGGCGAGGGAAATCCTAAAGAGCTCCATCAGATCGCCGACACCACGGGCGGCACGGTTTTCGACGGTCTTCACGCTGACCTGAGCCAGGTATTCAAGGAAATTCGTGGCTACCAGTGACGGCCTGCCCGGCCGGCTGGTCGGCTATCTCGGCAGTCGCAAGAACGTTGCCGGCAGCGTGCTGGCCCTCGGCGGCCTCGTCCTCTACTTCCTGGGAGTCGTGGGCGCGCTCTGGCCGCTGATCGTGGTCGCCCTCTATCTCATTGGCGCTCTGGCCATGCCCTCACGCGGGCGGGTCTCGATCGGCAACGCCGGCTTCGATGCGGAGCTCGTCAGGTCGGCGCTGGATCGTCTGGTCCGGCGCGTGGCAAGCCAGGCATCGCCCGACATCACAGCCAAGGTGCGGGAAATCCAGCAAGAGCTCCTTGGCGTGCTTCCCGCTACCGCCCGGTTCCCGCTCGGTTCAGAGGATCTCTACGTGATCCAGCGCACCGCCACCGACTATCTGCCGGCCGCCCTGGACGCCTACCTTGCGCTTCCACCGGAATACGCAACCAGCCGGCCGGTGCAGGGCGGCAAGACGGCGAAGCAGGTTCTCCTCGAGCAGCTCGAACTGATCGACTCGAAGATGGAGGAGGTTTCGGACGCGGTTCACCAGCGGGACACCGACCGCCTTCTCGCGAGCGGGCGATTTCTGGAAGAGCGGTTCGGGAAGGGAGACCTCAGTCTCCCCGGCTGATCGTAGGTCTCCCCAAAACGTCGTGAGGGGCGTCTTGTTTCAGTCCGATCGGTCGTGACCCGTTTACTCGGCGATGGCAGCCTGGCGCTGCTCTTCAGAGCGTTCGATTTCCTCGATTCGGGAGAAGGGCTGCGGGTTCCAGCAGCGAAGTAGGTGTCCTGGGCCCCGATCTACAAGGGGAGGGTGTTCCTCCCAACAGCGGTCGACGGCAAACGGACACCGCGGCGCGTAGAGGCAAGCCGGCGGAAGCGCGCGGGGATCAGGCACTCGTCCCGGGATGCTGTACAGATACTGCCGCTCGTCGCTGGCCGACGGCAGCGAGCGAAGCAGCCCCTGGGTATAAGGATGTTTGGGATTGTCAAACAGCTGCTGCGTAGGGGCCTCCTCGACAATCTCGCCGGCGTACATTACTGCAACCCGCCGCGCCACGCGCGAAACCACCGCCAGGTTGTGGGTGATGAGGAGCACTCCCAGCTGACGCTGCTCCTGCTCTGTCTTGATCAGGTCCAGGATCTGTGCCTGGATCGTCACATCCAGCGCGGTAGTGGGCTCATCCGCCACCAGGACGCTGGGATCGAGGACGAGCGCCATGGCGATCATGACGCGCTGGCGCATGCCGCCCGACAACTGATGTGGATAATCCCTCATCCGGGTTTCTGCGGACGGAATCTGGACTTCCTTGAGGATCTCGACGGCGAGATTCCGGGCGGTCTGCTTGCTCACCTTGCGGTGCGCCCGGATCAATTCGACAAGCTGTTCCCCGATCGAAAATACTGGATCGAGGGCCGTCAGAGGCTCCTGGAACACCATCGAGATCGCCTCGCCGCGGAGGCTTCGCATCGCGCTCTCGGGAAGGGATCGAATATCACGGCCATCGAGCAGGATCTGCCCGCCGGTCAGCCTCGCCGGGGGGTCCGGCAGGAGACGCATGATCGACAGTGCGGTCATCGTCTTCCCACAGCCCGACTCTCCCACCAGGGCCAGCGTCTCGCCCCGCCGAACGGAGAACGACACCCCCCGGACGACGTCTACGGATCTGTCGCGAAAGGCCAGTGTCGTGTGTAGATCGGTGACGCTGAGAGCAACGCCGCCGTCAGCAATCATCGCTCTCGAAGCCGAGGGTCGAAGATGTCGCGCAGACCGTCCCCAAGGACGTTCAAGCCCAGCACCAGCAGGACAATCGCAAGGCCGGGAACGGTGCTGATCCAGTGATCCACGAGCATGTATCCGCGGCCGTCCGCAACCATCTTCCCGAGGCTGGGCAGGGGCTCCTGCGCGCCCATGCCAATGAATGAGAGCCCGGCTTCGACGATTATCGCCACGGCGACGTAATACGAGCCCATCACCAGAGCGGGCCCGATTACGTTGGGCAGCAGGTGCTTGACCATGATGGCGGTATTCCGCGTGCCCAGGGCCCGGGCTGATGCGATGAATTCTCTTTCTCGGAGCACCAGCACCTCTCCCCGAATGATGCGGGCGAAGCCTGCCCAGTTGATCAGTCCCACCGCCAGTACCACGCCGACGAGCCCCGGCCCGAGCGCACCGACCATCAGCACCGCGATCAGAATGAGTGGGAAGCCCCAGACCATCTCGACGAAACCATTGACTATGGTGTCGACCCAGCCGCGGTAGTACCCCATGATCATGCCCGCCACCGTTCCAACGAGAAGGGCGATCGCAGTGGTGCCAAGGCCGACAGCGATCGAGATGCGAACCCCCAACACAAGGCGACTCAGCATGTCGCGGCCAAGGTCGTCAGTCCCCAGCAGATGGCCGGGGGTCAATGGCGCCAGCCGCGCGTCATTGAGGACCTGCGTCGCGTAGTTCGGAGCCAGCACAGGCCCGAGGAGTGCCACCAGGCAGTAGAGGAGAACGATGACGAAGCCCACCAGCGCCAGCTTGTTGCTGGACAGTTCCTGCCATGCCAGGCGCAGCCGCGACGGTCTCGCGGCCTGCGCGAGGGCAACCTGCCGTTCCCACTCCTGGCGTCTCTGGCTGATCGTGCTCATGGCCGGCACTTCCTCTAGGCTCGTCGCACCACAGGATTGGCCAGACCGTATGAGATGTCCGCGAGCCAGTTCGCCATGACAACGAAGAAGACGAGCACCAGTGAAAAGAACTGTGCGACTGGATAATCGCGGCGGATGACGGAGTCGACCAGCAAGAAGCCCGCGCCGGGCCAGCGAAAGATGGTCTCCACGATCAGTGCATAGCCGATCAGCCATCCGAGCCGTAGCCCAGACAGCGAGATTACCGGGATCAGCGCGTTCCGCAGTACGTGTCGTCCCACGACTCGCCACTCGGGCAGTCCCTGAGCGCGCAGAGTGCGCACATAGTCCTGTCTGAGCTGCTCGAGCATCGAGGAGCGGACCATGCGAGTGGTCACAGCAGTACCCTCGGCGGCCAGGACGATCGCAGGCAAGATCAGCTGGTTCGGACTGCAGCAGCCTGCTGCCGGCAGCAGGTTCAGGTTGAGGGAGAAGAAATACACAAGGATCAGGGCAAGCCAGAAGTTGGGTATGCCCATGCCGAGGATGGCACCACCCATAGCCAGCTGATCGGGCCACTTGTTGCGTTTCACCGCGGCCAGGATCCCCAGCGGGATGGCAACGAGGTAAGACAAGGCCAGCGCCGTGAGGCCCAGCACGAGACTGTTCCTGCCGTAGAACTGCAGCAATTCGAGATTCGATGAGCCGTTGACAAGCGAGGTGCCGAGATCGCCGTGCACCAGACGGCCGACGTAGATCAAGTACTGCTCGTACACCGGTCGATTGAGACCCAGGTGCTCCCGGTACGCTTCTCTCGCCTCACGCGCCGTCAACGGATTGAGGGTCACTCCGGTTGGGTCCCCAGGTGCAAAGCGCAGCGAGTAGAAGATGGCGACCGACGAAAGCAAGACGATCAGCGCCATGTAGGCGCTGCGCCGGCCCAGGTACCTCAGCATTGCCGAGCTCGCGGTCACCGTGTCAGCCCCAGGCGAGCACTCGACCGCCGCACGAGCGAAGGCTCAGTCTAGCCACACATCGTTGTAGTAGGGGTACAGATCCCACTTCAGCGGCTGCCACCCATGCACGTTCTTCCGGTGCACCCAGAACGACTGCCTGGCAACGATCGGGATGATTGGCAGCTGATCGGCGACCACGGTCTGGATCTTGGCTGCGCCGTCCGCGAGCTCTTTCTCGTTGGAGGCGGTCTGCCATGCCGCCACCGCTTGATCGACCTCCGGGATGTTGGCCATCGACCAGTTGGGACCGTTCGGGGAGAGCGCGGCGCTGTTGATGAAGAGCGTAACGACGTCAATCGGCACGGGCCACTGATAGAAGAAGAGGAACGAGTCCGGCTGCGAGAAGAGCTTGTTGAAGTAGGTGCCCCGGTCATAGGCTTCGATCTTGACGTCCATGCCCAGTGCCTTTAGCTGCGCCTGCACGGCTGAACTCAGCTGCTGGTTAACTGACTCCGCCTGAATCACCATGCTGAACTGGTGCTTCACACCGTTCTTGGTCAGGATGCCATCACTTCCGGGCTTCCAGCCGGCGTCGGCCATCAACTGCTTGCCCTTGCTCAGGTTGAACTGGTTGAACTGCTCGACCTGCTTCGTGTAGTAC
>Ga0126378_10004455_pt1 | contig 10699 bp, 9 predicted proteins | sample PanSoiMetPlot_23_FD_92587 | JGI IMG/M metagenome (GOLD analysis project Ga0126378, IMG submission 92587) | Tropical forest soil microbial communities from Panama - MetaG Plot_23 | ecosystem: Environmental > Terrestrial > Soil > Tropical forest > Bulk soil | place: Panama | collected 2016-02-17
CGCTAAGCACCAGAGCGATCGCCAACACCAAAGTAAGCGTGAGCCCGAGGATGGGCGTGCCGGTGCGCCGTTCCACTCGGCCGATCCAGGCCGGCACCAACCGGTCGCGCGCGAGCATCACGCCCAGCCGCGACGGAACGAGCATGCTTGAGTTCAGCGCCGTGGTGATCGCCACCACCGCCCCGAGCCCGACGAACCACGCCGCGCCCACGGGCAAATAAACCGAGGCGACCTCAACCATCGGCGCCGAGCTCAAAGTCAGCCGGGAACCCGGCAGGACGCCGAACGCGACGACCGACATGGCCAAGTAGATAAGGGCGGTGGCGCCGATCCCCTTGGCGAAGATCAGCGGTAGCTGACGGGTGCTCTCTTTCACCTCGCCCGCTGCTTGCGCCAGCGACTCGAAGCCGGCGTAGGCGAAAAACAGCGGCGGCAGCGCGGAGGCGAAACCGCCGATTCCGTGCGTGAAGAACGGCTGGTAGTTGCCAGAGCGGATGGCCAAGAACCCGGGAAAAACGAGCACCGCGATCGCGCAAATCTTGAGCGCGCACAGTGCGACCTGCAGCCGGCCGAACCAGCGAACTCCGATCGCGTGCGCGAGATAGAAAAACCCCAGGCACCCCAGCGCGAGCGCCGTGCGATGCGCCGCGCTCAGCAGCCCGCCGGAAAGCTCGACGACGTATTCGGCGAAGGCGATCGCCAGATAAGCGAGCGCGCCCAGGTACGAGATGATTTTCAGCCAGGCGCCGACGAAAGCGACGCCGTAGCCACCGAAGGTCCGCGAGATGTGCGCGTACTCCCCACCGGGAAGCTCACCCAGTGGAGTGGACAGGTAGATGGAGTACGGGATCGAGGTTGCTAGGATCGCCGGGGCCAAAATGACGTAGGCGAGAATGACGCTCGGCCCAGTAAGCTGCCAGCCGCGCCCGGTGACCTTGAAGATACCGGCGCCGATCAGGATTCCGATCAGCACGGCATACGATTCGATGACCCCTAGGTCCCGTCGAAGCCCCGTCCGCGGAACGGCCTCTGTAGGGGCGGGGGACATCGCTTCAGGGCGAGCTACTTTTTGACCGCCAGCATCATGCCGTCCCGAACGCTGAGCAGCACCTTCTCGACGCGGGCATCTTTCGCAACCTTGTCGTTGAACTCGACGATCGCACGGTCGGTCTCTTCCTTCGGATCGAGGACCCGCCCGCTCCAGAGCACGTTGTCGGCGACCAGCAAGCCGCCTTTGCGCAAAAGCGGAAGGACCGCGTCGTAGTATTTCGGATAGTTTTCCTTGTCCGCGTCGATGAAGACCATGTCGATCGGCCCTTTGAGCGTTTTGATTGTCTCGAGGGCCGGGCCCATGCGGATGTGAATCTTCTTCCCGTGTGGGCTCTGGGCGAAGTAGCGCTTCGCCATCGCTTCCGCCTTCGGATCGACGTCGCAGGTGATGAGCTCTCCGTCGTCCGGTAGTCCTTCCGCCATCATCAGCCCCGAGTAGCCGGTGAACATGCCGATCTCCAGCACTCGCTTGGCCCTGGAGAGGCGCACCAACAGCTTGAGGAAAGTGCCCTCGTTGCGGCCGACCTGCATCTGCGGCAGGGACATCTTCGAGTACGTCTCTTCCCGCAGCTTCTCGAAAATCGGGGCGGGGGCCTCGGTGTGCTCAGCGGCGTACTCTTCGATGGGTTCCGGAACGAGGGTGAGTGTCATATGCAGCTCCTTGCGCAGGGCGATTCATTCCCTTGAACTTGATGAGACGGTTGCATGGCGATCAACATCCGCTTTTTCATGATCGACGAGGATGAGCTAGCGTTTCTCCGCTTCCTTCGCCGCTTCCAGTTCGAGGTCTATCCTGTTCGGGTCCCGAGCGATTGGAAAACCTTTCACGCCAGCGACGAAACAACGGATCGCCTTCCCCCGGGCGCTTTCTATCTAGCCGCAGCCGAGGTTGGACCGGTCAAGGTGGACAAGATCAAGCGCGGGCCAGACAAGGGTTCCTGGCGGGTGGACGAGGTCTCCTCGCCGGTGATCTACTTCGAGCGTTGCCGGCGCAACGAGGATGGGGAGCTACTCTCGGGGGAGTTGTGGACCCAGCTCGACTGGACACCTCAGACCGGCCGCCGCTTCGCCGCGCCAGACCAATTCCGGACGAGATTTTTGGAAATCGAGCGCGAGCTCCGAACCAGGTTCCACAAGAGCGAGCCCAAGGGCTTTCTCATCGGGCCGCATGCGGCGCGCGCGGCTAAAGAGGGCCTCGTGCTACGCGATTCCGAGCGCGGCGGCGGAACAGTGAGACCCTACAGGTAAGAACGTTGCCAGTGGATGGCCGCAGTACTGGAGTGCCCCAGTTTACCGGGGCCATCAGAGCTACGGGTTGCGTGTAGAATGTGGCCATAGTAGCTTCAATCAATGACCGTTTCGGTGCGAACTCTGAAAAACCGGTTGAGTGAGTATTTAAGGCGGGTCCAATCGGGACAGCCAGTGGTGGTCACCGATCATGGCCGGCCCATCGCGGAATTGGCCCCGCTTCGCACGCGGCGACTTTCGTCTCGTCTGCGACTGGAGCGGCTAGTCGAGTCTGGAGAGCTCAGTGAGATTCGCGGCCGAGGACTTCGAAATATTCGTCCGATGAGAATCCGTGGCCGTCCGCTCTCGGAGACCATCCTCAGCGACCGGCGGTAAATGATCTACTTTTTGGATGCCAGCGCATTGGCCAAGCGGTACTTGGCCGAGCCAGGCAGCGACCAGCTTCGATCATTGATTCAAAGACGAAAACAATTGGCTGTTTCTCGTGTCTCGAGTGTGGAGATTGCAGCCGCCCTCTCCCGGCGAGCTCGGCAAGGTGATTTGGACCACGATGCGGCGCGATCGTTGTCCCATCAGATGGACGAAGATCTCCAGGAGATGCGGGTAGTAGAGCTGCGCGCCCCGGTGCTGGAGCTCGCCGCTGCGCTGGTCTGGCAGCATCCTCTCCGTGCCTACGACGCGCTGCAACTCGGATCGGCGCTTAGACTCTCCCGGGCAACCAGGTTGGCTATGACATTTCTGTGTTCGGATGCCAAGCTCTGCCGCGCCGCTTCTGAGGAGGGGCTCCGCGTTCAAAGAGTCGGTTGAGGGGTCAGCTCTCCGCCACCTCTGTCTTGAGACGCGGCGCGGCGGCGAGAAATTGAAGCTCGGGGTGCTTCTCCTGCGCATGCTGCAGCGCCCAATCGTCCCGGAACAAGACGAGCGGTAGGCCATCGCGGTCCTCCACCGTCTGCCGGTTTCCCTCCCAGTCGAACTTCTTCGGCTCAAAGCTGTCGCCCACGACCCATCGCGCGCTGGTGAACGGCAGCCGATCCAAAAGCACGTCCGCGCCGTACTCGTGCTCCAATCGGTAGGCCAGTACCTCGAGCTGCAGCGCGCCAACCACCCCGACGATCGGATCTTTCATCCCCATCTGTAGCTGCTGGAAAATCTGGACGGTGCCCTCCTCGGAGAGCTGCTCGAGGCCCTTCTCCACCTGTTTGCGGCGCAGCGGATCCTTGGCCCGGACCACCGCGAAGTGCTCGGGAGAAAATCGCGGAACCGTTTCGAACTCGAACCAGGCGCCCTCGCAAAGCGTGTCGCCAATCCGGTATTGGCCAGGATCGAAGAGCGCGATGACGTCGCCCGGCCACGCTTCCTCGATCGCGGTGCGCTCCGCCGCCATCAGCTGACTCGGATTGGCCAGGCGCACCTCCTTGCCCAGACGCGGGTGGAAGGCGCTCATCCCCTTGACGTAACGGCCAGAGACGACGCGCACGAAGGCGACACGGTCGCGGTGCAGCGGATCCATGTTGGCTTGAATCTTGAAGACGAAGCCGGCAAAGCGCGGATCGCTCGGCTTGGAGAGGCCGTTCGTCGTCTTGCGCGGCGCGGGCGGCGGGGCGAGATCGAGAAACCTATCGAGGAACAGGCGGACGCCGAAATTGTTCATCGCGCTGCCGAAGAACATCGGGGTCAAAAGCCCCTGGTCCGCCCGTTCCTTTGCGAACGCGTCCCCGCCCACGTCCAGCAGCTCGATCTCCTCTTTGAGGTGGGAAAGCTCGCGCTGTGAGAGCGCAGCGCCGGCTTCGGTTGAGTCGATGGGCACCGACCTCTCCTGTGCCTCCGATTCGCCGTGCGTGCCCTCCGAGGCGTACAGGTGCAGCAGCCGAGAGCCTCGCTCGTAGACGCCCCTGAACTCCGGCCCCATGCCGATCGGCCAGTCCATCGGATAGGCGCGGATTCCGAGCACCTGCTCCAGCTCGTCCATCAGCTCCAGCGGCGCTCGGCCGTAGCGGTCGAGCTTGTTGATGAAGGTGAAGATCGGCATGCCGCGCATGCGGCAGACCTCGAACAGCTTGCGGGTCTGCGGCTCGATGCCCTTGGCGGCGTCGATCAGCATCACCGCGCTGTCGGCGGCGGTCAGCGTCCGATAGGTATCCTCGGAGAAATCCTGGTGGCCCGGGGTGTCCAGCAGGTTGATCGCGTGCTCGCGATAGTCGAACTGAAGCACCGAGGTGGTGACGGAGATTCCACGCTCCTTTTCCAGCTCCATCCAGTCGGAGGTGGCGTATCGGCGGGCCCGGCGCGCCTTGACGCTGCCGGCGAGATGGATCGCCCCGCCGTAGAGCAGAAGCTTCTCGGTGAGCGTGGTCTTCCCCGCGTCCGGGTGACTGATGATGGCGAAGGTGCGCCGCCGCGCGACCTCGCGTTCGAGCTCGCTCGCCGCCATGTTTCTAGCTGCTGGCGGACGTGTACTTGCCGATCGAGCGCAGCCAGATCAGGCGCGCCAGCACGGCGAACAACGCGGCTCCGAAGACGGAGGTGAAAAAGGTACTCGGGCTGAGCTTTCCGAGCATCGCCTGGGCGGGAAAAGTCGTCATCAGCGCCAAAGGAATAATGAAGGTGAAGATGAATCGCAGGATGCCCCGGAAAACGGACGAAGGCCAGCGCGAGGCATCGAAAATCGAATCGAAAAAGTAGGTCAGGTTGTCCACCCGGACGACGTAGAAGGCGGCGCTCACCGTGAGGATCCACAGCGAGTAGAGCAAAAGGGTAGCCGTGCAAAGCAGAACGAAGGCGGACGCCAGCCCAGCAGCGGTAGGCAGGCGCCCCAGCAAATGAAACGAGTAGGCGAAGATAGCGATGGCGGTGAAGACGTTGAGCGATCGCCAAGGCTGGAACTTGGCCGTCGAGACGAGGAATTGAGCGTCAGCAGGTTTTAAGAGCACGAAATCCAGCGTGCCCTTCCGGATGTGCTCGACCACTGCGGTGAGGCTGGGGTTGATTGCGCCCTCGAGGATTGCCTGAAGAAGGGTGAACCAGCCGATGACCATCAAGGCCTCGCCGAAGCTCCAGCCGGCGAGCGAGCGCGTCAGCTTGAACACCGCGAAGAGCGGAATCAGCGCGGTGACGACCCAGAACGCCTCGATGAGCCCGTCGACCACGAAGTCGGACCGGTACTGCATGGCCACCAGTGCCGAGGCCCTCAGTTGAACCCCGAGTAGGCGGACGTAGCGAACCAATCTACCCTCCGTAGGCCGCGAAGCGGCGCAGCCCACCGCGCCAAAGCAGCGAGGTCAAACCGACCAGCAGCGCCACCCAAACCCACTGCCGGGCGAGCATCACCAGGGCCTCGGGACGAGCGAGCGCCGCAGTCATCAGCTGGACCGGAAATCCAATCTGGTACTGGAAAGGCAGCCAGGCGGCGACCAGCTTTACCGCGTGCGGAAAGAGCGCGATCGGCCCCAGGTAACCGCTGAAGACGAAGAAGAGCGCCAGCCAGATGCCCATGAACTTCTCGCTGCTGTCGATGTACAGAGCGAGGCAGCCGATCACGAGGTTTGCCATGAAGGTGATCAGCCAGCCTCCGAGCATCGCCGCGCACCAGATGATCCACAGCACCGGATCGTGGGTGATTTTTCCCGAGCCCACCAGTATCAAGGCGATCACCGCCACCGGGCCGGCGACGATGAGGCGCATCGGCAGCGCGGCGAGATTTTCCGCGGCGTAGCTCAAAAAAGGATGGACCGGGCGAAGCAGGCGCATCGCCAAGGTGCCCTGGCGGACCTCGAAGTTCATCTCCCAGGCCACCCACGCCCCGGTGAGCTGGCGGACGACGAAGGTGGCGAGAAAGTAGGCGATGAAGTCCGACTGGCCGAAGCCTCCAATCGGTGCGTCACGGGCCACCGCCGTCCAGAGAGCGAGCATGATGAGCGGCATCGTCGTGGAGAGCACCCAGACGAGCAGCTCCGCGCGGTACGCCACCGCCTCGAGGAAACCTACTTTGAAGAGCGTCGGTAGGGCTCGCGCTGACCTGGCCAGGCTCATGCCGCACCCACCCTAACGCCGTTGGTCTCGGTCGCGTGCGCCGCTTGGGTGCGCGAGAACAGCTCGCTCATCACCTCTTCCAGCGGCGGGTTCTCCACCGTTAGGTCCTTGACCGGCAGGTGCGCCAGCGCCCGGCTCACCGTGGCGCTCACGGCCTCCTGCGGAACCTGAAGCACGGCGACCGCATGATCCACCGAAACGACCTTGCCGAGACCCTGCAGCGCGCTCCGGTCGATCGCTCGCTCGAGCGTCAGCACCACGCGTTTCTCCGGGCGCATTCGCCGCACCAGCCCGTCGAGCGAGCCGTCGTACGACAGTTGTCCCTTGTCGATGACGATCACCCGCGGACAGAGCGCGGCGACATCGTCCATGTAGTGGCTGGTCAACATCAAGGTGGCGCCGTATCGCTCGTTGTACTGCTTGATGAAGTTTCGGATGACCGACTGCATCGAGACGTCCAGGCCGATCGTCGGCTCGTCGAGAAAGAGCACCTTCGGCCGGTGAATCAGCGCCGCCGCCAGCTCGCACTTCATCCGCTCGCCAAGCGAAAGCTGGCGCGTCGGTTTGCTTACCAGCTCCTGGAGGCCGAGCAGCTCGGTGAGCTCGTGGAGAGTCTCGCGAAACTGCTCGCGCGGAACGTCGTAGATGGCCCGGTTCATCTCGAAGGTTTCGGCGGGAGGCAGATCCCACAGAAGCTGCTGCTTTTGGCCCATCACCAGCATGATCTTCTTAAGGAAAGCGTCCTCGCGGCGCTTCGGCACGTGCCCGTCGACTTGTACTTCTCCCTCACTCGGGTAGAGCAGGCCGGAGAGCACCTTTAGCGTCGTCGTCTTGCCGGCGCCATTCGGTCCAAGAAAGCCGACGCGCTCGCCGGCGTCGATCTCGAAGGAGATGCCGTCCACGGCTTTGACCGTGGTGTAGGTGCGGTGAACGAGCGACCGCAGCGCCGCCTTCAGTCCCGGCGGACGCTTGTGCACCTGGTAGTACTTGCGCAGTCCCCGAACGGAAATCATCGAGCAGCACTTAACGCGGAAGCGTGGATAAATCGACTCCCTTGCTCCCAGGCAATCCCTGTTTCTCCCCTCGCTTCGCGCATCGGCCGGTGCGCAGCTGGGCGATCGTGGGCTATGGATCTGGTAGGCGGCGCGGTCTCCGCCGCAAAGGTTTATGGGCGCGTCCTTCGAGAGAGATCTCGCGCGTTGGATTCCGCGGCTCCTTGCCGTCTGGCGAAGATCCGCTCGATCGACGGGTGGACCGAGCGAGCGGCTCTCGCCAACGGAGCTGCGGCGGGTGGCTGCCGGAGTGCGCCGGCTTTCGCTCGGGCTGACGCGAGAGCGCAGTTTCGCGGGCGCGCGGTACATGGACGATCCGCTGCTGCTCGGCGCCTATCTTCTCTTCTACTGGCCGATCTCCTATGCCCAGGCGAGGGTGGTGCTGGGGGAGCTTGCTGCGCGCCCGCGCGGTGTGCTCGACCTCGGCAGCGGGCCCGCCCCCTTTGCCTTTGCGGCAATGGACGCAGGCGCGTCGCAGGTCACGGCCGCCGACCGCAGCAAACCGGCGCTCGCCTTGGCGCGCGAGCTGGCGGCCGAGGCCGGCGAAGGCCTCTCAACGCGAGAATGGAACCTCCAAGGTGATGGGAAGAGTCCGCTTTGGGCGCGCCTGGGCGCCGGCGAGCGTTTCGACGTCGTGGGCTTGTGCCACGCGCTGAACGAGCTGTTCGGTGAGGGGGAGCAAGCCCTGGAGCGCAGAGCGGCGCTTTTGGAAGAGGCGCTCGCCATGCTCAAACCGTGTGGCAGCGCCGTGGTCATCGAGCCCGCGCTACGTGAGACGTCGCGAGACCTCCTCGCGGTCAGGGATCGGATCGTCGCGCGTGGCTACGCGGTGCGCGCCCCGTGCTTTTACCGAGGAAACTGTCCTGCCCTGGTCAAGGAGAGCGACTGGTGCCACGCAGACCACGCCTGGCGGGCACCGGCTTTGGTGGAAGATCTCGCACGAGCCGCCGGGTTGCGTAGGGAATCGCTGAAGATGAGCTACCTCGTGCTCGCGCCCAAGGGCGAGGCATGGCGTGAGGCCCCAGCCGGGCGAGTGTTCCGCATCGTCTCAGAGCCGCTTGAGGGCAAGGGGCGTCAGCGGTACATCGGATGCGGACCGGAGGGTCGAGTCGGATTAGCCCTCCAGCAGAAGCACCGGACGGAAGCGAACGCCGCCTTCTTTGAGCTACGCCGGGGAGACATCGTGCGGGTCACCGAGCCGGAGCCACGCGGGGATGGTCTGGCGCTGACCGAGCGTTCCGAGGTCTCCGTGCTCGCCCACGCTGGCGAACCACCGGGGTCGTGAAGCCTTCTCGGGGACGGGCTAGACAACGTTGTCGCGGGGTGTGGCCAAACAGCCACAGTCCCTTTTGGGTTACGGGATAACGTTATCCCGATCAGGACTGCGCTCGGTTTGAAAGGCCCTCTTTCCGTGCGCGCCAAGCCGGTCCTCACGCTCTGAACCACCGGTTACGGGATAACGTTATCCCGACCAGGGCCGTGCACCTTCTGAACGCGGGTCCCTGAAATCCTCGCGAGACCTACTCAAGCGGCTTGGCTGTCGACGCTCCGTCACTGACCATTGCGAGAAGCGTCACCAGCCGTTGGTTTTTCAAAGATGAGAAAGAACAAGTGGGTGTTCTCGTCGGAGTCGAAGCCTTTGGCCTCGCGGACGATGCGCAGGTTATGCCGGGCGGCATCCTGGAGAACGAGCTCCTTGGACATCTTGTGCTCCTTGGCGTAACTGCTTCGCGGCTGGTTTGGCGTGCCCTGCGGATCGATCACCGCCAGGCGTCCCGCGGGTTTGAGTCCGCGAGCCATACCATCGAGCATCGCGTCGTAATTCTCCATCTCGTGATATGTCATCACCAGAAGGATCGCGTCGAGCGCGCCCGGCGGGAGCCTCGGATCGCTCTGGCTGCCGAGGATAGTCTCGACTTGCAGCAGGCCTTCTTGCTTGGCACGGTCGCGGATTTTTTCGAGGTGGGAGTCCACAATGTCCTGGGCGTAGACCTTGCCGTGCGGGCCGACCCGCGCTGCCAGCTGAAACGTGAAGTAGCCTCCTCCGGCGCCGACGTCCGCGACGACGCTGCCCGCGCGGATCCCCAACGTGTCCATGACCTCGACAGGCCGTTGCCAAGCATCGCGCTTCGCCCATTCGGCGTCGGTGGCCGACTGATTGTTGGGCAGCTCGGCGACGGTCTTGGTTCGGCAACCGAGCGCGGCGAGCGCCAGCCACAGTGCGACCACCGGATACCGTGCATGAGGCGCTAGGCGGTGCACGCCGCCTGCCGCACTCCCTGCACGGGACCTTCCCGAATGCATTGTAACGATCGGAAACAAGGGGTGAGATCCCACGGCTCGTATCTACGGATGCGCCACGCCAGCCACCCTTGCCGCCCAGCGCCCGATGATCGGAACGCTGGGCGGCTGCACGGCGCCGCCGACTAGAGCGTGTTCGCCAGCTCTTCGTACAGGTAGATGGCGCTCTTCACCGCCTTTTCCCAGTCGCCCAAGTGCAGGCTCTCGTTCTCCGAGTGGGCATTGGTGTAGGGATCTTCAACCCCGATGAGCAATGCCGGCACGCCTCCCAGCTCGCGGGCAAAAGGCTCGACGAACGGGATGGAGCCGCCGCAGCCGATGGCGACGGCCTCTTTGCCGTAGCCTTTCTTCAGCGCCCTAAAGCCCGCCTGAAAGGCCTTGTGCGACGAGTCGGTGTACCACCAGCTCACCGCCTGCTCTGACTTGATCGTCGCCTCCAGCCCCCACGGCGTCGCCTTCTTGAGCGCATCGACCAGCCTCTTTTGCACGTCGACCGGATCGAGGTCGGGGACGATCCGGATGCCCACCCGCGCCCAGGCCGAATCGACGATGATGTTGCGCGCGTCCTTGCGGGTGCTCGCCTGGATCGCGTTCACTGCGATGGAGGGCTGCCTCCAGTTCGTCTCCCACGGATGGCGTCCACCCAGAAGCTTCACGCTGGGGAGCATCCCGGCCTGCTTTCGGAATGTGTTCTCGTCTCCGGGCAGCGATTCGATGCTCTTCCGCTCGGCGTGGGTGAGCGGGCGCACCTTGTCCAGAATCCCCGGAATCGCGATCGAGCCGTCCACCTTCGTCAGCGAGGCCAGCATGCGGATGAGCCCCATCACCGGGTCCGGCACCGGGCCTCCCCACATTCCCGAGTGAAGGGATTGCTTGAGCCCGCGCACCTCGACGTCCACCATCACCAGGCCTCGAAGGGCGGTGGTGATTGACGGCAGCCCGGTGTCGAAGTTTCCCGTGTCGGTCAAGACGATGGCATCGGCCTTGACGAGCTTGGCGTGCTTCTTGAGGAACGCGGC
>Ga0126378_10004456_pt1 | contig 10698 bp, 5 predicted proteins | sample PanSoiMetPlot_23_FD_92587 | JGI IMG/M metagenome (GOLD analysis project Ga0126378, IMG submission 92587) | Tropical forest soil microbial communities from Panama - MetaG Plot_23 | ecosystem: Environmental > Terrestrial > Soil > Tropical forest > Bulk soil | place: Panama | collected 2016-02-17
CCATTCCCAAATATCAGGAAGCGCTGAAGACCGACCCCAAACTGGTGGCGGCGCAAGCCGGATTGGTCCGTGCGTATCTAAAGGCCGACGACGTGAGCAGCGCTGCCGAACTGGCCAAAACTTCGCTCGCCGCGCAGCCGGCTTCGCCGCCGCTCCTGGCTGCCATGGGCACCGTGCAGTACCGCCGCGGCGAAATCCCGGAGGCCGAAAAGTCTTTCCTCGAAGCGCGAAAAGCCGATCCCAACCTGGTGGACGCCTACCTGGGGCTGGCGCGCTTGTATCACACCGCGCTGCTCTATCGCCGTGCTTATGATCAGGTCGTCAAAGCGCATGAAATAGCACCGCAGAACGTCGATGTGCAGCATTTCTGGTTGGGCACCTTGCCTCGCAACGAGCGCATCACGGCGCTGGAAGCGTACCTGAACGGGCCGCATCCCCACGATCCCGAAGAGAATTCGAACCTGAGCGCCTGGCTGGCTTATCTGAAGGCCACGGCGGACCAGCCCGCCCACTCCTGCAAACTCACCAGCAACGTCGAGTCCACCGAGACCCAGTTGGAATACATGCTGCGCGACGCGACGCACATGAACGGATTCGGCCTGATCACCAAGATCAATGATCGCAACCAGCGCTTGCTGCTCGATACCGGCGCCAGCGGTATTCTGATCAACCGCCGAGCAGCCGAGAAGGCAGGGCTCCCCAAGCTTTCGTCGCTGCAGTATCACGGCATCGGCGACAAGGGCGCGCGCGATGCCTACTTCGCCGTCGCGGACCGCATCCGCATTGGCGACCTGGAATTCCACGATTGTGTCGTCACCGTCTCGGAGAAATCCATGGGCCTCGACGAAGACGGCCTTATCGGCGCCGATGTCTTCAGCAGCTTCATCGTGGACATCGATTTCCCCGGCGACATGCTCCGGCTTTCACCGCTGCCTAAGCGCCCGGAAGAAGCGCAACAAAAAGTCACGCTGGCCAGCGAAAGCGACGACTTCGAGGACGAAGCCGAAGCCCCCGAGACTTCCAAAGAGGCGAAGGCCGATTCCGCACCGCCGACGCTCGCCAAGCCTCGCAACCTTCCCAAGGACCGCTACGTTGCCCCCGAGATGACCAGCTGGAACCGGATCTACCGCATTGGGCACGACCTGTTGATCCCGACAAAAGTGAACGATGCCCGCACCATGTTGTTCATCATCGACACCGGTGCATTCAGCAACATCATGTCCATCCGCGCCGCTCGCGAGCTGACCAAGGTTCGCTCTGACGACTCGATAAAAGTGAAAGGGCTCAGCGGCGAAGTGAACAAGATGTACAGCGCCGATGCTGTGACCCTGCAGTTTGGCAATATTCGCCAGTCTAATCAGGACATGGCGACCTTTGATTTGTCGGGCATCAGCAAGAGCCTGGGCATTGAAGTCGCCGGCTTCCTAGGGTTCGGTACCTTTCGCCAGCTTGAGCTGAAGATCGACTACCGTGACGGCTTGGTGCAGTTCATCTATGACCCGAACAAGCTGCCCCCCGCCCTGCGCCCGCGAAAGAACTAGCCGGCCCGGCCACCGGTTTCGCGGAAGAGGTGAAGGTTGGAGCGCAGGATAACCGCAGGATTCAAGTAATGAGCGGACGGTATATCGCTCTCATGCAGCAGGTGCTCAGCCAAGCTCCGTATCGCTACTTGCCCTTGCCGATAGGGCCGCTGGTGCATGGAAGCGTCGATAATGCCTTTGCGAAACAGCGGCACCATTTCCTGAAAGAGATCGGTAGCGATCAATCGCACCCTTCCCGCACGTCTGCTGGCCGTCAGCGCCTTACAAACGGGGAGGCAGTTGACGGTGTTCACGTAAATTCCCGCCAGATCAGGGAAGCGCTTCAGCAATTTGCGTGTTTTGCGGAAGCTCTCGTCGGGATCCTCGTGCCCCTCGATGGTGGCGACCACCGAGCCGCCGTCGCAGTACTGCGTGAAGCTGCGGGTGAATCCCTCAGCCTTTTCGCGATGATCAACGGTCTTGAGCATGCCGGTGATGATCGCCGTCGCAGATCCCGGGGGTACGAACTTCGACATCAATTCACCTGCGATCAAGCCGTTGAGGCGCGGTTCGACACAGACAATGCAGGACCGCCGACTCGCAGGAGCATCGGTCGAGACGCAGACAACGCGCACGTTCTTATTCTCAGCCGAGTCGATCAGAGGCGTCATGGTGTCCGGATTGCCTGGCGTCACCACGATGCCGTGTACTTCGGCCTCAAGCAGTTTGCGAAACGACTGACGCTCGCCTTTACCGAGCTCGGGGACTGCCTCCAACAGAAAATCGACGCCGCGATCGGAGTAGCGTCGCACCTCCTCATGAATGCCGTCCCACATTTCGTTGTAGAAGTAGCGAATTTCCTTGGGCACGCAGACGCCAATGCGAATTCGCCTTCCAGTGGACAACGAGCGCGCCGCGAGATTCGGCTTGTAGCCAATCTTCCTGGCAATATCGAGTACGCGTTGGCGGGTCTCTTTGTTAATGCCGGGACGGCCGTGCAGCGCGCGATCAACTGTGCCGATGGAAACTCCGGCCAATTCGGCAATTTTTGGAATTCCGCTGCGCGTACTCTTCATCTTCCTCCCGATTCGACTACGGCGTGACCTCCAGCGTGGTGCTTTGCAGGTCGACGGAGTTCGGCCCGACCATCACGGTGAACTTCCCCGGCTCGACTGTGCGTTTCATCTGACGGTTGTAAAACTGCAATTCCTGCGGGCCAAGTTTGAACGTCACGGTTCTGGTTTCGCCGGGCTTGAGCGCAATGCGTTCGAATCCTCGCAGCTCTTTCATCGGCCGCGTGACCGAGCTCACTTCATCGCGAATGTACATCTGCACCACTTCGTCCCCCGGGCGCTTGCCAGTATTGGTCACGTCTACAGAAACGAACGCTGTTGCGCTGGCTCCCATCGACGCAGGAGTCACGCGCACGTTGCCATATTTGAAGGTGGTGTAGCTCAGGCCGAAGCCGAAGGGAAACAGCGGCGACTTGTCGGAGAATAGGTATCCACGCTTGGCAGTCGGTTTCGAGTCGTAATAATCCGGAAGCTGCCCGACCGAGCGGGGAACCGTAATCGGCAGACGTCCGGCGGGATTGTAATCACCGAAAAGCACGTCGGCCACGGCGGTACCCCCTTCCTGTCCCAGATACCACCCATCGAGGATCGCAGGAGCACTGGCTGTAATGAAGTTTACCGAGTTCGGACGCCCGTGAATCAGCACAACCACCACGGGCTTGCCGGTGGCGAGCAACTGCTGGACCAATTCGTCTTGGCGGCCCAACAGATCGAGATTATCGCGATCTCCCAGATGGTTCTCAGCCCAGGCTTCGCGTACCGTCTGCTCGTTCTCACCCACCACGACAATGCCCACCTCGGCTTTCTGCAATGTGGAGACGGCCTCTGCGATACGGGCCTTGTCTTTTTCGGCATCGGCCGGAATGACCTGATCGGCATTCCAGTCAGGCTTACTCTCTGTGATACGGCAGCCTTCCGCGTAGAACACCTCGCCTTTGTTCCCGACTCTGTCCTTGATGCCTTGCAGGATGCTGACTCCGCGGCTCGGCTGTCCGCTGTAGCCACCAAGATGCACGTCGGCGGCATTGGGACCGATCACGGCGATGAGTTTCGTCTTGCTGAGGTCGAGCGGTAGAAGGTTGTTGTGGTTCTTGAGCAGCGTGATCGCCTCGTGGGCCGCGCGTAACGCGAGCTGCTGGTGCTCTGTGTTGTTGCTGACTTCCTCAGCGCGCTTCGGATCAACATAGGGGTGATCAAACAATCCAAGTTCGAACTTGGCTTTCAGTACGCGCGCCACAGCCTCGTTGAGCAGTGACTCGGGAACCTGGCCGCGCTTCACTAGCGAGGGTAGCTCGTTATAGCACTGCCCAAAAGGAAGCTCGATATCAACGCCTGCCTCAATCGCATATTTCGCGGCTTGTGCGCAATTTGCCGCGATGTGATGACGGGTGATCATCTCGTCGATAGCGAAGTAGTCGGAAACGACGAGGCCGTCGAAGCCCCATTCCTTGCGCAGCACCTCACGCAGCAGCCACACGTTGCTGTGGTTGGGAATCCCGTCGAGCTCGTTGTACGACGGCATGATCGTGTGGGCGTGCGCCTGCTGAATGCCGGTTTCGAACGGAACGAGGAAGCTGTCACGAATTGCACGTTCCGCATACGGTGCCGGTCCAACGTTGGTACCGCCCTCAGGCTGGCTGTGTACAGCGAAGTGTTTCAGTGTGGCATACACGTGGTTTGTGTCGACGGTTGGGCCGCTGCCCTGCAATCCGAACACAGCAGCGTTGCCCATTCGGCTTACGAGGTATGGATCTTCGCCGTAGGTTTCCTCGGTGCGTCCCCAGCGAGGATCGCGGGCCAGGTCCACCACGGGCATGAGGCACACCTGCACGCCGCGGGTGCGGACTTCGAGTGCGGTAGCCGTGAAAATCTCCTGAAGCAGAGCAGGGTTCCAAGTGCTCGCGAGGGCAATCGCCTGCGGATAGGATGTGCCTTTCGTCGTGGCGAGGCCGTGCAGGCACTCTTCGTGGAACATGAGAGGAATGCCGAGTCGCGTCTGTTCCAGCATCAGCTTTTGTAGCTGGTTGATGAACTCCGCCATCGCTGTAGGCGTGGCCGGATTGTGGTTCGCTCCGGCGACCGCCTCGCTGGGACGGCTGAACTGACCCAGTCCGTTCGTGAGCAATGCCTTCGCTTTCGCGGCCTCAAGCTTGCCATTGGGGTCGACAAAGTAAGACGAGGGCGCCATGGCAGAGCCGCGGTTTTGCCAGGTCGATTCTAGTTGCGCTGCTTTCTCTTCCAACGTCATCCGACCCAGCAAATCTTTGACGCGCTCTTCACTAGGAAGGGTGGGGTTCTTGTAAGGTGGGTCAGCCTGTTGTGCGGTGAGGAATCCGACAAAGAACGAAACCGCGAACAGGCAATGAAGAATCAAGCGACTGCGCATCGATGCACCTCGGAGAGAATACGACAACGGTCAAAATCGCCTCCCCAATATATCACCGTTAACGTACACGATTTGAACTTTTCTTTCGGTTCAATCCGAGTGATAATTCCAAGGGTAAACCTTCGGGAACCGTCCTTATGCCTGCAAAGCTCCTGGGAGTCGACGTTGGAACTGGTGGTACGCGCGCCCTGCTGATCGAGGGCACGGGTAAGGTCGTGGCCAGTTGTACCTCCGAACATGCGCCGTTCGCCTCTCCCCAAACTGGCTGGGCCGAGCAGGACCCGCACGACTGGTGGCGTGGCACCTGCGAAGCCGTAAAGCAAGTACTAATGAGGTCGGCGACACCCGCTTCCGATATCGCAGCTGTCGGATTTTCCGGGCAGATGCACGGTGCGGTGCTGCTCGATCGGGCAGGCGATGTGCTGCGGCCGTCGCTCATATGGTGCGACCAGCGTAGTGCGCCTGAAGCGGACGAGCTCACGGCTGAAATCGGCAGGGAGAAGATTATTGGCTTGACCTGCAACCCGGCTCTGCCAAACTTCACGTTGACGAAGTTGCTATGGGTGCGCAAGCACGAGCCGCATCTGTTCGAGCGCTTCCGGATGCTGCTTTTGCCGAAGGACTACGTCCGCTACCGGCTGTCTGGCCAGTACGGCCTGGATATGGCCGACGCCTCGGGCACACTGCTACTCGACGTGGCGAACCGCCGGTGGTCAACCGGGATGGCGAGTGCAGCCGGTATCGATCCGCATTGCCTGCCACCGCTGTTCGAATCGCCGGACGTTTGCGCCAGCGTGTCGCATACCGGAGCACAGGCGACAGGACTGAAGGAAGGAACTCCCCTGGTCGCGGGCGCGGGCGATCAGGCCGCGGGCGCTGTCGGTTTGGGCATCGTGCGCGCCGGTGCCGTACACGCCACGATCGGCACGTCGGGGGTGGTATTTGCCGCGACGGACCACCCCGCGCTCGATCCCCAGGGAAGGCTGCACACCTTCTGCCACGCCATTCCGGAACGCTGGCACGTTATGGGAGTGACGCAGGCGGCGGGACTGTCCCTGCGCTGGTTTCGCGACAACTTCGGAACACAGGCCAACGATGTACGCGATCCCTACGACCGGCTAGCCGACGAGGCAGCGGATGTTCCGCCGGGATGCGATGGCGTTCTATGGGCGCCCTACCTGATGGGCGAGCGCACGCCGCATTTGGATCCGAATGCCCGCGCGGCGCTGGTGGGACTCGCGGCAAGCCACGGCCGCGGGCATGTGGTGCGCGCCATCATGGAAGGCGTCGCCTTCAGCCTTCGCGATACGTTCTCGATTTTCGCTGAGATGAAGGTGCCGGTAACGAACATCCGACTAGGAGGAGGCGGTGCGCGGTCCTGGCTCTGGCGGCAAATTCAGGCCGACGTGTACGGTCACTCCGTACAGCTGGTCGAAGCTGAGGAAGGCGCAGCCTACGGAGCGGCGTTGCTCGCCGGAGTGGGCGCCGGCACGTGGACAACCGTAGACGAGGCTTGCGAACAGGCAGTGCGGCTTGCAAGAGAAATCGAACCGCACAAGGCGAACGTTGCAATCATGAATGAGCAGTACGAGGCGTATCGGCGGCTCTACCCGGCGTTGCGCAGCTTGCGGTCGACATAATTTGTTTGCGCTTACGAATGCGCATAGTTGGAGGAATCATGGCAAATGACAAATACAGTCCCCGCCCGGAGCACAAATTTTCTTTCGGGCTCTGGACTGTGGGCAACCGCGGGCGCGACCCATTTGGTGAGGCAGTACGGCCGACTGTTCCGCCGAACGACATTGTGGCGCTGCTGGCTGAAGTTGGCGCTTGGGGTGTGAACCTGCACGACAATGACCTTGTACCGATTGAGGCAACGCCAGCCGAGCGCGACCGCATCGTGCGTGAATTCAAGGCGGCGTGCAAACAGCACGGCATCCTGGTACCAATGGCAACCGTGAATCTGTTCTACGACCCGGTTTTCCGTGATGGCGCTTTTACGGCCAACGATCCAGCGGTGCGAGCATACGCTGTGCAGAAGACGATGACCGCGATGGATCTCGGTGCCGAGCTAGGGGCGAAGATCTTTGTGCTGTGGGGCGGGCGTGAGGGAACGGAGACCGATGCGTGCCGACGTCCCGACGAAGCCGTAAAGCGGCTGCGCGAGGCAATCAATTACCTCTGCGACTACAACCTCGACAAGAAGTACGCCTTCAAGTTCGCGCTTGAAGCCAAACCGAACGAGCCGCGTGGTGATATCTACATGGCGACAACGGGTGCGTACCTCGGATTCATCCCAACGTTGGCGCATCCTGAGATGGTTGGCGTGAACCCCGAAGTTGCGCATGAACAGATGCCAGGACTAAACATGCTGCATGCAGTTGCGCAGGCATGGGAAGCCGGCAAGCTCTTCCACATCGACCTGAACGACCAGTATCCCGGACGTTACGATCAGGACTTTCGCTTCGGATCGACAACCCCGAAAGCGATGTTTTGGCTGGTGAAGTTTCTGGAGGACGTCGGTTATGAAGGCCCGCGCCATTTCGACGCGCACGCGTACCGCACAGAGGATATCGAGGGCGTGAAGGACTTTGCTCGTGGCTGCATGCGCACCTATCTCATTCTGAAAGAAAAGGGGCGCCAGTGGAACGAAGATTCCGAAATCCAGGCCATTATGAAAGAGATTGCAGCCGCCAACGCCAAGGGCAACTCGGTCGGGAAGTACTCGCCGGAAGCCGCGAAAAAGCTGCTGTCGACTCCCTATGACCGCGCGGCTCTGGCGAAGAAAGGATTACACTACGAACGTTTGGATCAACTCACGATGGAAGTGCTGATGGGCGTGCGTTGATTCGCCGGCGTGCTCCTGGCGCACTTCGTTTCGCCTAGAATAGTTGCCCAGTGAAATCGGGTTGCTTGCCACGACGCAGTGTCCGATGAACGCAAGGAGGAATAAAGATGGCGGCTACACTTCCCGACAGCCACAAGGATTTATTCGATAAACCAGCATTCGGCAGCTTCACCACTCTAATGCCCGATGGTAGTCCGCAAACTACCCCTGTGTGGGTGGATTTGATGGATGGCAAAGTGTGGGTTAACACGGCCCTGGGACGCCAGAAGGACAAAAACGTCCGGCGCGATCCCCGCGTTGCGGTGACACTGATTGATCCACAGAATCCGTATCGCTATCTTGAAATTCGTGGCAAGGTCGACGAAATCACCACGGACGGCGCTATCCAGCATATCGACAAGATGGCGAAGAAGTATATCGGGCAGGACAAGTATCCGTGGGCGCGGCCTGGCGAGCAGCGCGTTCTGATCAAGATCACGCCGCAGAAATTCAGCACAATGGGGTAAAGATCTTTTCCACGGAGGCATGAAAAACACCGGGAAAACAAGCTTAAAGCCCTGTTACTGCAGGTTGGCTACTAAGCCTAATCTATCGACTGAATCAGAATCTCTTAGGACCTCTCCACGCCCTCCGGGTCTCCGTGTTGAATTCTCTCTTGCCAGTCGGCGCGCTGAAACCCATACGGACAATGTCGGCAGCCGTTGGTACAACAGTAGCCGCGCTCGTGCAGATAAGATTCGGTGAATACCATTAATCCGCTGTCGAAGTAATAATCGATTCCCTCAACCAGCTCGCGGTCAGTCACTGTGCACCAGCTTCGCGCAATAACGCCGCCCGTTCTTCAGGATCGACCGCAACCCCGTCGCGGAATTTGACATATCGACCGGATATCGCAGGAGTACGCTCGCCCGGCACGATGAATCCAACTAGGTTCAGGGGATCGGCCGCGGAGAGGACAAGGGTCTCGCCTGTCGGTGGCAGATTGCGGATAGCGCGCAACGATTCGACGGCTTCCGGCAAGGCGAACTGCTCGCCGAGAAAGCCACTCACGAAACGGCCTCCGCGCACTTCGCCGCGATCTTCGAGGCGACGGAAGGTGATCAGCAGCTCGCGCCATTTCGGAAGGTTGGATTCGCGTGCCAGCACCTCACGAAAGACCACTCCGTAACGCCGCAGCAGCATCTGGCAAGTGGCTTCGAGAGCTTTGTTGCGGTCGGCGGTTTGGACAGCATTGAGCAGCGACCAGCGTCCGGTGGAATGCCGCGGCCGCATCAGCTTGGGGGCGCTCGGTACAGTCCTGCGATCGGGGCTGATCAGCGCCCGCAAATTCTGGAAGCCGTCGGCGGTAACGAGCCCGGCGGCAACAAGCTCCCAGAGAGCTGTTTCCACTTCCGCCTTTAGTCTGCCAGTGGCACGCACGATATCCGCGAAGAACGAGGCACCGCGTTGGCGCAGGAAGTCGGCGACGACACGTGCATTCTCCGTCAGCACACGTTCCTCGGCTGCAACATCATCCGGATTGCGGGGGCGCATCCAGTCAGAGTCTTCGCGCACGAAGAACGTAATCGGCGCAACGCTCGTCGGCACGACTCTCCGTTTTCCCTTGCCGACATCTTCCAGCGTCGCCGGGTGTGGCGACAGGCGTCCCCAACCTACAGCGCCAGTTAAGCAGAGCTGGTCAAGTAGCGCAGGATCGTAGTTGTTCAACCTCAGTTTCAAAACCTGTTTTTCCCACGCGTTCGCCGGAATCTCAAAGCCCTGCAGCTGTCGCAGAACCTCCAACAGCCCGCGCTCGCTGGCCAGCTGCGAGTTGGGAGCTACATGTTGCCAGCGCAGTAGCCAGCGCATGTATTGAGCGGCGGTGACCGGCTCGACCTGCTTGCGCAGGGTGGCGATCGTCAGATGATGAATACGCGCCAGCAAGCGACGGTCGCACCATTCCGACGTTTCGGGTTGGTCGCCCGTGGCACTACCAGTGAAGTCGCCTCGCAGAATCGAGCCACTGGCCTCCATTTGCAACAACGTGCGAACGATATCTTCTTGCGGCAGGCCAAGGCAAAATGCCAATGCGGGCGCGCTCGTCGGCCCTAGGTGCTGCACCCACCCCTTCAGCATGGAAAGCAAGGCATCGTTCCGAGTCGATGCGCTCGATGCCAACTTAGGTGGTTCGATCTCAAACTGCGCGTCGGGATAAACCAAGCCGAGGTGCTTCGCGCACTCCGAAGCCACAAGGTACTTGCGCTCACCTACCCAGGCTCGCAAAACTCGCCAGCCCTCCATCAACTCGCCAATCAGTGGACGCCAACGGTCTAACAGGGCCTGCCAGTCCGGATCTGGTACGTCTTCCGGCATCGCGACCAGGGTCTGCAGCGTGTCATGCAGCTCATCGGCATCGCGCACGTCGGGACGCGCTTCTTCCCGCACCCGGGCAATCGCAGCCTGATCCAGCCGGCCTACTTCGTTTAACACCGCTTCGGGCAGTACGCGGCGCATCTGCACAGCGCGTGAGCGGCGTTCCTCCAGCGGAGCGTCGTCGAGATAGGCATAGGGATTCGCATTCAGGATCTCGTGCGAGAACTGCGATGGCACCGGAGTATCTACGGCTAAGCAGCGGATGGAACCGTCGCGAATACCCTGCAGCACTGCACAGAGGCCATCGAAATCCATCGCCTCAGTCATGACATCCTTCATGACTTCTTTCACCAGCGGATGGTCAGGAATCTTTCGGTCACCATCGATGTTCTCGAAGCACGCGGATACCTCAGGAAAGACCGACGCCATCAAATCGTCACTGCGGATGCGCTGAATCTGTAGCGGTACCTTCTTGCCGCCCTGGAAACGCAGCAGCGCGAGCGCGCGGTTCGCGTCCCA
>Ga0126378_10004457_pt1 | contig 10698 bp, 11 predicted proteins | sample PanSoiMetPlot_23_FD_92587 | JGI IMG/M metagenome (GOLD analysis project Ga0126378, IMG submission 92587) | Tropical forest soil microbial communities from Panama - MetaG Plot_23 | ecosystem: Environmental > Terrestrial > Soil > Tropical forest > Bulk soil | place: Panama | collected 2016-02-17
GGAGGCGTAGTCGGCGTCGAGCCGCCAACCCAGTCCGCCGTAGGAGCGCTTGGCGCGATCGACGTCCGAAACGGGGATGACGACGATCTCGAGCTTCATGTCGCTTGCTTGCTGAGTACTGCTCATGGACAGCTCCTTAGGATTGGATGCCTTGAGAGCGGCGACGCATTTGCAAACCCGTCAATCACAGCGGAGCGAGGCGGTCGAGTCAATCGCACGATCGTGACGGATCTGCGCCGCTGCGTTGCTCGACGACATCGGCGTCTGGCACAATGCGGAAGTCCTGCTATCTCCTCTGCCGGTGAAAGGAGGCACCCATGGCCGCAATGCCGCCCTTCCGGGCCGATATGGTAGGGAGCCTGCTGCGCACCCAGCCTCTGAAGGAGGCGCGCGCTCGGCGCCAGGCCAGCGAGATCTCCGCCGAAGGGCTCCGCGAGGTGGAGGACAGCGAGATCCGCAAGATCATCGCCCGGCAGGAGCAGGTCGGTCTCGAGGCCGCGACCGACGGCGAGTTCCGCCGCGCCTGGTGGCATTTCGATTTCCTCGAGGGGCTCAAAGGTGTCGAAGGCTACGAGGCCGAGCACGGAATCCAGTTTCACGGCACCCAGACCAAGCCGCGCGCCGTGCGGGTCGTGGATAAGCTGGGATTTGCCGGCCATCCCATGCTGGGGCATTACCGCTTCCTCGCCGCCAACACCAAGCTGGTGGCGAAGATGACCATCCCCAGCCCCAGCGTGCTGCATTTTCGCGGCGGGCGTCAGGCCATCGATAAGGCGGTCTATCCCGAGATGGAGGGCTTCTTCGCCGATCTGGCGGAGACCTATCGCCACGTCGTGCGCGCCTTCGGCGAGGCGGGCTGCCGCTATCTGCAGCTCGACGACACGGTCTGGGCCTATCTCTGCTCGGAGGAGCAGCGCGCGCAGGTGCGCGCCCGCGGCGAAGATCCCGCCACACTGCCGGCAATCTATGCCGGCATGATCAATCATGCCATTGCCGGGCGGCCGGCGGATATGCGCGTCACCATGCATATCTGCCGCGGGAATTTCCGCTCCACCTGGATCGCCGAGGGCGGCTACGAGCCGGTGGCCCAGACGCTCTTCGGCAGCGTCGGCGTCGATGGCTTCTTCCTGGAATACGATACCGCGCGCGCCGGCGGCTTCGAGCCGCTGCGCTTCGTGAAGCCGGGCGGGCAGCGTGTCGTGCTGGGCCTCGTCACCTCCAAGAGCGGGACATTGGAGAACCCCGACGATATCCGCCGGCGCATCGACGAAGCGGCGCGCTATGTCGCGATGGACCAGCTCTGCCTCAGCCCGCAATGCGGCTTCGCCTCGACCGAGGAGGGCAATCTCCTGGCCGAGGAGGAGCAATGGGCGAAGCTCGCCATGATCGTTGACACGGCGGGGAAGGTGTGGGGCTGACCCCGTCACCTCACCGGGATCTTCGTGTCGTACTTCACCCGCGCCAGGCAGAAGCTGGAGCGGAACATGCGGATGGTGGGCTCATTGGCGAAAACGCGCCGGGCGAAGTCGTTGTACTCCGCCATGTCGCCGACGCTGACGACCACGAGATAGTCCGCATCCCCGGAGACGAAGTAGCACTGCATCACCTCGGGGCAGCGCATCATCTTGCGCTCGAAATTCTCCAGCAGGTCCTCGCGCTGGCGCTCCAGCGCGATCGCAGCGAAGACGATCAGGGAGCGCCCGACCTTGACCGGATCCACCAGCGACACGTCGCGGGCGATGATCGCTTCCTCGCGCAGGCGCCGCACCCGGCGGTGGCAGGGCGGCGGCGAGATGCCGACCCGCTCCGCCAGCGCCTGGTTGGTGATCTGGTTGTCCTCCTGCAGCAGGGCCAGGATCTTGCGGTCGATGGCTTCGAGGGCGGCAGGCGGTTCGGCCGGGGTCTCGGGAAGAATCTTTCGTCTTGAGGCCATATCGTTCTCGCGGATTTCTGAAAACGACGTCCCGGCCAGCATAATTGGAGATAATTGATCATCACAACGAAATCCGTTCCGGTGCCGCATGGGCTAGCCTGGGTGCGAGGCAACAGGAGGCGGCGATGCAGGGCGACGGGGCAGGGATCTACGACAATTCCTTCGAGGTGCATGACAAGGAGGCACTCGGCAAGGCCCGGGCGCTGATCGAGACCCTCGATGCCGCGGCGGTGGGCCGCGAGGTTGTCGCGGCGGTGGAGCGCAACCGGCTCTGGCGCGGCGAGCAATGCATCAATCTGCTGGCGCCCGAGGCACCCACCAGCCCGGGAGTCCGCGCCCTCCTGGCCTCGGAGATCGGGACCCGCGCGGCGGAAGGCCATATCGGGCCGGTCAATCGCTGGTTCGCCGGAACCCGCCATATCGACGAAGTCGAGGCGCTGGCCGTCGAGCTGATGAAGAAGTACTTCCGCTGCCGCTACGCCGATCACCGGATGTGCGCCAGCATGATCGGCAATGCGGTGGCCTATACGGCGCTGAGCGATCCGGGCGATGTCATCATGAGCGTGGCCCAGCCCTTCGGCGGCCACAGCTCCAACCGGGAGATCGGCCCGGCTGGCGTCCGCGGCTTGAAGATCGTCGACATTCCCTTCGATGCGGGCGCGCTCGAGGTCGATCTCGAGGCTTTCCGCAAGCTGGCGCCGCTGGTGCGCCCGAAGCTCGTCACGCTTGGCCTCTCCATGACGCTCTTCCCGCTGCCGGTTCGCGAGATGAAGGAGGTCATCGCCGAATGGGGCGGGCGGCTCTTCTTCGATGGCGCCCATCAGGTCGGGCTCATCGGCGGCGGCCAATTCCAGGACCCCCTGCGCGAAGGCGCCGATATTTTGACCGGCTCGGCGGGCAAGACCTTCAGCGGCCCGCAATCGGGCATCATCCTGTGGGACGATCCGGCGCTGACCGAGCCTGTGACCACTGCGGTCTTCCCGGTCTGGGCGGCGACCCATCAGGTGAATCGCGTTGCGGCGCTGGCGCTCGCGACGGCGGAGGCCCTCGCCTTCGGCGCGGCCTATATGGCCCAGATCGTGCGCAACGCCCAGGCGCTGGCCCGGGCCTTGCAGGACCGCGGCATTCCCATGCTGGGGGCGGCCAAGGGATTCACCCGCAGCCACCAGGCGATCGCCGATGTCGGCCGCTTCGGCCGCGGCCTCGCCGCGGCGCAGAAGCTCGAGCGGGCGAACATCATCGTCAACAAGAACCTGCTGCCTCAGGACAAGCCGGAGGACTGGGACTATCCGAGCGGGCTGCGCATCGGGACCATCGAGGTCACCCGCCTCGGCATGAAGGAGCCGGAGATGGCCCGGATCGCCGATTTCATCAGCGAGGTCCTGGTCGAGGGTGCCGCACCCGAAGCGGTCAAACCCCGCGTCCTCGATTTCCGCGCCGGGTATCAGCGGCTCTACTACTGCTTCGAAAACGGGCTGCCGGTGTGATTGTTTTCCCTCTCCCGCATCAAAGCGCGGGAGAGGGTCCCTTCAGGGCGTCGTCTTCGCCGTCTCCTGCTGGCGGATGGCGGCGATGACCAGCGGCTTTATGTTGTCATAGGCAGGCTCGCCCTCGAAGACCTTGAGGGTGGTCACCGTGGATCCGCTTTCGAGATCGAGGTGGAAGACCCAGTCCTTGGTGGCATGGCCGAGCAGCTTCACCGCATTGGCATTGGCGGCGGTCGAAGAGCTGAGGGCGAGGGTGTAGAGGGTCTGGCCCTGATCGCCCAGCACGAAGAAGCGGTAGCGCGAGGGCCAGGCACCGATGAGGTCGAAATATTCCCAGACCGCGATGTTCAGATCGCCAACGGCGAAGATGTCGCGCAGATAATGATCGGCCGCTTTGGTCTCCTTGTTCGTCGTCGTCTTGTGAAGATTGATGAGTCCGGTTCGCTCCCGGTCGCGGGCCGCGATATCGCCGGTGATCTGATAGATCTTCACCAGCTCGCCCCGGGGCTCGATGGCATCCGGCAGCAGCCGCTCGCAGGTCTTGTAGTAGTCGATGGCCTGGGGGAAATTGCCGATGGCAGCGCTCATCGTGCCCGCGCGGCAGAAGGAGAGCTTGGCCGCGGGCTCGCGGGCGATGATCTGCTGATAGAGGGCAAGCGCCTCTTCGTACTGGCCGGCATCGGCCAGTCCATCGGCCTGCTTGAAGGTCGCCTGGGCCCAGGCGGTATCGGCACGGGCGGGCGGGCTGGCACCGGCAAGCGCCGACAGCAGCAGGCCAAAGCAAAGGGAGAGGCTCGACCGAGCCTCTCCCCCCGAAGAGCCGCCAAATCTCTGGTTGCGCGGTGCGATCGCTACTCCGCCGCCTTGCTGGCGGCCGCCTCCTTCATGAGCTTCTCGGCCAGAGCCCGCTTGGCCGCGCCGTCGAGCTTCTTCAGCTCGTTGTTCAGCACCCGCTCGTTCACCGCCTGGTTCCAGTAGTCGAGGCTCGCGAAGCCGAGGAGCGAGGCCTTGCCGATGAACTGGCGCAGCACCTCGTTGGTCGGGCCCATGACCCAGCCGGCCTTGCCGTCGCGCAAATAGCGCTCGATGCCGAGGCCCGGCTTGTAGCCCGTGCCGCCACAGGCATGCAGCATCTTGTCGGTCACATGGGCAACGTTCTTCGCGGCATTGAACTTCACTTGCCACATCCAGTGCAGGTACTGGGCCCGGGGCAGCCTGGCGAGATCGCCGTGGATCGACCAGTCGCAGTTGTTGGTCGCCTCGTCCATGGCGCGCGCCATCTGGAAGACCATGGCGCGCGCGGCATTGGTGTCGGAGATCGCCTCGCCCACATAGTCCTGGATGGTGGGGTAGTCCGCCACCCGCATGCCCACATCCACATGCTTCTTCATGGTGGTGTGGCGCTTGGCGATGTCGATGAGGCCGAGGGAGATTCCGTTCCAGCAGGAGGAAGAACAGAGCAGGAAGAAGGGATCGACGCATTCGTCGTTGGAGTTGGCGCCGTCGCCCTTGGGGCCGACCAGGCGGTCGGCCGGGATCACGACATTGTCGACCTCGAGCGTGCCCGACTGGTTGCCGCGCAGGCCGAGACCGTCCCATTTGGAGGGCTCCGCCTTCACCTCATTGCCCATGATCAGCCAGCAGGAGAGGTCGGCGTAATTGCCGCCGAAATCCGGGCTGGTGGTCTGGACGATATACCAGTCGGCAAAGCCGCCGGAGGTGGTCCAGGAGGCCTTCTTGCGCACCTTCCAGCCGCCATCGACCTTCTCGGCGCCGGAGGAAACCGGATACCAGAAATGCGACCCCGTCTCCGGATCGGAGTAGGAGAGGGTGCCGATATAGACGTCCTTGTCGAGCCGCCTGAGGATGCCCTTCAGGGTCTCGTTGTTGTGGTAGCGGAGGCACGCGGCCGCCACGGCGCCGATATGCATGGTGTAGCACATGGCCGTGCTGGCGCAGCCGTAGCGTGCGATGGTTTCCACCACCATGGCGGCGCAGACATGGTTCTCGCCCATGCCGCCCAGCTCCTTGGGCACGATCAGGCCGAGCAGCCCGAGCTTGGCGAGCGCCTCGAAATTCTTGCGCGGGAAGAGCAGCTTCTTGTCGGATTCGACGGCGTTGTCGCGCAGCGTGATGCGGGCAAGCTCGATGAGCTTCGTCTGCAGATCCTTCTGCTTGTCGGTCAGCAGCCACTGCGGGTCCCACTCATAGCCGAGACCCCAGAAATCCTCGTCCCCCCACTTTTTCACCTGGCTCATATCCTGCTCCCTGTGCCGGTTCTGCGGCCGCCGGCGGCCTAACGCGATGAATCGAGCCTACACGCCCCCCTCCATCGCGGCAAGAAGTGGCAACCAATTCGGGACGGAATGCCAGCCAATTCCGGACCAATTGCCTTCAGCGGCCAGCGAGGTCTCGAATTGGTTCAGGACACCTCGTTGATCTGGCGATAGGCGCCGCGGAAGTAGAGAAGGGGCCGGCCATCGACCCCGGCACGCAGGCGGAGCACGCGGCCGACAAAGATCACATGATCGCCGCCGTCATGCATGGAGGTGGTCTCGCAGTCGAAACTCGCCAGGGCGTCGACCAGGATGGGGGAGCCGGTCTGCCAGATCTCCGTGCGCACGCCCTCCCATTTGTTGGAGAGGGCGCGGGCGAAGGCGATGGAAACCGCTTCCTGGTCCTCGCGCAGAATGTTGATGGCGAAGACGCCGGCTGCCTCGAAGGCCTTCAGGCTGTAAGCGCCGCGGTCGAGGCTGAAAAGGACGAGAGGCGGGTCGAGCGAGACGGAATTGAACGAGTTGGCGGTAAAGCCGAGACATTCGCCGTCCAAGCCGACGGATGTGACGACGGTGATCCCCGTCGCGAAGCATCCGAGAGCCTGCCGGAAGCTGCGCGGATCGAAGCTCATTGCTGGCAGGCATCCCGCGGACAGGAATTTTGGCAAGCACCCGAGACCCCGGAGCCCGTGCCGGCAGACTGCAGCTTAACGCGTGGCTCCGCGGACCGGCGGAGCCGGTGGCTGCTCACCGATCGTACTGACGCGGTCCCGACGGCCGACGCGGCGGCCGTTGCACGGCTGTGGTCGTATCCAGCGTGATGACCCGTAGGACCTGCACGCCTTTCCGCCCCGGCCCGACCTCGCACACGATCGTCGAGCCTTCCGGGGCGTCTTGCAGGCCTGCCTGCTTCAAGGCCGACACGTGCAGAAACACGTCCGGCGATCCATCCGCAGGCGACACGAAGCCGAATCCCTTTTCGGGGTTGAACCACTTGACCTTGCCGCGAAGTTCTGAGCCTGCCCCGCCACCCATGTTGCGCTCATCCATCCAAGCTGCTCTGTTTTTTTAAATTTCCCTCTGGCAGAGCCGCCAGGGCCTCATCCGCATTTTTTCCAATAAACCCTCCCCGCGAAAATGCGCGGGGTTGGAGAAAGTCGCGGCGCCCCCGTCGGCCCACCATTTTCTAGTCTGCGGGCGGCGGCCCGCAAATGCAAGCCCGCCGTCAAGGCAACCCCGTGGTCACCGCGAGGCTTATCCTGCAAATTTGCAGTAAGTTCACGCGGCTAAATGTGGTTTTTCGACTGAGATACTAGATGAAAACGAGCGGCTAGCGCCTCTATCGGGAAGGCCCGCGGGCCCCGATGGTCAAGGCCCGCGCGCCATGATCAGATGAGGGCAGCTTTCCCCCGGGGAGTATCACCATGCCGCTCAGCCTTGCCTCGCGTGCCGACTTCACCCTCGAGAATTTCCGGCGCGTCGCCTGGGGTGGCGATGGCGCAGGCTTCAGCCCGGCGGCGCTGGCGCGCATGAGCGAGACGCGACGGCAGTTTCTCGATCTTCTCGACAGCGATCCGGAGATCACCATCTATGGCGTGACCAGCGGGTATGGCCAGTTCGCCAGCAAGCGCCTGACGCCCGAGCAGCGCAGGAAGCATGCCCAGCGCGCCCCGCACGGCTCCTTCGTCGCCTTCGGTCCGGCGCTACCCGAGCGGGTCGTGCGCGGCATCGTCTTCGCCCGGCTCGCCAACTATGTCGAGGGTCATGCGGCGATCTCGCCCGAGGTCGCGGCCGCGGTAGCCGGCATGCTCCGGTCTCAGCGCCTGCCCAAGGTCAGCATGGCCGGCCAGGGAGGTGCCGGCGAGATCACCGCTCTGGCGCCGCTCTTCAACGGCCTCGCCGAGGGAATGGTGCTGGGCGAGAAGGAGATGCTCGCCCTCATCAACGGCTCGCCGGCGGCATCGGCCCTGCTGGCGGATTCCGCCGCGGCCGGCCAGCGCCGTCTGCTGCTGGCGGAGGAGATTTTCGCTCTCTCGGCCGAGGCGATCCGGGTCCCCCACGGCCATTTCGCCGAGGAGCTGGAGGAACTCTGGGGCGATGCGGCCGAGGCGGAGACCCTGGCCCGGCTGCGGGCCCTCATTGCCGGGGGCAATGCCGAGCGGCGGCCCTATCAGGCCCCGGTCAGCTATCGCATCTTGCCTCGGGTTCTGGCCCAATATCGCCGCGCGGTGACGGCCGCGGCCGCGGCGGCCGAGACCTCGCTTCGCGCCATCACGGACAACCCTGTCTTCCTGGCCCCCGGTCCGGGCAATCCCAAGGCCCGGGTCTACAGCACCGGCGGCTATCACAACGCCATGGCCCATCCGGCCATGGACAACCTCGCCGCGGCCATGGCGGATCTCTGCCTGCTGGCGGATCGCCACAGCTCGAAGCTGCTCCATGGCAACCACTCGCTTCTCCCGGACCAGCTCCAGAAGGGTGAGGGCTATATGGGTTGCCTGGGCATGGTCCAGGTGGGCTATGCCGAGCAGGCCCGGCGTGCGGCCCAGCGCAACTTCCTGCCGGGCAGCGAGGGCGGCGGCTTCGGCCAAAACGATGTGGCTCCGCCCACCTTCCTTGCCTGGAGCGCCCAGGAGGAGGCCGGCCGATGCCTCGAAGCCGGCCTCGCCATTCTCGGCGCGATCGGCTCCCAGGCGCTCTTCGCGACGGACCGCCAAGCGCCGGCGGCTCTCGCCCCGCTGGTGGCCGAGATCCGCCGGCACCTGCCGCCGGTCAGCGAGAGCCGCGTGCTCGCCGGCGAGCTGGAAGCGCTGAGCGAAGCCTTCCGCGCCAGGGTCTATGACGTGGCGCCGGGGCTGGCCGAGTAGAGCTACTCCTCCTCGCCATACTGCCCGGCGGCGGCGCCGCTGTGGCAGGCGACGCAGTTGGCCTTCGATTTCACGTTCGGCGCGCCGAAGCTGGCAGCCGAGATCTCGTTGTGCCCGCGTTTCCAGAAGCGTGTATCGGTGATCCTGAGCGGCGTGGCATCGGCGGGGATGCCGCGCATGAAGCGCCTGCCATTTGCCGTGCTGGGCGCATCACCCGCATGGGCAACGAGATAGGCAAGGATGGTCGCGCCGTCGGAGGCGGGCAGCGACGCGTTCTCGCCGAAATGATCGCCGAGATTGCCCATGATCGCCTGCCAGGAACGCGTGGGCAGCATCTGCGGGGCATAGGCCATATGGCAGGCGCCGCATTCCTTCTGCACGACGGGATTGTCGATCGGCGGAACCGTTGCTCCGCCTTCGGCGCGAGCCGGGACTGTGGCGGCGAGGCAGAGGAAGCCGGCGGCGAAGAGCGACGTCGGAAGCAGTCTCATGGGGCGTGACCTCATTGTGCGGAGAGATAGGTGATGATGTCGCCCTTCTCGACCGCGCTGCAGGCGCGGCCGAGAACGGTGTTGCAGTTGCGCTCGAACCACTTCGCGACCTTGGCCGCGTCGGTGAAGCGCTCCGGCGTGCGGGAGACCGCCATGGGGGCGATGGCCTTGCCGGCGCGGCTCCGGCCCTCTGCCGTCGGGTCCTTGGTATGGCAGCTGGTGCAGGAGGGCGTCTCCGCCCTGCCGCCCGTATGTACCGCCTGCCAGAACTGCTGGCCGCGCTCGGCAGAGAATCCGGCGAAGGCCGGGTTGGCCTGCTTCGCCTCGGCGGCAAGCTGGCCCAGGATGGCATCGCGCGCCGGCTCGGCAAAGGAAGGCTGGGCGAAGAGGAGGGTCGTCGCGAGCAGGGCAAGACAGAAGCGTGCTGGGGTCATGGCTGGGTTCCTTCAGGTAATGCGATGGCTTGGGGATCGAAGCGGCCGCCATCGGCGTCGGCGTGACAGGCGGCGCAGTTGCTGCGCGATCCCACGGCATGGGAGCGGAAGAGGGCGGGATCGACCCCGCGATGGATCCGCTGCCAGGCTGGGGTCGCGGTGATACGGGTCGGATCGCCGGCAGCGAGGACGGAGAAGCGATGGGCGGCCTTGCTGTCCCAGCTCTCCGCTGCGTAAAGCTCGAGATAGCGGGCAATCTCGTCGCGCACGGCGGGCGCCAGGCTCGCATCCTCGCCGAAATGATCGCCCAGATCGGCCATGAGCCGGGCCCAGGCCGCCCGGGGCAGGAGACTCGGATGGAAGGGCCGGTGGCAGGACCCGCATTCGGTCAGCATCGCCCGATCGGCGGGAATCGCGGGCATGCCGAGCGGCGGCAGGCGCGACAGCAGGAGTAAGGCGGTCGCGAGAATGACGCCCAACAGAGCGAACAGGCCGAAGCCAGCGAGCGGCCGGCCCGGTGCGGCAGATGAAGCCGGGTGGGCGCCGGGCTTGCGCCCGTCGATCATGGCGCCGACCAGCCGCTCCTTGAACAGGAGCGAGCCGGCGGCCACGCCGGCGAGATGGCCGGCGATCATCCCCAGAAGCAGCAGTGCGACGAGCTTGTGAATGCCTCGGACTGTCATCCCGAAGGCATAGGTGGTGAAGGCCGCAAGCGGGCCCTGCTTCTCGACCCCGCCCTGAACGAGGAAGCCGGTCAGGACCAGGAGGCAGAGGACAGCGAAGACGGCGAGGATCATCGCCGCGCCGCTCGGGTTGTGGCCGGTGTAATGGGCCGGCCGCCGGCGCAGCAGGCTGGCGAAATGGGCGATCACTTGGCGGGGCGGGAAGGCGAAGCTGGCGACGCGGCTATAGGGAGCGCCGAAGAAGGCCCAGACGGCGCGGAACAGGAGGAGCCCGGCTACCACATATCCCGCGATCATATGCGGCCCGTCCCACGACTTCGGGGCGAACAGGCCGGTGACGCGGACCAGTCCTCGGCCTTAAGTTGTGTTACGTACGCCGACGCGAGGCCGTTTCATTTGTATACGGCGCGCTCGAAGTCGGCGAGCAGGCTCATCGCCGCCGGATCGACGAAGGGCAGGAACTGCATCATGATGACAGCGCAGATAGCGCGTTGCGGGTCGATCCAATAGAACGTGTTATATAGCCC
>Ga0126378_10004458_pt1 | contig 10697 bp, 9 predicted proteins | sample PanSoiMetPlot_23_FD_92587 | JGI IMG/M metagenome (GOLD analysis project Ga0126378, IMG submission 92587) | Tropical forest soil microbial communities from Panama - MetaG Plot_23 | ecosystem: Environmental > Terrestrial > Soil > Tropical forest > Bulk soil | place: Panama | collected 2016-02-17
AAATCGTGGGCACGTACAACCTGGCGGGACAACACGGCTTCCTTGCTGTACCCACGGCGTCTCAGGCGCCTTGAGTTTTCTAACCTTACAGGTCAAGAGTCCTGGGAACGGCGTAACCGGAGAAGTGGAAACAGGATCTCAGGCGCCTTGAGTTCACTTCCTCATGTCCAGGAATTGCCAGAAGCTCCGCGCCCGAGACTGGGAGCTGCGCGGGTCCGTGGTCGTCTTCGTACCCTCGAACTGGTGCAGGTTCGTGCGGCTCGGCACCACGACCTCTGCCTCCGCAGCACCGTCCTTCCGAAATTGCTCGCCGCACTGCGAGCACCGAAAAACGCCGGTCGCCAGGCGCGTGACGCAGACGGCCTTGCACTGCGGGCACGGCGGGTTTTGTTGTTCCTCCGCCACCGCGGGCTGGAGCTGAGTCTTCGCGCGAACGATTCCAGCAGCGTTAGCTTTCTCCCACTCCAAGTAGCCGAGCACGTCGCCGAAGACGGAGCGCAGCGCCTCCACGACTGCGCCTGCCGCGGCGTTGCAGAGGTCGTCGTGACCGCCGGGCGGATGATCGATCGCGTCTTTCCCCGCGCGCGACGTCCGGCGTTCCAGGGACGCGAACTGAGCGACGAGACGCGGGTTGTCGAGCAGCTCCACCTGCCCGCTCGTCAGGGCAGGCAGCACTTCGAGGTAGTACTCGGAGCGCGTCTTCTCCGCGGACCTGTACTGGACGCCGCAATTCTCGAACTGCTCCTTGACCCACTCGGCCCCGTACCGATCGCCCGTCACGGAGAAAACCCTGTAGCGCTTCAACGTGTCCGCGAACTCCGCCACGATCGCTGACGGCGAAAAAGGCGGCTGCACCTCGCGGAGAAGATCGAGCACCGCCCTGTCTCTCTCCGCGTGCGCGATCCCCAAGCACATCGAATCGACTCTTCCGCCTGACGCGTCGACGAAACCGAAGAAGTTCGCGCCGAACAGCGGGGGCAGCTCGCGCCGGCCAGGGACGACGCAGCTCTCGATCACCTCCAGCGGCAGGAATGACTCCACGTCGTCGCGGAAACGCGCGAGGTACTCCGCGCCCGCGGCTGCCGGGTCGCGCCGTATCGCCGCATCGACGATCGAGCGCGACACGGTCGGGTTCATCGCGCGAGTCTCGGCTTGCCACACCAGCACGGGAGAATCGTTCTTCCCGAAGTGCTCCTTGTAGTTGCGCCACAGCTCGCCTCTTCGCGCGTACGGAGAACTGATGGCCAGCAACAATGCGCCGGGAATCGTGGACATCGACGGCACCAGCGCCGCGATCAGTTCGGAATCAGGCGTCGCCGACTCGTCCGACCTTAGAAATGCAGCCTCATCGATGATCCCAGCGACCGCAGAATATCCCCTGATTGTTCGAAACGACGCCGTCGCCACCTCGATCCGCACGCCGTTCACTTCGACTGATTCCTTCAAACGATTCCGCACCAGGCTCGACAGCACCGGGCTCGCGTCGAGCAGACCGTTGACGTACCCGAGAATCGTTCTGCACTGCCGTCTATCTGGGGCGACCACGGGCAAGATCAAGGTCTCGCCAGGAGCACGATAGGCCGAGTAGTCCCTGAAGGCGGAAAGAAAAACGGCCGTCGCCGCCGCCACGGCGGACTTGCCGCTTCTGCGTCCGCATACGCACCAGCATTCAGAGAAAGGAGCGGAGGGCGCGTCCGTTCGCGCTGTGTGCTTTTGGTAGGTCGCCAACATCTCCGCGTCCATCGGAAGCGCGAAAAGCGCGGCCAGGAAGCTGCGCCACGACTTCCAGGAGTCTCTACGGAACATGCGCGGCTTGAACATCGCGCCGAATAGTTCCGGGTCGTTCATCGCTTGCAGGATCGTGACGTTCATGGTTTCGCTCCCACGGCCTCTCTGGCGCACGCGGAGTCCAGTGCAAGGGGGTAACGCGAGAGAGGCGAATTCCGCGCCTGCAAGTCCTTTGTTTCGGACAATCTGCGAGGGAGTTTTTTCCACACGGCGACGTTGCGGTAAACCTGTTGCTGCCGAGTCTTGGCAGCGCGACGTTGTTCCGGCGTCCGGTACTTGCGTGGCCGTCCGCTCTTGCGAACCGCAACCCGCTCAGCGTCGCCCCTGCATTCGCGAGAGCACCACACGCCCAATTCGTTCTTGCGCGTGTACCTTACAGGCCCGAGTAATTGCCCGCACTTGTCGCACGCCTCGGTCGCGTAGCAGCCGCGGGTCGCGAACAATTCGTAGCTCTGCGCCGTCGTGAGTTTCACTCGCTCATCTCCTCCGGTTCGGCGCCGGCGATCTCAGGCGGCTCTGCGTCCTTCGATTGCGCCTCACCCTCGCGCTCTCGGCGGCGCAAGTAGGTTTGCAGGTCTTCGACCGGCTTTGCCCGGCGTTCCAATCCGATCTGCGACAAGAGCCGCGAGAGCGAATCGACAAGGATTTGCCTTTCGCGCAGCACAGGCAGGATTGCCTTCTTGCGCCGATTCAGAAGGGACCGCTGCTCCATGAGCCAAGCGTCGACGTGATCGATGTAGAGCCTCGTCCGCACAGCCATGTCCACGAGTGCGCGGCGCTGCGCACTTACGGAGTCTTCGCCGCCCAAGTCGCGCAGCAGTTCCTGCCGCCAATTGACGAGGGCCTGTCCGGCCGCCGTCCGCTTGTCGATCGCGGCCAATCCGCGCACCTTCACCGCCACCTTCAGCGCGTTCAGGCCATGCCTCGTGCGCTTCTCAGCCATCGTTTCGCCTCTCACTCCGCCAGAACATCGGGTTGCGAATCCGACGCCGCGGCCTTTCTCGTCAACGACTTAGCGGCGGAATCGCCAGTCTTGTCACCGGAAATGTCACCGTCTTCCAGAGTTGCGAGCGCGGCCACGAGCCCACAGCATCTCGAACGCTTTGGCACAGGAGCTCACAAGCTCTCTGTGCCAGCGAGAGTGTGGCCACGCCAATCTCTTACTAGGGGTTCGTGCCCGCGTGTCCACCTTGGGCACGAATGGTTCGTGTCCAGTTCGTGTCCATGTCCAGTTACGGTTCACTGAGAGCCTCGCGCCGGTAGTTCTTGGCCGCGGACCGACTGACGAGGACGCCAGCGACCTTGAAGCGACCGCGCAGCTCTTCGACGGACAGGGACTCGTCCTCGCCGAGCCACTCGCGGGCCATCTCCACGCGCCGCTCGCGTTCCTTGCGCGACTCCTCGGGCGCGCCGCCTCGGGGTTCTGCTTCTTCCGAGAGGTTGCCGCACTCGCCGGGCGGCTTGAGCAGTTTGAAGTCGCCCGCCTGGTCGATGAACGGGCGGCCGACGATCTGGAACGGACCGCACGGCTGGAAGTCCCGCGGCTTGATGTTCTCGACGTGGATGATGTTCTGCGCGTCGTCGAGTTGCTTGATTCCCCAGGCCGTCGTGAGCATCGCCCCGATGTCCCCTGAACCGCGCAGCACGTTTTCGAGACGCATCACCGTTTCTTTCGCGAAGGGCTTCGGGGAATGGTGCGCCGCGAGCACGCTCCGCGCTCCGGCCCCGAGCAGCGCGAAGATGTCGCTCGCGAGCCCGCGCTGGTTGTCGCCGGACGAGTTTTCTTCGCCTTCGCTGAAGCGCACGGCCGTGTCGAGGATGACGTGCGCTCCCTTGCACGCGAAGAGGATGCGCGGGTCGGAGAGGCACGGCGTCGGACCTTTGGAGAGCGTCCGCACGAGCAGCCGCTCGTCGCCCGGCGCGAGGTACTCGTACAGACGGAAGAGGCGCAGCCTATGCTTGAACGGCTCGATGGCGCACTCGGGGATGAGATACACCACGCGCAGCGCGCTCTCCTCGACATCGAAGAGGTTCCAGAGCCGCTGCCCCTTCCCGGCGAGCAGCGCTCTCGCCACGCTCAGGTTGATGAGCGTCTTGCCGTGGCCGCTCAGGCCGCCGATCATGGTCGCGCCGTTGTTCTGCAAGAACCCGCGGATCGCGAAGCTCAGCGGTGCGGCGGTCTCGAACTCCTCGAACGTGTGGAACATGCCGCGCCAGCCGTCGCCCGTCCGCCGGGCGCGGAGCGCGGACACGGCGTCGGCCGCGTCGGCGAGGATAGCGTCGGCGCTGTCTCCTCCCTCAAACGCGCGCTGCTGAATGTCGTGCGTGGTGCGAATCAGATTGCGCAGGGTGGCTTTTTCTTTGACGATGCGCGCGTAGTGCTGGATGTTGGAAACGCGCGGCATGCCGTCGGCCAGCGAAGCGAGATACGGCGCGCCGCCGGACGCTTCGAGTTCGCCTCTGCGGTGCAGCTCGTCGGTCAGCGTGACGAGGTCAATGGCCTGCCGGTTCTTGCCGAGCTGAGTCATGTGCGAGAAGAGACGGCGGTGCTGGTCGAGGAAAAAATCTTCCGGGCGCAGGGTCTCGGTGGCAGCGTTCAGTGCGTGATTGTCGAGCAAGATCGCGCCGAGCACGGAACGCTCGGCGTCGAGGTTCGCCGGAAGCGGCGGCGCGACCCCGCCGCGGGCGCCCTTCACGACGCGGCTCCGCTTTCGGACGGCTTTCGCGCGGACAGCACGCGTTCCCGTTCTCGCCTCTGGCGTGCCCTCCAGCGCGGGCGCGGCGCGCGTCCGCAGTTCTTCGTGTGAATGCGGGCCGTGGACCAGCTCGAAAAGATGGCTCGACACCACGGGCAACGCGGCGTGAAGTAGTTGCTCATGCGGCTACCTCTCACGCCTGCGGCTGAATGAGCGCGCGCAGCTCGTTCATGTCCACGTACGTCAGGCTATTCAGCTTGAACCGCCTGATCTGGCGGCGGTCCAGGAACTTGCGAACCATCGCGTGCGAGATGCCGAGCTCCAGCGCCGCGAGGTGGGCGCGCCTCAGCTCCGCCTTGCGGACTGCCTTGCGGACCTTCCTGCTCTTGTCGGCCACGAGAGAGCTCCAGAAAAATCACTTGATACAGGCGAATATATCGCGTAGTATCTCGCTGGATGATGACCGTGCTCGCCGAATGTGTCAATCGGAAAGCACGGTCATAGCGTAACTTCCTGACATGGCAAAAACCCGCACACCACAGAGCACGCACGAGTTCCTGGGGCAGGCCGACGGCGAGCTGGTCGCCGAGTGGCTCCGACTCGGGACGAAGCACGACCCGGTGCGCCGGGTCGTGGACCTGGAGAGACGCCGCGTAGAGCAGTTCGAGGACACGCGGCCCGAGATTTTCGCGGCCATCGGCCGGGCGGCGCACGCTTGGCGCTACAAGCTACTCCCCGCGGGGAACCCCGAGCACCCCGAAGTGCGGGGGCCGCTCGGCTGGACGGCCGAGTGGCGGCCCTTCGTCGGTCGACGCGGTGTGCCGCGGCAGCAGATCGCCGCGTTCAACGCGATGATCCGGCTCGGCGGCCTCGGCTTGCTCCACCGCGTCCGGCCCTGCGCCCGGAAGGCGTGCGGCGCGTATTTCTTCGCGAAGCTCGAAAACCAGACTTTCCACTCCGACGAGTGCCGTCGACTCGCGCAGGCCGACGACGCCGACAGAAGAATGAAGCGCGCCGCGTACATGCGCGAGCACCGCGCCACGCTCAAGAAACTTCGTAGTCAGAGAAGAAAGGGGAAGAGAAAATGATCGTTTTCAGGAGAGGCAACTCGAAGACCTACCACTACAGGTTCCAGCACCTCGGGAAGATCGTCCAGAAGAGCACGCACCAACGGGACAAGGAAAAGGCGAAGAGAATGGCCGCTGCCGAGCAGACGCGGCTCAGCCTCGTCGCCGCGGGACTCGAAAGCCCGCTGCGCGCCATTGATTCGGATTCCGATAATCAGACTGTCGGCCAGCTCCTCGACGGACTCAAGGCACGTTTCGAGGAAAATGAGCGCAAGAATCTGCCGAAGCGCCGAGGCAACGGCCGACCCACGGTGCAGAATCTCTCGTTGATCGAAAAGTGTCGAGGGCTGTTTGGCAAGCGCTCGGCCCGAAGCCTCACCGCCGATGACCTGCGGAACTACGTCAGCCGCGAGGTCGAGAAAGGCGCGGCATTGGCGACCGCACAGCGCGTCGTCCAGATGATTAAGCGGGCCTTCACGTTGGCTGAACTCACGCCGCCAGCGGTCAAGATCGAAGACGAGTCGGCCAACACGCGAGAAGGTTTCTTCACCGACGAGCAGTTCGACAAGGTGGTGAAGAACCTTCCGGCGGACCTACGGGACTTCGTCCGCTTCGCTTACCTCGTCGGCTGGCGCAAGGGCGCGATCAACACGCTCACGTGGAACGACGTGAGCGACGGCATGGTCTACCTGCGCAGCCTGCACAGCAAGAACGGGAAACCCTACAAGGTTCCGATTGTCGGCGACCTGGCGGGCATCATCGCGCGTCGGCGCAAGGCGCGGAACGTCATCGGCTGCGACCTCGTCTTCCATCGCGACGGCGAACCGGTGAGAGAGATCCGCAAGTCGTGGGCGACGGCCTGCGCGAAGGCTGGCGTCCCCGGCCGACTCTTCCACGATCTCCGCAGGTGCGGCGCGCGCAACCTGATTCGCTCGGGTGTCGCACAGTCCGTCGCCATGCGCGTGACCGGCCACGAAACCGACTCCATGTTCAGGCGCTACGCGATCGTCGACACCGAAGACCTGAAAGCCGCCATCGAGAAAGTGTCCAAACTCAAGACGGCCTAGCCTCTGGGCCAGTGACAAAAACCGTGACAAACGGTTTCGGGCAAGAAAAAAGGCTTCCGGTTGGAGCGCCGGAAGCCTTTGATTTTGTGGAGCTTGAATGGTTGCGGGGGTCAGATTTGAACTGACGACCTTCGGGTTATGAGCCCGACGAGCTACCAGGCTGCTCCACCCCGCACAGTCACTATAGCGAACGAGGCTGTGCGCGTCAAATCTCCTGTAACTCGCGCTTGACCTTGGGTGAGCTTATTCAAATTGCTTTCGGAACTGAGCGAAATGCTGTTTCAAGTCGGCAATCTCATTCTTAAGCGCGGCGATTTCTTCTTCCAGCTTTTCCGCTCGGTCTCTATCGAGTGAGTGTTCCGCTGACGCAAGCGGTGCCCTATGCGCCTCTGGCTCCGGCTCTGCCTGAACCACATCACCGGACAAAAGATGAGCGTAGCGCGTCTCTTTCGTTCCTGGCTGCCTCGGGAGGGGCTTCACTAGCGGCGGCTCGCGCTTCATCAGATGCTGCAGGCTCGATTGTACCGCCGCCAAATCGTCAAACGAATGGATGCGCTCGGAGCGGCTTCGCAGCTCTCCCGGCGTTTGCGGCCCGCGGAGCAGCAACAAGCACAGGATTGCAGTCTCGTGCCGGTAGAAATTGAAGGCTTCCTGCAGCCGGTGCTCGTACTTGGTCACACGGCTGTCCGCGGGACTCACGGACCGCACGAGCGACTGCTCCTCCAAATAGTGCAATGCTTCGCGGACGGCTCCTTCGTCCAAATTCATTGCGGGATCGCGGTTCGATTTTTGGTTGCAGGCGTTGACCAAGGCGTTCAGCGAGAGAGGATAATACTCTGGCGTGGTGACTTCTTTCTCCATCAGGGAACCCAATACGCGGCATTCCACTTCATTTAGAACGATGTTCACACTCGAAATCATATAACAGGTTCGAGAAGCGCTTTGTAACCTGATTGTCTCACCGCCAGGATCGGACTCCGAGACTTGAGCCTCCGGTTGGTAAAGCTCAGCCGTTTATTGGCTGCTGGGCTCTTCTTCAATTCTTTTTGGTTTTTTGGGATTTAAAAACTCGCGAAATGGCCTCGGCTTACTGCGCGGCTTGCCTTTGCACCGAGCCTTTCAGCTCCAGTTCCACATTGACGGAATGATCGACCTTGAGCAGCCAGGTGCTCGGGTTCTTCAGTCCCCATTCGATGAAAGGCACGTCGAACTTTGCGCTGCCCGTCCAGTGATCACCCGAGACATTTGCCAGGGCCGGAACGGTCAATTCGTGTTCGCTGCCGTGCAAAACAAACATCCCGTGGATCTGCAGAGTCGAGTCTCCTTGCATCTCGAACTTTCCGGTAATGCTGTCCGGCCGGAAAATGATTTCGGCGAATTTTCCACTCTCCAGCACATCCTTGTGCATTTTCTTGTCGCGGCCGTCGTTCCCGCTTTCCCCACTGCCGGCGTCCACAACGACTTCCCCGCTCGACTTCCCCGTCGCCGGATCAACCTGCAAACTCCCGCGCTTCAGCGCAAAGGTCCCATGTACGGTATGCAACGAACTGCCAAGCGTCCAATGCACGTTGCTTTGCGCTGGATCGATCGTGAAAACGACCGAGCTGGCCGCCGGCCGCGGCGCAGCATGTTGCGGCAGCGCAATCAAGATAGGCAACGCTACTGAGAGCGCCGCAAACAAGTAGAGAACTGGTTTCAGGCGGGTTTGAACCACTTCCACAATTCATCCTTTCTTTTCTCTTGCGATTCAAAAGATAAATTCTTATGCGGTGATCAGCCTCCACCCCAAACCTACAGCTGTCTCCGCGATAAACGAGGGAGAAGTTTCTCGTCCATGAGCCGACAACAACCTTGAAAACAGAACAGGATCCTTTGCCAATCCTCGCCGAACGCGCCTTCTCAGCGGGACGCAGCGATCGAGCCGCAAGAGCATCTGGGACATGACATGCGGCCGCCTGGCAAGCCACCGGTGAGCCGATTGATATTTCACTAAATCCCCAGCCTCCAGTCCATCGGCGAGCGCCAAAGCCTGGCGAAAACTCAGCCCTAACCCTTCCCCGGTAACGGGGTCTACGCTTCCCTGAAGCGTCTCCTACGAGCGCGACGTTTTCGCGGCACACGCGGTCGAGCCGGCAAGTGGCCGTGACAGCGCCACGCTGCACGCCGCTCGGATCTACATTTCTTAGACTGGCCTCCAGCTTGGGAAATTCCCTAAGTGCCTCATCAAAGATGCCTGATCGAAAGGCGATTCCGGAAGTATAACCACTACTTATTTTATGTAGCATAACTATTAATTGGACTGATTGACTTTCCCTCCCTCATCCTGATACTCTGCATGGCGATATGATGAGCATCGCCATCACGCGTCGTGGCCATACCGTTTCTCAGGTCGGCCGAGTACGTGTCGTAATTGTAGGAATCGGCTTTGTCCTCGTGGGAGGACGGACCAGCGGATGATGGCGGCCTAAGCCCAAAGCGAACTAAAGAATTCGGCCATCATCCGAACCCGGACGATGGCTTTTAGTTTTTTATGGCTTGCTTCGGAGTTGTTTTCCGTCTTGCAAGCGGAGGAAGTCTCAAGTGAGCGATCCACTACCGAAACCTCGAAGCCACGCGCTGATTGATGGAGCGAGCCGTGCAGGTGCGCGCGCCATGTTGCGCGCGTGCGGCTTGAAAGATGACGATTTCCTGAAGCCGCTCATCGGCGTCGCGAATACCTGGATTGAAATCGGGCCCTGCAATTATCACCTGCGCGAACTGGCTGAACACGTCAAGGAAGGCATTCGTGCCGCGGGCGGCACTCCGCTGGAGTTCAACACCGTTTCCATTTCCGACGGCATCACCATGGGCACCGAGGGCATGCGTGCTTCGCTGGTCAGCCGCGAAGTCATCACCGATTCAATTGAGCTGGTCACACGAGGCAATCTGTTTGACGCGCTCGTGGTTCTTGTTGGATGCGACAAAACGATACCCGCGGGAATCATGTCTCTGGCGCGGCTGAATATTCCCGGCCTGGTCTTGTATGGCGGCTCGATTGCGCCTGGAAAGTTTGAAGGACACGCGGTTACGATTCAAGACGTGTATGAAGCCATCGGCGCGCACGCGCGCGGCAGCATGAGTGACGCGCAGCTCAAGTCGCTCGAAACTTCCGCTTGCCCGGGTGCGGGCGCGTGCGGAGGACAGTTCACCGCGAACACCATGGCGCTAGTTTGCGAATTTCTGGGAATCGCGCCAATGGGACTCTCCAGCGTTCCCGCTACAGACTCCGCGAAAGCCGCCGCGGGCAAGCGTGCCGGCGAATTGGTGATGGATTTGCTTCGCAAAAATGTGACGCCATCGAAGATCATCACAAAATCCGCGATTGAGAATGCCATTGCGGGAGTCGCGGCCACGGGGGGTTCGACCAACTCCGTTTTGCACTTGCTGGCCATCGCCAACGAAGCCAGAATTCCTCTTTCCATTGATGATTTCGACCGCATCAGCTCGCGCGTTCCGATTCTTGCGGATTTGAAACCGGGTGGACGATTCGTGGCGACGGATCTTTACGCCGCCGGTGGCACGGCGCTCGTTGCCAAGCGCATGGTGGAAGGCGGTTTCCTCCACGGAGAGTGCCTCACCGTAACCGGCCGCACGCTGGCCGACGAGGCGAGGGCGGCAAAAGAAACGCCAAAGCAGGAAGTCGTGCGCGGTCTGAACGCTCCGCTGAAACCCACGGGCGGACTCGTCATCCTGAAAGGAAATCTTGCGCCGGAAGGTTGCGTCCTCAAAGTCGCAGGACACGATTTCAAAAGTTTCAGCGGCCCGGCGCGCGTTTTCAATAGCGAAGAAGCCGCGTTTGCTGCCGTTGAAAAAGGCACGATCAAAGCGGGCGACGTGGTCGTCATTCGCTACGAGGGTCCCAAGGGCGGCCCCGGCATGCGCGAAATGCTGGCGGTGACCGCCGCTCTCGTTGGCGAAGGGTTAGGAGATTCCGTGGCCCTTTTAACCGATGGCCGCTTTTCCGGCGCCACTCACGGTTTGATGGCGGGACACGTTGCGCCTGAAGCTGTGAACGGCGGCCCGATTGCTGCCGTGGCCGA